>Ga0068855_100002011_pt1 | contig 25208 bp, 22 predicted proteins | sample KBSCornC52_FD_66592 | JGI IMG/M metagenome (GOLD analysis project Ga0068855, IMG submission 66592) | Corn rhizosphere microbial communities from Kellogg Biological Station, Michigan, USA - KBS Corn C5-2 | ecosystem: Host-associated > Plants > Roots > Rhizosphere > Soil ... | reverse complement strand
AGGATCACCTGATAGGGCCGGCGGCGCACCGCCTCGGTGAGCACGCCGCCCTCGTCGTAGCCGACATAGCCCGGCGGTGCGCCGATCAGGCGACTGACGGAATGCTTCTCCATGAACTCGCTCATGTCGATGCGCACCATCGCGTTGTCGTCGTCGAACAGGAATTCGGCGATCGCCTTGGTGAGCTCGGTCTTGCCGACGCCCGTCGGGCCCAGGAACAGGAACGAGCCGATCGGCCGGTTCGGATCCTGCAGACCTGCCCGCGCCCGCCGCACGGCGTTGGCGACGGCGTGCACGGCCGCGTCCTGGCCGACGACGCGCTTGCCGATCTGCTCCTCCATGCGGAGCAGCTTCGAGCGCTCGCCTTCCAGCATCTTGTCGACGGGCACGCCGGTCCAGCGCGACACGACGGCCGCGATGTCCTCGGGCATGACCTCTTCCTTCACACCCTTGCCGTTTCCGGCGACGTCGTGTGCCTCGGCCTCCTTCAGCTTCTTCTCGAGGTCGGGGATCACGCCGTAGGCGAGCTCGCCCGCGCGCCCGAGTTCGCCCTTGCGCTGGGCGATATCGAGCTCGGAGCGCGCCTTGTCGAGCTGCTCCTTCACCTTCTGCGAATCGGCCAGCTTGTCCTTGGCCGAGGTCCACTGCGCCGTCAGCGCCGCCGACTTCTGGTCGAGCTCCGACAACTCCTTCTCGAGCCGCTCGAGGCGGTCGCGGGAGGCCTGGTCGGTTTCCTTCTTGAGGGCTTCCTTCTCGATCCTGAGCTGCATGATGCGCCGGTCGAGCTCGTCGAGCGCCTCGGGCTTGCTGTCGACCTGCATGCGGATGCGGCTAGCAGCCTCGTCCATCAGGTCGATGGCCTTGTCCGGCAGGAAGCGGTCGGAGATGTAGCGGTTGGAGAGCGTCGCCGCCGCCACGATCGAGGAGTCGGCGATGCGCACGCCGTGGTGCAGCTCGTACTTCTCCTTCAGGCCGCGCAGGATCGAGATCGTGTCCTCGACCGTGGGCTCGGCCACGAAGACCGGCTGGAAGCGACGCGCGAGAGCGGCGTCCTTCTCGATGTGCTTGCGGTACTCATCGAGCGTCGTGGCGCCCACGCAATGCAACTCGCCGCGCGCCAGGGCGGGTTTCAGCATGTTGGACGCGTCCATCGCGCCATCGGCCTTGCCGGCGCCGATCAGCGTGTGCAACTCGTCGATGAAGACGATGATCTCGCCCTCGGCCGAAGAGATCTCCGACAGGACGGCCTTCAGGCGCTCCTCGAATTCGCCGCGGAACTTGGCGCCCGCGACCATCGAGCCGAGGTCGAGCGACATCAGCTTCTTGTTCTTGAGCGACTCCGGCACGTCGTTGTTGACGATGCGCAGCGCGAGGCCTTCGGCGATGGCGGTCTTGCCAACGCCGGGCTCGCCGATCAGCACGGGATTGTTCTTGGTGCGGCGGCTCAGCACCTGGATGGTGCGGCGGATTTCCTCGTCGCGGCCGATCACCGGGTCGAGCTTGCCGTCGCGCGCCGCCTGGGTGAGGTCGCGGGCGTATTTCTTGAGTGCGTCGTAGCCGCTCTCGGCCGATGCCGAGTCGGCGGTGCGGCCCTTGCGCAGCTCCGCGATCGCCTTCTCGAGCGCCTGCGGCTTCACATTGCCCTTGGCCAGCGCGTTGGCCGCGTCGGTGCCCTTGGCCAGCGCCAGCGCCATCAGCATGCGCTCGACGGTGACGAAGGAATCGCCTGCCTTTTCCGCGATGGTCTCGGCCTGGTCGAAAGCGCGCGCCGTTTCAGGCGCCATCGAGATCTGGCCCGCGCCGGATCCCTCGACCTTGGGAAGCTTGGCCAGGTTGGCCTCGACCGCACGGTGCACTGCCCGTGAATCGCCGCCAGCCGACCCGATCAGATTGGCCGCAAGGCCCTCGGGATCGTCGAGCAGGACTTTCAGAATGTGGTCTGGAACGAATCTCTGGTGTCCTTCGCGCAGGGCCAGCATCTGGGCACTCTGCAGGAAACCGCGCATGCGCTCGGTGTACTTCTCTTGGTTCATCACTCGACCCTTTCATTTCGCGCCCCCTGTAAGCATGATGACTTTACCTTTTCGCGTCGGCCCGGCGATCGCAGCGCGAGCGGTGCCCTTGCAGGGCCGACGCGTGAATCGACGGAAAAGTCATCACGCTTTAGGCAGGCGAAAGAGCGGACCCCTATCCGGGCATCCTGCGCTCGATATGGGGAGAAACACGGCCTGTGCAAGACCCAGCGACGGGTATGGCTTTGCGGTTTCAATGCTTTGGGCTAAGACCTGCGGCGGGGACAAAAACCAAGAAAACAGGGGAATTCTTCATGTCCGAACACGGCCATATCGACGGCTCGAACAAGCGCATCGCGGTGTTGATCGCGATCCTGGCGGCCTTTCTCGCCATCGCCGAGACGGGCGCCAAGAGCGCGCAGACCGAAGTGCTGACCGAGCACGTCGAGGCCACGAACATGTGGACCTTCTTCCAGGCCAAGACCATGCGCCAGACCCTGGTCCGCACCGCCGCCGAGGAGCTGGAGGCGCAGTACAAGGATGCGGGCAACACGCCGCCGGCGGTCAAGGCACAGATCGACAAGTGGCGGGAGACGGCGACGCGCTACGACACCGAGCCATCGACCAATGAGGGCCGCAAGGAACTGATGGCCCGTGCCAAGGCCTACGAGAGCAAGCGCGAGAAAGCACGCTCGTCCTATCATCTGTTCGAATATGGATCGGCGGCGTTTCAGCTCGCCATCGTGCTGGCATCGGCCGCGGCCGTGACGTCGGTGATGGTGCTGGCGTTCGCGGCCGGCGGCCTGGGCCTGGCCGGCGCCGTGCTGGCGGGGCTGGGCTTCTTCGCCCCGCACCTGCTGCACCTCTAGTCGCGGGGCCGCCGTCCGAAGACGGGCCCCTGAGATCTCAGCCGCGGCGGCCCGGCGAGGGGCGGAACTCCGGAACGTCAGGCTGGTCCTCGGCGGCGGGGTCCTGGTTCGACGGCGCGTTGCGGCCGTTCTGCAGGAACGCCACGCCACCCAGGCCGGGCTCGCTCTCGGCGGCGCGTGGCTCGGAGCGGTTATTCTCCGCGCGCGTATTCTCGGTGCGGGCGTTCTCCGCGCGTGTGTTCTCGGCGCGCGGCTCGGGACGGCTGTTCTGTGGCGGACGCTCGTTCTGGTCGTAGCCCTCGCCGCCGTCGCCCTGGCCACTGCCTTGACCGTTGCCCTGGCCGTTGGTGCTGTTGCTCTGCTGCTGCGGGTTGGACTGGCCGTCCTGCTGCGGGTTCTGCTGGCCGTCTTCGCCGCCCTCGCCCCAGCCCTGATTGTTGCGATGGGTGAAGCCACCCATGGTCTGGATCACTCGATAATAGTGATCGGCGTACTGCCAATAGGCCTCGGACTGGATGCGATCGCCCATCGCGGCAGCCTCGCGCGCCAGCGACTGGTACTTGTCGAACACCTGATGCGCATTGCCGCGCACCCGGATGTCGGGGCCGCTGCTATCGAACATCTGATTCCGGTTGGGCGGCCGGTTCGGATTGTGATGCTGCTTGTGCTGACTGTGGTTGGGGCCGCCGCCGCCGCCACCATTGCGGCCGCCGCGCGACCGCTGACGATTGTTTGGTCTCATTAACCTAGGGCCAGTTAAATGCCGGACGGGTGTTTATTTCTAGCGACCCTCTGCCTTCTCAGGCTCCGTCACAGCTCAATTTAAGAGGGATGGAATGCCCGTCAGACGGGCGGTGGCCCCCCAAAGGGCCTGAAGAGAACGTAGTCTCAATCGTGCAGGATTGCCAACCATTTAATGTGTTGCCGGTATCACCCGGTCGATCCCGCCGAGATCCTTGACCGGGGTCAGGGGCCGCAGGCCGGAGGCAGCAAGAATCCCTGCAATTCCAGAGGCTTGGCCCTCCCCACCTTCGACCAGGAGATACCCCCCGCCGGTGACCAACCGGGGGCCGGCGGCGGCGATCGGCCGGTACGCCGCCAAACCGTCCGGACCGCCGTCGAGCGCCAGCCGCGGCTCGAAGCGCGAGACTTCGGGCATCAAACCGTCGATCGCGGCGGCCTCGATATAGGGCGGATTGGAGACCACGAGGTCGAACGGCGCGCCGAGCGGCTCGGTCCATCCGGGTATGCGCCAGTCGCCCTGCAGCAGGGCCGCGCGATCGGCAACGCCCAGCGCGCGGGCGTTCTCCGTGGCGACGGCAAGGGCGTCGACCGAGGCGTCGAATCCGACGCCGCGCGCATTGGCGAACTCCTTCAGCAAGGTCAGCAACAGGCAACCCGAGCCGAGACCAAGATCGAGGATGCGCCAGGCTCGCAGGCGATCGGGCATCAGCGCGAGTGCCGCCTCGATCACCGTCTCGCTGTCGGGACGCGGCACCAGCACTGCCGGCGTCACCTTGAACGGCAGCCCCCAGAACTCGCGCTCGCCCAGGATATAGGCCATCGGCTCGCGCCTGATGCGACGCACCGTGAGCGTGCGCAGCGCCTCGGCCATCGCGGGCGGCGCGGGATCCCGGCCGCGCGCGATCATCTCCTCGGTGCGCAATCCGGCGGCGTGGGAGAGCAGAAGACGCGCCTCGAAGCGGGCATTGTCGATGCCGGCGGCGGTCAGGGCGACGGCCGTGTCGCGCAGCAGCGCGTCGTAGGTGAGGTTCAGGCGGCGAGCTCCGACAGGCGCGACGCCTCGTCGTCGGCGATCAGCGCATCGATCAGCTCGTCCAGGCCGCGACCTTCGAGCACCTGGTCGAGCGAGTAGAGTGTGAGGTTGATGCGGTGGTCGGTGACGCGGCTCTGCGGGAAGTTGTAGGTGCGGATGCGCTCGCTGCGGTCGCCGCTGCCGACCTGGCCCTTGCGGTCGGCGGAGCGCAGGTCGTCGAGACGCTTGCGCTCGGCGTCGTAGAGGCGCGCGCGCAGGATCTTCATCGCCTTGGCGCGGTTCTTGTGCTGGCTCTTCTCGTCCTGCTGGCTCACCACCACGCCGGTCGGGATGTGCGTGATGCGCACCGCCGAGTCGGTCGTGTTCACCGACTGGCCACCCGGGCCGGAGGAGCGGAAAACATCGATACGCAGGTCCTTCTCGTCGATCTTGATGTCGACGTCCTCGGCCTCCGGCAGCACCGCCACGGTGGCAGCCGAGGTGTGGATGCGACCGGCATTCTCGGTCGCCGGCACGCGCTGCACGCGGTGCACGCCGGATTCGAACTTCAGCCGCGCGAAGACGTTACGGCCAGTGACGGTGGCGATCGCCTCGCGATAACCGCCGATGCCGGTATCGGACAGCTCCATGATCTCGAACTTCCACTTATGCTCGGCGGCATAGCGCTGGTACATGCGAAAGAGGTCGGCCGCGAACAGCGCCGCCTCGTCTCCGCCGGTGCCGGCGCGGATTTCGAGGATGGCGTTCTTCTCGTCGGCCGCGTCCTTGGGCAGCAGCATCTTCTTCACGGCCTGCTCGAGCGCCGGGATCTGCTTGCGCAGCACCTCGGCCTCCTCCTCCGCCATGGCCTTCATGTCCGGGTCGGCCGCCATCGCCTCGGTGTCCTTGAGGTCGCGCTCGGCCTTGTGCCAGGCATTGACCGCTTCCACGAGCGGTCCCAGTTCGGCGTACTCTTTCGACGCCGCCACGAACTTCTGCGAATCGAGCGTGCCGGCCGCCAGGGCAGCCTGCAGCTCGGCATGCCGGGTCACGATCTGATTGAGCTTGAGAAACAACGACATGGTCAGCCCTTCAGCGCCGCGGCCAGCTGGTCGAGCGCCACTTCGCGCTGCTCGCCGCTGTCGAGGTCCTTGAGCTGGGCCACGCCACGGGCGAGCTCGTCGTCGCCGATGATGATCGCGGCGCGCGCGTTCAGCTTGTTGGCGCGCTGCATGCGGCGCTTCATGTTGCCACGATATTCCTGCTCCACCGCGATGCCCTGCTGGCGCAAGGCGCGTGCGATGCCGAGCGCCCGGATCTCCGCCGCGGGTCCCAGCGGCGCGATCGCCACCGGCCGCGGCAGCACCTTGGGCTCGTTGCACAGCATCATCAGGCGTTCGATGCCGCCCGCCCAGCCGATGCCAGCGGTCGGCGGCCCGCCGAGCTCGGCGATCAGCCCGTCGTAGCGGCCACCGCCCAGCACGGTGCCTTGCGCGCCGATATGCGTGGTCACGAACTCGAAGGCGGTGTGGGTGTAGTAGTCGAGGCCGCGCACGAGGGCAGGATCGACCTCGAACGGCACGCCCGCGGCCGTGAGGCCGTCCTGCACCGACTTGAAGAAGTCCCGGCTCGCCTGGTTGAGATGATCGGCGAAGCTCGGCGCATCGGCGTTGATCGCCTTGTCGCCCTCGTCCTTGCTGTCGAGGATGCGCAGCGGGTTGCGCTGCAGGCGGTCGCGCGAGTCTTCCGAGAGCTTGGCTGCGTGGCCCGAATAATAATCGACAAGCACCTTGCGATAGACCGTCCGGCTCTCCGGGTCGCCCAGGGAATTGAGCTTCAGCACGCAGCGATCGAGGATGCCCAGGCGCTCGAGGACGTCGGCTGCGACCGAGATGACCTCGATGTCGGCGCCGGGCTCGGGCGCGCCCAGCACCTCGAGGTCGATCTGGTGGAACTGGCGCTGACGGCCTTTCTGCGGCCGCTCGTAGCGGAACATCGGCCCGGCGGCGAAGACCTTGAGCGGCAGCTGCTGCGCCAGCTCGCCGTTCGACACGAAGGCACGGCAGATGCCGGCGGTGTACTCCGGCCGCAGGGTCAGCGATTCGTCACCACGATCCTTGAACGTGTACATCTCCTTGGAGACCACGTCTGTCGTCTCGCCGATGCCGCGGGCGAACAACTCGGTGAACTCGAAGATCGGCGTCGCCATCTCGCGATAGCCGTAGAGCCGCGCCACGTCGCGCGCGGCCTCGATGACGTGCGCGAAGCGCCGGTACTCGTCGGGTAACAGGTCGTGCGTGCCGCGCACGGGTTGCATCTTGCTCAACGGAGATGTCCTTGAACGCCGCTACTCGGCGGCGATTTTGTGTTTTGCGGCCTCGATCTCGGCGGCCTTCTTCTCGATCATCTCGACGAGATGATCGACGACGCTGGCGTCCTTCAGCCGATGGTGCGGCACGCCGGCGACATAGACCTGGTGCGTGTCGTTGCCGCCGCCGGTCAGGCCGATGTCGGTCTCGCGCGCCTCGCCGGGGCCGTTGACCACGCAGCCGATCACCGAGACGGTCATCGGCGTGGTGATGTGCGCCACGCGCTTCTCCAGCGCCTCGACGGTGCGGATCACGTCGTACTGCTGGCGCGCGCACGACGGGCAGGAAATGATGTTCACGCCGCGGTGCCGGAGATTCAACGCCTTCAGCATCTCGAAGCCGACCCTGACCTCTTCCTCGGGCTCGGCCGACAGCGACACGCGGATCGTATCGCCGATGCCGGCCCACAGGAGCGAGCCCATGCCGATCGACGATTTCACCGTGCCGGTGCGCGTACCGCCGGCCTCGGTGACGCCAACATGCAGCGGATAATCGCAGGCGTCGGCGAGTTGTTGGTAGGCCGCGACCGCGAGGAAGACGTCGGATGCCTTCACGCTGATCTTGAAGTCGTGGAAATCGTGATCCTGCAGGATGCGCGCGTGATCGAGCGCGCTCTCGACCATGGCCTCGGGACAGGGCTCGCCGTACTTCTCCAGCAGGTCCTTCTCGAGCGAGCCGGCGTTGACGCCGATGCGCATGGAGACGCCGTGGTCCTTGGCGGCCTTGATGACCTCGCGCACGCGGTCGGCACTGCCGATGTTGCCCGGATTGATGCGCAGGCAGGCGGCGCCCGCGTCGGCGGCCTCGATGGCGCGTTTGTAGTGGAAATGGATGTCGGCCACGATCGGCACCTTGGTGGCCTTGACGATCGCGTGCAGCGCCCGGGTCGAGTCCTCGTCGGGGCAGGATACGCGGATGATGTCGACGCCCACGTCCTCGCAGCGCCGGATCTGGGCGATCGTCGCCTCGGCGTCCGCGGTCAGCGTGTTGGTCATGGTCTGGACGGTGATCGGCGCGCCGTCGCCGACGGGCACGGACCCGACCATGACCCGCCGCGATTTGCGGCGCACGATGTCGCGATAGGGTCGGATGCTCATGTCGTCAATGTAGCGACGTGCGGTCGCCTTATCCAGCCGCCGGAAGGCCCCGGAGGGGCACTGGTGGATCAGCGCGCGTCGATGACGCGGTAGGAAATTCCCGCCGGCACGACGTAGCTTTCGCCGGCACGGACGTAGGTCTGGGCCAGGACGTCGCCGTTGGGCGAGCGCAACTCGACCCAGCTGTTGGACCGCACGACCACCGCGGTGTCGATCTTCGTCGGGGTCTGCACGGAGGCTGCGGTATCCGCCGGCGACGGCGGCACGGTAACGGCCGCGGCGGCCGGCGCGGTCGCCTGCTGGACCTCGGCACGCGGCACTTCGACGATCGCGGGCTGCGCGGCCTGAGCCTGGCCGATCGACGGCACCGACATCACGACCGGCGGCGGCGCAGGCACGGTGACGATGACCGGCGGCGTCGGCGCCGGAGCGGGCTCCTGGCGCGTCGTGGTCGCCACGGGCGGCGTCACGCGCTTGTCTTGCGGCTGCACAGTGACGGGCACGGCGACCTGGCTGACTTCGCTGGTCGACGGCTTGGCCTGCGTCGGCGGCGACGCCGGCCGCGACGCGAGCAGGCGATCGGGAACCGGTGGAACTTTTTCACTGATCACGGTCTGCTGGCGCGGCAGGTAGCGCCACACGCCGTAGCCGGCACCGATCACGAGCAGCACGGTGAGGACGGCGAGGCCGATCGGCGCGCGCTTGTCGATGACCGGGAAATCGGCCGGCAGCGCGATCGGACGCTTGATCGGCACGGCGCCGGAAAGCTGGTAGGCGGTCAGGACCTTCTCAGGCTCGAGCCCGACATGCATCGCGTAGGCCCGCAGGAAGGCGGGGATGTAGGCGGCCCCCGGCAGCAGGTCGAAACGACCGGCCTCAAGTGCCTCGATGTAGGTCTTGCGGATGCGCAGGCTCGTCTCGATGTCGACGACGCTCAGCCCGCGGGCCTCGCGCTGGTCGCGCAACAGGCGGCCGACCGCGCGACCCGAAGTGGTCTCACGTTCCATCGCTCGCCAATCGACCTGATCCGGCATCAATAGTTCCCCTCGCGATCAACTTCTACCAGAGGCCTTTTGCGAGGGCAAAAGCGATTCGCAATCTGGCGCTAAATTTCGATGGCGTGGTCGGCGGCGAAGAGGCGCAACGTCTCGCGCAGGGGACGGTCGGGCTGTGCCAGGGCGGAGCGCAGAAAGCTGCTCGCCTCGTCGATGTCGAGAGAACGTATCATGGCCTTCACGGGCCCGATCGCGCCCGGCGACATCGACAGAGAGCGCACGCCGAGCCCCAGCAGGGCCAGCGCCTCGACCGGACGGCCCGCCATCTCGCCGCACACCGAGACATCGACGCCGGCCGGCCGGGCCTTCTCGACCACAAAATGTAGAAGTCTCAGCAAGGCGGGAGACAAGCTGTCGTAGCGGCCGGCCAGACGGCTGTTGCCGCGGTCGGCAGCGAACAGGAACTGCAGAAGATCGTTTGTACCGATTGAAACAAAATCGACATGCGGCAACAGGCTGTCGAGCTGCCAGGCCAGGGCCGGGACCTCGAACATAACGCCAACACGCAGCCGCTCCGGCAAGGCCTGCCCGCGGCGCCGGGCGCGCTCCATTTCCAGCTCGAGGAGCTTGCGCGCCCCCAGCAGCTCGCCGACTTCGGCAATCATCGGGAACATGATCGACAGCGCCCGGCCGTTGGCCCCCTGGATCAGGGCCCTGAGCTGGCCGCGCAGCATCGCCGGCCGGTCGAGGCCGATGCGGATCGCCCGCCAGCCCATGGCCGGGTTGTCGTCGCCCAGCGAGCCCACGTAGGGCAGCACCTTGTCGCCGCCGACGTCGAGCGTGCGGAAGACGACCGCACGGCCGTCGGCGATGTCGAGCACGCGGCTGTAGAGCCAGGCCTGCGTGTCGACGTCGGGAAACTCCGACCGCACCATGAACGGGATCTCGGTGCGGTAGAGCCCGATGCCGTCGGCGCCGGTGTCGTCGAGATGCTGGACGTCGATCAGCAGGCCCGCGTTCATGTTGAGCGAGATGCGCGCCTGGTTGCGCGTCGTCGGCGGCAGGTCGCGCAGTGCCGCGTACTTGCGTCGCCGTTCGGCGCGCGCGTCGATCGCCTCATGGATCGTCTGCACGACGTCCTCGGCCGGTCGCACCATCACCTGCGCGTTGTCGCCGTCGACGATGATCGAATCGCCCGGCTCGACCCGCGACAGCACGTCGGGCGCGCGACCGACCACGGGAATGTCCAGCGCGCGCGCCACGATGGCGACGTGGCTCAGCGCCGAGCCTTCCTCGAGCACGAGGCCGCGCAGGCGGGCGCGGTCGTAGTCGAGCAGCTCCGCCGGCCCCATGTCGCGCGCGATCACGATCATGTCGTCGGGCTGCCCGCTCGAGTCGGTGGCCGTCCGTCCGGTGAGGCGCAGCAGCAGGCGGTTGGTGAGGTCCTGCAGGTCCGAGAGGCGCTCGCGGATGTAGGGATCGGTCGACTGGCCCATGCGCGTGCGCACGTCGTCGAACGCGCGCTGCACGCCCGCCTCGGCGGTGAGGCCGGAGTCGATCGCCTCGCGCACACGTTCGCGCCAGCCGCGGTCGTCGACGAACATGCGGAAGGTCTCGAGGATCTCGCGCTGCTCGCCCGACTGCATGTCGTCGGCCTCGAGCAGGCGATCGACATCCTCGCGCACGCCGGCGAGCGCTTCCTGGAAGCGCTCCTGCTCCTGGCCCACGTCCTCGGCGACGACGCGCTGGATCATGATGCGGGGTTCGTGCAGCACGGCGTGGCCGATCGCGACGCCGGGCGTCAGCTGCACGCCGTCGATGCGCAGCGGCAGAAGCCCGAGGCCGTCGACCTGCTGCTGCTCGTTGGGGCTGACGAAGTGGCCGGCCGCCGCCATCTCCGCCAGCACCATGGCGATGGTCTGCAGCGTCTCGACTTCTTCCTCGTCGTACTGCCGGCGCGTGCGGTTCTGCACGACCAGGACGCCGAGCACCCGGCCGGCGCGCAGGATCGGCACGCCCGCCAGAGAATGATAGATTTCCTCACCCGTCTCCGGACGGTAGGCGTAGTGCGGATGGCTCTGTGCGTCGTCGAGCGCCAGCGGCCGGCCATGCGCGGCGATGTCGCCCACGAGGCCCTCGCCAACCCGCAGGCGGGTGCGGTGCACGGCCGAGGGATTGAGGCCCTGGGTTGCGAAGAGTTCGAGCACCTCGCCGGCGCGCAGGAGATAGATCGAGCACACTTCGGCGACCATCTCGTTGGCCACCATACGCACGACTTCGCCCAGCGTTTCCTCGACGGAACCGGCACGCGCCATCGTGTCCCGGAGCCGCTTGAGGAGCATTCGCGGTCCGGCCAGAGGAGTTGTTCTCTCCATGGTCAGACCGCGGGATGCTTGAGTCGAATGACGACGAAGCTACGGTCGATGGCGCAGGCGCAAGCTCGCCATGCCGACATCGGTCGGGCGTGGTTGGCGCAATGACGGGCGGCCTGCGGGGGCATGGCCCGCTTATAGCAAGACCCGCGCCGAACTGCCTACCCGCTTATTGGCGTGGCCCGCGCATGAGGGAAGCTCATGCGGCGTCCAGTTCATAGGCGGTGTGAAGCGCCCGGACGGCGAGCTCGGTGTACTCGTCGGCGACGAGCACGCTCACCTTGATTTCCGAGGTCGAGATGACCTGGATATTTATCCCCTTTGCCGCAAGGGTCTCGAACATCTTGAGCGCGACGCCGGCGTGGCTGCGCATGCCGACGCCGATCACCGAGATCTTGGCGACCTTGGTGTCGGACTTGATCTCGGCGAACTTGAGGTCGGCCCGGGCCTTCTCCAGGCGCTCGACGGCGCGCGCGAGGTCGGCGCGCGGCACCGTGAAGGTGATGTCGGTCGAGCTGCCGTCGAGCGAGACGTTCTGCACGATCATGTCGACGTTGATGTTGGTGTCGGCGAGCGGCCCGAAGATCGCCGCGGCGATGCCGGGACGGTCGGCGACGCGCGTGACGGTGATCTTGGCCTCGTCCCTGGAGAAGGCGATGCCGCTGACGACCGACTTTTCGAGTCCCTGGGACATGATCTCTTCCTCGTCGACAACAAGCGTGCCCGGCAGATCGCTGCCCAGTGCCGCGTCGAAGGACGACAGCACCTGCACACGCACATGATGATTCATCGCCAGCTCGACCGACCGCGTCTGCAGGACCTTCGAGCCCTGTGAGGCCATCTCGAGCATCTCCTCGTAGGTCACGCGGTCGATCTTGCGCGCCTTCTCGACGATCCGCGGATCGGTCGTGTAGACGCCGTCGACGTCGGTGTAGATGTCGCAGCGGTCGGCCTTGAGCGCCGCCGCCAGCGCGACCGCCGACGTGTCCGAGCCGCCACGGCCCAGGGTCGTTATCCGGCCCTCGGGCGACACGCCCTGGAAACCCGGCACGATCGGCACTTCGCCCGCAGCCATCGAGCGCGCCAACTCGGTGGTGTCGATCTCGAGGACGCGCGCCTTGGCGTAGGCCTGGTCGGTCTTGATCGGCATCTGCCACGAGGTCCACGAGCGCGACTTCACGCCCTCCTGCTGCAGCGCCATGGCCAGGAGCCCGATCGTCACCTGCTCGCCGGTCGCGACCACGACGTCGTACTCCCGCGGGTCGTGCAGCGGGGCAATCTCGTTGACCCACTTCACCAGCTGGTTGGTCGCACCCGACATGGCCGAGACCACGACCGCGACTTCGTTGCCGCGGAGCGTCTCGGCCTTGACCTTGCGGGCGACATTCTTGATGCGGTCGGTGTCGCCGACCGAGGTGCCGCCGAACTTGAGAACGATGCGCGCCATGGACCTGCTCGAAAGCGGGGTATAGACACCGGGGGCACCATTGGGGTCAAGGGCAGCATGGCCGAAACCGCGCAAACCACCGTCGATCCGGCCGAGATCGAGCGCTTCTCGCGCATCGCCGAGGAGTGGTGGGACCCTGCCGGCAAGTTCGCCCCGCTGCACCGGCTGAACCCGGTCCGGATCGGCTATCTGCGCGACCGGGCGGCCGCCCATTGGCGGCGGGACGCCCTCTGCGGCCACCCCCTCGAGGGCCTCGACCTGCTCGACATCGGCTGCGGCGGCGGCCTGCTGTGCGAGCCGATGGCCCGGCTCGGCGCCCGGGTGACCGGCATCGACGCTGCCCCGCGCAACATCGCCACCGCCGCCGGCCATGCCGGGGGCCAGGGCCTGTCGATCGACTATCGCGCAACCACGGCCGAGGCGCTGGCGGCGGACGGCCGGCAGTATGACATCGTGCTGGCGCTCGAGATCGTCGAGCACGTGGCCGATGTCGACCTCTTCCTCGCCACCTGCGGCGGCCTGGTGAAGCCGGGCGGTCTGCTCTTCCTGTCGACGCTCAACCGCACCGCCAAGGCGTGGGCGCTGGCCATCGCCGGCGCGGAGTACGTGCTGCGCTGGCTGCCGCGCGGCACCCACGACTGGAAGAAGTTCCTGAAACCCTCGGAGGCAGTCCGCGGCCTGCGCAGTGGCGGCATCCAGGCCGAGGAGATCGTCGGCATCGTCTACAGCCCGCTCAGCCGCCAGTGGTCGCTCCACAAGGACGACCTCGACGTCAACTACATGCTGTACGGCACGAAGGCCGCCTGAAAGAGCTTCGCGTGACGCCCGTCCTCAAAGCCGCGTTCTGGATGGCGGGCTGGCTTGCCTGCATGGTGGTCATGGCGGTGGCCGGCCGCGAGGCGACGCGCGAGCTGCACGTGTTCCAGGTCATGGAGCTGCGCTCGCTGATCGGGCTGGTGATGCTCTATCCGGTGATCCACGCCAACGGCGGCTTCCGGGCGCTCGGCACAAGGCATCCGTGGCGCCATGCCGGGCGCAACGTGGCCCACTACGGCGCGCAGTTCGGCTGGTTCATGGCGTTGACGATGATCCCGTTGGCCCAGGTCATCTCGATCGAGTTCACCATGCCGATCTGGACGGCGATTTTCGCCGTCGTCTTCCTGCGCGAGCGCATGGGGCTGTGGAAGAATCTCGCGGTGGTCCTCGGCCTCGTGGGCGTCGCCATCATCGTGCGACCGTTCGACGGATCGATCAACGCCGGCCAGTTGATCGCGCTGGCCGCCGCGGTGGGCTTCGCCACCTCGGTCATCATGGTGAAGGCGCTGACGCGCACCGACCGTGTCGTCGTCATCCTGTTCTGGATGATGATCATCCAGTCGGCGATGGGGGCACTACCGGCGCTCTACGAGTGGCGCCAGCCATCGGCCTACGTCTGGATGTGGATCGTCGTGATCGCCTTCTGCGGGACCTATTCGCACTTCTGCATGACGCACGCACTGCTCCACGCCGATGCGACCGTCGTCGTGCCGATGGACTTCCTGCGCGTGCCGCTGGCGGCGCTGGCCGGCTGGCTGATCTACAGCGAGAAGGTCGATGTCTACATCGCCGCCGGCGCGGCGCTGATCCTGGTCGGCAATCTGCTCAACCTGAAGGGTGCCAGGCGGCGCTAGTTGCCGCGCGGAATCCAGGGCAGCCGGCCGAACTCGATGCCTTCCTCGGCCAGCGCTTCGGCTTCCTTGCTCGTGGTCTCGCCGTAGATGCCGCGCTTGTCGCTCTCGCCGTAGTGGATCTTGCGCGCTTCCTCGGCGAATTTATCGCCGACGGGCTCGCAAGTCTTCTCGACCTCGGTACGGACCTTGAGCAGGGCCTCGCGCAACTCCTTCGGCATCTTGCGGGCGATCGCCGCCATCTGCTGCTGCTCCGGCGAGGGCACGACAGGTGCAGGTGCCGCCGTCTCGACGGGGCTCACTGTCCTGGCCTTGTTGCCCTTGGTGCCCAGGCGCGGAGACATGAGCGCGCGCGCCACCTTGGCGTCGCCGCACACGGCGCAGCCGATCAGGGACTTCTTTTCCTGGCGCTCGTATGTCTTGCTGTCCTTGAACCAGCTGTCGAACTCGTGGCCCTTGGAGCAGCGCAGTCGGTATAAAATCATGAACGAAGAACTGTTTCCGGCTGTTTGGCACTCCCGGAAGGGGAGTGCCAAGATGATGGGGTGTGACCGTGACTGATGCAAGAGGCGGACTGCCCTCACCCTGGATCGTGCAATGGGCCGGACTCGTGCCGGCCGGCGCGGCGGTCCTCGATCTGGCGACCGGCAGCGGCCGCAACGCGCTGCATTTCGCCGCGCGCGGTCATCGCGTGACGGCCGTCGACATCGACCTCAGCCGGCTGCCCGAGGCAGAGGGCGTCGAGCGCCTGCAGGCCGACCTCGAGAACGGACATCCGTGGCCGCTCGGCGACCGGCGGTTCGGCGGCGTGGTGGTGACGAAGTACCTGCACCGGCCGCTGATGCCCGATCTCCTGGAGGCGATCGAACCCGGCGGCGTGCTGCTCTATGAGACGTTCATGGACGGCAACCAGCGCTTCGGACGACCGAGCCGCCCCGAGCATCTGCTGAACGACGGCGAGTTGCTCGAACTGGTGCGTGGAAAATTCTCGGTGATCGCCTACGAGGCCCGCCTGATCGGCGAGCCTCACATGGCGATGGTGCAACGGATCGCCGCCCGCCGCCTCTAGTTATTCGGCCGCCCTGGCCACCGATGGCGTGTGCAACACCGGCGCGGCGTACTTCCGGTCGTGCTGCAGCGACGGCACCATCTGGCGCGCTTCGATCACCTTGGCCATGTCGATGTCGGCCACGATGAAGCCCGTGTCCTCGCCACCGGCATCGGCCAGCACCTCGCCCCATGGCGCCACGACGAGAGAGTGGCCATAGGTCTTGCGGTTGGAGCCCTTGTGCGTTCCGACCTGGGCCGGCGCGAAGACGTAGCAACCGGTCTCGATCGCGCGCGCCTTCATGATCGTATGCCAGTGTGCCTTGCCGGTCGGCACGGTGAAGGACGACGGGATCGACAGCATGGTGGCACCGGCGTGTGCCAGCTCGCGATAGAGATACGGGAAGCGCAGGTCGTAGCAGATCGTCATGCCCAGCACGCCCCACGGCGTCTCGGCCAGCACGGCCTTGTCGCCGGGCTTGAAGGTCGAGGACTCGCGATACTTCTCACCGCCCGCGAGCTGCACATCGAACATGTGGATCTTGTCGTAGCTCGCCGCGATTCCGCCCGACGAATCGATCAGGTACGAGCGGTTGCGGATCTGCTCCTCGCCCGGCACGCGCACGTGGATCGATCCCAGCAGGAACCATGCCCCTGTCTCGCGCGCCGAGGCGCGGCAGGCCGCCAGCATGCCGTGGGTTTCTTCCGTCTGGGCCTTCGCGAGCGTGTCCTCGCGGTTGGCGCCGGTGAGGCCGGTATTCTCCGGCGTCATGATGAAATCCGCGCCGGCATCGCGCACGAGGCGCACCTGTTCGCGGATGAAGGCCACATTCTCGGCCATGTCGTTGCTGACGCTGGGTTGGATCAGGCCCGCCTTGAATTTGTCGGCCTTGGGCGCGGTGCTCATCGCGAAGCCCCCCTAACCGGGTTGCGCCAGAAGCGCGTCGAGCTTGCCTTGCTGCTCGAGCGCTGCGAGTTCATCCGAGCCGCCGATGTGTTGGCCGTTGATGAAGATCTGCGGCACCGTCGTGCGGTTCGAGCGCGTGCGCATCTCGGCGCGCTTGGCCTCGTCCTCCATCACGTCCATTTCGTCGAAGGCCGCGCCCTTCTTCTCGAGCAGAGCCCGGGCGCGGGCGCAGTAGCCGCACCACTGGGTCGTGTACATTTCGATCTTGGCCATCGGAAACTCCTTGCCGGGACTATAACGCCGGCCGGACGACCCGCGCCAGCGTCAGCACATCGACATGGGCGGCGCCGCACCGTCGGAGCGCCACCGCGCAGGCGTCGACCGTCGCCCCGGTGGTGAGCACGTCGTCGACCAGCAGGACCGTCCGCCCTGCGAGCGCCGTCCGCCAGCGTGGATGGACCTCGAAAGCCTGTCGGACGTTGCGCCGACGCTCCTTCGCCTTGAGGCCGGCTTGCGAGCCTGTCCAGCGCGCCCGCTGCAGCAGGTCGGGCGCCAGTTTGACCTTGCCGTCGCGGGCGATCGTCCGCGCCAGCAGCGCGGCCTGGTTGTAGCGCCGGGTAAAGAGCCGCCGCCAATGCAGCGGCACCGGCGCCACGAGGTCGGCCGCGGCAACCAGATCGGCGCCGGCCCGCGCCATCCAGGTGCCGCAGGCGCGCGCCATGTCGGTGCGGTCGCCGTGCTTCAGCGGCAGGACCAGGCGCCGGCTGCGGTCGTCGTAGACGAGAGCCGCGCGTGCCTGGCGGAAGCGCGGCGGCCGGGTCAGGCAGTCGACGCACAGCGCGCCGGCGGTCGGATCGCGGGTGAACGGAACACCGCATCTGTCGCAGTGGGGCGGCGCGATGAACGAGAAATGCTGCCAGCACGCGGAACAGAGCGCGCCCGGCGTGGCGACGATCTCGCCGCAGCCCAGGCAGAGCGGCGGCAGGATGGCGTCGAGCAGCCTCTGCCCGGCGCGCCTCAAGGGTGGGACCAGTTCCACGGCCGCCGATGGGACCGGACAAATGCGCCGTTTGCAGGGCGATGGTCGATCTCCGGGCCCTACCCCGGAGCCTGCTTTGGCCCTACATACAGGGCGTGACGGTGCCCGACCCCCTTCTGGTTTTCGATCGCGGCGTGTTGCGGCGCCGTCGCGAGCGTGCCGCGCGGGACTGGGGTCGCCAGGCCTTCCTCAAGCGCGAGATCGCGGGCCGGCTGGTCGAGCGCCTGGCCGACGTGCGCCGACGCTTTGCGCTGGCGCTCGACCTCGGCTGCCATGGCGACGAGGTGGCCGAGGCGCTTGCCGGGTCGAACGCCGTCGAGCACCTGATCCGCGCCGATCTCGGGTTCGGCTTTGCGCGCCACGCCCACGGGCCGGCGGTGGTCGCCGACGAGGAGGCGCTGCCGTTCGCACCCGCGCGCTTCGACCTGGTGCTGAGCGCGATGGACCTGCACTGGGTGAACGACCTGCCCGGCACGCTGATCCAGATCGGCCGCATCCTGAAACCCGACGGACTCTTCCTCGGCGCCATGCTGGGCGGCGCCACCCTTTGGCAGTTGCGCCAGGCGCTGGCGGCCGCCGAAAGCGAGATCGAGGGCGGCCTCAGCCCGCGCGTCTCGCCCTTCGCCGACCTGCGCGATGCCGCGGGCCTGCTACAGCGTGCGGGCTTTGCCCTTCCCGTGGCCGACGGCGAGACGATCGACGTGGAGTACGACGACGCACTGGCGCTGATGCGCGAGCTCGGCGCCATGGGCGAAAGCAATCTCGTCGTCGAGCGCCGCCGCGGCCTGGCGCGACGCGCCACCCTGATGCGCGCCGCGGAGATCTACGCCGGGCGTTTCGCCCGGCCGTCGGGCCGGATCACTGCCAGTTTCGAGGTGCTGTTCCTGCACGGCTGGTCGCCCGACGCCTCGCAACCCAAGCCGCTCAAACCCGGCGCGGCCCAGCACCGGCTGGCCGACGCGCTGGGCGGCATCGAACACAGCACCGGCGAGAAGGCAGGACGGACTTGAGCCCACCGCGTATCAAACTGTCGTTCGGCGACGTGCTGTCGGAGAGCTTCCGCATCTTCTTCGGCAACATCCCCGCCTTCTTCCACCTGGTGACGATCCCGTGGATCCTGTCGCTGCTGCTGCGCATCGGCGGCGCGGCGGTCGACGACGATTCGCTGCCGATCGTGCTGGCCGAGAAGGCGCTCGATGTCGTACCCACCGTCATGTTCATGGTCGCCTGGATGCGCTTCGTCCTGGTCGGGCCGCACAAGGTGGGCCGCCTGCCCGGACTCGGCTGGTCAGTGCGCGAGTCGGCGTTTCTGGTGCATCTGCTGAAAGTGGGCGGCATCGCCTTCCTGCTGCTGGGCGGCTTCGTGCTGGCGGTCGGCACGATCGATCCGGCCATGCTGGGCGGCGGCGCGCCAATCGATCCGGACATGGCCCGCCGCGAGGCACTGGCTGCGCCGTTCGGCACCGGCTTCATGATCTCCGCCCTGCTCGCGCTCCGCGTAAGCTTCGGCCTCGCCGCCACGGCCGTCGACATACCGTTCGCGCCGCGCCAGTCGTGGGCCTTCAGCCGCGGCAACGGCTGGACGATCGTCGGCTTGCTTTTCATCATCTTTTTCGCCAGCGCCATCGCCACGATGGTGGCGGCGCTCTTCCCGCTCGGCCTCGCCCGCGGCCTCGGGGCATACAACGCGGCCACGGTGATCGCCTGGACTGCGGCGATCCTCGTCTCCTACGCCGGCGCCGGGGTCGCGGCGACCGCGCAGGCTGTCATCTTCCGGCGCCTGACCGGCTGGCGCGACGGCGCCCCCTCGACACTAGAGAAGGTCGCGTAGCAGGCCGACCAGCGGCAGGTCGGCAGGGGGCATCGGATAGCGCGACAGGTCGTTCGGCGCGACCCACTTCAGGATCTGGCCTTCGCGCGGCTGCGGCGTGCCAGCCCATTTGCGACAGGCGAAGACCGGCATCAGCAGGTGGAATTTGTCGTAGCCATGGCTGGCGAATGCGATCGGCGCCAGGCAACTCGTGGCGGTCTCGATACCGAGTTCTTCCTGCAGCTCACGCACCAGCGCCTGTTCGGGCGTCTCGCCGGGATCGACCTTGCCGCCGGGAAACTCCCACAGGCCCGCCATCGACTTGCCCGCGGGACGCTGCGCGATCAGCACGCGGCCATCGACATCGACCAGCGCCACGGCGGCGACCAGCACGATCGGCCGATCACCGAGCGGCGGCGGGCCGCCCGGGCAGTCGTCGTCGAAAGACGACGTCAAGAACGGTAGCTGCCGTTGATGTCGATGTAGCCGTGCGTCAGATCGCAGGTCCACACGGTGGCGCGGCCGCGACCGATGCCGAGATCGATGTCGATCACGATGTCGGTGCCCTTGATGTGGCGGGCGACCGGCGCCTCGTCGTAGCCCGGCACGACCTGGCCCTGGTCGGTGATCTTCACGCCGCCGATGGCGATCCTGAGCTTGTCGCGGTCGGCGCGCTCGCCCGACTTGCCGACCGCCATGACGATGCGGCCCCAGTTGGCGTCCTCGCCCGCGATCGCGGTCTTGACCAGCGGCGAGTTGGCGACCGCGAGGCCGATCTTGCGCGCGGCGCCGTTGGACGAGGCCCCGCCCACGTTGATGGTCACGAACTTGGTGGCGCCCTCGCCATCGCGCGCCAGCATCTGCGCGAGGTCGACCAGCACCTCGTCGAGCGCGCGCTTGAAGTCGGCGAGCACGGGGTCGTCGGCTTCCTCGATCGGGGCGTGGCGCGCCGCACCGGTCGCGGCCAGCAGCAGGGTGTCGCTGGTCGAGGTGTCGCCGTCGACGGTGACGCAGTTCAGCGACTTGTCGGCGCCGTCGGCCAGCAGCTTCTGCAGCACGCCGCCGGGGATCTTGGCGTCGGTGAAGACGAATCCCAGCATGGTCGCCATGTCGGGCGCGATCATGCCCGAACCCTTGAGGAAGCCGTTCAGCGTGACCGTCTTCTCGCCGATCTTGGCCTGGCGCGTCGACAGCTTGGGAAACGTGTCGGTCGTCATGATCGAGGCGGCGGCGGCGGCCCAGCCGTCTTCGCGCGCGCCCTTGATGAGGGCGGGGACGACGGCGGCGATTTTCTCCCATTCCAGCGGCTGGCCGATCACGCCGGTCGAGGCCATGAAGACCTCGTTGCGCGGGCAGCCCAGGGCCTGGGCCACGGCGCGCGTGCTCTCCTCGACCGCCTTGTCGCCCAGCTTGCCGGTGAAGGCGTTGGCGTTGCCGGCGTTGACGATGATGGCCCGCACCTTGCCGCGCGTCAGGTTCTTGCGGCACCAGTCGACCGGGGCCGAGCAGGTCTTGGACCGCGTCAGGACGCCGGCGATGGTAGCGCCGGCCGGCAGCAGGACCAGCATGACGTCGTCGCGGTCCTTGTAGCGCACGCCCGATTGCGCGGCGGCGAGCTTCACGCCAGCGATGCGCGGCAGTGTCGGCGTCGTCTTGGGCGCGAGCGGCGATACGGTGGCAGACATGGGACTCCCCTTGCGGTCGCCCGGTTCATCCCGGCGGCCGAAAGCGGAGACTACACCAGAAAAGCCGGAAAACGTGAGGTTTACTTGCCGGGCGACGGAGCGGCCGGCTTGGCCGGCGCCGCGGGCTTGGCGGCCGCGGGGTCGGGCTTGGAGCCGTCCATGTTGAATTTGTCGATCTTGGCCGAGGCCCGGAGGTGATCGAGCATGCTCGTGACGGTCTCCCGGGCGAGTTCCTCGCGGAGTTGGTCCTGCATTTCCTCGAAGGCCGGCGGCGGCGCCTGGCGGCGATCCTCGAGCTTGATGACGTGGTAGCCGAACTGGGTCTTGATCGGCGTCTCGCTGAGCTCGCCCTTCTTGAGGGCGAAGGCAGCATCGGCGAATTCCTTCACCATGTCGGTCTTCTTGAACCAGCCGAGATCGCCGCCCTCGGCGCCGGAAGCCTTGTCGGTCGACTTTTCCTTGGCGAGCTTGTCGAACGGCGTTCCCTTCTTGAGGTCGGCGAGGATCGCCTTGGCCTCGTCCTCGGTGGCCACGAGAATGTGGCGCGCGTGCACCTCTTCCTCGGCCGGCATCGACTTCAGGCGCTCCTCATAGCGCTGCTGGAGCTTCTCGGCGGTGACCTTGCGGGCGATCTCGCGCTGCAGCCAGAAATCCTGGATGACCTGCTCCTCGACGAAGGCCATGCGCTTCTTGAACGCCGGATCGTCCGACACCTTGTTCTTGCGGCCATCCTGGACCACGAGCTTGCTGTCGATGATACGGTCGAGCAGCGCCGGGAAGACGGCCTGCATCGGCATGTTGCGGTACTGCGCCGGCAGCGCCTGCTGGGCGACCTCGAGCTCGGAGAGATGGATGGCCTGGCCGTTGATGGTGGCCACGACCGGATCCTTGAATACCGCCGGCGCCGTCGCCGGCGCGGGTGCCGGCAGGGTGGCCTTCGGCATCGCGGGCTTGGCAGCCGGCGGGGACGCGGGCTGCTGGGCCAACGCCGGAGTGGCGGTTGCAGCGGCTGCGCAGCACAGGACAAGAACGCGCAGGAGGCGCAGACAACGGCTCATGAGGGGGCTCCGGGAACAGGATGCGACAGACGACGGCGTGGCCCTCGGTTTACACAGGGCCACTCGCCTCAAGCAAGCACGACCGCCGCGACGGCGCCCTGATGACGGCGAATTGAGGCGCTTTTCAGGAAACACCGGAGAGCCCCGTGCGTTACGGCCGCGCATGCGTTGACACTATGGTATGCGCTCTCTATCTCTCATCGGGACGGGCGGGCGGCGTGCCCGCCCTAAGTCGTTAGAATATCGAGGTTTTCATGCTCGGAGCGCTCGCCCGAAGCCTGTTCGGGTCAGCCAATGACCGCGTCGTCAAAGGCTTCGACCGGTCCGTGGCAAGAATCAACACGCTCGAGCCGGAGTTCGCCAAGCTCTCCGACGAGGCGCTGCGCGGCAAGACCGTGGAGTTTCGCGACCGCCTGGCCAAGGGCGAGACGCTGGACGACCTGCTGCCGGAGGCCTTCGCCACCGTGCGCGAGGGCGCCAAGCGCACGCTGGGCCAGCGCCACTTCGACGTCCAGCTCAAGGGCGGCATGGTCCTGCACTCCGGCAAGATCGCCGAGATGAAGACCGGTGAAGGCAAGACGCTGGTCGCCACCCTCGCTGTCTATCTCAATGCCCTCGAGGGCAAGGGCGTCCATGTCGTGACGGTGAACGACTACCTCGCCCGCCGCGACGCCGAGTGGATGGGCCAGGTCTACCGCTTCCTCGGCCTGACGGTCGGCATCATCGTGCACGACCTCACCGACGAGCAGCGCAAGGAAGCCTACGCCTCCGACGTCACCTACGGCACCAACAACGAGATCGGCTTCGACTACCTGCGCGACAACATGAAGTACCGGCTGGACGCGATGGTTCAGCGGCCTTTCAACTACGCCATCGTCGACGAGGTCGATTCGATCCTGATCGACGAGGCGCGCACGCCGCTGATCATCTCCGGCCCGGCCGAGGACTCCTCCGAACTCTACCGCCGCGTCGACGTCGTCATCCCGCGCCTCAAGCCCGAGCACTACGAGAAGGACGAGAAGACCCGCACTGTCGTGTTCACCGAAGCCGGCGTTGAAGCGGTCGAGGAAATCCTGCGCACCGACGGGTTGCTGCCCGAGGGCCAGAGCCTCTACGCGCCGACCCAGGTGACGGTACTGCATCACGTGACGCAGGCGCTGCGCGCGCACATCAACTTCACACGCGACGTCGACTACATCGTCAAGGACGGCCAGGTCGTCATCATCGACGAATTCACCGGCCGCATGATGGCCGGCCGGCGCTATTCCGAGGGTCTCCACCAGGCGCTCGAGGCCAAGGAGAAGGTCGAGATCCAGCGCGAGAACCAGACGCTCGCCTCGATCACCTTCCAGAACCTGTTCCGCATGTATCCCAAGCTCGCGGGCATGACCGGCACGGCCATGACCGAGGCCTCGGAGTTCGGTGAGATCTACCGGCTCGAGGTCGTCGAGATGCCGACCAACGTGCCGGTAGCGCGCAAGGACGCCGACGACGAGATCTACCGCACGCTGGCCGACAAGACGCGCGCCATCGTCAAGTTGATCGGCGAGTGCCGCGCCCGCAACCAGCCGATGCTGGTCGGCACCGTCACCATCGAGAAGTCGGAGTTGCTGTCGGAGGCGCTGAAGAAGGCCGGCATCCCGCACAACGTGCTGAACGCCCGCTTCCACGAGCAGGAGGCCCAGATCGTCGCCCAGGCCGGCCGGCCCGGCGCCATCACCATCGCCACCAACATGGCCGGCCGCGGCACCGACATCCAGCTCGGCGGCAACGTCGAGATGCTGGTGCAGCAGAGCGTGCCCGCCATCGAAGCCAAATTCCCCGGCGATTCCGAGGAGATCCAGGCCGCGCGCAAGGCCGAGATCGACCGCATCGAGGCCGAGATCCGCGCCGGCGTCGAGCGCGACCGCGAGATCGTGCGCGTCGCGGGCGGCCTCTATGTCGTCGGCACCGAGCGCCACGAGAGCCGCCGCATCGACAACCAGCTGCGCGGCCGTTCGGGCCGCCAGGGCGACCCCGGCGCGTCGAAGTTCTTCCTGTCGCTCGAAGACGACCTGATGCGCATCTTCGGCAACAACAAGGTGCTCGACTGGGTCCAGAAGAAGGGCATGGCCGACGACGAGGCGCTGACCCACCGCTGGCTCAACAAGGCGCTGCAGACGGCGCAGGGCAAGGTCGAGGCGCGCAACTTCGAGATCCGCAAGAACCTGCTGCGCTTCGACGACGTCATGAACAGCCAGCGCAAGGAGATCTACCGCGAGCGCGTCGAGCTGATGTCGACCGAGGACGTTTCGGAGACGGTCGCCGGCATGCGCCGCGACGTCGTCGACGCGCTGGTGACGCGCACGATCCCGGAGGGCGTCTACGCCGAGCAGTGGAAGACGGCGGAGCTCAAGGCCGAGGTGCTGCGCGTCTTCGGCCTCGATTTGCCGATCGACGAGTGGGCGAAAGAAGAAGGCATCGCCGAAGAGCAGATCACGACGCGCCTCACCGAGACCACCGACCGGCTGTTCGCCCAGAAGGCGGCGCAGTACGGCCCCGAGGTCTGGCGCCAGGTCGAGAAGAGCGTGCTGATGCAGATCTTCGACCAGAACTGGAAGGACCACCTGCTGCACCTCGACCATCTGCGCCAGGGCATCGGTCTGCGCGCCTATGGCCAGAAGGATCCGCTGAACGAATACAAGCGCGAGGCCTTCAACCTGTTCAGCGACCTGCTGACGGCCTTGCGCGAATCGACCGTCAACGTGCTGGCGACAGTCCAGCTGCGCATGGACACGCCGCCCCCGCCGCCGCTGCCCCAGCAGATGCAGGAGATTCACGAGGATCCCGCGCAGACCGCCCGGATGGCCGACGATGCCGACTTCGATCCGGCCGATCCCGACGGCAGGCGTGACAGCGGCGGCGTGGCCACGCTCACCCGTCCGCACGTCAACCCGCGCGTCGATCCCAACGATCCGGCGACCTGGGGCAAGGTCGCGCGCAATGCCGCCTGCCCGTGCGGCTCGGGCAAGAAGTTCAAGCACTGCCACGGCCGGGTCTAGGACCGGCCGTCGTCGACGCGCTCTAGCTAGAGCGTCG
>Ga0068855_100002009_pt1 | contig 25214 bp, 20 predicted proteins | sample KBSCornC52_FD_66592 | JGI IMG/M metagenome (GOLD analysis project Ga0068855, IMG submission 66592) | Corn rhizosphere microbial communities from Kellogg Biological Station, Michigan, USA - KBS Corn C5-2 | ecosystem: Host-associated > Plants > Roots > Rhizosphere > Soil ... | reverse complement strand
CCGATAGATTGCGAGAATGATGAACGCCCCGACGATGGCTGCGAGAAAGCCGGCGCCCTCGCCATTTTCATACCAGCCGACTGCGTGGCCCAGCCAGCCGGCCACGAACGCTCCCGCGATTCCGAGCAATATGGTAACCAGGCAGCCACCGGGATCGCGCCCGGGCATCAGGAATTTCGCGATGGCGCCGGCGATTCCGCCGATGACGATCCACCACAGCCAGCTGTACGATTCCAACATTCCCGCTTCCCCTTTTCGTGTCGTCGGGCCAAAGGCGCCGCCCCGGCTTTAATCCGGGGCCGCCGAATGCGCCAACGCGCCTTTGCCGCTCGAGTGCCGCGGTTGGCAGAAAAGCGGTGGCAAGAACGCTTTAGCCAGGCTCTGTTGCCCTTGGTGCCTTATTCGCGTAATACAGCTAATGCAATATGACCGCGCTGGGGGCGGGCAAGTCGAAAGATGCTTGAAATGAACCGGGAAACGCCAATTCGAAGCTCCGATTCCGACACTGTCGTCGTCGTTGACGACGGTGCGCGCCGCCGTAAGCGGATCGTCATCGTCGGCGCGGGCCTCGTTGCAGTCGTCGCGATCATCATCGCGCTGATGATGATGGGCGGAAGCAAGGACGAATCCGCAGCGGGCAATGCAGGCTCGGCGGCGCAAGTTCCGACCGTTTCCGTGGCGGTTCCGGGGCAGACGTCGGCGCCGCGCATAGTCACCGTCAGCGGAGCGCTTGCCGCCAAGCGCGACCAGCCTATCGGAATCGCCGGCTCGGGGGGCAAGGTGGTCCGGGTCCTCGTCGATGCCGGCAGCTGGGTTCGCGCCGGGCAGGTCCTCGCCGTCGTCGACCGCTCGGTCCAGGTGCAACAGGCCGCGCAGCTTGCCGCGCAGGTCGATGCCGCGAAGGCGAACGCCGCCCTCGCCCAGTCCAATTACGAACGCGCCCTCGCGCTCCAGGACCGCGGCTTCGTGTCCAAGGCCGAAATCGAATCGAAGAAGGCGACTCGCGACGCCGCTTATGCGCAGGTCAGGGTGGCCCAGGCGCAGCTTGCCGGGACTCGCGCCGAAATCGGCCGGCTCGACATCACTGCGCCGACCAGCGGCCTGATCCTCGCGCGCAACGTCGAGGTGGGCCAGATCGTCGGCCCTGGATCGGCCGACCTGTTCCGGCTCGCCCTGGGCGGCGAAATGGAGATGAAGGCGCAGGTGGCGCAACAGGACCTCGCGGCGGTTCACGTCGGAATGCCCGCGACCGTCACTCCGACCGGAACTAGCCAGAGCACCTCCGGCACCGTGTGGCAGGTCGCGCCGGTGATCGACCCGCAGTCGCGGCAGGGCGAGGTCCGGATCTCGGTCCCCTATTCGCCGGCGATCCGGCCGGGCGGTTTCGCCGAGGCGAAGATCACGGCCGGTTCTACCACCGCGCCCCTGCTTCCGCAGAGCGCCGTGCTCAGCGATTCGAAGGGCAATTACGTCTACATCGTCAACGGCAGCAACGAGATCGAGCGGCGCGACATCACCATCGGCAACGTCGACAACAGAGGAGTGACCATCCTTCAGGGCCTTTCCGGCCAGGAGCGAGTGGTGCTTTCCGCTGGCCCGTTCCTCAACCCCGGCCAGAAGGTGCACCCGCAGCTCCGGTCGCTGGCCACGGCGCTGGCACAGGACAGCGAGTAAGCTTCAATGAATTTCCGCAACATCTCGGCGTGGTGCATCCGCAACCCGGTTCCGCCGATCGTCCTGTTCGTCCTTTTGCTCCTGGCCGGCCTCGTCGCTTTCTCCGGGATGCAGGTGAACAACAATCCCGACATCGATTTCCCCGCGGTCGAGGTTGACGTCTCCCAACCGGGCGCGGCTCCGGCCGAGATGGAAGTACAGGTCACGCAGCGGATCGAAGCGGCGATCCGCGGAGTGAACGGGGTCGACGAGATCGACAGCTCGGTTCGCGAGGGCTCGAGCAGCACCTTCGTTCAGTTCCAGATCGGAACCCCGACGGATCGCGCCGTCAACGACGTTCGCAACGCCATCGCGCAGATCCGAAGTAACCTGCCCGACGGAATCCTCGAGCCGCAGGTGCAGCGGGTCGACATTTCCGGCGACCCGATCTTTTACGTCGCCGCCGAAACCAGCGACATGAGCCTCGAGCAATTGAGCTGGTACGTCGACAACGATGTCGCCAAGCAGCTCCTTGGCGTGTCCGGAGTCGCCGGGGTCGACCGGCTCGGCGGAGTCGACCGGCAGATCCGAGTCATCCTCGACCCGGCGGCGCTTCAGGCGCAAGGCATCACCGCGGCGCAGGTCAATACCCAGCTCCGCCAGAGCAACCTCAACGCTCCGGGCGGCCGCGCGGAGATCGCGGGGTCGGAGCAGTCGGTCCGAGTGGTCGGCAATGCCAGCAATGCCTACGACCTTTCGCAAACGCAGATCGCGCTGCCTGGCGGGCGGTGGGTCAAGCTTGCCGATCTCGGAGCGGTCAAGGACTCCTATTCGGAGCAGCGGACGATCGCGAAGATGAACGGCCGGCAGGTCGTCAGCTTCTCGGTGCAACGCGCCAAGGGATCGTCCGAGGTCACCGTCTACGACGCCGCCTGGAAGACAATCCACAAGATGGAGAAGGACGATCCCCGGGTGAAGTTCCGGGAGATCATCAACAACGTCGATTACACCAAGCAACAATATAAATCGGCGATGGAAGGCCTCGTCGAGGGGGCTGTCCTGGCCGTCTTCGTCGTGTTCCTCTTCCTTCGCGACATTCGCGCCACGATCATCTCTGCGCTCGCCATCCCGCTGTCGGCGATTCCGGCATTCTGGTTCATGGGCTTGATGGGGATCACCCTGAACGGGCTGTCGCTGCTCGCGCTCAGTTTGGTCGCGGGCGTTCTCGTCGACGATGCGATCGTGGAGATCGAGAATATCGTCCGGCACATGCGGATGGGCAAGTCGGGCTACCAGGCCGCGATCGACGCCGCCGACGAAATCGGGCTGGCGGTGCTGGCGACGACCATGTCGATCGTCGCCGTGTTCCTGCCGGTCGCGCTGATGCCGGGCCTCACCGGCCAGTTCTTCAAGGCATTCGGCTTCACCGTCGTCATCGCGGTCCTGATGAGCCTGCTCGTGGCGCGGATGATCACGCCGCTGATCGCGGCCTATTTCCTGCGCGCTCACGGAGTGCAGCCGCACGCCGCGGGCAAGGCGATGGAGAAATATCTGGCGACTCTCCGCTGGAGCCTCGACACTTCGAAGGCAAAAGCGATTCGGGCGAAGCTTCCAGAGGTGCGCTCGAAGATCCTCTACGTCCTCGTCGGTGCGATGCTTGTCGTCCTATGCCTGGCCGCGCTCGCCATCGGGACCGTGGTCGCGTTCAAGCTGCTGTCGCTCGCGGCCATGTTGCCGAAGCTCCTCGTTCTCACCGTTTCGGCCGTCGCGGGCGCGTTAGCGGGGTTCGCAGCCGGAAAGCTGCTCGGCCTTGCTTCGCGCGCGTTCGGCGGCGGCATCGAAACCATGGTCGGTCATTGGTCGGCGTGGATGCGCGATCACCGCATCTGGATGATCGGCGTGGGCTTCGGCGCCTTCGCCCTGACCGGAGTGCTGTTCGCGACCTTGTCGATGACCTTCCAGCCGTCAGTGAACGCCGACACGTCGCGCGTTGCGATCAACATGCCGCCGGGCTCGACCTTGAAGGAGACGGAGGCCGTGGTCGACCACGCCGCCGCCATCGTCAAACAGGATCCGGACGTCGACCGCGTCTATGAGCGGATCTTCGTGGGCAATGGGTTCCTCAATGTCGGGCTGAAGCAGCATCGCGAAAAGACGAGCACCCAGTTCGAGCGCAAATGGACTCCGCAGCTCACCGCCATTCCCGACGCCCAGGTCAGCTTCATGAGCCAGGGCGGAGGCGGTCCGGGTGCCGCTCCGCGCGACATCATGCTCTATCTGGGAAGCGACAATCCCCAGCTTCTCGACGCCACCGCCAACAAGATCGCCGACGAAATGCGCTCGTTGCCGCAGCTTCGCGCCCCGCGGGTCGCCGGCGACCTCGAGCAGCCGGAAATCGTCATCAAACCACGCTTCGACGTTGCCGCCGACCTTGGCGTGACGACGTCGGCGCTGAGCCAGACGATCCGGATCGCAACCCTGGGCGACATCGAGCAGAACAGCGCGAAATTCTCGCTCGCCGACCGCCAGGTGCCGATCATCGTCTCGATACCGGAAAGCTCGCGAAGCGACCTTGCGACGTTGATGAACCTGCCGGTGCCCACCTCGACCGGCGGTTCGGTGCCGCTCAAGTCGGTGGCCGAGATCGGCTTCGGTGCGGGCCCGACGACGGTCCAGCGGACCAACCAGATCCGGCGCACCGTGGTCGGCGCCGACCTGGCGCCGGGGCTGGTGTCGGGCGACGTGTGGCCGAAGATCAACGAGCTTCCGACGGTCAAGAATCTCCCGCACGGGGTCCAGAAGCTCAACCTCGGCGACCAGAAATGGCAAGGCGAGCTCGTCTACAATTTCATCCTGGCGCTGATTTCGGGCGTGCTGCTCGTGTTCGCGGTCCTAGTGCTTCTCTACCGCCGCTTCCTGGCTCCGTTCGTCAACATGGGCTCGCTGCTGCTCGCGCCTCTGGGGGCGGCGGTCGCCCTGCACCTGACCGGCAATCCGGTGTCGCTGCCGGTGCTCATCGGGGTGCTGATGTTGTTCGGGATCGTCGCCAAGAACTCGATCCTTCTGGTCGACTTCGCGGTCGAGATGATCAACCACGGCATGCCGAAGGACGAGGCGATCTGGGAAGCCGGGCACAAGCGAGCGCAGCCGATCGTCATGACGACGGTGGCGATGGTCGCGGGCATGCTCCCTATCGCTCTGTCGCTCGCGGGCGATGCCAGCTGGCGCGCGCCGATGGGAGTCACCGTGATCGGCGGCCTCATCTTCTCGACGATGCTGACCCTCCTCCTGGTGCCGGCCTATTTCAGCCTCGCGATCGACATGGAAGGCTGGTTCGGCAGGCACTTCACGCGGCTGGTCGGAACCAGCGCCCATTCGACTCACCGCGCGGAGCCGCTCCCGGCGGAATGATCCGGCCGGCGTGATTCCGCGCGCCTGGGCCGCTATGCGGGTCGTATGACTCCGGCAGCCCTCGCCCGGTTCAACCCCGCCCAGCCGGGAGCCGCCGGTATGAAGCGGGCTGCAACCGGGCTTCTCCTGGTGATGGCCTTGCTGTTCGCGGTCACCCGGCTCCTCGAGCCGGAATATCCCTGGCTCGGCTATGTGAAGGCCTTTGCCGAAGCGGCGATGGTCGGTGGCCTTGCCGACTGGTTCGCGGTCACGGCGCTATTCCGCCACCCGCTCGGGCTGCCGATCCCGCACACTGCCATCATCCCGAGGAACAAGGACCGAATCGGCGAGTCGCTCGCCAGCTTCATCAACGAGAATTTCCTGATTCCCTCGGTCGTAGCCCGGCGCATGCGGGACATCGACGTTGCCGGTGCGGCGGGGCGGTTCCTGAGGACCCCGGCGGCGGAAGGGACCCGGATCCGGCAGGGCGCGTCGCGGCTGATCGCCGACATTTTCGAAGGCCTCGACGACGAACGGCTCGGCGGAATCGTCAAGAGCGCAGTCGCAGCCCGAATCCAGAAGATGGAGGTGGCTCCGCTGCTCGGCCATGCGCTCGCATCGGCGATCAACGAAGATCGGCACGTGCCGATGCTGGAGGCGGCGATCCGGTGGATGGCACGGGCGCTGGAGGCGAATGAGGAACTGATCCGGCAGATGGTGCACAAGAAGGCCAATTGGGCGCTCAAGCTCGCCGGGCTCGACGCCAAGCTCGCCGACGCGATCCTCGACGGGATGCGGAAGCTCACCGCGGAAATGTCGACCGATCCCGCCCATCCGGTGCGCGTGAAGGTCGAGGAGGCGCTGGCGCAGCTCGCCAACGACCTCCAGACCAGGCCGGAAACGCGAGCCAAAGTGGAGGAGATGAAGGAGCAGCTCCTCGCCAACCGCTCCATCGCGCTGTGGATCGACACCTTGTGGCAGAAGGGGCGGGAAGCGGTCATCCGGGCAGCGCGCAACCCCGACGCGGCGATGGCCGGCCGCCTTGGCGAAGTTCTCAAGTCGATGGGCGCGTCGCTCGAGCAGGATCCGCGAATCCGCTCGGCGATCAACCAGTTCGTCCGCCGCGCCGCGGCGGGCATGGCGCAGAGCTACGGGAGCTCGATCGTCAAGCTCGTGTCCGAAACGATCCGTAGCTGGGATGCGCGAACGGTGACCGCCCGGCTGGAATCGGCGGTCGGGCGCGACCTCCAGTATATTCGCATCAACGGCACTCTCGTCGGTGGCCTGGTCGGAATCGCGATCCACACGCTGGATGGGCTTTAGCCGCCGTTCGTCGGCCCCCGAATTACGCCCGTCGAATGACATGGAACGGTCATCGAGAATTCACCTTGGCGGGCCGAACGGACCCCAATGGACACGAAATCTTTCCTGCTTGGCGGCTCGGCGCTGCTGCTGTTTCCCGCCGGCGCTTATGGCCAGAGCGCTGCGCAGCCCGCAGCTTCCGACCAGCAGCAAGCCCAGGCCCAGGCCCAGGCGGATGCCGACGCGGCGGCAGCCGCCCAGGACGAGGAAGATTCCCAGACCATCGTCGTCACCGGCAAAAAGCTTCCGGGGTCGGTGATCGGCGACATCCCGCCCGAGAATGTGCTTTCGTCGGGCGACGTCCGCGCGACCGGCGCGACCAACATCAACGATCTTCTCGACGCCATCGCGCCGCAGATCGGAAGCGCCCAGGGACGCGGCGGAGAGCGGCCGGTGATGCTGCTCAACGGCCAGCGGATCTCCAGCTTCCGCGAGCTTCGCGACATCCCCACCGAGGCGATCAGCAGGGTCGAGATCCTGCCCGAGGAAGTCGCCCTGAAATACGGCTATTCGGCCAACCAGAAGGTCGTGAACATCGTGCTGAGGCCGCGCTTCCGCTCCACCGCTGCCGAGTTGCAGGGAACGGCCGCGACCGAGGGCGGCTATGGCGCGGGAGAAGCCGACGTCACCCGGCTGATCATCGCCAAGAACGGGCGGACGAGCATCAACCTTCACGCCGAAGGCAATACGATGCTGACCGAGAACGAGCGCGACATCCTCATCGACCAGGTCCCGTCCGGAGCCAGTCCGGCCGATGCTTTGGCGGCGCGCTCGCTGATCGGCACCAAGCGCGACGTTCGCGGCGCGGTGACGATCAACCGCCAGCTCGGGACGGTAGGAGCGACCGGCAATGTCGAGCTCGAGCATAACGAAGGCCGCTCGCTGATCGGCCTCGGCGAGACCCTGCTCGAGCCGCTGGCGCGCAACACCCGAACCGATTCGGCGCACGCCGGCCTGGTGCTCGACGGCAATGTCAGCAGCTGGCGCTGGTCGGTAACCGGCAATGCCGACGCCTCGCACGGGGTGACGAGCACCGATCGCGATGCGGCGGACGTCCGCGACCGGGCGACGACGACAACGACTTCCGCGGATATCGACGCGACGGTCAACGGCAACCTGTTCCGAGTTCCCGCCGGCAATGCGTCGGCAACGGTCAAGGTCGGTGCCGACACGCTCCATCTCGACAGTGACCGCAGCCGCAGGGGCGTCGAAAGCTCCAACTCGCTGGGCCGGACCAGCGGCAATGCCGCGCTCAACTTCGATCTTCCGCTGTCGCGCCGGAACAGCGATTTCAGCGCGCTGGGCAATCTCAGCCTCAACGCCAATGCCGAGGTCGAGCAGCTCTCCGATTTCGGCACGCTGACGACGCTTGGCGCCGGCGTGAATTTCTCGCCGGTGCAGCGGCTCAACCTGATCGGCAGCTGGACCCGGGAGCAAGGCGCTCCGACGGTCGACCAGCTCGGCGATCCGGTGCTCGAAACACCCGGGACCCGGATCTTCGATTTCACGACCGGCCAGACCGTGCTCGTCAGCGCGATCACCGGCGGCAATCCGGCCCTCGGCGCTGACCGCCGCAACGTCCTCAAGCTCGGCTTCAACTGGCAGCCGTTCGAGAGCGCGGACCTGAGGCTCCGCGCCGATTACGTCCACCAGACGATCAAGAACCCGATCTCCAACTTCCCCGGGCCGACGCCGGCTCTGGAAGCGGCCTTTCCTGGCCGCTTCGTGCGGGATGCGGCTGGAAATCTCATCAGCGTCGACTTGCGACCGGTGAATTACGACAGCTCGCGGCGCGACACGCTCCGGATCGGCTTCGATTTCTCCAAGCCGCTCAAGTCGGCGGCGCCATCGCAGGCGGCGATCGCGGCGTTTCGCGCGCGGCGCGGCGAGAGCGGGCAGGCCAATGCGCAGGGTGCAACTGCCCAGGGACGACAACAACCGGAATCGGGCGCCGCAGGTCCAACTTCCGGTGGCGGCCGCGGCTTCGGGCGGTTCGGCGGCGGGCGCAACGGCGGCCGGCTCACTTTCTCGCTCACCGATACCGTAACGTTCGTCGACAATGTGACGATCCGCGACGGACTGAAGCTCGACTATCTTCATGGCGACGCCATCGGCCAGACCGGAGGGCAGCCGCGCCACAGCGTCGAGGCGCGCGCCGGCTATTTCAACAACGGGCTTGGAGCGCGGCTGTCGGCCAACTGGCGGAGCGGAACCGAGGTGACGACCGCGACCGGAGACAACCTCCGTTTCTCGCCGCTCGCCACCTTCAACCTGCGGCTGTTCGCGAACCTAGGCCAACGGTTCGACCTGGTTGCCAAGCACCCGTGGCTTCGCGGGGCCACGGTGCAGTTCGAGGTCGACAATATCTTCGACACTAAGCCGAACGTTCGCGACGCCTTCGGCAAGGTGCCGATCGGGTTCCAGCCCGACCTGCTCGACCCGCTCGGCCGAACGGTCGGGATCACGATCCGCAAGCTGTTCCTCCCGCCGCCGGGCTCGTTCCGCAGAAGCGGACCCGGCGGCGGCGGGGGCGACCAATAACGCCGGCGCTATTTCCTTGGCGCGAGCAGGGCGTCGAGCGTGCCTTCGCCCTTGCCGCTTTTCACCAGCCGCGGGTATTTGAGTCCCTCGTGCCAGTTGAGGTCGACGGTTCGGAACAGGTCGCCGCTCTTGACCAGAAGCCTTACCGGCTGGGTAGTGGCCTTGGCGGCGGTGATCGCGGCCTTGATCGATTCGCCGCTATATTGACGGCCGTTCACCGCCAGGATTTCGGAGCCGACGGTGATCCCGGCATTGAAGGCGGCACTATCCCAGATCACCGCGCTCACTTTGCCGTCATTGCCGACGACCAGTCCGCCCGAATAAGTGAGGTCGGTGTTTTTCGCCTTTTTCTCGGCGAGCTTGATCCAATCGGTCGGCTCATCGGTGAAGACGAGATTGTAGCCGCCCTTGGTGATGCCATCGAGCGGTGGGGCAGCGTAAATGTCGTAGACGTGCGCCTTGAGGTAAGCGGCCCAGTCGTAGGGCTGCACCGAGTTCAGAGTCTTCACGAGATCGTCGAACGTGTAGGCGAGCTCGCCATAATCGCCGTCGTTCATCCCGAAGAAGGCGCGGGCGAAATCGTCGATCGATCTTTTGCCGCCGGACTGCTGGCGGATGATTCGGTCGACGTCGGTCCAGATCAGCTGGCCTTCGCTGTAATAATCCTCGCTCCGCTGCCAGCTGCGCCACGCGGCCGGCTGGCGCGACGCGATGATCGGGTCGTTGGTGGTGTCGATCAGCGGCCGCCATTGCCGGCCGGGCGTGGCATAGCCGTAAGTTGCGGCGGTCGACGCGATCGCATCCAGAGTGTCCTGCTTCGAAAGCATCCCCGAACGGGCGCCGAGGACATAACCCCAGAACTGGGTCTGGCCTTCATAGACCCAAAGCATCGAATCCTGCATCGGGGTGCGGAAATCCGGCGTCCACAGGTCGGCCGCGCGCCGGTACTTGCCGTTCCAGCTGTGGGTATATTCGTGCGGCAGGAGGTTGCGGTCGCGACCGGCGTTCTTCCAGTCGGTGAAATAGCCGGGATCGACCCCGTCCTCCGAGCTTCGGTGATGCTCCAGCCCGATCCCGCCGAGCTTGTCGGAGATCGTCAGCAGGAAATCGTAATGGTCGTAATGCTGGGCGCCGAACAGCTTCACCGCCTGGTCGACCAATTTCTTGTGGATTGCGATCACCTCGGGGCTGGCTGCGAGCTCCGCCTCGGTGTCGGCGATGACGTCGAGGTTGACCTTGTCGCTGAGCGGGATTCGCCGGAAGTGCGCTCCGGCGATCATCGGCGAATCGGTCAGCACCTGATAGTTCACCGGCTCGAACGTGATCCGGCTCCCCGCCCCGGCGCCGCTGGGGCGAAGCGCGGTCGCGACCGTCCAGCCGTCCGGCACGACGACGCTCGCCTGGACCGGAATCTGCCGGGTGTAATAGCCCGCCGGGTAGAGCGACGTCGAAAGCCACTGGATGCTGGCCATGTCGGGAGTGGCGACGATCCGGCCCTGGTTGGGCGCGGTCGCGGTGACAAACTGGAAATTGGCGTCGACCGCCTGCACCCCTTCGGGGACCTTCACATGGAAAGCGTAGACGTCGAGGTTGTCGCGAACCCATTCGAGCGGCTGGCCATTCGCGGTGAAGGTGATTCCGGTCACCTTGCGAATGTCGTTGCGGGGATTGTGCCCGCCCGGGACCCATTGGGGATAGAGCAGGACGAGTTCGCCGGCGGCGGTCACAGGGATGCGCTGATGGACCTTGAAGATTCCGCGCGTGACGTCGGTCGCGTCCACGGTGATCTGCATCGTGCCGGGAAAAGGCACGTCGCGGGCAGCCGGGATCAGTGCGACCTTCGAGGTCGGAGCGGCCGGCAGGCTGACCTGGCCCGGCGCGGGTTGGGCGGACAAAGGCGCCGCGGAAGCAAGCAGAAGCCAGGCGAGCGCAGTGACGCGCATGAGTTTCTCCCCAGATTTGAAGACGCTCGATTGCGACACTTGGCGCGCTTGTGTCCACCCGCATTCCGCCGCAGGCCGACGCATTCCTTTCCTTTGTCGAATGTTTTTGCCATGCGCGCGGCAATGAGCCCGCAACCCATCCGTGGAATGCAAAGCCTGCTTGGCGAGGAGGCCGACCGGATGGCCGCGGTCGTTGCGGCTTTCGACCGTGTCCGCCGCCTTTATGGATTCAAGCGGGTCGAGGTGCCGGTGCTCGAGCACACGCAGGTGTTCGCCCGGACCATGGGCGAGACCACCGACGTCGTCTCCAAGGAAATGTACAGCTTCGAGGACAGGAGCGGCGAATCAGTGACGATGCGGCCGGAGTTCACGGCCGGGATTGCGCGCGCGTACCTCTCCGAAGGCTGGCAGCAATTTGCGCCACTCAAGGTCGCGACCCATGGCTCCGCCTTCCGCTACGAGCGCCCGCAGAAGGGACGGTTCCGCCAATTCCACCAGCTCGATGCCGAGATCATCGGTGCGGCCGAAGCGGCCGCCGACGTCGAGCTTCTTGCCCTTGCCGACCAGCTGCTCAAGGAGCTCGGCATCGGCGGAGTCATGCTTCGGCTCAACACGCTCGGCGACGCTGAGACGCGCGAGGCGTGGAGGCACGCGCTGGTCGGGCATTTCCGGCAATCCTTCGACAGCCTGTCGGAGGACAGCCGCGACCGGCTCGAACGCAATCCGCTGCGGATCCTCGACAGCAAGGACCCGCGCGACCGGGCGATCGCCGACGCTGCGCCTTCGATCGACGACTTCCTCACGCCGGCGGCCAGCGACTTCTTTGCGCAGGTCACGACGGGGCTGGAGACGGCCGGTGTGCACTGGGTCCGCGATCCGCGGCTGGTCCGCGGGCTCGATTATTACCGGCACACCGCATTCGAGTTCGTCACCGACCGGCTGGGAGCGCAGGGGGCGGTGATCGCCGGCGGCCGCTACGACGGACTGGTCGAAGCGCTCGGCGGGCCGCACACGCCGGCGGTGGGCTGGGCGGCCGGGATCGAGCGGCTGGCGATGCTGATAGTGGCTCCGGAGCCGGAGCGGCCGTCGGTCGTGGTCATTCCGCTTGGCGAGCGAGCCGAGCTGGCCGCGCGAGGGATCATCGCCGGGCTGCGCCGCGAGGGCGTCGCCACCGACATGGCCTATCGGGGCAACATGAAGAAACGGCTGAGCCGGGCCAATGCCGCGGGCGCCGGATATGCGCTGATCATCGGCGACGAGGAGCTCGACCGCGGCGAGGCGCAGCTCAAGGATCTGGCGAGCGGCGAACAACGCGCCGTGTCGCTCGACCTGATTGTGCAAGCCCTCGCCGAATGACCCGAATTTCGTCGGAACGGATCGCATCGATCGAAGCGCGAAAGCGCGATCTTGCCGAAGCGATGGCGAGCGGCGGCCTCGCGCCCGAGGAGTTCGTCAGGCTGTCGAAGGAATATGCGGCGGTCGAGCCGGTGGCGGCGGCCGCGCGCGAGGTTCGCCGGCTTCGCGCCGAGCTCGAGGTCCTCAACGGCATGCTTCACGATCCCGGCGCCGAGCCCGAGCTCAAGGAAATGGCCGAGGTCGAGGTCGAGGACATCAGGCGCCGCCTTCCGGAGGCGGAGCGGGCGCTGGCGGTCAAGCTCCTCCCCCGCGACGCGGCGGACGAGCGCGCGGCGATGCTCGAGGTCCGCGCCGGCACCGGAGGCGACGAGGCGGCGCTGTTCGCTGGCGACCTGCTGCGCATGTATCACCGGTTCTCGGACGAGCAGGGCTGGCGCTTCGAGCTCATCTCCGCGAGCCCGTCGGAGCTCGGCGGGTACAAGGAAGCGGTCGCGTCGATCAACGGCCGCGGCGTGTTTGCCAGGCTCAAGTTCGAGAGCGGCGTTCACCGCGTCCAGCGCGTCCCGGCCACCGAGGCGGGCGGGCGGATCCACACGTCCGCGGCGACAGTCGCCGTCCTTCCCGAAGCCGAAGATGTCGACGTCCAGATCGACGACAAGGATCTGCGGATCGACGTCTATCGCTCGTCAGGCCCCGGCGGGCAGTCGGTCAACACGACCGACAGCGCGGTGCGGATCACGCATCTGCCGACCGGACTCGTCGTCATCCAGCAGGACGAGAAGTCGCAGCACAAGAACAAGGCCAAGGCGCTCAAGGTGCTTCGGACCCGCCTGTTCGAGCTGGAGCGCCAGAGGCTTGCGAACGAGCGGGCGGGAGCGCGCAAGTCGATGGTCGGGTCGGGCGACCGTTCGGAGCGCATCCGCACCTACAATTTCCCGCAGGGACGAGTGACCGATCACCGGATCAATCTCACCTTGCACAAGCTCGATGCGATTCTCGAGGGACCCGGCCTCGGCGAGCTGGTCGATGCGCTCGCCTCAGAGGACGAAGCCCAAAGGCTGGCGGGGCTCGAAGAGGCGTGAAGCCGGTCGCCCGGGCCCTTGCCGACGCGACGCGCCAGCTCTCCCAGACCAGCGACACCGCGCGGCTCGATGCCGAGCTGCTCATGGCCGAGGCGCTGCACATCGACCGCGACCGATTGCTTCTGAACCCTCCGGATCGCGAGCCGCCCAAGCGCTTCTTGGCGATGGTGAAGAGGCGCTCGAAGGGCGAGCCGATCGCCTACATCACCGGCCGCCGGGCCTTCTGGAACATCGAGTTGCACGTCGGCCCGGGCGTGCTGATTCCGCGGCCGGACAGCGAAGTGCTGATTGCCTCGGCGCTGGAGCATTTCGACGGGACGGCCGGCCCGAGGCGGATCCTCGATCTCGGCACCGGGCCGGGGACTCTTCTCCTCGCCGCCCTCGACCTGTGGCCGGAGGCGACCGGGATCGGCGTGGATTCCTCGCGCCGGGCTCTGTCCTATGCGGCCGCCAATTCGCGGCGCCTGGGGTTCGAAAAGAGGGCGAAGCTCAAGATCGGCGACTGGGCCGAGGCGATCGACGAGAAATTCGACCTCGTCCTGTGCAACCCGCCCTATGTCGCCGAGGACGAGCCGCTCGGGGCGGGTGTTGTCGAATATGAGCCGGAAGAGGCGCTGTTCGCCGGGCCAGAGGGCCTCGAATCGATCCGCCGGCTCGCGCCCGAAATCCCGCGCCTTCTGGTGCCGGGCGGGCTTGCAGCGGTCGAGATCGGCGCGGCGCAGGGCGGGGCTGCGCTCGAGCTTCTCCGGCGCGACGGCCTCGACGGCCGGATCGTCCCCGACCTGGCGGGGCGCGACCGCGCCGTGCTGCTGACCTGGGTGTAAAAGAAATTCACTTGGAATATCCGCGAATCGACACTACATCCTGTCAACAGGACCGGGTCCGTTTCCGGAAAAGATGACCTGAGCGCATCCCGTCCTACCCCCGACGCAATCGGCCGTTCGCAAGGCGCTTCAGCGCAGACGGAACGACAAAGCGGAGCTGCAAAGGCTCGCTCCGCTGCCAGCCAAGGAAACGGGGGCATGCTTCTACAGACTAAGGAAGTCGGCATTTGATCAACAATCGACAGGGTGGCCGCCGTCGCGGCCGCGGGGGCCAGAGAGGTCCAAATCTCGGGGGCAACCGGCAGGACAACCGCCAGCGTGGAAACGCGGCGCAGCTGCTCGAGAAATACAAGAACATGGCGCGCGACGCGCAGCTCGCGGGCGACCGCGTCCAGAGCGAATATTATCTGCAGTTCGCGGACCATTATTTCCGAGTCCTCGGCGAGAACCGGCCGCGTTTCGACGAGCAGCGCCGGCAGCGGGGCGACGATTCCTCCGACGGGGACGAAAACGACAACGAGGACGAGGCGATCGAGGCATCCGACGAGGATCAGCGCGAGAGCGACGACCGCCGGCCCCGGGGCAACGGCCGCGACCGCCCGCAGCGCAACGGCGCCGAACGCGCCGAGCGTGATGACGAGGACGAGCGGATCCCGATGGATGTGCTTCCACCGGCGATCGGGCGCGACGATGACCAGGACGAGCCTGCCGCCAAGCCCAAGCGGCGCGCGCGCAAGCCGCGTGGCGATGCCGACGAAGCGGAGATCGCGCCGGCCGCCTGAGCGGCTGCGCCGGGAGCGCCGACGTGAAGGGTGATCCCGCCGACCGCTCGCGCGCGCTGATCGAAGGCCTTCGCGAACCCACTTTGGTCGTCGGCCTCGATGGCCGGGTGACCCTGGGCAATGCCGCTGCACGGAAATTGCTCGGTCAGTCCATCGAAGGCGAGGTGCTGTCGCAGGTGATCGCTCACCCGGCAGCAACCGAATGGCTCGAGCGCGGCGAACGCAGCGGCGCCGAGGAAGTCGAGCTTTCCGCGCTCGCGGGATCGCGGCGGCACTGGCTGATGCGCATGGCGCCGCTCCAAGGTGGGATGCTTCTCATACGCCTGATCGACCGGAGCGAAGCGCACGCGGCCGAGCAGATGCGGGTCGACTTCGTCGCCAACGCGAGCCACGAGCTCAGAACCCCGCTTGCGACGTTGATTGGCTACACCGAGACCTTGCGCGAGCAAGGGCGGGAGATCGACGATGCAACGCGCGAACGCTTTCTGGCCGTTGTCGACGACGAGGCGCGCCGGATGCAGAGCGTCGTCGAGGATCTCATTTCATTGTCGCGGATCGAAGCCGAGCGCTTTTCCACTCCGACCGACGCCGTCGAGCTTCCGCCGCTCATCGCGCAGGTGGTCGACAACAGCCGCCGGGCCGCCGACGAGCGCAATTCGAGCCTGGACGTGCGCGTCGCCGCCAGCCTTCCGGCGATCGCCGCCGACAGCGGACAGATCCTCCAACTCCTCGACAATCTGGTGACCAACGCGCTCCGCTATGGAACGCCGGCGACACCGGTGACGATCAGCGCCGAGCCCGAGGGCGCGATGGTTCACCTCGTCATCGCCGACGAAGGCGAGGGAATCGCACCCGAGCATATCAAGCGCGTCACCGAGCGCTTCTATCGCGTCGACACGAGTCGAAGCCGCGCGTTGGGCGGGACCGGTCTCGGGCTGTCGATCGTCAAGCACATCGTCGAGCGGCATCGCGGCCGCCTGACCATCGAAAGCAAAGTTGGTATCGGCACTAAAGTGCACGTTCTCCTGCCGGTCCACGGGTCATAAAAGTGTAACCGAGCTGTCACGAACCCGTCCGCTTGCGCGCGTAAATGCCGTCGCAAACGAGATGGAGAAAAAAGAGTGAAAGCGATGATCGTTGCCGCCGCGAGCGTGGCATTTTTTGTATCTGCGTGCGGCGGACAGACGAGCAACCAAACCGCCACCGGCAGCGAAAGCAGCGCGCAAATCACGGGTGCCGGTTCGACGTTCGTTTACCCGGTGCTTTCGGCGTGGGCCGCCGATTACCAGAAGCACGCGAGCGCAAAGATCAATTATCAGTCGATCGGCTCCGGCGGCGGAATTGCGCAAGTGAAGGCTGGGACGGTCGATTTCGGCGCGTCCGACCAGCCGCTCGAGTCTTCCGAGCTCGCCAAGAGCAACCTGGCGCAATTTCCGATCGTCATCGGCGGCATCGTGCCGGTGATCAACCTGACTGGAGTCGAGCCGGGCAGGCTTCGGCTGACGGGTCCGGTGCTGGCGGACATCTTCGCCGGCAAGGTGAAGAGTTGGGACGATCCGGCGATCGTTCGGATCAATCCCGGAGCGAAGCTCCCAAAGGTTGCCATCACGGTCGTTCACCGGTCCGACGGTTCGGGCACGACGTTCAACTTCACCCATTACCTCAGCCAGGTCAGCCCTACGTGGAAAGCGGGCCCGGGCGAGGGCAAGACCGTATCCTGGCCGACGGGGGTCGGAGGCAAGGGCAATGAGGGCGTCGCGGCCTATGTGAAGCAGCTGCCCAACTCGATCGGCTATGTCGAATATGCCTATGTCCTGCAGAACGAGATGAACTACGCGTCCCTGCAGAACGCGGCCGGCAACTTCGTGCTGCCGAATGCCGAGACTTTCTCCAATGCGGCTGCAACCGCGGACTGGGCGAAGGCGCAGGACTTCAACCTCGTCATGACCAATGCACCGGGGCCAAACGCCTATCCGATCACCGCGAGCGTGTTCATCCTGATGCCGACCAACGCGAAAGATCCGGCGCGGTCGAAGGCGGCGCTCGATTTCTTCCGCTATGTACTCAACAGCGGTCAGGACCAGGCGAAGAAGCTTGATTATGTGCCGCTTCCGCTTGAGCTCGTGAAGCAGATCGAAGCGTACATCGCCCTCAAGATCAGGTGACGGCTTTCATACCCGCAATCAAAAGCCGCAGCGCCGTGGCCGACCGGGTTTTCAACCTGGTCACGGCCGGCGCTGCCTGGCTTGTACTGATCCTGCTCGGCGCGACGGCTGCGTCGATGGCGTGGGGCGGCCGCCTCGCATTCGAAACCTTCGGGCTCGGCTTCGTCACCAGCACTGACTGGGACGCGGTCGGTGGCAAGTTCGGCGCGCTGGTACCCATCTACGGAACCATCGTAACCTCGCTCATCGCGCTGATCATCGCGGTTCCGGTCAGCCTGGGCATCGCGTTGTTCGTGACCGACATTGCGCCGCGGTGGATTCGCGGACCGATCGGGATCGCTGTTGAGCTTCTCGCCGCGATCCCGAGCATCATCTACGGAATGTGGGGCCTGTTCGTGTTCGCGCCGTTCATGGCGCTCCATGTCGATCCCTGGCTCAACGACACGCTCGGCCCGGTGCCGGTCCTGGGCGCAATCTTCACCGGCCCGCCGATCGGAATCGGGATGCTGACCGCCGGGATCGTCTTGGGGATCATGGTGATCCCGTTCATAGCAGCGGTCGCCCGCGACGTTTTCAACGCCGTGCCGGCGCCGCTCAAGGAATCCGCAGTCGCGCTCGGCTCGACGCGCTGGGAAGTACTCAGCCGGGTGACTTTGCCCTACGCCCGATCGGCGATCGTCGGCGCCATTTTCCTCGGCCTCGGTCGAGCGCTCGGAGAGACGATGGCGGTAACCTTCGTCCTCGGCAACGCCCATGACCTGTCGATCTCGCTGCTGATGCCGAGCAACTCAATCGCGGCGGCGATCGCCAACGAGTTCACCGAGGCCGATGCGGAGCTGTACCGCTCCGCCCTCATCGCTCTGGCTTTCCTCCTCTTCGTCGTCACCTTCATCGTGCTGAGCGCAGCCAAGCTCCTGCTCCTACGGCTCAACCGGGCCCACGGACGGACCCACTGATGGGCCTGGTCCTCCTCCAGCGCCGGGCAGTCGACGCGCTCGCTTTCCTGTTCGCGAGCGCAGCGACTCTGTTCGGGCTGTTCTGGCTGTTCTGGATCCTGTGGACCACTTTCCGCCGGGGCCTCGGCGCGATCAACGTCGCATTGTTCACCCAGATGACTCCGCCGCCGGGATCGACAGGCGGTCTTCTGAACGCTTTCTATGGAAGCGCGGTGATGATCGGTTTCGCAGTGATCGTCGGCGCTCCGCTCGGCGTCGCTGCCGGCACCTATCTTGCCGAACACGGCCGTTACTCGCGGCTCGCCGCGGCGGTGAGCTTCCTCAACGATGTGCTGCTGAGCGCGCCTTCGATCGTGATCGGGTTGTTCGTCTACGAGATCGTGGTTCGGACTTCGGGCCATTTCTCCGGCTATGCCGGGGCGATTGCGTTGGCGATGATCCTCCTTCCGATCGTCGTCCGTACGAGCGACGAGGCGCTTCGGCTCGTGCCCGACCAGATGCGCGAAGCCGCCTTCGCGCTCGGCGTGCCGAGGTGGCGGGTAACGGCGCAGATCCTCTACAAGGCGGCGATGACGGCGATCCTTACCGGCGTCCTCCTCGGAGTCGCCCGGATCGCCGGCGAAACCGCGCCCCTTCTTTTCACCGCGCTCAACAACCAGTTCTGGAGCGGCAGCCTGTCGGGCCCGCTGGCGAACGTGCCGGTCGTCATCTTCCAATATGCGATGAGCCCTTACGACGAGTGGCACACGCTCGCGTGGGCCGGCGCGCTGGTGTTGACCCTGTTCGTTCTGGGGCTGAACCTCGTGGTGCGGATGATCGCAAAAAGGACGTCGAAGTGATCGAGCTGATGGAATGGCGGGAAGGCGCGGCGCGGCAGTCCGAAGAGCCGCCGAAGATCGAAGTCCGCGATGTCGATTTCTTCTACGGCAAGACGCAGGCGCTGAAAAACGTCTCGCTATCCGTTCCGGTGCACGCGGTTACGGCGATCATTGGCCCGTCGGGATGCGGCAAGTCGACCCTGCTTCGGACGCTGAACCGAATTTACGAAATCTATCCGGATCAGCACGCGACGGGAGAGATCCTGATCGACGGCGCGGATATTCTCGACCGTCGTTTTCCGCTTTCGGAGCTGCGGCGGCGGGTCGGAATGGTGTTCCAGAAGCCGACTCCGTTCGCGACCTCGATCCGCAACAATGTCGCCTTTGCACTCTCCTATTACGAGCGGCTGTCCAGGTCGGAGATGGCTGATCGTGTCGAGGACGCGCTTCGCCGCGCGGCGCTGTGGGACGAGGTGAAGGACAAGCTTGGCGCCAGCGCGCTGTCGCTGTCCGGCGGACAGCAGCAACGGCTGTGCATCGCGCGGACCCTCGCCGTGCGGCCCGATGTCATCCTGCTCGACGAGCCCACCTCCGCGCTCGACCCGATCTCGACCGCGCGAATCGAGGAGCTGATTCACGAACTGCGCGGCCAGTTCACAATCGTGATCGTCACGCACAATATGCAGCAGGCGGCGCGCGTGTCGCAGCGCACGGCCTTCTTTCACCTCGGCGAGGTCGTCGAATTCGGCGACACCGCCCAGATCTTCACCAACCCTCGAGTCCAGCGAACGCAGGACTACATCACAGGCCGCTATGGCTGAGGAGCAGCAAGGGATGACGCCCTCAGGCGCACACACATTGACCGCCTTCGACGAGGACATGCGCCGGCTTCGCGAGCTTATCGCCGAAATGGGAGCGCGATCCGAAGGCGCGATTCACGAGGCGATTCGCTGCCTGATCGAGCGCGACTCCGAAGCGGCCGCGCGATTGGTCGAAGCCGACCAGGCGATCGATCGGCTGGAGGCAGAGGCGGAAGACCAGGTCGTGCGACTTATCGCACTTCGAGCGCCGATGGCGGACGACCTTCGTGATGCGCTCGCTGCGCTCAAGATCGCCGGAGTGGTCGAGCGGATCGCAGATTATGCAAAGAATATCGCGAGGCGAGTGAAGCGCCTGCCGGCGAAAGGCTCGATCGAGCCGCTTTCGCTCCTTCCGCAAATGGCGAACATGGCTTCTGCGATGGTTCACGACGTGCTCGTCGCCTTCGTCGAACGCGACGCTGCAAAAGCGAAGAAAGTGTCGGCAAGCGACGACGCTCTTGACGATTTCTACGACAGCATCTTTCGTACGCTGCTGACCTTCATGATGGAAAATCCGCAGAATATCGGGCCGTCGACCAGCCTTCTGTTCGTCGCCAAGAATCTCGAGCGGATCGGAGACCATGCGACCAATATTGCGGAAATGGTCTATTTTGCGGCTACAGGCGACCGACTCCCCGACCCCGCGGAGCGCGAGACGCCGTGAGCAAGAAGAACCTGCTTCTGGTCGAGGATGACAAGGCGCTCGCCGAGCTGCTGATCTGGCATTTCGAGCGGGCGGATTTTGCTGTCGCCCGAACCGGCGATGGCGAGGAGGCGCTTCTCCTTGCCGAGGAAAGCCCCCCCGACCTGATCATCCTCGACTGGATGATCGAAGGGATTTCTGGGCTCGAGGTTTGCCGGAGGCTGCGGCGGAAGGCGGCGACCGCGAACGTTCCGATCATCATGCTGACCGCGCGCGGCGAGGAAAGTGATCGAATCCGCGGGCTCGAGGTCGGGGCCGACGATTATGTGACCAAGCCGTTCAGCCCGCGCGAGCTGATGGCTCGAGTCGCGGCGGTTCTGAGGCGTGTCCGGCCGGGATTGGCGGGAGAGCGCCTAGCCTATGCGGACCTGGAAATGGACGTTGCCGCCCACAAGGTGCGGCGCGCCGGAAAGGCCGTGCCGCTCGGGCCGACCGAGTTCCGGCTGCTGAAGCATTTCCTTGAACATCCCGGCCGGGTCTTCTCTCGCGAGCGTCTTCTCGATGCCGTCTGGAGCCACGATGCCGATATCGAGCTCCGGACCGTCGACGTCCACGTCCGGCGATTGCGCAGGGCGCTGAACGAAGGCGGCAAGCCTGACCTCGTCCGCACCGTTCGCTCGGCCGGCTATTCGCTCGACATCGATTCCTGAAAAGGAACGGTCCGCCCCCGGCAGGGGACGGACCGTCACGGACGGTACGGTTACTGGTGCCGCCTATTTCACGTTCGCCGCGAGATAGGACTGGACGCGTTTCACAAGCGTCGCCGGCAGTGGGACGTAGTCGAGTGCGAGCGCCTGGCTCTGGCCCTTGGTTAGCGACCAGTTGAAGAACTTCCTCGCGGAAGCGCTTGCGGCTGCGTCCTTCGGCTGTTTGTACATCATCACCCAGGTCGTCGCGGCGATCGGCCACGCGTTGGCGCCGGGCGCGTTCGTCATCAGCTGGTAGAAGTCCTTTGCATGCGCCCAATCGACGGTGGCGGCAGCGGCAGAGAAACTCGCGGCATTCGGCTGGACGTAGCGGCCGGCCCTGTTCTTAACGAGCGCGTGGCTCATCTTGTTCTGCAGGGCATAGGCATATTCGACATAGCCGATCGAGCCCGACACCTGCTTGACGTAATTGGCGAGGCCTTCGTTGCCCTTGCCGCCGAGCCCGGCCGGCCAGTTGACGGTGGTGCCTTCGCCGATCTTGTCCTTCCACCCCTTGCTCACCTGGCTGAGGTAGTGGGTGAAATTGTAAGTCGTGCCCGATCCGTCGGAGCGATGGATGACGGAAATCGCCATGTCCGGAAGCTTCAGCCCGGGGTTTAGCTTGGCGATGACCGGATCGTTCCACTTCTTCACCTGGCCGGCGAAGATTCCGGCGAGCACCGGCCCGGTAAGATGGAGCCGGCCTGGGCGGAGGCCGGAGAGGTTGATGACGGGGACGATCCCGCCGACTACCACCGGGAACTGGACCAGGCCTGCCGCCTGGAGCTCATCGGGCGTCAGCGGTTTGTCGCTGGCGCCGAAGTCGACGGTGGCCGCCTTGATCTGGGCGATTCCCGCGCCCGACCCTACCGACTGATAATTGATCTCTTCGCCGCCGGCCTTCCTGAAGTCCGCGGCCCAGCGCGAGAGCACCGGGTAAACAAAGCTCGATCCGGCGCCGGTGACCGCGGCCTCTGCCTCGGCGCTGCCTGAAACGAGCGTGGCTGCCGCGGCAAGGCCCAGAAACCAATTCATATTCTGCATCATGTTTTCCTCGTGGACGTGGATGGCCAGATGCCATCGCGCGCCGGCTTACGCCGCCGAGTTGACGCGCCCGTGACAGGAGTGTGGCTGGATCATTGCGCCGTTCCACCGGGCCCGCTGTCACAAAAGTGAAAGACGCAAGTCACGGGCGCATCGCACAGCGGCTGTAGTGCCGGCCCCAGACAACAACAGCAAACCCGTTTGGGGGGATTGAATGAAACTCGCCTATCTTATTCTCGCGTCAACCGCTCTCGCCGCTTCGCCGGCTTTCGCCCAGAGCGCACCGGTCGCAGCGACCACCATCACGCCTGAGCAGATCGCCGCGCTCCAGGCTCAGATCCAGGCGCTCCAGGCGCAGGTGAACCAGCTTCAGTCGGCCCAGACGGCGACGGCGGCGAAGGTGGCCGCGGTTCCCGCCGCTCCAATGGCGGACTCGGCCGGTTGGACCAAGGACACCAAGATCAGCGGCAAGGCCTTCTTCAACATCAGCTCGATCGACAATGAGCGCAATGGCGTGAACCAGGCCAGCAACGGCACGCAGACCGAGCTGAAGCGCTTCTATCTGGGCGTCGATCACAAATTTAACGACGTCCTGTCGGCCAACCTCACGACCGACTTCCGCTACGGCAGCAACGGGACCAGCAACGACGTCCTCGTCTATGTGAAGAAGGCCTATCTGCAGGCGAAGTTCGCGCCGGAATTCTTCGTTCGAGTCGGCGCCGCCGACCTTCCGTGGGTCGGCTTCTCCGAGGGCGTCTACGGCTATCGCTTCGTCGAAAATACGCTGATCGACCGCACCAAGTTCGGCACTTCGTCCGACTGGGGCGTTCACGTTGGCGGAAGCTTCCTCGACGGCAAGGTCAGCTATGCCGCCTCCGCGATCAACGGCGCGGGCTACAAGACCCTCTCGCGGAACTCCAATACGATCGACCTGGAAGGCCGGATCAGCGCCAATCCGATCAAGAACGTCACGCTCGCGGTCGGCGGCTACACCGGAAAGCTGGGAAAGAGCGCGGACGGCGGTGTGGATACGCGTCGAGCCACCCGGTTCAACGCCCTCGCGGCCTACACCGACAGTCGCGTTCGAATCGGCGTCGAATATTTCCACGCCAAGAACTGGCTGAACGTGACGGCCCCGGTCGGCGACAGCGCCGATGGTTGGTCGACCTTCGGCTCCTTCGCCTTCAACAAGCAGTTCGCGGTGTTCGGCCGCTACGACTGGGTGAAGCCGAAGAAGGATGCGAGCCCGGATCTCAAGGACAATTATTTCAACGTCGGCGTGAACTACAAGCCGATCAAGGAAGTCGACCTCGCGCTCGTGTACAAGCGCGACCGGGCGAAGAACGGCTTCCTGTCGACGTCGAACGGGACGATCGGCGGAATCGATAATCTCACCAGCGGCACGTACGACGAAGTCGGCCTTTTCGGCCAGTTCGCGTTCTGATCGCTCGCACTTAGGCGCCGACCCTCCCCGGCGCCTGAAAGCCTCCCCGTCGCCGACGGGGGAGGCTTTCGCCTTCAGGCGACGATGTCGACGCTCCGCGGCCGGTACTGCTCGTCCAGTGCGACGAAGGTGAACAGGCCTTCGGTGACCTTGACGTCGGTCTTGCCGCGGTCGCGGGTGGCGACGACCTCGATCCTGACTCCCATCGAGGTGCGGCCGACCCGCTCCACGTTGGCATAGACCGAGATCAGGTCGCGAATGTGGATCGGAGTGATGAACTTCATGCCCTCAATCGCGACCGTCGCCACCGGTCCGTTCGCGCGTTGCGACGCGGCGATGCCGCCGGCGATGTCCATTTGAGCGAGCACCCAGCCGCCGAAGATATGGCCGTTGGCGTTGATGTCGGTCGGGCCGGGCACGATCCTGAGCACCGGCTCCCGCTTCAAGTTCGTCATGGCTGTCCTTGCATCCGCGCAGCGATGCGCTTCCCTTTGGCGGCGGCGCGTGAGAGTATCAAGCCACTGCTCGAAAGCCGGAGTCGGATATGACGATCGAGGCAATTTTGGCCGGCAAGGGTCATGAGGTTGCGACTATCGCGCCCGATTCGACGGTGACTGAGGCGGTCGCAATTCTCGGGCAAAAGAGAATTGGCGCGCTGCCCGTCGTCGATGACGGCCGAGTGCTCGGAATCATGTCGGAGCGCGACGTGATCTATTGCCTCCGCGACCGTGGGGCCGACGTCCTGCAATGGCCGGTGTCGCGAGTGATGAGCGCGCCGGCGATCACCGTCGAGCCGTCCACACCGATCGCCCTTGCGTTGGCGATGATGACCAAGCGAAGGATTCGGCATTTGCCGGTGCTGGTGCGTGGCGAGCTGGCGGGAATCGTCTCGATCGGGGATCTCGTGAAGCACCGGATCGAGCGCGTCGAGGAGGAAGCAAGAGCGATGCGCGCCTACATCCAGAGCGCCTGAAAAGGGCGGGTAAGAGGCGTTTGGCCCCTTGAAACAGGGGCATTCGGGGCCATATCCAATGATACGGCGGCGGCCTTGTCGCCGGCGTCTGTTTCAAGCCTAAATCGGTTTTTGACCGCAATCGCGCAAAAAAGCCGTTGACGCCCTTGGGGACCGCACATATATGCGCCTCCAGCAACGGCGGCGGCCCCAACCGGGTCGGCGACCGTTTCGCGCCTCTTCTTAGTCGGTACAACCGATGCCCGGAACCAATCGAACCGGGGGAGGATGCGTGTCGGCTCTTTGACATTGTCGGTTTAGATGAAGGGACATGTGGGCGGCGGCCCGGTCACCGATAGCCTCTGGGTATCGGCGGATCGGTCAAATTTATGCCGTTCCTTAATGTGACTTTCGCTACGGCTTGCCGTGGTGGAACGAACAAATGTCCTGATACGCAAACACACCAGTTTGTATATTTGTGCAGGAACGGCTCCCAGAGATGCCGGTCTGGCCCTGGATATTCCTCCGGGACGAGATCGTACATCAACTTGAGAGTTTGATTCTGGCTCAGAACGAACGCTGGCGGCATGCCTAACACATGCAAGTCGAACGAGACCTTCGGGTCTAGTGGCGCACGGGTGCGTAACGCGTGG
>Ga0068855_100002008_pt1 | contig 25247 bp, 20 predicted proteins | sample KBSCornC52_FD_66592 | JGI IMG/M metagenome (GOLD analysis project Ga0068855, IMG submission 66592) | Corn rhizosphere microbial communities from Kellogg Biological Station, Michigan, USA - KBS Corn C5-2 | ecosystem: Host-associated > Plants > Roots > Rhizosphere > Soil ... | reverse complement strand
ACCGCCTCGAACATGATGGCGAAGTGATACCAGTACGCCATCAGCCCGGCCATGCCCGGCAGGCCGCTGAAGATCTTCGCCATGCCGACGGCGAGCGAGACGGCGCCGCCGGGCCGGCCGGTCACGATTTCGCCGACCTCGTGCTGCAGCATCGAGAGGTCGATCGGCGTCATGCCGAGCGTGGCGAATTTGGCGACGGTGGTGTTGATGGCGAAGTAATCGGCCGGGTGCAGCGCGGTGGCGGCGATCATCGCCATCACGCCGACGAGCCCTTCGAACAGCATCGCGCCATAGCCGATCGGGCGGATATCGGATTCCTTGTCGACCATCTTCGGCGTCGTGCCGGACGAAATCAGCGCGTGGAAGCCCGAGATGGCGCCGCACGCGATCGTGATGAAGACGAACGGGAAGAGCGGGCCCGGGATGATCGGACCGCCGCCGTGGATGTACTGCGTGGTGGCCGGCATCTGCAGGTGCGGGTTCATGATGATCACGCCGGCGGCGAGGATCAGAATCGTGCCGATTTTCATGTACGTGCTGAGGTACGCACGCGGCGTCAGCAGCATCCACACCGGCAGCACCGACGCGGCGAAGCCGTAGATCGCGAGCAGCAGCGTGATCTGGTGGGGCGTGAACACGAGAAAGTGGCCGAACGAGGAGGCGGCGAACGGCTTGCCCAGGATCACGCCGGCGATCATGATCGTCACGCCGACAATCGTCGCTTCGCGGATGTGGCCCTTGCGCCACCGGAACATGTGGAAGCCGATGAGGATTGCCAGCGGAATCGTGAGGCCGATGGTGAACGTGCCCCACGCGCTGTCGGCCAGCGCGTTGACGACGGCGATGCCCAGACCCGCGAGGGCGATGATCATGATGAAGAGGATCGCGATGCAGGCCGTGATGCCGGCGACCGGCCCGATCTCGGTGCGCGCGATCTCGGCGAGCGATCGTCCGCCGCGGCGCGTCGACGCCCACAACGCCACGTAATCGTGCACCGCGCCGCCGAGGCAGACGCCGGCCACGAGCCAGATCAAGCCGGGCGCGTAGCCGAACTGCGCGGCGAGCACGGGGCCGATGAGCGGACCCGCGCCGGTGATGGCCGCGAAATGGTGACCGAACAGGACCCAGCGGCTGGTCGGATAGTAATTGGCGCCGTCATACTTCGTATGCGCCGGAGTGACCCGCATGTCGTCGAGCACCATGACCTTCGCCGCGATGAAGGCGCTGTAATACCGGTACGCAATCGCGAGAATACAGAGCACGGGCACGACGATATAGAGTGCAGGCATGGAGCGGATTCTATCGCTATACTCGGACACATGTCACCCTTCGGGCGACTCCTGGCATATGTCTCCAAATATCGCCGCGACTTCCTGCTCGGTCTCGCCTGCGCCGTCGTCAACAAATTGGTGGCGCTGGCGGGCCCGCTGGTCCTCAGTTACGCGGTGGATGATCTGCATCGCGCGGTCACGCGCGCGAAGCTGTTCGGCTACGGCACGCTGCTGCTGGCCATCGGACTTCTGAGCGGCGCGTTCCTGTTCCTCTCGCGCCGCATTCTCATCGGCGCCTCGCGGCACATCGAGTACGACATGCGCAACGATTTCTTCGCGCATCTGCAGACGCTGCCGCTCTCGTACTTTCAGACGCACCGCACCGGCGATCTCATGTCGCGCGCCACCAACGATCTCAGCGCCGTGCGCCAGATGATCGGTCCGTCGATCATGTATTCGGCGAACACGATCCTGGTGTTCTTCGTGGCGCTCGCCGTGATGGTGAAGATCGACGCGCGTCTGACGCTGATTTCGCTGCTGCCGCTGCCGTTCGTGTCGATCTCGGTGAAGTACTTCGGGAGCGCGATCCACCGGCGGTTCGAGCGGATCCAGGCACAGCTCTCCGACATCAGCGCCGTCGCGCAGGAAGCGTTGTCGGGCGTCCGCGTGGTGCGCGCCTATCGGCAGGAGCACAGCGAGCTGGAACGTTTCCGCTCCGCGAACGCGGAATATCTGCAGCGCAACCGCATGCTGATCGTGCTCCAGGGATTTTTCTTCCCGAGCATGTCGTTCTTCCTCGGCCTCGGCGCGCTGCTGATTCTCTGGATCGGAAGCCGCGAGGTGATCACCGGCCGGATCACCATTGGGCAGTTCGTCGCCTTCAATGCCTACCTGGCGATGTTGAGCTGGCCGATGATCGCGTTCGGCTGGGTCACCAACATGCTCCAGCGCGGCATGGCGTCGTGGAAGCGGATGCTCGAAGTTCTCGACACGGAGCCAGGAATTGCAGATCTCAGAGAAATGATTTCAGATCGGGACGGAGTTCGAGGCGAGATCGAATTCCGCGATCTGGTGTTCCGCTATGGCGACACCGTGGTGCTCGATCACATCTCGCTGCACATCGACGCCGGGCAGACCGTCGCCTTCATCGGCGTGACGGGCTCGGGCAAGTCGACCCTCATCAGTCTGCTCGCGCGGCTGCACGAGCCGCCGCGCGGCAGCGTGTTCGTCGACGGCGTCGACGTCCTCGATATGCCGCTGACCACGCTGCGGGGCGCCATCGGCTTCGTGCCGCAGGAGCCGTTCCTCTTCTCCGACTCGCTCGCCGACAACGTGGCGTTCGGATTGGACGCACAAGCGGCGGGGCGGGCGGGTCAGGCAGGGTGGCCGGGGGAGGCGGGAAGGGCAGGACGGGAGGAACGTATCCTTGAAGCGGCCGCGGTCGCGCGACTCGACAAGGATGTCGCCGACTTTCCCCATGGCTACCAAACGATGGTGGGGGAGCGGGGGATCACGTTATCGGGTGGCCAGAAGCAGCGCACCGCGCTGGCGCGCGCCCTGGCCATCGATCCGCGCATTCTGATCCTCGACGATGCACTGTCGGCCGTGGACACCTACACCGAGGAGGAGATTCTCTCCCGGCTGCGGCACGTGCTTCGGCAGCGCACTTCGATCATCGTGGCGCACCGCATCTCGACCGTGCGCGACGCCGACCGCATCTTCGTCCTCGACACCGGCCGCATCGTCGAGCGCGGCACACATGACGAGCTGGTGAAGATGAACGGGCTGTACGCGGAGCTGCACAAGAAGCAGCTGCTGGAAGAGGAGCTCGCGGCATCATGAACGTTCAACCACGAAGGCACGAAGGCCACGAAGATGATTTGTCTGGAGAGAATCACTTCGTGTCTTCGTGTGCTTCGTGGTTTCAGCCTTCCGCCGCTATTTCCCCTTCGGCTTCGCCGGCACGGTCGTGATCTGCGCGAACTCGTAGAGCGCGGCCGCCGCGTTCTTCTCCGCGTTGGCGAGCCCGCCGCCCTTGCCGACCGACTCGATCGTGTAGAACTCGTTGGCCGCGTGTGCGCGTCCGCCGCCACCGCCGCCGCGTCCGCCCATGCCCATCGGGATGGACACGGAGCCAACCTTCTGTCCCACTTCGCCGTCCGCGAACAGATACGATGGCCAGTAGCCGCCGGCAGGATCAGCCGCCGTCTCCGAGTACAGCAGATTCGGATTCGTCAGCGCCGCCGAGGTCGGCAGGGGCGGCAGGCCCGCCCGGCCGCCGCCGCCGCCGAGTCCCACCGAGTCCATCATTTCGGCCGCCTTCTGATGCGCGTGCGAGATGTCTGTGTCCGGCGAGGAGCCTCTGGACCATGGCACGTCGCCGATCAACTTCATCTCGACGTCCTTGTAGCCGTTCGCATCGAGCTGCGCGCGCAGCTTCTTGACGATGTCCAGGCCGTTCATGCGCGGGACGTAGCGGAAGTTGTGCTTCGACGTGATCTTGTTCGGCAGAATCGCGCCCGCGCCGCCCGCATACATGTTGCCGCCCCAGAGGCCGTCGAGATTGAACGACGTTTCGAAGCGCCCGTCGATCAACACCTGCAGCGGATCATCGTGCATGAATCGCGCGACGCCGGACGCCTTCGCCATCGCGACCAGGTCCATCTTCGCCGCCTGCGCCTTCATCTGATCCATCTGCTCCTTCGTCGGCTTCTCCATGTTGTCGAAAAAGCCCTTGATGAGCGGCGTGTTGCCGTCCTGCGACGTCAGCGACGCGAGCATGTGGATGTGCCGCCACGCCGGACTGTCGGTCGTCCGCTTCATGACGCCGTGCACGTCGGATTGCACGGGCCCTCGGCCCCAGCTCTTGCCGCTGGTGGTCAGCTCGACGTAGACGCACCCTTCCGACGGTCCGCCGGTGAACAGCGCGTCGGCTTCGCTGAACAGATCGGAATGATCGTTCATGAACTTGCGCAGGCCGATGTCCATCCGCTCTTCGTCGCCTTCCGCGACGAAAATCAGGTTCACCGGCAGCTTACCGGTGGCGTCCTTCAGCGAATTGATGGCGTTCAGCACGGCCATCTCGGGCCCCTTGGAATTCGTCGCGCCGCGGCCGATGATCACGCGCGACGCGCCCGGCACCACCGCCGTGGCGCCGTCGACGACGCGCCCCTCGAACGGCGGGACGATCCAGACGTCCGGCTGCGTCACCGGCATCGTGTCGTACTGCCAGTAGATCGCCACGGTCTTCGGCGCGCCCTCGTCGCATTTCGCATAGACGACGGGATTGCCCTGGCTGCCGTACTCGGTGAGGCCCGTATCGTAGACGCGGGCGGTCTGGCAGCCCAGCTTCTCGAAGAAGCCCTTCACCATTTCCGCGCTCTCCGGAATCCCCTCGCCGCTGTTGGAGATGCTCGGCTGACGAATCCATTTCTGGATGTTCTCGGCGTGCTCGTCCACGTGCGCGTCGATGTACGTGAATGTCTTCTGCAGGTCAGGTGGGAGCTTCGAGTAGTCGGGTTTGAAGTTCGGGTCACCGGTGCCGTACGGATGAATGCCGAGCGTGGATTTCGCCGTGGTCGCGGCGGGCTTCGGCGCCTCCGCCTTCTGCGAGCAGCCAACGACGCCGGCGATTGCGATGATGAGACCGGGCAGTAGCCATTTCAGACGCATAGTCATCTCCTGGATGGGCACCCTTATACACCCGGCTCGTCCGCTGACGTCGGAAATTCTTTGTCTCCGCTATGATCGATGCGCGGCTTGACGTGGCGCGCCGGGCCATGCGGCTCGCACAAACGACGATGCAGGACGACGACATCATCGGGAAGGCATACGACGCGCGGCTGATGCGGCGGCTGCTCGAGTACCTGCGGCCGTACTGGAAATCGGTGGCGGTCGCGTTCGTCGCGATTATCGCGGGGTCGGCAGCCTCGCTCGCGCAGCCGTATCTGGTCAAGATCGCCATCGATCGGTACATCGCGCCGGGACGCCTCGACGGACTGGACCGGCTCGCCGCGATCTATCTCGCCATCCTGATCGGCGCGTTCGTCGCCGAATACGTCCAGACCTGGACCATGCAGCTGATCGGGCAGTGGATCATGTTCGATTTGCGCATGGCCATCTACGGCCATCTGCAGCGGCTCGATCTGCGCTACTACGATCGCAATCCGGTGGGACGGCTGATGACGCGCGTGACGTCGGACGTCGACGTGCTGAACGATCTGTTCACCTCCGGCGTCGTCACCGTGTTTGGCGATCTGTTCGCGCTCTTCGGCATCATGGGCATGATGCTCTGGATGAACTGGGAGCTGGCGCTCGTCACCTTCGCCGTGCTGCCGCTGATCGTATTGATCACGCAGTGGTTCCGCACCCACGTACGCGAGTCCTACCGTGTGATTCGCGGGCTCATCGCGCGCATCAACGCGTTCCTGCAGGAGAACATCACCGGGATGTCCACCGTGCAGCTGTTCCGTCGCGAGCCGGTGAACTTCGCGCGTTTCGACACGATCGACCGCGAGCATCGCGACGCGAACATCGAATCGATCTTCTATTACGCCGTGTTCTATCCGGCCATCGAGGCGGTGAGCGCGCTGTCGGCGGCGCTCATCATCTGGTACGGAGGCGGGCGCGTGCTGAGCGGCGCGCTCACGCTCGGATCGCTCGTCGCCTTCCTGCAGTACTCGCAGCGGTTCTTCCGGCCGATCAGCGACATGTCGGAGAAGTTCAACATCCTGCAGTCGGCGATGGCGTCGTCGGAACGGATTTTCAAGCTGATCGACGAGCCCGTTGCCGTGCAGCCGCCCGTTCACGCGGTGGCGCGCCCGGCCCCGGCCGCCGGACACATCGTGTTCGACGGCGTCTGGTTCGCGTACAACGACGACGACTATGTGCTGCGCGACGTGAGCTTCGAGGTGCGGCCCGGGCAGCGCGTCGGCATCGTCGGCGCGACCGGAGCCGGCAAATCGTCGCTGGTCAACCTGCTGCTGCGCTTTTACGACGTGTCGCGCGGACGCATCACGGTGGACGGCGTCGACGTGCGCGACCTGGCGCTCGATGATTTGAGGGGGCTGTTCAGCCTGGTGCTGCAGGACGTGCACCTGTTCTCGGGCACGATTGCCGACAATATCCGGCTGGGCGAGGCGTCAATCACCGACGCACGCGTCCGCGAGGCGGCGCACGCGGTACACGCGGATGCGTTCATCGATCGTCTGGCGGACGGCTACGCGAGCCGGGTGGCCGAGCGAGGATCGACGCTCTCGGTGGGGCAGAAGCAACTGCTGTCGTTCGCGCGGGCGCTGGCGTTCGACCCGCGCGTGCTGATCCTCGACGAAGCGACGTCGAGCGTGGACACGGAGACGGAGCTATTGATCCGCGACGCGCTTCGCGTGCTGATGGCCGGCCGCACGACGATCGCGATTGCGCACCGTCTGTCGACGATCCAGGACATGGATCAGATCCTGGTGCTGCACAAGGGCAAGCTCCGCGAAGCCGGCACGCACCAGGAGCTGCTGGCGAAGCGTGGGATCTACTTCAAGCTGTTCGAGCTGCAATATGCGGCGAGAGAGCCTGCCGTGAAGTAGCCCCGCGCTCGGCTGGGCCTTCGCGCTACACCCGCCTTCGCGGCACATGAGCCTTCGCGCCACAGAGATCGGCGACGCGACGAATTCATCATTGGAGCGCAGGCGGCTGAATCACCTGCGGCAGCGGCCGCGCCGGCAGGGGCGACGATGGCTCGCGCTTCTTGAACAGGCGATCGAAGAACGTCGGCGTGGTCGCGCGCGGATTCCACCCGAGGCGCAGCACTTTCAGGCGAACCGGCCGCCGGCCGAATTGCAGCGCCTCGTTGCAGTTCCACATGTACAAATCGACGAGGCGCCCCTGCACGGCGGGTCCCGTATCCATGACCGTGTACACACCGTTGTAGCGGGCGTCGTGCGCGTCGAGCTCCACGACCGAGCCGACCGGGAGCAGCGACGGATCCGACGCCGCCACGCCAGCCTGCGCCGGCACACCGGACGTGGTCGTGAGCCCCTTGCAATAGGCCGTCGCGCTGAACGCCACGACCGCGCCAGGCGTCGGAATCGCCGCGGCCTCCGGCGACAGCATCTGGCGCGTCGCGTACTTCGAGTCGAGCGCGCGCACTTCGTAGAGCGACACGAAGCCGCCCACCGCCACCGCCGTGACGAGGCTCTTCCGCCAGAACGAGTCGGAAATCATCATCGGTGCTTCGATGCCGGGGGGGGATGGTGGATCATCTCATGAATCCGGCGGCGGCTTGTCACGAAGGCAAGCGCCAGCGGATATGCGATCGCCGCCATCACGATCGCGCCGAGCAGCGATCCGACGGTATACGGCCACAGCCACGGCATCGTGATCTTCACGAGCTGATGCCAGAATTCACGCTGAAACGCGGAGTGCTCGAACAGCGCCGCAATCTGGCTCTTGAATCCGGCTGGCACGTGATGCCGCGTCAGCGGCGCCCCGACGAACATCGTCACGAACGCGTAGTACGGCGCGATGATCCACGGCAGGTTCGAATAGACGCCGAGCAGCGCCGCGACGCGATTCAGATTCAGCAGGAACGCGAGGCAGACCGCGAGGAGCGTGTGGAAGCCGAGGAACGGCGAGAAGCCGAAGAACACCCCGAGCGCAAAGGCGGCGGCGGTCCGCTCCGGTGTGTCTTCGATGTGCAGCAGCGCATCGAGCCACCGCCGCACCACTCTGCGCGTCAGGTGAATCATCGGAAGTGGCTGTACCCCTGAGGCAGTGGAGTGTCGCCGCCCGGCCGGCGAACGAGAAGCGCGCGATCCGCGGTGAAGACGCCGATGCGGGTCATCGCGATGCCGCTGGCGCGCGCGGCCTTCAGCCGATTGCGCAGCCGCGGCCGCACGGCGAACAACAGCTCGTAGTCGTCGCCGCCGGCGATCGCCGCGTCGATCGCGTCGTCGCCGTGCGCGTCGAACCAGCAGCGCGCGCCGGCGTCGATCGGCAGCGCCGCCGCGTCGATGATCGCGCCGACGTCGCTGGCTTCCGCGACCTGCCGGACGGCGTCTGCGAGACCGTCGCTCAGATCCATGCACGCGCTGGCGGCGCGGTTGCGCGAGAGCAGGAGGCCGAGTCGCACGCGGGGCTGCGGGTAGAGATAGCGATTGATGCAGCTGTCGCTTTTCACCACAGAGGACACGGAGGACACCGCTCCCGCCAGCATCTGCAGGCCAGCGGCGGCCGCCCCGATCGCGCCGCTCACGTAGATTTCGTCGTTCGCGCGCGCACCGCCGCGAGTGAGCGCCTGGCGCGGTTTGACGCTGCCCGCGACGGTGACATCGATCACGAGCGGCCCGGGTGAGCGCGTGAGGTTGCCGCCGGCGACGTGCACGTCGTGGTGCGCCGCGACCGCTGCGATGCCCGAGACGATGCGGTCGAAGTCGTCGAGGGGAAGACTCGATGGCAGCGCGAACGAGAGGAGCGCCAGGCGGGGGGCGGCGCCCATCGCGGCGAGATCGCTGAGGTTGACCGCAAGCGCGCGATGGCCGATCGCTTCCGGAGGCGTGAACGCACGATCGAAATGCACCCCCTCGACCAGCGCATCGACGCTGAGCACCTCGGCTCGGTTGCGCGCCGGCTCGATCACGGCGGCGTCGTCGCCGACGCCCACGAGCATCCAAGGCGGAGCAGGCGGCAGCCGCGCGCGAATGCGCGCGATCAGCTCGCGCTCGGTCCGATCGCCGACCATTGCCGTTTTCGGAGCCTCGAGGTTCGAGTCTCCAGTGTTGAGCCCCGAGCCTCCAGTCTCCAGCCCGGAGCCCCCAGCCTCATTTCGCATAGTCGACGGCCCGCGTTTCCCGGATCACCGTCACCTTGATCTGCCCGGGGTACTCGAGCTCGTTCTCGATCCGCCGCGCGATGTCCTTCGAGAGCCACACGGCCTCCTCGTCGGTGATCTTCTCGCTCTCGACCATGATGCGGATTTCGCGTCCGGCCTGCAGCGCGAACGACTTCGACACCCCCTTGAACGAATCGGCGATGCCTTCGAGCTTCTCGAGCCGTTTGACATAGGACTCGAGGATGTCGCGCCGCGCGCCGGGGCGCGCGGCGGAGATCGCGTCGGCGGCCTGGACGATCATCGCCTCGAGCGACGGCCAATCGATGTCCATGTGATGCGCCGCCATCGCCATCACGACCGCCTCGCTCTCGCCGTGCTTGCGCAGGAAATCGATCCCGATTTGCAGGTGCGTGCCCTCCATCTCGCGATCGATCGCCTTGCCGATGTCGTGCACGAACGCCGCGCGGACGGCGACGTGCGCGTCGAGTCCGACCTCGCGCGCCATGATGCCGGCAAGCCGCGCCACCTCCGCCGAGTGCGAGAGGACGTTCTGCCCGTAGCTGGTGCGGTACTTCAGCCGCCCCATCAGCCGGTGAATCTCGGGATGCAGATCGTGCAGTCCGAGCTCGAACGCCACCGCCGCGCCCTCCTTCCGCATCGCATCGTCGGTCTCTTCTTTCACCTTCTGCACGACTTCCTCGATGCGCGCCGGGTGAATGCGTCCGTCCGCAATCAACCGTTCGATTGCCTGCTTGGCGATCGCACGCCGGTACGGATCGAAGCCTGAGAGGATGATCGCGCCGGGCGTGTCGTCGACGATGAGATCGACGCCGGTGGCGAGCTCGAGGGCGCGGATGTTGCGGCCCTCGCGGCCGATGATGCGTCCCTTCAGATCGTCGCTTGGGAGATCGACCACCGACACCGTTGTCTCGATGGCGTGTTCGGCGCCACAGCGTTGAATCGCTTCGGTGATGTACTGCTTCGCGCGATCGACGGCGACCTCGCGCGCTTCGGCGTCGAGCCGCTTCAGCAGCTTCGCGGCGTCGTGCCGCGCCTCGCCTTCGATCTGCTTGATCAGCAGCTCCTTGGCTTCGTCGGCGGTGAGGCCCGCGACGCGCTCCAGTTCGTGCTTCTGCCGGGCGACGAGCTGCTCGTATTTCGCGGCGGCGGCAGCCGCGGACTGCTCGCGTTCGTGCAGCGCCCGCTCGCGAGCCGCGAGATCCTTTTCGAGCCGCTCGATCGACGCCTGGCGATCGCCCAGCGCCGATTCACGCCGCGAGAGCGTCAGCTCGAGGACCGCGGCCTGCTGGCGCTCCTCGCGCGCCTGCCGTTCGGCGCCGACCAGGACGTCGTGCGCCTTCTCCTTGGCGTCGAGCAGCGCCTCCTTGCGCCGGGCGTCGGCATCGCGCTCGGCATCCTTGATCAGCCGCTGCGCCTCGGACTCGGCGCGTCCCACGGTCTCGGCGGCGATCCGCTTCCGGTTGGCCACCCACGCCACGAAGACGGCGGCGGTCACCCCGAGTGTGATGGCGGCGTTGATCAGGTATCCCAGACTCGGCAACACGCGTGACGTCCTTTCCCGTACTCAGGGTCAGACCCGTTTGTGGGCCAGCGACCGGGTCGCATCCCGTTCGTCTGGGCCGGCGCCGCGCGCGGAGGAGATGCCCCGCGAAGCCAGAAGAAATGGAGGGAGAAGCCGAAAGGCCCCGCTTTGCCGTGTGGGGAGGTCGATGAACCTGCTAAAGCAGGTGGAGTCGCTCAAACAAGCCGCGCTTCAGGCTTCCTCGTTGCAGAGGCATGCACACCACGCGGCGTCGCAACTCACTTGGGTAAACATTGGCTCAAACGAGCCTACCGCCATCACGAACAAAGCAGGGAGCTCAAAAACGTCGGAGCGATCTTAGGCCATCAGCACCCGGTCCAGCAAGCGTTCGAGCTCGCCTGCGCGGTCGGCCAACTCGCCGTCGCGCGCGCGATTGGCGTCGCGGCAGCGGAACAACTCGTCGGCGATGTTGAGCGCGGCGAGTACCGCCAGGCGCAGCGTATCGCCGGTCGGCGTCAAGTCGGAGGCCGCACGCATCTTGTCGTCCACGTAGCTTGCCAGCCGGTTCACGTACTCCGGATCGAGCTCGCTGCGGATCGGATACCGCTGGCCCTGGATATCGACCGAGATGACGCGGCCGGACTCAGACATCAGAGATTGAGCGCTTCGAGCTGCTCGAGCATCTCGCCGACGCGCGTTCTGATGACGTCGCGCTCTTCCTTCAGCGACGAGAGCTCGGTGTTCAGCGTCTCGCCCGATGCGACGCGCGCACGCAGCGTCTCCACTTCGCGCGCGAGCCGGTCGTTCTCTTCAACGACGCGCGACTGCTCGGTCCGCATGCGGTCGATGAGGCCCACGAGCGCTTTCACTTTTTCCTCGAGGCGGTCGATCGGCTCGAGCTCGATTCCCCGCGTTGCGGTCTTTGTTGCCATGGCAATCCTTGAAAATCAGTAGTCAGTAGCCAGTGGTCAGTCGTCCACTGAGATTTATCGCTGCACCGCGCCGTGTTCGCGAACGAGCGCAGCGAGAATATGGTCGAAGCTGCGTTGCACGTCGGCATCCGTCAGCGTGCGATCCGGGGCCTGAAACGTCAGGCGCAGCGACAGGCTGACCGATCCCTCCGGTACGCCGGTGCCCTGGTACCGATCGAAAAACGCGATCGCCGCCAGTGGCGCTGCGAGATCCGCGCCGGCCGCTTGAATGGTGCCACGAATGATTTCCGCAGGCAAGGCATCCGAGACGATGATCGAGAGGTCGCGCACGACGAATGGATGACGCGGCAGCGGCTGCGTGCCGCTGTCGACGATGGATGCGGCCGCCGCAATCGCGTCCAGGTTCAGCTCGGCCACGAACACGCGATCCTGTCGCGGCAAACCGCGCGCGTCGGCCGCCGCGGCGGTCACTTGTCCGACGATGCCGATCGCCGCGCCACTCGCGAGGTGGACCGATGCGGTCTGTCCATCGACCAGCGCCGGTTCGCGCGCTGGTTCGAACCGCGGCGCGACGCCGAGGGCCGCGCACAGTCGCTCGATCAATCCCTTCATGTCGAAGAAGTCGACATCGCGCGCGCCGCCGGACCAATGCTCGGCGCCCGCATTGCCGGTCCACGCGAGGCCGACGCCGCGGGTCTCGCCGGCGGCCGTGAAGCGCGCGCCGATCTCGAACAGCCGCGCATCGCGGCGGCCATGACGCCGGTTGTGCGCGACCGCATCGACAAGGCCCGGAATCAGCGAGGCGCGCAGCGTATCGAATTTCGCCGAGAGTGGATTGGCGATGACGACGCTGGCGGCCGCGCCGGCGAGCGCGAATGTCTCAGCCGCTTTTGCCTCGATGAAGCCGAACGTCACCGCTTCGGACAGACCGGCGGCGGTCAGTACGCGGCGCACCAGCCGGTCGCGCGGAATCCTTGCGTCGGGCGGCGGCGCCACCGCAACCACCGGCGGGAACGTCGGCTCGAGGCGGTCGAATCCGTAGTGGCGGCCGACCTCCTCGATCAGATCCGCTTCGCGGAGCAGATCGACGCGCGCCGTGGGCGCAATCGCATCCCATCCGTCCGGTGTCGGGGTGATCGCCAATCCGAGTCCACGCAGAATGCGCTCCACGTCGGCGTCTCCGACGGTCGCGCCGAGCAGGCGGGCCAACCGCTCGCGCCGCAGGTGCAGATGCTTCGGCTCGCGCACCGCGGGATAGCGATCGATGATCGGCGTGACGAGACGGCCCGCGCCGATCTGCGTCATCAGCGCGATCGCCCGCCGCATGGCGACGCCGGCGGCGTTGATGTCGGCGCCGCGCTCGAATCGAGACGATGCTTCGGTCTTGAGATTCAGCCGTTTGCTCGTTCGACGCACCGCCGTGGCCGTGAAATACGCGCTCTCGAACGCGACGCTTCGCGTGGCTGACGAGACTTCCGACGCGGCGCCGCCCATGACGCCGGCCACCGCCTGCGGCCGCGATGCGTCGGCGATGACGAGCATCTCGGGCTCGAGCTTCCGTTCGACGCCGTCGAGCGTTCTGATGACTTCGCCGCGCTTCGCGCGCCGCGCGCGCAGTTCAGGTCCTGCGAGCGTGGCAAGGTCGAACGCGTGCATCGGCTGCCCGAGCTCGATATTCACGTAGTTGGTGATGTCGACAATCGAGCTGATCGGTCGGATGCCGGCCGCCTGCAGGCGGGCGACGAGCCAGGCAGGCGACGGCCCGACCGTCACGTCGGCGACCGCCGCGGCATAGCGCGGGCACAGATCGGCGTCTTCGATCGTGACGCGCAGCCGCTCGCTCTCGCCGACCGGGACGTCCGCCAGCGCGATCGGCGCGTCCGGCGCCGTGGACGGCGTCCGCATCGGCACGTCGTACGTGGTCGCCACTTCTCGCGCCAGGCCGATGACGCTGAGGCAGTCGGGCCGGTTCGCCGTGATCTCGAAATCGATCACCGCATCGTCGTCCGACAGCGTGTCGACAGAAGCGACCTCGAAACCGCGCAGCGAAAGCGCGGCGGCAATCTCCGCGGCGGATGCCGGCACGTCGACGAAGTCACGCAGCCAGGAAACAAGTAAGCGCATTGTGTGGTCAGCGGCGTTGTTGTTTCACGAAGTCACGAAGCACACGAAGGTCACGAAAGATCGGATCTTTTGCCACGGAGACGCAAAGTCACGGAGAAGAGCTCTCTCGCCTCGCCCAACAAACAACAACGCAGCCGCTGTGTCAGCGCGCCGGTGTCGCAACGCGACGCCGTCGAATCTCCGCGGCGCCTCTGTGACTCTGTGCCTCCGTGGCGACCGCTCTTCGTGATCTTCGTGCCTTCGTGGTTCCGTGATGAACGGTCGCCTCGAGTTAGTACGGAAACTGCTCCAGGAATCTCAGGTCGTTCTCGTAGAACAGCCGGATGTCTTCGACCTGATAGCGCAGAATCGCGACGCGCTCGATCCCCATCCCCCAGGCGAATCCCGTGTATCGCTCGGCATCGTAGCCGACCGCCTCGAACACCGCCGGGTGCACCATCCCGCAGCCGAGAATCTCGAGCCAGCCGCTCTTCTTGCACATCGGACAGCCGCCGCCATCGCATTTCCAGCAGCTGATGTCCACTTCGGCGCTCGGCTCCGTGTACGGGAAGAAGCTCGGACGGAACCGTAATCGCGATCGCGCGCCGAACATGTCGCGCGCGAAGGCGAGCAGCGTTCCCTTCAAATCGGCGAGCGAGATGCCTTCGCCGACGACCAGCCCTTCGACCTGCGAGAACGCCGGCGTGTGCGTCAGATCGAGATCGTCGCGGCGATACACGCGGCCGGGGACGACGATGCGGATCGGCGGCTGATGCGTCTGCATGTACCGAATCTGCATCGACGAGGTGTGCGTCCGCAGCAGCGTGCGCACATCCGCCGCACCGTCGCCGCCGGCCAGCGCCGTGGCGAGATACAACGTGTCCTGCATATCGCGTGCGGGATGTTCCGACGGCATGTTCAGCGCGTCGAAGCAGTGCCACTCGTCCTCGGCTTCGGGGCCTTCGACGATGGCGAATCCCATGCGCGTGAAGATCTCCTCCATCTGGTCGCGCACGACGGTGAGCGGATGCCGGTGGCCGAGCAGCGGGGCGCGCCCGGGCAGCGTCACGTCGACCGCACCGGCGGGACGCGCGGCGGTGGCCGCCTGTTCGCCGTGGCGCACCCAGCGCTCCTCGATCGCCTGCTTCAATTCGTTCGCGTAGCGGCCGATGGTCTTCTTCTGATCGGGCGGGGCGGTCGCCAGCGCCTGCATCCAGGCGGCGACGACGCTGTGCTTGCGGCCGAGATATTTGTCGCGGACGCTCTGGGCGTCGCGCGGGGTCTTGGCAAGCGCGAGATCGGCTTCGAACGCGGCGATCTGCGCCTGCACGTCGGCTTGGTCCGGCGCATTCATGGCAGGACTCTTTTTACCACGAAGACACGAAGGAAAACGAAGATCCCGGGGAAAACGCCGATCGCGGGAGACGAAGATCGCGAAGGGAATGTCATACGGAACATTCCTCGCGGTCTTCGTGATCTCCGTGTCTTCGTGAAGTGAAGAAGGGGTTCGCTAGCGGGCGGCGGAGCGGGCGTTCGTTTTCGCGGCGGCCTTGGCCTGCTGCGCGAGCGTCGCGAACGCGGCGGGACTGCCGATGGCGATCTCCGACAGGCTCTTGCGATCGAGCGTCACGCCGGCGTTCTTCAATCCGTTGATGAACTGTCCGTAGGTGAGCCCGTGCTCGCGCGCCGCGGCGTTGATGCGCACGACCCACAGCCGGCGGAAGTCGCGCTTCTTGCGGCGGCGGCCGACGAACGCATACTTGAGTGCGGTATCGACCGACTCTTTCGCGGCGCGATACAGCTTGCTCTTGTTGGCGTAGTAGCCCTTGGCGAGTCCAAGCAGCTTCTTTCGCTTGGCGCGCCGGACCGTCCCTCTCTTCACACGCGGCATTTCGATCTCCTACGGGTCCGGCTGGACCCGGACATTACGTTTCGCGCGAATCGCGAATCCGAGCGTTTGCGCGAACCCCTCATCCCAAGTCTCGAATCCCGACCCGAGTCTATTTGTACGGCAGCATCCGCTCCAGCTTCGCCTGATCCACCTTGGCGACCAGCGTCGTCCCGCGCAGCCCGCGCTTGCGCTTGGTGGTCTTGCTGCTCAGGATGTGCTGCTTGAACGCCTTGCCCCGCAGAAACTTTCCATTCTTCGTCCGCTTGAAGCGCTTCGCCGCGCCGCGGTGTGTCTTGATTTTTGGCATCTCGCTGATTCCTGTCCTCGCGGTGAACCTTTTTGCGTGTCGCGCTTACCTCGCCGAAGCGGCCGCAGCGGCCGCCTTCGACTTGCCACCACCGCCCTGCGCCTTGCGCGAGAGGATCGTGTGCATCTGGTTGCCTTCCATCCGCGGCATCGTCTCGGCCACCGCGACTTCCGCCAGCTCGCCGAGCAGACGCTCGAGGATGCGGCGCCCGATCTCCGGGTGCGCCATCTCGCGCCCGCGGAAGAAGATCGTCGCCTTCACCTTGTCGCCTTCCTCGAGGAAGCGCTCGATGTGCTTCTTCTTGAACTGGTAGTCGTGCTCGTCGACCTTCGGCCGGAATTTGATCTCCTTGACCTCGATCACTTTCTGGTGCTTCCGGGCCTCGCGCGTCCGCTTCTGCTCCTGGTACTGGTATTTCCCGAAGTCCATGATGCGGCAGACCGGCGGCACCGCCGTCGGCGAGATCTCGACGAGGTCGAGCCCCTTCTGCTTGGCAATGGCCAAGGCCTGCGGCGGCGGCATGATGCCGAGCTGCGTGCCCGTGTCGTCGATCACGCGGATCTCGCGGACCCGGATGCGTTCGTTGACCCGCACGCGATCGTCACGGCGGGGACTTCTGTCGAAAGCGATAACGGCCTCCTTACGATGAGGCGGGGGAGGTGGTATGGGCCCCGGCCTCACGTCCTTTACTCGCGATTTCCCTCTGCGTGGCGTCGACGAAATCGCTGATGGTCGAAGCCCCCTGGTCGCCGCCCGTGCGCGTCCGCACCGACACCGTGCTCTCCGCTACTTCGCGGTCCCCGATGACCAGCATGTAGGGGACCTTCTGCAGCTGGGCTTCACGGATCTTATATCCGATCTTTTCCTGCCGCTCGTCGAGATCGACCCGCAGCCCCGCCGCGGCGAGCCGCTCGCGCACCTCGGAGGCGTAGGGGAGGTGGCGATCGGCGATCGGCAGCACAATCGCCTGGACCGGAGCGAGCCAGAGCGGAAAGGCGCCCGTGTACTGCTCGATCAGAATGGCAATGAACCGCTCGAAACTGCCGAAGATTGCGCGGTGGATCACAATCGGCCGGTGCTCGGCGTTGTCGGCGCCGATGTACTTCAGGTCGAAGCGGACCGGCATGGCGTAGTCCAGCTGAATCGTCCCGCACTGCCACTTGCGCCCAATCGCGTCGGTGATGTCGAAATCGATCTTCGGGCCGTAGAACGCCCCGTCGCCTTCGTTGACGGTGTACGCCTGTCCGGCCTGTTCGAGTGCGGTCCGAAGCTGCGCCTCGGCGGAGTCCCAGGTGGCGATCTCGCCGATGAACTCGGCCGGCCGGGTCGAGAGCTTCGCCGTGTACTCGAGCGCGAAGTCGCCGTACACACGCCGGATCAGCCCGAGCAGATGCTCGACTTCCGCGCCGATCTGATCCTGTGTGACGAAACAGTGCCCGTCGTCCTGCGAGAACTGGCGCACGCGCGTCAGGCCGGTCAGCACGCCCGACGCCTCGTTGCGGTGCAGCGGCGTCTGCTCGTGATAGCGAATCGGCAGATCGCGGTAGCTGCGCACGCCGCTCTGGTAGACGAGATAGTGGCCGGGGCAGTTCATCGCCTTCATGCCCATCTGCTCGTTTTCAGATTCGACGAGGAACATGTTCTCGCGGTAGTGGTCCCAGTGGCCGGAGGTCTCCCACAACGCCTTGTTGTAGACGAGCGGCGTCTTCACTTCGACGTAGCCGTTGGGCAGCAGCATGCCGCGCATGTAGTCGGCCAGCAGGTTGTAGAGCGTGGTTCCTTTGTCCAGCCAGAACGTCGCGCCCGGCGCCCACGGATGAAACATGAACAGCCCGAGCTCGCGACCCAGCTTGCGATGATCGCGCTTCTTCGCTTCCTCGATTTGCGTGAGGTACGCCTTCAGATCCTTGTCGGAGAAGAACGCAGTGCCGTAGATCCGCTGCATCGGCTGGTTGCGCGCGTCGCCCTTCCAGTACGCGCTCGACGTGCTGAGCAGCTTGAACGCCTTCAGCTTGCTGGTCGACGGCACGTGCGGCCCGACACAGAAGTCGACAAAGGTGTCCTTGTCCTTGATGGTGTAGCACGAGACTTCGGACTGGCCCTCGGTCTTCTCCTCGATGAGCTGCACCTTCAACGGCTCGCCGCGCTTGGCGAAAAACGCCTTCGCTTCCTCGCGCGGCCACATCTGGCGCTCGTAGACGAGGTCCTGAGCCGCGAGTTCCTTCATCTTGTTCTCGATCGCCTCGAGATCTTCCGGCACGAACGGTCGATCGACGACGAAGTCGTAGAAGAACCCCTCGTCGGTGGCCGGACCGATCCCGCACTGGGCGTTCGGAAACAGGTTGATCACGGCGGCCGCCAACAGATGCGCCGTGCTGTGGCGGTAGAGCGGGAGCGCCTCCGGGCTGCGATCGGTCACGATGCGCACGGCGGAGTCGTGGCGAATCGGCGCCGCCAGATCGACGAGCTTGCCGTCGATGACGCCGGCCAGCGCCGCCTTGGCGAGACCGGGAGAGATCTCGGCCGCCACGTCGCGCACCTGCGTCCCCGCGGGCACAGTGCGGCTCGATCCATCCGGAAGCGTGACGGTGACCTGACTCATGTCGGGGATTGCGGCGAGGCCTTCATCTGGCTCCGGCGCGGCCGGAGACGCGGACTCATTGGTAGGCACGGGTGGACTCGAACCACCGACCTCCTGCGTGTCAAGCAGGCGCTCTAACCTCTGAGCTACGCGCCTACATCTTGAAAATACAGGCGTTAGACGAACGGACAGTATAGCAGAATTTGGTAATTGGGTAATCTGTGAATCTGGTAAGTGATTGGCGAATTGAGCGATCAATTACCCGATCACTTACCGGATTCCCAGATTATCCAATTACCGGATTTCAAGCGGCTTTCTTCTGGCTGAGCCCCTCGATGGCTTTGTCCAGGACCGGATCGCCGGCTGGCGCCGGTTGGCCGAATTCGACATCTGGCTCGTCGACGGCGACGGTCGGTTCGAGCCCTTTTCCGTGCAGCGGCGCACCGTTCGGGGTGAGATATTTCGTCGTCGACAGCCACAGTCCGCTGCCGTCCGGGAGCTTCACCAGTTTCTGGAGCGCGGCGCGGCCGATCGTCCGCTCGCCGACGAGCTCAGCCCGGTTGTTACCGGCGAGTGCCGACGCGAACAGCTCTGCGGCGCCCGTGGTGCCGGTGTCGATCAGCAGCGACGTCGGCGCGGTAATGGCCCCATCCCCGGCCGAGGCGCTGATCGTCTCCTTCTCGGCGCCCTTCGTCTCGCGCTGCGCGAGGGTGCCGCTGGCGACAAACAGCCGCGCAATCGCCAGACCGCTCTCGAGCGGCGTGCCAGAGGTGCGGCGCACGTCGACGATCAATTTCGTGGCGCCCGCCTTCTGCAGATTCGCGATCTCTGATTTCACCTGTCCAGCAGTCGCTGCCCCGATGGCGGCGATGCGGACATAGCCGACGCCTGGCGCGGCGATGCGTCCGGTGACGTCGGCCGCCGGCGCCTGCTCGCGCGTCAGCTCGACGATGTGCGGATCGGCCGCGTTGCCGCGGATGATCGTGAGCGACACCTTCGAGCCGGGCGCGCCGCGCAATGCGCGCACGCCTTCCCACACCGACATCTCGCGCGTCGGCGTGTCGTTGATCGCGCGCACGTAGTCGCCGGTGCGCAGACCCGCCTTCGCCGCGGGCGAGTTGTCGCGCGCCGCGATCACGCGCAGATAGTACTGCCGCGTCAGCTCGATGCCGACGTCGCCGGCCGGCAGCGCCTTGTTGCTTTCGACCTGCGCGACTTCCTCAGGCGACAGGTACGCGCTGTCGGGATCCAGACCGTCCGCCAGCCCACGCATGGCGCCGTTCATCACCTTGTCGACGTTGACCGGTTCGACGTAGTTGCCTTCAATCAGGCCGACCACATCGTCGAAAATCTTGAGGTGTTGATACGTGTCCTGGCGTGCCATCACTTTGCCGAGGAACCCGCCGACGATCGCAAAGGCGATGACGGGGGCCGAGATGGCCATCACGACGGCGCGAGTGCGAGAAGACATATGTAGTGTCCTGGCCACTGATCACTTTTTCTTCAACCATTGTAACGGGTCAACTGGGTGACCGTCGACGCGCAACTCGAAATACAGTCCGGCTGGACCGGCGGGCGACGGGCCGATGTGGCCGACGATCTGGCCGCGATCGATGTGTGCGCCTTTTGTAACCGTACGATCGAGCAGGTTGCCGTACAGGCTGAAGGTCTGCGCTCCGTGATCCACGATGACGAGGTTGCCGAATCCGGCGAACGTGTCCGAGAACGCGACGACGCCGTCGTGGATGGCCACGGCGGGCGTGCCTTCGTCCGCTCCGATCTCTATCCCGTTTGACGGACGGCCGCCCGCGGCGGCCGTCGTCGTGAAGCGCCGCTTGACGATGCCGACGGCGGGCCAGTCGAGATCGCCGCGGAAGGGGCGCAGCGGCAGCGCCGCCTCGCCGCCCGGCGCTCCCGTCGCCATGTCCCGCAGCTGCATTTGAAGCTTCTGCTGCGCGATCACCAGCTCCGCCGACAACTGCGCGTTGAGATCGCGCCGCGCGTCGATATCGCGGACCAGGTCGTTGCGCGCTTGCGTGGCGCGGTCGGCCGCCGCTTGCGCGCGCGCGGCGTCGGCGCGCGCCGTCTCCATTTTCCTGCGCCGCGCCTCGAGCGAGGCGCGCGTGGCTTGCAGCTCCGCGAGCGTCTGCCGATGTGACGCGATGCGATCGCGATCGAGCTTCGCCATCACGGCCACCGCACGCGTCGCTTGACCGAGGCTGCGAAGATCGGACGTGGCGAGCAGCAGACGCAGGTAGCGGCCTTGTCCGAGCTTGTAGGTCTCCACGAGGCGCGCCCGCAAGTCCGGGCGTTCGGATTGATCCTGTTGCCGGAGCCGCGCGATGCGGCCGCTGGTCGTGTCGATCTCCGTTTGGACGGCGCGCACGTCAGCCTCCGCCTGCTTCAATTGTTCGGCGCGAAGCTGGCGTTCGACTTCGAGCTTGCGCAGGTCGCCCAGCAGCGTCCGCTCTTCCGTCGCGAGACGATCGGCTTCGCGCTGAAGGGTCTGGAGCCGCTCGCCCGCGCGCTGCGCGAGCACTTCGGTGCGCGCGTGGTCCGGCTGCTGCGCCGCGAGCGGGACAGCGATCGCGAGCGCGATGAAGACGACGCCGTGGCGCCAGCGGTTGGACATCGAGTTCGTCGTGGGGGTGAAAGATTATAGCATCTGGTGATTGGGTAATCGGGTAATCGGGTAATTGATTGCTGATCGATGAGACTGATGCGATGAGTCCCTCTCGTGACAGAGGCGGGCGCGTGCTTGGCGTCGATTTCGGCTCGCGGCGGATCGGTCTCGCGATCAGCGATCGCACCGGCACGCTCGCGCGGCCGCTGGAGACGATCCTCGTGCACGGCGCGGCCGACGCCGTCAACCGCCTCGCGTCGCGCATCGCGACGATCGCGGCGGAAGAGGATGGCCTCGAGACCATCGTGGTCGGACGGCCCGCGCATCTCGACGGCCGCGCGTCGGAGGCGACCGCTGGCGCGATCGCGTTCGTCGCCGCGCTGCAGCAGCGGATCGATGTGCCGATCGTGACCGAAGACGAGCGGCTCAGCAGCCGCGAAGCGGAAAGCCGACTCGCGATCGGCGAGCGCGACTGGCGCCGCCGCAAAGCCAAACTCGACGCCGCCGCGGCGGCGATCTTCTTGCAGGATTATCTCGATCGAAATCGTCCATGAAAAAACTCGCGGTATTCCTTGCGCTGATCCTGCTCGCTGCGTCGGCCGCTGCCGGCGTATTCATCCTGCGCGCGCGGTCGCCCTATCGCGGGTACGCAGGCGCCGAACAGTTCGTCGACATCCCGACGGGATCGGGCACGAGCGCGATTGGCGCGCGTCTGGTCGCGTCCGGCGTCGTCCGCGACACGCTGACGTTTCGCGCTGCGCTGTGGATGAGCGGCCGTGCGCGCCGCCTCCAGGCCGGCGAGTACCGTTTCGATCAGGCGTTGACGCCCGCGCAGGTGATCGACAAGATCGCGCGCGGAGATGTTTATGTCGTGACGCTCACGTTTCCCGAGGGGCTGACGATTTCGGACATGGCGGCGATCGTCGAGTCTCACGGGTTCGGACCAGCGGCGGCATTCGTGCAGGCAGCGAAGGACGTCTCGCTCATTCGCGCGATCGACCCGGCCGCCAGCGATCTCGAAGGCTACTTATTTCCCGAGACGTACTCCCTGCCGCGGCACACCGACGCGCCCGCGATCGTGCGCCTGATGATTGCGCGCTTCCTCCGCGTGTTCGGGCCCGATCTGCGCCAAGCGGCCGAATCGCGCGGGCTCTCGGTCCGCCAGGCGGTGACGCTCGCCTCGATCGTCGAGAAGGAAACAGCACGACCCGACGAGCGTCCGCTCATCGCGGCTGTGTATACCACGCGGCTGCGCGTCGGGATGCCGCTGCAGTGCGATCCGACGGTCATCTACGCGCTGCAGCGCGCCGGCCGATACGACGGCAACATCCACAAAGTGGACCTGAGTATCGATTCGCCGTACAACACGTATCGTCATCCCGGCCTGCCGCCTGGCCCGATCGCCGCGCCGGGCAAAGGCGCGCTGGAAGCGGCCGTTCATCCCGCCGACGCCGATTTCCTGTATTTTGTGAGCCGCAACGACGGCACGCACGCGTTTGCGCGGACGCTCGAGGAGCACAATCGCAACGTGCAGAAGTACCAAGTGCAGTACTTTCGAGATCTCAGGGCAGGCGGGGCGGGAGAGTCAGGAAGGACAGGACGGGCGGGAAGGCCGGGAGCGGCGGGACGGGCGGGCCGTGAGGGCAGGGACGAATGATGACGGACCTGGGACGAAACACGCGGGGCGGGTGGGCCGCTAAGGCGCTCATCGCGGGCGCGGCGCTGCTCGTCTTCGTCGCGGCGGCAGACGATGCGACGATGCGCGTGCGAGCGTGGCGGACGCAGCACGAGACGCAAATTCTCCACGAGCTCTTCGACCTGCTCGCGATCCCGAACGTCGCGACCGACGCGGCCGACATCCGGCGCAACGCGGACGCGCTGGTGACGATGTTCGAACGGCGGCATTTCACGGGCGATGTGGTGGCGACGAAGGGCGCCCCGCTCGTGCTGATGGAGCGACGTGTGCCGTCGGCGTCGCGGACGCTCACGTTCTATTTTCACTACGACGGCCAGCCGGTCGTGCCATCCGAGTGGACCTACGAGCCGCCATTCTCGCCCGTGATCGTCGTGCCGCACGCGCCCGCCGGGCGCACGATCTCGCTCGAGACGTGGCAGGGCGCGATCGATCCCGAGTGGCGCGTCTACGGCCGCTCCTCTTCAGACGACAAGTCGCCGATCGTGGCGCTGCTCGCCGCCATCGACGCGCTCGATGCGCAAGGACCGGCGGCCATCACCTCGAACATCCGGATCCTTCTCGAGGGTGAAGAGGAAGCCGGATCGCCGAATCTCGCCGCCGCGGTCCACGATCACGCCGACCGCATCCGCGGCGACGCGCTCATCCTCGTCGACGGTCCGCGCCATGCCAGCGGACGCGCGACGATGAATTTCGGCGCGCGCGGATTGATGACGGCGACCGTCACCGTCTACGGCGCGCAGCGCGATCTGCACAGCGGCAACTACGGCAACTGGGCGCCGAACCCGGCGCTGGATCTCGCGCGCCTGCTCGCCTCGATGAAGGACGAGCACGGCCGCGTCACGATCGACGGCTTCTACGACGATGTCGTGCCGCTGACCCCGAGCGAGCGGCAGGCGATCGACGAGATCCCGGATGTCGAACCGACGCTGATGCAGACGTTCGGTTTCACGCGGCGCGAAAATCCGTCCGAGCGGCTCGAGCTGCGCTACAACCAGCCGACGTTGAACGTGAACGCGCTCGACGCCGGCGGCGGCGTCGGCGGCCAGGGGCGCACGATCATCCCCGCCTCGGCGAGCGCGCGCATCGACGTGCGTCTCGTCCACGCGATCGATCCGGTGAAAGAATTCGATCGCATCGTCGCCCACGTCCGCCAACAGGGCTATTTCATCGTCGACGCCGAACCGGATGCGGCGATGCGCGCGGCCCATGCCATGATGGCGCGCGTGACGCGCGGCGGCGGCTATCCGGCGGGCCGCACGTCGATGGACACACCGTTGGCCGCGGCGGTGGCTGGCGCGCTGTCGAGGGCGGCGGGCGGACCGATCGTGCGGCTCCCCACGCTCGGCGGCAGCACGCCGTTCTATTTGTTCTCGGACGTGCTGAAGGTCCCGACGTTCGGGTTGTCGATCGTCAACTTCGACAACAATCAGCACGGAGCCAACGAGAATCTGCGGATCGGCAATCTCTGGGAAGGGATTGAATCGATGGCGGCGCTGTTAACAATGAAGAATTGAGAATCAAGAATTAGAAATGACAGAATTCACCGTTCATTCCATTTGAGCTTCTGGCGGAGCACGTCGAAATAGCTGCGCGGCGAGGGACGCAGCAGGCGCACGCGGCGCTCGGCGCAGCGGATGCGGACTTCGTCGCCGGCTTCCAGTTGGTAGCCGGCCTGGCCGTCGAATGTGAGATAGAGCTCGTCGCGCTCATTCATCGTCGGCTGCACGCGCACGAGCGACGCGGCGGGAATCACGATCGGCCGGTTCGTCAGCATGTGCGGCGCGATCGGCGTCAGCACGAGCGCGTCGACGACCGGCTGCACGATTGGTCCGCCCGCCGCGAGGTTATAGGCGGTCGATCCCGTCGGCGTCGCGACGATCAGCCCGTCGGCCTTCACGCGCGTCACGAATTCGTCGCCGACGGACACGGACAAATCGGTCATCCGCGCACGCGCCGACTTCGTAATCACCACGTCGTTGAGCGCCAACTGCTCTGGCAGCGACGATCCCGCGCGAACCGTCGTCGCGCGCAGCATCAGTCGTTCTTCGACGCGCGCCTGACCGGTCACCGCCGTGTCGAGCGATGTATACAACTCGGGCAGCGTCGCTTCCGTCAGGAAGCCGAGGCTGCCGAAGTTCACGCCGAGAATCGGCACGTCGGGGTTCGCCGCGGCGACGCAGTTCGCCACCGATAGCAGCGTGCCGTCGCCGCCGAGCACGACGACCAGATCCACCTCCGCCGCGAGGGCCGCCTTGTCGGCGACCCGGCGCGAAAGGTTCGCCGGCATCAGCGCCGCCGTCGCTGTCTCGAAGAGGACGCGGAGACCGCGGGCCGACATCCACGCTTCGATGTCGATCAGATGCGGCGTGGCCGCGTGCAAGTGCGCTTTCGCGACGATGCCGACGCGGCGGATTGCAGGGAGCACGCGTCTATCCAACCACAAAGGCGGGACGGGCGGGAAGGGCAGCGCGGGCGGGA
>Ga0068855_100002004_pt1 | contig 25302 bp, 25 predicted proteins | sample KBSCornC52_FD_66592 | JGI IMG/M metagenome (GOLD analysis project Ga0068855, IMG submission 66592) | Corn rhizosphere microbial communities from Kellogg Biological Station, Michigan, USA - KBS Corn C5-2 | ecosystem: Host-associated > Plants > Roots > Rhizosphere > Soil ... | reverse complement strand
GGCCGAGGCCGTGTAAAAACGCCGGCAGCGTTAATTCTAATCTGAAGTAAACGATTTGCAGAGATTCAGGTCACACGAACAGATCATTCTATTCGAGGTGCCTATGAAACGCTTCATTGAAGGCCAGGATCGCCATCAACGCATCTTGTTGCCCGAACAACTGGACGACTACGTCGCCGACAGTAACCCGGTTCGGGTAGTCGATGTCTTCGTCGATGAACTGGATCTGGTACAAATGGGTTTTGAAGGAACGATGCCTGCACAAACAGGACGCCCGGCCTATCATCCATCGGTTCTTCTCAAGATTTACATCTACGGCTATCTCAATCGACTTCAATCAAGCCGTCGCCTGGAACGAGAGGCGCAGCGTAACGTTGAACTGATGTGGCTGACCGGTCATTTGACGCCAGACTTCAAGACCATCGCCAACTTCCGCAAAGACAACGGCCATGCCATCTCCAACGTCTGCCGGCAGTTCGTCTTGCTATGCCAGCGGCTTGGTCTGTTCTCTGAAGCGCTGGTTGCCATTGACGGCAGCAAATTCAAAGCAGTCAACAACCGCGACCGTAACTTCACCAGCGCCAAGCTGCAACGGCGCATGGAAGAGATCACCGCGAGCATCGACCGCTATCTGAGCGCACTCGACACGGCAGACCGGCAAGAGCCCGAGCGCCGGCAGGTCGCAGCAACCCGGCTGCATGAGAACATCGCGGCGCTCAAGGCGCAGATGCGAGAGCTTGAAGACATCAAATTAAAACTCAAGCAGGCACCTGATCAACAACTCTCCCAAACCGATCCTGACGCCCGGTCGATGAAGACGCGCGGTACAGGTATCGTTGGCTACAACGTGCAAACGGCGGTCGACGCAAAGCATCATCTGATTGTGGCGCACGAGGTCACCAACATCGGGAGCGACCGGGATCAACTGCACGCGATGAGCCGGCAAGCGCAAGAAGCGATTGGCGCCACATCGCTAACCGTGGTTGCTGATCGTGGTTACTTCAAAGGTGAAGAAATCCTGGCGTGCACACAAGCCGGCATCGATGTGATCGTGCCCAAGAACCTGACCTCCAATGCCTCTGCTGAAGGTCGGTTTGGCAAGGCGGACTTCATTTACGACGCGCGTGCCAATGAATATCAGTGTCCCGCCGGAGAGCGCTTGATCTGGCGTTTCACGAGCAAAGAAAAAGGCTTGAATTTGCATCGCTATTGGAGCTCGAATTGCCAGCGGTGCTCACTCAAATCGCAGTGCACGCCAAGTCCCCAACGACGCGTGACACGATGGGAGCATGAGTCTGTACTGGAGTCTATGCAGGAGCGACTGGAACGAACACCCGAGGCGATGCGGATTCGTCGCCAAACGGTTGAGCATCCATTCGGCACCATCAAGGCATGGATGGGCGCCACGCACTTCCTGACCAGAACCAAGGCCCGGGTGAGCACCGAGATGAGCTTGCATGTCCTGGCATACAACATGAAACGAATGATCAATATACTCGGCGTGGGGGCATTGATGAAGGTGATGAGTGCCTAGGCGCTTTTAGCGTCAGGAGATGTGTTTGGTGGCGGCGACTTCCTCGACCAAGGAAAAGCACCATCGCGTTTGCAGGGCTCTCTATCGACAACGAGGTCGCGTTAAAATGAAGGGGATATCAGCTCCATTGACGGAGTCAGCGTTTTTACACGGCCTCGGCCAGGAACGGTCGTTGAACTATGCAAAGGCCAGTGAAAATATGCCATTGCGGGCTATCGATCGTGCAATGAACGTTTTTTGCGATGTGGCAGACACGACATCCGGAGGGCGACACCCTCTGTCAGCTCTTTGTCAGCAGGAAATGAAAGAATTAAAGTCACCAAAAATCAGCGTATCTCTGCCGCCACTGCCAGGCTCCATCACGGCCTTCTTAAATTTTCCGCCGGTAAATTCAATGAACGTAAACAATAGAATGAGAAAAAGAACAGCACTTATTGTTACCAGATTGATGCCGGCAGTTACCCTCATGGTCGCTATGTCTACGCTGACCGCATGCGGGACTATCAATAGAGTATCTATCCGCGAGCTCTCCGAGGACGGGATGAAATCACAAGAGCGTGGTATCGCAATTTTTTCGGTGGGAGCTAAGGAAGCGTGCACTTCGTTCGCAACAGGCTTGTATGTAGAGGACGAAACGACTGGGCAGCGTGTGGGATCTGTTCCTGCCATTTTCATTGATAACACCTTCCAGAAAAGCGATTTTTCCGATCACCACGGGATGGTTGATGCGATCACGCTTTTGCCTGGCCGTTATGTGCTCAAGACGGCTACAGTGAATCCAATGTTTAGGACAGTGAAAACACCAAGCGCACATTTCGAAATTCGCGCAGGAGAGTCAACCTATCTAGGGGAGCTTTACATGCCTTTGTCTTGCCAGATGTTCAGAGGCATGTTCACAGTTCATGACCGGTTTGACCGGGACTTGGCCGTTATAAAACAAAACCAACCTCGATTGTTGGAGCGCCCCCTAGTCAAGCACATCATGAAACTAGAATGAAGCGCTGAAGATAGAGCATGAAATCCCAATCCAGGACGCGATTATCAATACTCTTTGCGCTAAGCCTTCTTTTTTTAATTCCTATGCCAATGCCGATGAGGGGCATTGCAATTCATCAATTGGCGAAGACATTCCAAGCTCCGCGCCTTTGACTGAAGGCGTTTCTTCCGAACGTTTGCTCGGGCTGCTGAAGCAGCTCGATGATGGAAAATTCGAGATGTGCGGCCTGGTTATCATGCGCGATTGCCAGATCGTGTTGGCGAGAAGCAATGGGATGGACTCCCTCTCCCCGAAAGGGTGCCAAACTGGAGTTTCCACACAACCAGTTGTAGCAGAAGGAGTCCACCATGAAGCTTATCCGCGTTGGGGTTGATTTGGCAAAAAATGTCTTTCAAGTACATGGCGTTGATCGCTCAGAGGACGTCATCTGGCGCAAGAAATTGGGGCGCGATGAGTGGTTACAAACACTGCTGGCAAAGATAGAACCCGGCTGTGAAATTGGCATGGAGGCATGTGGAGGTGCGCATCATTGGGCGCGACAATTGCAGCGACATGGCTATCGCGTCAAACTGATTGCACCGCAATTTGTAAAGCCCTACGTCAAAAGCAACAAGAATGATGCCAATGATGCGGAAGCGATTTGTGAAGCAATGAGTCGGCCAAATATGCGCTTCGTCACAGTTAAAACGATTGAGCAACAAGATGTTCAGGCTGTACATCGCATTCGTGCAGAATTAAGTAGCCAACGTGTTGCGAAGGCTAATCAGATCCGTGGGTTGGCCGCCGAGTATGGACTGACGGCAGCTCGGGAACTACTTCAATTAAGAGCAGCAATTCCTTATTGGCTGGAAGATGCATCGAATGGATTAACTGATCGATTTCGCCGCCTGCTTGCGGGTCTCTGGCAGGATTTACTCGGACTCGACGAACGCATCAAAGAACTAGATCGGGAGATTATTTGTATTGCACAGACAGATCCGGTTGCCAGGCGTCTGCAACAGCTCAGAGGTGTGGGGCCGATCATCGCGACAGCAATCGTTGCCAATGTCGGTGATGCAACACAGTTTGCCAATGGCCGACAGATGGCTGCATCGTTTGGTCTGACACCCAGGCAGAATAGTTCTGGCGGCAAGGAGCGATTGTTGGGAATCAGCAAACGTGGCGATGCCTATTTACGCACTTTGCTTATCCATGGTGCGCGATCAATGATACGAACGGCCAAAGCTAAAGATGACCATCTGAGCCAGTGGGTGATGCGCATTGCCGGCACGCGACATCACAATATCGCGGCCGTGGCTCTGGCCAACAAGACCGCCCGGATAGCATGGGCGATGATAACTAAAGGTACTGATTATCGAGCTGAGTTGAGCGCAGCTTAAAATAGCAAGAGCAAATCTGTTAGCAGGAAATCCAACCGCGATTGCAAAACAACCCGCTTGATGGCAAAACAGGTCGAACCGGCGCTGGCTGAATCCGAGAAAGTCCGTGGCAGAAAAGCCCGAAGAAGCGATAGGAAACCGGCGCGCGAATAGCCCATTATGGTCAGAGGCCTGGATTCAGGCACTGTAGTCAAAGACCGAATATACGTGAGCAGTCGCACCTAATAGTCAAAGAACGGAGTGTTTGCAAATGAGGGGGAGTCCATATACGGACTTGTGTAAGGTTTGTAAATGTTCTCGCATCCTAAAAATGGAGGCAACATGAATTTTTGGAAGCGGCGACTTCTATCGTTGATATTTCTAATAGCGGTTTGTTCTCTCGGATTAGCCAACGAACTGACCGTTCTTGGAAAAACAGCCCAAGATGCTTTTCAGGATAAGGGCGTTGTCGACCTCTTGCGCGCAGTTATTCGGCGAGATGCCAATGAAGCCGATCGGCTAGTCAAAACAGGCGTAAATGTAAATGCAGCTGGCTACGGCGGAGTCACTCCGCTGCTGTGGATGCAGTTCAACAAGAACAAAGACGCGATGAAGCTGCTCTTGGAGCTTGGCGCGAATCCGAATCAAAGGATGATGCCTGGCGGCTCCCCCGTTTGGCTGGCAGCAGGTGCAGGAAATATCGATATCCTAGACCTCTTACTACAACATGGGGCAGATCCAAACATGCCAATAGGGGCTAATAGTCCTTTGGATGAGGCTCTCATGGGAGAGCATTTGGACTGTGCGGAACTGCTTCTAAAACACGGTGCAGACATCAACTTTCATGATGGTCCGGTGTCGATAATTGGCTCCGCAGCTCTTGTGGGCCGTATGGATTACGTCAATTGGATACTTGACCATGGATATACGTACAATTTGAAACTATCTCGTCGTTTAGTAGAACAGAGCAGACCTCGGCTCGGCCAAACTGAACAAAAAGAAAAGGCATTGGCGAGGATCGATAAATTGATAGCCACGGGTATCGGGATCAAGTAACTGCACAAAGGTGTCCGCCACCGGCCAGAGACAGACAAACAAAATCAACAATCATGGCACTCACAAATTCAACCTGGCGCAAACATTCGTTTAAAGTCGGCAATGAATATACCGCTTTAGAGGCGATCAAAGGAGTGCCAATAAATTTCTCTCTTGGCTTAACCTACGTCTTGGACAGCATTTCCTATGCACGCGCGAACAGACCTATTCTAAAAAGACTCTATTTCTATGAAAAAACTAACGAAAAAAGAAATCGCAGATAAAGAATTTGAAGATGAACTTATTCGATATATCACCAAAATTCAAGAGCAATACGCTCGTGTCCCCAGTGCTCCAACATTGCAAGAAGCTCACGCTATATATTCCAAGGTTGTCGAAACAATCACTGATGCAAATTTAAAAATTGAGGAAAATTTAGAAATTCCTGAATTTAAGGATTTCTATATGCTCTATTGCGCCCAAGCAGAAATTGATCAGATGCAGTACAAACGTAGGCTGGAAAACTTCTCACCAAAAGCCATCGTGGAGGAGGCGAAAGCATTGCTCGAATATTCTGAGACTGTTGACCCTTTTGAATTTAGTGATGCGGCACTAAGACATGCTCCTCGTGCAGAGGTCTTGTTGGCATTCATTAAATTGATGGCTCGAAAAAATGAAGCAGAGCGAAGCACAAAGATCGCTAGTCGAGCCGCAAAAGTAAGAATAGACAGTCGCCAACATCACAAAAACTATGTTTTAGCTGAATGGGAAAATGAGAAAAAATCCGTAAAGAGAAAGAGTAAAGCGGCCTTTTCGGTGCACATACACAAGCGGCTTGCAGAGCAATTCCCAGGCGAAACTATCGTGACGGCTGACCAAATTAAGACTAAGTGGCTTCCAAAAACTGGGAAATAGACCAAAGGCGAAAAATAGTATGTGCTTTGCTAAGCAAACCATGTGGTTTGCTTAGCAACTGCAATTTAAAAAAGCATTAAACACCGTCAAAGTAGAGCCATGCAAACAACACCTGTGAAGGTAAAACATGGCCCTCGATCACAACCAATTCGGACAGTCGTTCGAGTCAGTTCCCCAACATACAAAGCCTAAATCAATCAGCCGTCTTCCTGCTGTGTTGAGCCGTACTGGCACGTCTAGAGCCATGCTTTATTACCTCATCGGTCGCAATGAGTTTCCGCAGCCAATCAAGCTCGGCGCGCGAGCCGTCGGCTGGCTGGACTGCGAAATAGACGAGTGGATCGATGCTCGTATCGAAGCAAGCCGTACTACAACCAATTGCTAGGAAAGAACATGCCAAAGACTGCTCAAAACACGTCTGCAACACGCGACTCTGCCCGTAAAGCTCGTACTCGTGTCGCTAATACGGTCTCAACAAAAACAGATTCAGCACCGAAAAAGAAATCGACTGCGAATACTCACACATTGACAACCGCTGCAACCAAAACCTACCGTAAGGACGGCACGTTTGTCGCTGTACCGCGCGGCCCCTCGGCTGGCACTTTCCTCTATGTCGGCGGGAAACCCATTAAATTTGCTCCTCCCATTAAATTGCACGGCTTTGTCGTTGATATGAATGGCTGCAATCCCGGCATCAAAACCACAATTATCAACAACTTAGGTAACGCATCCAAAATCATCGTTCCTCTGGATGTTAGTCAGTCACCTAAATCGTTGCTCACCTTTCTCACGAAGAATGGCGCTGCATTGACTTGCGGTCCAAATGATAAAGAGGCGCAAGTACTGCGCGTTTATTTCGCGACGAAAGTGCCCAACGTTACTGAAATTCAATCTCTCGGTGACGGCTGGTGCAACCTGCCGGATAGCTCTAGCGCCTATGTCCTCAACAGCAAAATTTACGGCCCTAACGCTAGTAAGTACAACATGGCCGTGCTGAGCTCAGAAAATAACCAGGCAACCAAAGGAGAAATCTCCTCATGGATTCGGATTACCGACACTCTCAAGCATGATGGAATCGCCGTTGTCGGCTTGCTCGCAGGATTAGCGTCAGCATTGCTCAAGCCATTGAACCGCCCTCCTATCATCCTTGTTTTCGTGGGCAAATCGAGCACTGGCAAGTCGACAGTCTTGAAATTTGTAAACACCTCGTTTACCGCCCCCTCTAATATTGCGACATGGGAAGCGACCGAGAACGGCCTGGAAGCGGCGGTAGCACATCACCGCCACAAACCGTTCGTGATTGACGAAATTGGCCAAGGCGACGGGAAATTGTTCTCGAACGCGGCGTATCGACTGACAAATTCAAGTCCGAAACTCCGTGCGAACTATACCGGAGACCTGATCCAAGGCCCCCCAAGCAGCAGCAACGTCATTACCGCTGGTGAGCTCTCACCGATGGATTTGATCAAAGCTGCGGGTAAAGTGGTAACTGATGGCCAGCGAGCCAGAATGCTACCCATCCGCATAGACGAAGAATTCGGAATCTGGAGCAATATCGACGGATTCAATTCCGGTGCGGATAAATCGAAGTACATAGCAACCGAGCTGGAAGATTGCTACGGCATCGCTGCTCCGCTGTATTGCAAATACGTCGCTGAGAACGTCGAATCACTGGCTGAAGATTTCAAGCAGTTCGCCGACGGGTATCGTCTGCGAGTTATGGGGCAAATCGAAACCAGCAATATGGATGCAGTTGCCAATCGAGTACTCGATTCATTTCTGCTGTTTGGATTTGCTGGCAGGCTAGCGAACAAGGCCGGCATTGTAAATTGGAACAAGAAACAAACGCTTGGTGCAGTCGAACGCGGCTTTTCGTTATGGTTTTCCGAGTACAAGCAGTCACTGCCCATCTCGAACGAAAAGATTTTGAACAATTTACGTCTTTTCTTCCAATCCAAGCGCGGCACAATGTTTAAAAAACTGTCGCAATTCGATGACGCCCATCAAGGGACCGTTGCAGGTTACGAACACACGTTACGAGGTAATCCAGTATTTCTGGTTTTCCCCGCCTATTTTGAAAACAAACTCTGCGAGGGTGTAGAAAAACGCGAGGTAATTCAGCTACTCACGACGCAAAAATTGCTGAACTTGGGCACTCGTAAAACGCCGACGAAACAGATCCATATTCCCGGACAGTCGAATTTGAATGTCAGTTTTTATGTTATCAGCCGCAACATTCTGCTGTCCTAAATAGGGTGCCTCCGAAATACCTGCATATTTGCATATTTCGGGGCTTTTTCTTCTTGCTTAAGACATTCCCTCGATTGACTATCTGATGCTCTTAATACTTATTTGACTGGCTCTATTAAGAGTGTAATCAATATGTATAGCAGATAATTAGAGAGTAATAGTAGCCATCGTGTATAGCTTTACTACTGCATAACACTATAGAAATAAGCACTATGCTGGTATGCAGAGCGGAACGCTCGCTACACCACTAATTTACACTCAGAGCCAATATTGTAAATACAGTGTGCATCAGCAGAATGTGATTGCGCGCACCAATCTTCTCCACGTCTCCACCCGCAGTTCCTGCTCCACCATTCCCAAGAAGTAACCGCGTACAGCACATATTGCGATGCAGCCGAAATGCATTCCGCAGTCGGTGCCCTATTTCATACCGAAAGATTCCGATGAAAATTAAGCCCATGACTCCAGTGGTACATCCCCCTGTTGTTGATCGCATTGCGTACGTCCTTCCTTGGGGGACACACAGCTTTAAAGCATACTCCGCATTACTCGCCCCGGTGCAAAGCCGAATCAAAAGCGCTATCGCTGCGGGCCGTTGTGAGCGCAAGTACTTCCCTGGTTCACGCTACCGCGAGAGCTTTCATCTCAATTTGAATAGCGGAGCAAAGGCGCTTGTCCAAATAGGCGCGGCTCAACCTGATCGTCAAAACGGTGGCATTCGCGTCATGATGAACCCAGCCAAACTTGGTGATGGTGATGTCAGACAATTCAATCGCATCATGAGCCGGATCGTTGGTGACGACTACGATGAACTGATGGAGCGCCCTCTCGTCAACTGCCTGGACTTTGCTGTCGATATACATTACTTGCTGCTCAACGACTTGCTCGTCCACTACAAAGGTGCGCATCAATTCACGCTGTTCTGCCAGCGCTTCGATGCTTACGGCGTTATCAACGGCTACAACATTGGTAGCGCATCAAGTGCTTATATGGATGCGATCTACAGCAAGAGTACCGAACGTACGCACGCGGCTTTGCTAAGTATCGCCAAAGAAGGTCTCAACACAGAAGCCCTGACTGCGAACGCGCTCAAGCAAATGAAGCGCGTTAAGGACGGTCCAGATGTAGTTCGGGTTGAGATCAGAGGTAAAAAGATGCGGGGCACTAAACTGCATCAACTAGCATCGCTGCCCAATCGATTTGAACGCTTCAGCTTTGCCCACCTAAATGCAGGTGGCCCAGAGCTACCAACGTTAGTGACGAAAGCGTTCCATGCGATGTGTCGCCAAGACGGCGTTAAAGCTGCTCTAGCGACGTTTAAACACTCGGACCATGCTCGAGTCGTCAATGCTTACTGGCGCAACCGTCAATGCGGCTGGTGGCAGCCGAAGCCGATGTGGCAGCAAGCATGTGACGCTGTCCGTAACATTGGACTATTTCCGGATCGAGCGTTTGGCACTTAATCATTCTAATTGGCGACTTTTATCGCCACGCACGTATTATCAATGCCAGTCGTTACTTAGCAGCTATTAGCTCTCTGGATTGAAGAACGGTGTGGGCACCATCAGACGCGTATCCTGAGAAATCAAGTAAGCGGCATCAGCGCTTTTAGAGAGATATGTAACCCAAGCAGGGTCACGCTGCAAATTCTCTCGCTTTTGTGCTCGCTCTGCCGCGTCAGAAATCACCCAAAAATTCTTAGCCGATACCTTTTACTGAGGCGTATATCCATATACGACAAATATCTGCATCTTGTAAATACATCAGCCGATCAGATGACGGTATAAAAAAGGATGTAGACATGAAGAAATGCATTTTGGTATTAGGGTGCGGAGAGTTTCAGTCCATTGACCAATGGGCGAAGAGTAAAGGCATTTGCTTTTCGACAAACGCACGAGCTGCTTTCCATCATTTTGTCACGCTCTACGCGAAGACACATCCGGCAGTCCATGAGTTTGGAGAATTGAAAAGCACATCGATTTCACAAGTCGATTCTGTCATTTCCTACGAAGGAAATCGTGGCCCCACCCATCTCTATCGCACCGGCTACTTGAACGAGGTGTGTGCAGCTTTCGATGGACTCGAGCATTGGACGATGCAAAGTGCATTTGATATCCTGGGCTCTTTGCTGGAAGAGATGCACTGCATGGAGGGAGTTCAAGAACTTCCCATGGATCACTACGTCACCAGAAATCCAGAACAGGATCATAACTGGGAGCATTTGATAGGAGAGATGTGCCACCTCCTCGAACTGCTATCCCCGATCACGCACAAGCAGCTGCACGTTCTTTTTCGCAAGCATCCGCGTAAAGTTGCCACCACAATGTGCTTACCGGTATGGATGCTTGAGTTTCTGCTCCTTCTCGCTGAACCAGCAGTTGCACTGCTGCCGGCGAAATAAATGTGATGAAGGATGCGAGCTGAGGGTTCGCTAGTTCCTTGATGGAACATGGAGCTTTTTTCTCCAGTGACGAGTTTGTCACTGGAGCGCGGAGATATCAAACGATGCATAGAATTGTTGATTTGCTCGCAGAATTGCCCCTCTCCAATTGATCCACCTTCCAGCTTCTGGCAAAGGCTGCGACCCGATCACGCGAACCCTCTTAACCCAACGCACGCAGCTCCATTTGGAGCTGTTTAACGTACGACGTTGCTCGCGTGATTTGGCCGCCTCGGCCTTTAACCAAGCCGAGAGTTTGAGTGTGCACTTGTCCAAAGAGCTCCGGGGACGTCTTTCTGCATAGGCAGCTCTTTAGAGTCATGCGCGCACCATATCAAAAAAAATTCTAATGGAACGCTCCAAGCTACCGATGCCCATGCATCGACGTGCTATCTAACACCCATGCTTATGAGGCCAAACTGCATCGACTCCGCCAATTAAACCGGTTGTTATTAGTTGGCGGAGTCGAGAATTTAACGGCGTTTACGACGTGTGGACGGTGTCACCTTCTCCGGTTCCCCAGTCAGCCCAGAACTATCATTAGCTCGCTTCGGCAAGGGCTTCTTCGGTTGTGGAACCATACCTGCATCAATCATCCACTTTGGCGCAGCCGCGTACGCTTTCGACGGCCCCAAAATCTTCTTTAGTGGCAGAACATTGTCACGCAGCTGATTGGGCGTACGCACATCAATTCCCATGTCTTTGAACGCTTTGTTACCCGCTCCAAATTTTGTGAACACCGGCAAATCCTGGAATGAGATGTCATCGTGCCCATACCAATGGCAGTGAGGTAGAGTACCTAGATTCCGATCCTCCGTGTCACTCGAATAGACGAGTTGCCGACAGGCTATCATTTCTAGAAGCGGTAGCTGTAGAGCGTTCCAATTGCCCCAACCGTTAAATATTTCGACTGTATGAACAGTTCTCCCCAGCGCCAATACTTCCATGAAATTATTCCTCGAATAAAATCCCACAGCACACTCCTGTAGCTGTGAATGCATGACTAAATCAGTATCCGCCATCGACATCTCGATCACACCGCTCGCCTCTGCCACGAACTTATCTATGAAATGCACGATCAGACCAAGCTCTGCCTCTGCTGAGAAACTACAACCCAATTTCCTGTATTTTTCTTCTAATTGCCTTTTTCAAATGCTAATCAGCCAAAATCCGAGTCTGTACTCCGAAATCTGCCAAGTCCTGCCAGAACGTAGTAAATGTCTTCGTCACCGAATCTGAATCAACGATTCTGATGTTTCCCCACTTAGACGCTAATACCGCGAAACTCATCGCCATTCGATGATCATTGTTAGCATCCAAATCTACAATATGACTAATTGGTTCGCGACATTCTTGAATTTCAATGCGATCATATTCTTCTTTGACTACAACACCCAGTTTTCTCAGATGCTCTGCAGAGACAGCAAGACGATCACACTCCTTAATTCGCAAGGTTGTCAATCCTCTGATTTTCACACCGCCAGGAATTAACGGTGCGATCGCCATCAAGGTCGGTGCAACATCAGGCATGTCTTCCATATCAATTTCACCTGACAACTCTCGAACACCTCCGATCGGCCCTCTAATCGAGGTAGTTTCAGCACTGGAAGTAACTTCTGCCCCTAGTCGCTCACAGATTTTTATAAATTGATAATCACCTTGTCGTGAATTATTTCCAAGATTAGAGAACTTTACTGCCACTCCATGTATGGTCGCTAAGGCGGCGAAATACGAACCACCCGAGGCATCACCTTCTATGTGTAAGGTTGTACCTTTATAAGTTTGTGGTTCGACATGAAATTGGGAATCCGTTTCGTCACGTTCTACTTGAACTCCAAAAATTTTCATTAACGCTATAGTTATGTCAACATAAGGCTTGCTTACAAGCTCTCCAATAACGTCTAGTTTTATTCCATTCGGCAGAAGCGGGGCGATCTGAAGAAGCGCTGAAAAAAATTGGCTCGAACGATCTCCACTCATCTTCACCGTCGACTTCATGGCATTAGCTCCCCCCGTTATCGACACTGGCAGTCCAGATGCGTCAGACGGACTAACAGATGCTCCAAGCGATTGAATCGCCTCAATCAGATACTTGTTTGGTCTAACTCTCAGCGACTCATGCCCATCAATCTCAGTAACCCCGTCTCGAAGAAACGATAATGCGATAAAAAAACGCGTCGATGTTCCACTGAACTTCATTTCAATTTTTAACTTACCTTCTCTGAATCTTCCACCAGTACCATAAACCAGATGCCTATGGTCGTCTTTCTCAACCCTGCACCCAAATATCTCCAATGCAGAAATCATCTCCGACGTGTCATCGCAGTCTGCAACACCATGAATAATACTCATCTCACTTGCCAGGGCCGCGAGAAACAAAGCGCGTAGAGATAGTGATTTGCTTCCAGGTAGCGTGATGCTATATTCCTCCGCGCACGGAACAAATTTATCAATCACAGCGACTCTTTTTGATTTATGCATCACATCCCTTCCTCAGGGTTTTCTACAAGTGGATTACCAAGTCAAAATTGGACAACAACCTCGTTATAAAATTATTAGCCTATACGAAAAATTTTACTATCAGCTACAAACCGCCCCCAAATCTCCAGCTATGAGCCCCATCTTTTACATTCACACAATCAGTATGCAAATTTTGCTTCGCAGACGACGAACCGTAACCGATAAATAAGCACCTCGAACCACACAAAATTTGACACAACATGTTTAATACCACACGCCAAAAATCACACAAAATTCGTTCACATTCACAAAATCTATAACTTTAACGCCACGAAAGCTGCACCAATCGAAACCACAACGCTAGATAGAATGCGTGGGATCGTTGGCGTTTCGCTGAGGAAAAGCCACGATATAATTACAGAGAACACAATACTAGTTTCTCGGAGTGCAGAAATAGGTCCAACAGGACCAAGTGACAAGGCAACTGTAAAAGCTGTATAGCCCGTCAGAGATACGACACCACCAGACATCGCCTTGAATGCCTCTGACGAGAGAACATTTGTTATCGGCTTGCGACGTAATCCAATAAATACGACTGGTGTCATGACCCCATAGATTAAAAACATCCACACCGCATAGGAAAGAGCATTTCCTGCGAGTCGAACGCCTATGGAATCGATTGAAACGTAGCTTGCAACGAAAAGGCCAGCAACCACCGCAAACAGAAACGATTGCGTCGAAGAACCACCTCGCCCGTAGATGAGGCTCGCGATTCCGCTCACAATCAGAAGCACTCCGAGAAACGAAAACATGCTCGGATACTGTTTCATAAATAGGATTCCACCGATGGTGACCAGCAGAGGAATACTGCCTCTCACCACTGGATAAACTTGCCACAGTTGACCGCTCTTATAGGCGTATGCCAAAAATATCGAGCAGCCTACTTGCAAAGCAGATGAAACGATCAAATAACCCCAGCAATCCTGCAAGGGAATTGGAAGGAAGAGAGCACAGACACCCGCACTAATCGTCGTGGCAAAACTCTTCACTGTGACGTTCCAGAGAGGATCCTCACCGCTGCGTAGTATCGCATTCCAGACAGCGTGCAGCAAAGCTGCAAACAATACCAGTCCAACTATTTTGATAGTCATTTTACGGTACATCTCTTATTCATTAAACATACCTCGACTCGTTCAAACTTGTTCATTTCGCTCCCCCATATACGCGGATATCCCGTATAGAAGACCGACCTTCTCGCTGAAATCAGTCGATAGATCATTGCATGCAGATAGTTGATTCTTTCACGTTCCTCTTCGCAATGAATTTAACTTTTTCACTGCAAAGGGGCTAGCTAGCGGGTCAGGCCGAGGTGTATGCAGTCTTCACCGAAGTAAAGAACTCCTGCGCATATCGTCCTTGCTCACGTGGACCATAGCTTGATTTTTTACGACCACCGAATGGCACGTGATAATCTGATCCCGCTGTTGGAAGATTCACCATCACAATCCCGGCCTGACTATGACGCTTGAAGTGAATCGCATATTTCAATGAAGAGGTAGCAATACCAGCCGATAGGCCAAATTCGGTATCGTTAGCCATAAACAAAGCTTCTTCGTAGTTTTTTACACGGATTACACTCGCCACCGGACCAAAAATTTCCTCTCTATTGATACGCATCGTTGGAGAACAGTCAGTAAAAAGCGCGGGAGAAATGTAAAATCCATCAGTTTGCCTTATAGTTTAATGCCCGCACAGGTCGACATTCAGATGGGTTGCTCCGGCTCCCTGACGATTGGGGCTTACTTGGCAACCATGCCTCTGGAACATCAATGCTGGCGGCAAGCATGGTCAGCGAGCAGCCCGTTAATAAGCCAATTTAAATTTAATTCCGCCTGAGATTAGGATGTAGTAATCGCATCACCTCTGTCCGTAAATTCAACTGCATCTCGAATGAGATGTACACCGGTGTCCAAAACGCAGCCCCCCTTGATCCGAAATTCAGAGACCATATTTGTCTTGCGTCATTATTTTTTTTATTTTTGCAAACGATCATATTCAGATAAAAATTCACAGTTTTCCTTCCGTTCCAAATATTAGCTGGCGTGTTAAAGCTAACGCTAACTATCCCATTGATTTTTTCCCTAAGGTCTTTGCACTAGAGGATGCTCGTGATTTCTTTTCTCCGGACAAAACTGATTTAGTTCGTATTTTTTTTGGCCCCGCGACAACGTCTGCGTCACGTGAGGTATTCGCGACTTTCTTTGCGACTATAGGTGTTGGTTTTACGTTAACGGCTGCTGGCTTTTTGATAGCTCGTACTGATATTTGCTTCACACGCATCGCGCGCATATTCTCCAACACAGCTTCCGCATCACGTCCGCGGATCTCTTTTTCTTGACGAGTCTTTTCATTGACTACTTTTTCAACTGACACATCTACCCCGCTCGTCTGAGACTCCGAATCACGCCCGATATTTCTAGCATTCGTCACTTTTAACTTAGCGGTTCTCAATTTCTCAATTGCCAGCGCTACACTACTATCTGCAATGATTTCTTCCAATGCGGTAGATAGTGCAAGCTTGTTCTCACAAATATACTCGCGATCACGAAAACCCACTGTACAAGGGTAGCCCAGTGCGTCTTCTCTCCACGTCGCCAATTGCACATCTCTTACATCTGGAGCATCTACATGACGAAGGGCTAATACTTGCTGACGCTTAGGATCCTTCAAAAACAAAGCCAAGTTCCTAAGAAATCCATCGGTCATACCTTCAATTGCTTCAACACGAACAACATAAACCTTGTCGCCGGTGCCCGCTTTTATAGCATTACTGAAGTCTTCTAAAAGATCATGAATTTCGTTTATGGTCTTTTGTGCGTTTCGCGCCCCCTCAAGAGACGTTGCCAATATCGAAAGAAAATTTTTCATGTCTTCACTGTTCTATAGTTGCAGTAATAGGAAAATGGTCGAAGATCATACTTTTCTCTAGTACAACCTTGGTATATTGAGGTATGTCGACGATTCCAACTGAGGCCTCGTCTAAATGCCATTGGGATCGCCCCAAAAATTCAGATGAAAAAATTATTTGGTCGTAGGTCCGCCAACGATCCACTTTATCTACTTTATAGAAATATGTTCCGGCATATGTTTCTGTTGAATTATTCCTGGAATATCCCCTAATGCAGCCAAGTCTTCTCCAGAACGGATTGTAGAGGCACTTGGGTTTATTGTAGACAAAACTAGCATCTCTACTGGCTTCCAAGTTGAATGCAAGTGGTTCATCAAACGGTTCGTCGTTGTAATCGCCCATCAAAACAAGTAACGCCTCTGGATCATTTTCCCAAATTTCGGAAACAACTTTACGCAGGTCAATTCCATATGAGAGACGAACCGCTGTTCCTTTATTAATCCATCTAACAGATGGCCAATGAGAAACAAATATATGTAACGTCTCCGCCGTCGAAAGAATTTCAAAAATAATGTGCAATCCAATCCGTTTTCGCGCACGAGTACTTGGGGTTGCTACAATTTTCGTTGCTTTTGCCTTAAATGAAGAAATCCTATAGATCACACAACAATCGAGCTTGACGCCTTTTCCGGTCGGAATTCCATCAACGAGACCATATCCATGCGTAGCGCATAACGTTTTTAGTTTTGTAATGTCCTCGGCGCTTACTTCACACAGTCCAAGAATCTCCACTTTATTGGCCACAATAAAATGTGCAATAACACCGTCAGCCATTGTCTTCTCAAGTGGGCTGGCTCGATTTGGTTTTTTAGTTGGAGACAAGCTGGTGTTCCACCAAGCTAGTGATATTTTCATTTTTTATCGCAGAAACTGCAAGATTGTGATCGCCGAATTTTCTTCCTGCCTTCTTTAAGCAGAATAAACCGAACATGTTTTTAAGCTAAGCCAAAATTTTAACAATATCAAAATCGTCAATATTCTCATTTATAGAGAGGGCTTTTTTTATATATGTATTTGGATTCTCAATGAACGCGTTCCACTTAACAGAGTGAATGTAGGATGCATTTCCCTGATAAGAGCGCGCCCCTACGTGCGGTTCGCAATTAGTATAAGAAGGCTTCTTTATATTGAACATGTTATCCGACATGATTTTAAAAAGCATATGGGTCCGAAGCGTTCGGCTCGAACAGTGAGGACATGACTTATCAAGGATATAGTATTCGTAACTATTATTTTCATCTGGAAGTACGATCGCTAAGATAGCATTGGCTTTCTTGGTTCGACCATTACGCGGCTGCTCTCGTAATGAATATGAAATTTCCCAAGGCATCCACTGATCTTTTTCAGGCAAATCTGATTTCATACCTTTCGAGATCAGAACCAATGTTATGGAGCTGTCATAGATACGGTTGCGCAATTCTGACGCGATATATTCATCCGAGAAATCGCTAAGATCGTGACCATCATCTTCCCCTTTATTAATGTGATCGCCTTCATCAAGAATCGACTGCAATTCGGTCACATAGTCTCGCGCTTTCGTAGCGCCATCGACGGACGGAAGCCGCATCACTTTCTGGTCACCATACTTATACGATACAAATATTTTATTTCCCATTTCCCTGCCCCCTGGACCTCGAAGTTCGACGTAATCTTTATTTGTTTAAAAGCTGCATGATTGCGGCGATTTTTCTCACAATTTCATCTGCGGATAGTGCTCCAGATACCAATTCCTTGACCGCCTCGAAAATTAGTTTATTTTCGCCGTAATATTTTTTTTGGTCTTTCTCAATGTCATCAAATATCTGTTTCGCGACATAGCCCGTGGCCGCAATAGGAATTGGAATTAGTCCGTGTTCAATTGCAATTTCAAATTCACGCCTCACACCACCAGCATTTACAATCACTCCGTTTTCGACTTTGTTTCCAAATAAGAAAATGGCAATCCCAGCGAGAGAAATCATCCGTTGACGATACTCCTCCCATAGCTCAGGCAGTTTTTTCCCACCAGTCTCAAATTGAGGGAACGGCTTTATCACCAACTGCTCCTCTGAAAATTTTCGCGGATTCTCGTATATCGCCTCTAAGGCTCCATTGATAACAGCACTTCCAACCCCCCAACCAAATCCATTAACTATTCTAAAATTCGATTTAACGATCTGTTTGCTTAATGAGTGAATAAAAATTTGAGCGTCTTGTCGGCTCCAATTCCCATATTCTTCTGCGCTGCCAGAAATAAAAACCGTCTTTTTCCTAAAGCGACGCTCTATTTCCTTTAATATTTGAGGCACTGCATCGTAGTCATCAATTTCTAAGGTTTGTATCCTGTACCGCTTTAAATCAGCGATTTTTAATTCCTGTTTTCTCACACGATATCGAAAGAGCTCCTCGTCATCGGAAGCGCGCTTGGTTTCCTTCTTCATGAAGCAATAGTGATCTCTTACGGGTAAAGCTAAACGTAGTCGACTCAGCACGTAGTCAAGATTTGGATCCGTGAAGCTAAAACCAATGAAAAGAAAAGTCTTTGAGATCAAGTCGGCGCTTAAGGCCGTGATAAAAGCCTCATGTGTCTTGTAATAACCTTCGTACTGCTCCTTCGCCAAAATTGCATCTCTAGGAAACGTTACGTCGCCATGCATCTTATAAACAACCGCATCACGTTTTGGCTTGGAATCTGCTAGCTGAGACACCGCATGCTTGGTGTCCACAACTTTAAGTGCCTTTTCTAGAGAACTCTCAATCATGGAGTCGTAATTAGTTGTCCAATATGTAGATATAGGCATTCGAGCCAGAATCTTATGCGTGTCGGACTCCTCAGCCTGCTCAGAGAATTCCTGCAAAATCTTCTTAGCTAATCCCGCATTGCTTCCCTTGTGATTAACGTGATATTGAGCGAGTGAGATCAAGTCATGCTCTTTATCAACACGTAGGCCTATTTCTTCAGCGATATCGGAAAGAAGCTCAAGCCAATTGACATAGCCAACTGCCTTTGACATACCAGCACCAGCAAATATGGCTACGCTCTTTTCATCGAGATCTTTGACGAAGCCCTTGATGAACGCTTCTATTTCGGGATTGAACACCATATTTTTATACTTTTTTCCAAAATAATTTTTTATTGGGAACCAAGATAAAAAGACTATCACACATTCTGAAAATTTATGACCACACTCCCATGCTTATACATGCAGTGACTTTGGCTAAAAATACCTTATCAACCTACCTGGGAGTAGGTTTATTTAAACATTTGTGGAGTATCTTTTTTCCCATTTTCCGCATTGGCCCAAGCTCTCTGAAGTTCATATAATTCGGAAATCCAGTTCTCAGAATTTGAAAAAACCACCAATAATCTTTTATTGGCCAGACTCCATCCAATACGCTGTCCTCCGTATCCGACAGCCCAGTAAGTATTGGGTGCATATTGTGTGTCGGTCCATAACAGATAAGCGTAACCGTCAAAAAATTTACCTGCGTTCTTTTGTACGTTTTTAATTTGTGTCTTTGTTGCTTCTCGGACGTAGTCACCGAAACACCCTTCTTCCATTGAGCTATCTTTGACCCAAATCGCAAACCGAATCCAATCATCCATTACCATCCGATAATTTCCGTCAGCTTGTGCTTGCCCGTGCTTGTCCTCGCCTATGATTACTGGACTGGAAATTCCAGCTTGTTGGAGCACGTTCTCTGTCGTCCATTTTGCAAATGTGGTTCCGGTAGCACGATTGATCATAATTCCGAGCGTGACAGGATCAGTACTCTTGTACCAAAACTGCTCGCCCGGAGCATAAGCAGAAAACACGCCCTTTTTCGCCGCCGACAGCCGGTCTTCAGCAATTGTGTCCAGCAGATTTAGCTTCCCTTCCGTCCATAACTTATTTTGCGCCGGTGTGAACATGGTGGCGTCTGAATCACCGCCTGTAGTACCAGATGCCATGCGGAGTAGATCACGTACCGTAGCCACACCAAGCGCCTTCCCCTTGAGCTCTGGAATGAATTCATCTGCGCGTGTAGTCAGTTGCAATTTTCCAGCACAGATAGCTTTACCAACAGCCATGCTCGTAATTGTCTTACCCATACTAAAACTAAACAGATACGAGTCATCGTTGGCCGGAGCTTTGAAATCCTTGTAGACAACGTCTCTTCCGTCGATTAGCGCAATGACCTTCGCCGGTCGATTAGCAAACAACTCCTTCGCTTTATCGACCACCTTTTTTTCCTCTGCTGTCGGTGCTCGACTACCGATCACTGATGTGCTGGCGGCCGGCTCACCGTGATAGAACCAAGCGCGACCTTTTCCGATAAGCCAATCATCCGGTGCAATTGCTCCATCTTTGCTGGTCGGAAGAATTGACTGCGCCGCTACATTATTGGGAGTTATGCTCAAGATCGAGCATAACCATACGAAGCACATTATCAGTTTCTTAGGCTTTAGCTTCAACAGCGACACGGAACCAACCGGGGCTGGATTGCTTTCCAAATTCATAATTGCTCTCTTTCTTATTTTGATGAGATCGTTCACTTCATGTGTTTTTCAATGAACTCCAGCGCTTGCTGACGCGCCTGATTCCGGAACGTAGAATTTCCTTGAATATATCCATCGCTTTTAATTGCGGCCGGGTCAGTGAAATGGCCAATCTTGGAGCCGTCGAATCCATGATGTGCGCCGTCAAACGGTACGAAATTCAACTCGCCAGAGCTGATGTTGAGCAGCTGCTCTTTCAGTTTTGGGCAGAACTCTCCATCGCCATATGCGTCTGACGTTCCCCAAAAGACTTGGATTGGAGCTCGAATTTGAGTATTTGCATTGAGCTTCCGGGCATAAAACTTACAACCAGGATAGAAAGCCACGTGCAAACGGAACTTCGGAGCATCGTCCCCAAGCCATAGCTTTTTGAACGTTGGAAGTGTCGCCGACATTGTTTGTTGACCACCGAGCGAAAAACCAATTACACCAATCTTGTCAGCAACGATCTCCGGCCGCGACTCCAAAAGCTTAAGCGCAGCGTAGGTAGCAGCAATAAAAGTGTCGTTGGGAGGCCTGTCTGACGGGGTACGGAAAATGCCAGTCTTGTAGTCGACAACAAATGCGGCGATGCCATGCTTGGGCAGTTCATCGGAAAAATATTCTGTGCGCTCGTCTTTGCCACCACTACCGTGAATCACAACCATCGCTGGGACTGGGCCAGCGGCTTTCGGCGGCAGAAATAATTCGCCGGTGACGTTGTAGGGATGTGTCGGATCTAGTGATGTGAACTTGACGACTTCGCCCGCATAGATCGAGGAAGAAAGAAGCGCAGCGGCCGCTGTGCTAAGAATAAGCCTCAAATAATTCATATCGTCCTTGTCTTTATTTTTTTCTACGAGTTGGTACTAATCGAGCGGACGGAGCCGCTCGCCTATTTCGTAGTGATTAAAACTTTAATTTCTTCGCGTTTGCTTCTGCCTTTCTTTGCTGCCGGATTTTTTCAGCGCCTTCCATAATCGCAATCCACTTATTGGACTGCACCCGGACAACAGGAAGAAGCTGCGAACTTGTCGAAATCTGAGCCACCGTCTCAAAAGTCACTTTCCCGTATGGCTTATCCCATGACGCGACGTAATGGTACGGCTGACCCGGCACATCAATTTTCTCTCGCTTCGATTCCGGCCCCAATTTCTCAACCAAATGTGCGTGGAGCTCTTTCAGTCCCTTCTGACCAATCACTCTGGACGGAATATCAGTCACAAACATGATGCCTTCAACGTTATTGTCGCGAATAGCTAGTTGAGTGCTATTGAGTGTCAACCAGTCCGGAAGCGCTCCCCGAGGATACAGAACCTCTATTTGGGATACTTGACCGCCAACTAATGCATTAATGGTCTGCTTCGACACGCTGCAAATTTCGGTCACATGAACTCCGCATCGTTGAAAATCTGCATGTACACCGAGAGTAATTCCAAAGAACGTTATGTCATCGGCCGCCGCCCCAGTCGCGGGCTGAAGCATCGAGATGGTCAAAATGGCTACAGCAAGAAATGGCATTTTTTTCATTTTTTATCCAAAGAAGTGATTTTCGGAAACGCAACTACTAATATATACGTAGTTAAAGAACGATTATATACACCCGACAGATCATTGCTAATCGGGCACGATTCATAGATGAACGTTACTGTGAGTCAACCGCTGGACATTGAAAGTCAAGGCGCTACCGAGCTAGGGCCAAACCAGCCGGCAGCAAATGCAGGAAAAACTTCGCCTCCGTCCAGGAACACAACATCAACCACCAAAACAGAGGTCTCGATATCTCTGGGGAAGCGGTTGAAGAAATTGCGTATCGCGACAAATAAGACGCAAGAAGAACTGGCGTTTGATTCCAACGTAGATAAGACCTTCATATCCGCCATCGAGCGTGGCGTCGCCAATCCATCTGTCTTAACGCTAGCGAACGTTTGCCACGGTCTGGGCATCACATTGGAAGATTTATTCCAAACGCTTTCTATCTCAATGAAACCAACTGAAACGCAACGCAGATCTAACGCCGCGCAGCCACAACTGAAGCTGAAACGTCCACGACTTCGTTGAAAGCAGCTAGCCAAGCGATATTGCGGAAGTTAGCTCAACTCGAACCCGGTTTTGCCAAGCCGCTTCATAAATCATATTGCCTGCCGTGGCATGGCGACCAGTCGCTCCAGATACCTCTAGTCGTCCGTTGTAGCCGGTCATGATCGGTGCATCGGTACCAGGATCGAGCGCCAGGAACGCAGTCGGTTTGAAAGTCTCGTTTCGGCTAACACCTTCGACACCGATCAAAAGAATCCAATGGTGTGTGTTGCCACGCTGGCTATGCCAACTTACGATCAGCAGTCGTTCTTTTTCGATCTCTCTCTTAATGAACGCGAGGATTCTTAGCTCGTCGTCGAAATCACAAGTCTTCACGTCGAGCGTAGGATCAACGTCAATAAGCGAATCCGCTAGTTGGTCGACGTTCAATCCGTCGAAGAAACTCGACTGAGCCACTCTCCAGAGACGAGAAGCCACACCTCTTGCCCGATCGCAAAGTACCGATGGATCATAGATTCTTCCGAGAATCGCGAGAGACATTGCCGCGCAATATGCTCCGCATGCGCCATCGAAGTCTCCCTGCTGACAATGGATTGGTACCTTTTTCAAGCCGCGCCGGACATATATTGAGCTTCCGATAAGCAGACTTGGATGAAACCTTTGCTGAATATACGGTCGAGTCGCCATCTCAATACTCCTCGGGCAACAGTAGCGTTGTCACGCTGCGATCGTGTTCCGTGATGATCCACAGCGGCTCTTTCTTCAGACCAAGCTTATACACAGAGAAGATTCGATCTTTATGCTCAACCGCTTGTGAATTTGCGGTGGCATCGTCATCGCAAATATCACCCCAATCTCCACCGTTGTGACGCAACAAGAGTTCATTGGCGTTCACGCCGCATCTGTCCAGCAAATCGATAGCACCAGGCGTAGCTACAATCTGTCCAAGCTCGAACAATGGTGGCCGTTGGCGCAACACAGAAACGATAAGCAACGCTTGGGCTAGAGATTTAACTTTTTCAAACTCGTCTCCAACCTGACTCTTTCTCTCATCAAAATATTTCTTCCCTGGTTCTGCCGTGATAGTAAAAACGTCAAGACGATAAGTGCTCATGACTACTCCTCTGTTTAGGATAGGCGAGCGCACTCCTCCGACAGATCGGATTAAAAATCGCCGAAGGCGCGCACATACTAAAATTGAAAAATGAAGTGACTGGACAGGAGTGTTACCGGACTACGGCGGCAACAATCACAGATTGATTTAATCGAATAAAATGACTGCAAGCGGCAACTTCAACAACGCAAAAAGATGGTCAGTAAATGAGCATCAAATCTCGCGAAAAAAGCCGTTGATTCTCAACTGCTCTCAACCGATACCACAACAGCTCACCGATTCGACGGTATTTTCGACGGTATAGAAAACGTCGAAAAACAAAATATACTTACGAATCAAATACTTAACATCAAACCGACATACTTGCGCGTTATGTCGAGCGCATGCTGTCGACCACGCATAAATAAGAGCCTTGCGAGCACAACGCCACTTTTCACTTCATCAAAGCAATTTGTTGTCGCAATGTACTTTTGACAGCATGTGATCGCTGGCGCTATGCGCAAGACTGAATTCGGTCTAAAATCAGTCCTTCACGTATTTTCCCGAGGTCTGTCCATGAAATTTTCCACGCAGGTGAAGCCCATCAGCTACCTCAAGAGCCACGCGGCTGAGATTATCAAGGACATCACAGAAAATCGTGAGCCCATGTTGATCACGCAAAATGGCGAGGCCAAGCTGGTCGTCATGGACGTGAAAAGCTTCGAAGAACAGGAAGAGACGCTGGCGTTGCTGAAAATCCTGGCACTCGGCAATCGTGAAATCGAGCGAGGAAAATTCCGCGACGCGGAAGATGTATTTGCAGAGATGGACGAGGACGATCGCTGATGCGTTTCAAGGTTGTCATCCTCGATTCCGCCGAGCAAGACCTCAAAGAGCTCCGCACTTATATTCTCAAAGACTTTTCAGCCGACACTTGGCAAACCACTTATATAAAGTTGAAAGCAACTATTCGCAGTCTGCAGGATTTTCCGCAGGCCGGATCCGTTCCTGAAGAAACTGAAAAGCTAAACCTGACGCAATACCGGCAAGTTCTATCGGGAATGAACCGAGTAATTTATGAAGTGCGACAGGACGTTGTCTACATTCATATTATTGTCGACGTCCGACGCGAAATGAATGCACTGCTGACGCGACGCTTGTTGCGCATCAGATAAAGTCTCTTCCAAGAAAGTGAAAAAGTATGGCGGCACTCGCGCCGCCATACTTCTGACACTACCCTCAGAATGAATCAGCCGACCGAGGTATAACGCGCCGCCGGCGTGTTGCGCGACAAATGCCCCGACAAGGTCTTGCGCGCCGCCTCGTAGGCTTCCCACTCTTCGACCTCATGCAATGACGGAATCGTGATCAGCTCACCGCGATCGAATCCGACCAGCGCGGCGTCGACCATGCTCTCTGCTGGCATGACAATATTCTGATCCAGATGCTCGACCGGCAAGCCGCCTGTGGCCCAGAACTCGGTTGCGGTCGCGCCCGGCAACACCGCCTGCACGCGCACGCCCTGCGCCGCCAACTCATGATGCAGCGATTGGCTGAACGCCTGGACAAACGCCTTGCTGCCGCCATAGACGCCGTTGAGGACTTCCGGTGCGATGGCGACGATCGAGGCAATGTTGATGATGCTGCCTTTGCCACGTGCAACGAAACCTGGAACCGCAGCGTAGGTCAGGCGCGTCAGCGCGGTGACGTTGAG
>Ga0068855_100002000_pt1 | contig 25318 bp, 21 predicted proteins | sample KBSCornC52_FD_66592 | JGI IMG/M metagenome (GOLD analysis project Ga0068855, IMG submission 66592) | Corn rhizosphere microbial communities from Kellogg Biological Station, Michigan, USA - KBS Corn C5-2 | ecosystem: Host-associated > Plants > Roots > Rhizosphere > Soil ... | reverse complement strand
CCAAGGGAAACGCCGCGACGGGGGCCGAGAGAAACGCCGCGACGAGGGCCAAGGGAAACGCCGCGGCGGGGGCCGAGAGAAACGCCGCGACGAGGGCCAAGGGAAACGCCGCGACGAGGGCCGAGACAAACGCCGCGACGAGGGCCAAGGGAAACGCCGCTACGGGGGCCGAGACAAACGCCGAGAGAAGCGCCGTGACGACCGCGCCACAAAGAGGCGCCTCCACCGGCGCTCCCGTACGGCCCGATCTCTCTCCAGGCGGCGCAAAGGGGAGTAGTGGTGCCCGATCTGCCACGGGGAAGTCCGTCGTGATGGGCGTCCCCATATCCAACCCCGACAAGGTTTTCTGGCCCGACGGCGGTGACGGCACCCCCGTGACGAAGTTGGATCTGGCCCGCTATTTCGAGGCGGTGAGCGACTGGCTCATGCCGCACATTGAAGGCCGGCCCTGCTCCATCATCCGGGCGCCGGATGGTTTGCAGGGCCAGAGATTCTTCCAGCGGCACGGCATGGCGGGGATGTCCAAACTCTTCGACCTGATGCGCATCTCCGGCGATCGGCAGCCGTACGTGGCCATGAACCGCCCTGAAGCTGTCGTGGCTGCCGCACAGAGCGGGGGCGTCGAATTGCACCCGTGGAATTGCGAGCCAGGGTATCCCGACATTCCCGGCCGTTTGGTATTCGACCTCGATCCCTCGCCGGATGTGAATTTCGACATCGTTGTCGAAGCCGCGCTCGAGATGCGCGCGCGCCTCGCGGAGATTGGGCTCGAGAGTTTCTGCAAGACCACCGGAGGCAAGGGCCTCCATGTGGTCACGCCGTTGGCGCAACCGCGCAACTCGCATGTCGACTGGCCGCTCGTCAAAGCATTCGCGCGCGAGGTTTGCCGGCAGATGATGGCGGACAAACCTGACCGCTACCTGATCAACATGTCGAAGAGCGCCCGCAAAGGGCTCATTTTCCTGGATTACCTGCGCAACGATCGGATGTCGACCGCGGTCGCGCCCTTCTCACCACGCCTGCGTCCCGGCGCTCCAGTATCCATGCCCATTACCTGGAAAGAGGTTCGCCCCGGCCTGGATCCGAGCCGCTTCACGCTCCGCACGGCGCCGGCGTTGATCGCTCGTAGCAAGGCGTGGGAGGGTTACGATGAGGCCGCGAGACCCGTCGTCAAGGCGATCGAGTTGCTGGCCAAGCGCCAATCGGGTGCGGGCGGCAAGGGAGGTCGCAAAGCAACTGCGCGCACTCGCGGCCGCGCCGGTCACTCGGTCAGGTTGTGAATCAATCGCCGTATCAAGTTGAGCGCGGCATCCGTTTCCTCTCGCGTGAAATCCTTCAACAGTCGATTCTGACGATGGCGTACGATCGGATCGAGTGCGTTGAATAGCTCTCTCCCCCGCTCAGTGAGAAACACGTCGACGTAGCGAGCATCATCCCGTCGCGGAACGCGGCGGACATACTCCTCTTCCTCCATCGTCATCAACACCCGGCTGAGCGCCGACTGCTGCATCATCGCGCGCTCGATGATTTCGCTGATGGTAATGCCGTCGCCCATGGCGAGCACCGCGAGGATGCGCCAGCGGGCGAGATTGATGCCTTCACGCCGGAGCTTCTCGACCAGATCGAGATTCAGCAGGTGCGCAAGACGCGTGATCTGGTATGGCAGAAAGCTTTCGAAGAGTGCTTCCGGCTCGCTCCCTTGCGGCGGTGGCGCGGCATCCTGCTCCGGCCTGCGTTTGTTTTTCCTGACTTGGGTTGTCGTCATGAGCTAGAAATCGATCACCTGTCCCACGCCCCGCTCCCGCGCCTTCTGTAGCACGAAATGCGCAGAGGCGAGGTCCTGTGGTGCAATTCCCAACGACTTGTAAAGCGTGATCTCCTCTGGAGAGGTGCGTCCGGGCTTGGACCGCTTGGCCACTTCGCCAATCTCCGCCCGGATGTGTTCCGGCGTGATGGCACCAGCGCGCAGGGCGCGCAAATACTCGCCGCCTTCGGTGATAGCCGATGATCGATAGTCGACAAAGAAGCGCGACCTCACGACCGCCTCTGTGTCGATTTCGGCAGCGGCCGCGACACTCGATCCGACGACGTTCAGATGTGCCCCCGGCGCGAGCCATGCACCATTGAGAATCGGCTCGCGTGATTTGGTGACCGTGCAGATGATCTCGGCTCCATCGACAGCATCGCGCGGTGTTTCGGCCACTTCGATAGCGATGCCGTGCCTTGCGCCCTCCGCCTTTGCGAATGCCTCCGCTTTCGCGCGGTCTCGCGCCCAGAGGCGGATGCGGCGTACCGCGCGCACGATCAGCATCGCTTCGAGGTGATTGCGAGCTTGTTCGCCAGCGCCGAGAATCGCCAGGTCAGAAGCTCGCGGTCGGGCCAACAGGCGGGTCGCCAGGCCACTGGCCGCGGCGGTGCGTATAGCGGTGATCTCAGCGCCATCCAACAGGGCCACGGGTTGTCCGTGCTCCACCTCAAACAGTAGAACCAGGCCCAGGTGTGAGGAGTATTGCGGGGGCTTGTTACGCGGCATCAAACTGATGAGCTTTACGCCAAAACACTCGGGCTCACCGAGATAACCGGGCATGTTGCCCATCATGCCGAGCTCACCCGGCATCACCAGGACGGAACGCAGCGGCAGCACCACTCTTCCCTCCGAGACCGCGATCATCGTCCCGTGCATCAGGTCGATGCACTCCACCATTGGCAGCAGCGACAGCACATCGGCCGCCCGCAGGATTCGGATTTCCACGGATACCTCGCTCGACCAGTGCCTGTCAGCGCGGGGCGAATCCGCCGCGCAGGTCGCGCAGAGCCGCGACGAGCGATTCTATGTCAGCTTCGTTGTTGTAGAAATGAAAACTGGCGCGCAGATTGTTGTCACGATGTGAAGTGACGATATCGCGGCCGAGCAGTTCCCTGACGAGCGCGCCGCTATCGCGCGAAGGAACGCACACCGTGACGCCGCGGCGCGCATCCTGAGTCGGAGTGACACTCGGCCAGCCGATCGCGGCCAGTCTTTCCATACAGTGCCGCGTGAGCGCCAGGTTACGTTTCTCGATCGCCGTGCTCCCGACCTCGAGGAGCAACTCGAGACCCGCTTCGCATGCGTAACAATTCACCACCGCCGGCGTGCCCGCCTCGAAGCGACGGGCGCTGGGGTGCGGGCGGTTGGCGGTAATGTCCATGGCACCGATGTTTTCCTGCGCGAACCAACCAGAGTGGCTGGGGACGAGCGCGCGGATGAGCGACTCGCGTACGTACATGAAACCGATCCCCGCCGTGCCCAGCAGGTACTTCATCATCCCACCCACGGCGAAATCCAAATCCAACGCCTTGACATCGACCTCCAGGGAGCCGACCGATTGGTAACAGTCGAGGAGCACGCGGGCGCCCCGCGAATGTGCGATACGCACGATCTCGGGTATTTCCAGCTTGGCTCCGTTGCGAAAGCAGACATGGGTGATGGCGACGAGTTGCGTACGCTCATCGATCGCGGCGGCAAACTTCTCCGCCGGAATGTAACCGGCCGCATCACGTCCCACGTGCACGACCTCGGCACCGCGGGGCTCCTGCGCGTGCCAGATCTGTGCGTTGGTCGGGAACTCGAAGTCGCTGATGACGACCTTGTTTCGTGTCCTGGTAAAATCCAAGGCGCTCGCGAGCGCATTCAACCCGGCCGACACCGAGGAGGTCACCGCTATCTCATCGGGGGAGGCGTGGAGCAGTCGAGCCGTCAGTGCGCGTACGGCTTCGTTTTTCGTAACCCACAAGTCCCAGTTCGCACCGTCCGCGAGCCGATCCTCCATGTAGGCCTCGATGGCGGCCTTCACCCTATTAGCGAGGGCACCGTAGGAGCCACTGTTGAGATAGGTCTTGCGCTCGAGGAGGGGAAACTCCTTCCTCAGTGCGGCAAAGTTCGGCTCCATGGGGGTTAGTATATGCAATATCATATGATTTGCAATTTTCGCCCGCCCGCTTGCCTCGCGCGCTGACACCGAGTTCGGTAAACTTCCAGTAGATGCTGCCAATGGAGTACCTGCTGGAATGATCGCAGGGGGCATCGCAGGCCGGCCCGCGTTCGAGGGTAGTGTCGCAATGCAGTAACGATTGGCCGAAATCGCGCTTCTTTGCCGTTCCCGGCGTTTCCAGCCTTGAACCTTTTTCGGGAACGGCGCAACTCATCAGCGAAGTGGGTGCGAATTGTACGGGGCCGGGTGCAAACCGCCTCCGGCACCCCCGGGGGGCAGAGCAGGAGAAGTGCGCGTGTCAGCGTTTGACGAACGGGCGCCTCGGTGCCACGCAGCGTTTACCGAGTCCGTCATCGGGAAAACGGCGGTCAATTGCGTGTCCAATCTTTCGGCGCGGGTGGCGGATGCGGCCGCGCGCTCGAGGCCGGGCGCACCGTTAGTGCGGGTGGCTATGGGACGATATGTACCAATACGCTTGCCTGTGGACGCACGGTCGTGAGTGCACACGGAAGTCAGATGAGAGCGATTCCGGCAGAGTCCGGGCAACACGAACCGCTACTGCACCGGCTCCCTTTGATCACACTGTACCTCAGCGAACGATGCAACTCGCGTTGCATCACCTGTGACTACTGGCGTCACGGACGCGCGGACCTGAATCTAACAGCTGTGCAGCGTTTGCTACCGAGCCTCGCCAGGTTGCAAACCGAAGTCGTCCTGATATCCGGCGGTGAGCCGTTGCTCAACCCTGAATGGGTGCAGATCGCCGAGCTGCTGCGCGCGCAGGGGTTGCGGCTCTTGCTGCTGACCTCCGGCCTATCGCTCGCGAAGCACGCGCGTCGCGTGTCGGAGCTGTTTGACGCGGTTACCGTGTCGCTGGACGGTACTCAGGCGGGGACGTACGCGACGATCCGGGGCCTGGATGCCTTCGAAAAGGTTTGCGAGGGCATCAAGTCGGCGAGTGGTGCCGGCGTACGGGTTGATATTCGGGTGACTGTGCAACGTGCCAACTATCGTGAGATGCCGGCGTTTATTCCGTTGGCCCGCGAGCTCGGCGTCCATCAGGTCTCATTTCTTGCGGTCGACGTCGCCAATCCGCACGCCTTCGGCCGCGTGAACGACTTCGCTGCGGAACTTGCGCTGCAGCCCGACGACCTGCCGGTGTTAGAGCGTATTTTGGATCAACTGGAACATGAGCACGAAGAGGCCTTCCGCTGTGGACTGATTGCCGAGAGTCCGCTAAAGCTGCGCCGACTGCTGCAGTATTTCTGCGCGATTCACGGGCTCGGCGCGCATCCCCCCGTCCGTTGCAACGCTCCGGAGTTCTCCGCCGTCATTGACGCGAATGGGCAGGTGAGGCCGTGCTTCTTCATTCCCGGACCGGATGGGGCGGTCGTCGCTGATGGCGATCTCGAGGCCGTTTTGAATGCGAAAATGATGGTTGGATTGCGCCAGAACATTCGCGGGGGGGCACGCCCCGAATGTTCCACGTGTGTGTGCTCGATGTGGCGTGACCTTCATCGTGGCGACATGCTGCTTCCCGCTGCCCGCTCCATCGGCAACGCGGCCGGCCGGACCTGACTCAATGCACACGCCCGATCACTCGACGCTGGAGGCCTATGAGCGTTGGGCTCCCACGTATTCTCCGGTTCCGCATAACCCACTCATGGTAGCGGAGCAGCGAGCGATGCTGGCGCACTGGCCTGAGGTGGCTGGGCGTCGTGCCCTCGATCTTGCGTGCGGCACCGGCCGGTATGCGCGCTTGCTGGTTTCAAGCGGCGCCGCCGCGGTGACTGCTCTGGATTTCTCCACGGCGATGTTGGGTCGAGTATCGGGCTGCCAGCGTGTGCAGGGGAGCATGATGAGCCTGCCGTTCGTGAACGGCGCATTCGACGTGGTCATTTCGGGGCTCGCGATCGGCCACGCCTCCGATGTGCGGCGCTGGATGGACGAAGTGTCCCGTGTGTTGAGTCCCGGGGGGGTGCTTCTGTATTCCGACTTCCATCCCGAAGCCGCGCGCGCTGGTCTGACGCGCTCCTTCAAGGACGAGCAAGGTGTAAAGCGTGTTGTACCCCACAACACCTTCGAAGTAGAGTCCCAGACCGGGGCCGCGACGGCGGCAGGTCTGGTGATCGAGAGCGTCGCGGAGTTGCTCGCTGGTGCGGACGTGAGCGAGCGCTTCCCTGGCTCCGCAAACTTCTATCGGCAATGGCATGACTTGCCTCTAGTATTGGTTGCCCGCGCGAGGAAGCGTTAGTCCCGTGCGCTGTTTGACCTTCATCAATGCGGACATGGGGCCAGGTCGGCCTTCTACGCTGCGTATACGAGGCTCGTGCATCGACTCTTTAGGCGAGCCGCCTGGAGTGGACGACCTGGTGCTGGATCTCGCCGGTGACCGCCTGCTGCCGGGCCTGATCAACGCCCACGACCACCTTCAGCTCAACTGCTTTGGACTGCCGAACTATGGTCGGCACTACGCTAACGCCGGCGAGTGGATCGCGGATCTCAACGCGCGGCTGATGACGACTCCCGCCTTTAAGGCCGCCCGAGCAATTCCACGCGACGAACGCCTTCTACATGGCGGGTTGAAAAACCTCCTGAGCGGTGTCACGACGGTGGCGCATCACGATCCTCTATACCCTGTGCTTTCGAGCGACGGCTATCCGCTGCACGTTCTGCAGAGTTACGGCTGGTCGCACTCACTCGGGATCGATGGACGAGACAGAGTGCAAGACTCCTATCGCCACACACCTGGCGACCGGCCATGGATCATCCATGCGGCCGAAGGCGTCGATGCGGACGCCGCGGCGGAGTTCGATCGGCTCGATGCGCTGGGGTGCCTTGGGCCCAACACTCTGCTGGTCCACGGCGTGGCGCTCGATGAGGCACGGCGCGCCCGGCTCGTGGAGGCTGGCGCGGGCCTCATCTGGTGTCCAACTTCAAACTTGCGGCTGTTTGGCGCGACGGCGGACGTTGCCGGTCTGGTCGATCGCGGTCATGTCGCACTCGGCAGCGATTCGCGCATTACGGGCGGCCGTGACTTGCTCGAGGATGTGAGTCTGGCGCGCGAGCTTTGCGGTTTCGACGAAAGCACGTTGGAGGCGCTCGTGACCGAGGTTCCTGCACGGCTGCTGCGGCTAGCCGATCGCGGCGTGCTCCGCGTCGGTGCGCGTGCCGACATCTTGATTCTCCCCCCCGGGCTGGCGCTGTCCAGGGCCACGAGGGCCGACGTACGGCTCGTCATGTCGGATGGAAACGTGTGTCTGGGTGATGTGGATCTGGCCGAAGCCGTGCTGACGAAATCGCAGGGGGCCGTGATCCATGTCGATGGTTGCACGAAGATCGCTGCCCGTACGCTGCTCGCAGCGCCGTTCCGGCTCGAGCAAGGAGTCGAGTTACCCGATGAGGCCGGCAGAGCAGCATGAGCCGCTTGCCGCCCGAAATGTCGTCCACCCGTTGGCTGCTATTGCAGCAGAGAGTGTCATGAGCCGCTCGTCCCGAGTTCTGTTGATCAATCCGACGATCACCAAGGCCAGGAGCGCACGCTTTCCGCTGGCGATCCTGAGCTTATCCGCCGCGATGGAAGGGCGCACCGGTACGCAGATCATCGACGGTAATGTCGATCGCGATTTCGTGGCTACGGCTGTGCGAGCGTGCCGCGAGGGCGGCGTCCAAGCCGTCGGCGTCAGCGTCATGGGCGGACCGCAGTTAGCAACAGCCATCGCCGTTTCGAAAGCGATTCGTGCCTGTGTGCCTGCTACACCGATCGTCTGGGGTGGACACTTTCCGACCATCTGTTCGGAAGCAGCACTGGCTGAACCGTATGTCGACTATGTGGTCAGAGGTCAGGGTGAAGAGACATTTACCCAGCTTTTTGACACTCTGGATCATGCTCATGAGGAGACCCTGGCCGCCATAGCGGGCCTGAGCTGGCGCCGCCAGGGTGAGATCGTCCATAACAAGGATCGGGTATTTTCGCCCCGCAGTCTCACCAGCCGCCTCTCGTACGAACGCTTGGACGAGCCGCGTCGTTATCTGACCAGGACCTACATGGGGCAGCGCACAGCGGGGTACCAGGCCGCGCTGGGCTGCCGGTTCCGCTGCACCTTCTGCGGGGTCGCCGCCATGTTTCGCGGCAAGATGGCATTGCCGACCGCGGCGCGCCTCGAGCAGGACCTGAAGTTTCTCACTGAGCTCGGCGCTGATTCCCTGAATTTTTACGACCACAACTTCTTCGACCGCGAGGTCGATATGGTGCCGTTGCTACAGGTGCTGGCGAAATTCGAGCTGCCATGGTGGTGCTTCGCCCGCGCGGATGCCTTGATCAACATGTCGGCAAGCTCCTGGAGCCTGGTACGCAAGAGCCGGCTGCGCATGGCCTATATCGGCGCCGAATCGCCGAGCGACTGGCTGCTCCACGACATCCGCAAAGGTACACGCTCCGACCAGACACTCGAAGCAGTGGAGGTTTGCCACAAGCACGGCGTCGTTCCGGAGCTGTCGTTCATGTTGGCACCGCCGCAGGACCCGGAAGGGGAGACCGAGCGGACCTTCGAGTTCATCCGCCTGATCAAACGCCGCTATCCAGCAACCGAGATCATGCTCTATGTCTACACGCCGCTGCCCCCGCGGGACGGCACTCCCGATGCGGCGGTCGCACGGGCGGCCACCGGCTTGCGTGACTGCGCGGGCAATTCCGTCACATTCCCGAAAACAGCCGGCGCGTGGGCAAGTCCGGAATGGATCTCGTACTGGTGCCACACGGATGCGCCTTGGGTATCCGAGCGGCTGCGCCAGCGTATCCTCGATTTCACCACCGTGCTGGGTTGCCGGTTCCCGACCATCACCGATGTGCGCTCACCTTCCTGGGGCAAAGCGGGTTTGCGCGCGTTGGCCTCCTGGCGCTATCGCTTCCGCCAGTACGATCGGCCCTGGGAGTTGAATTTTTCGAAGAAGTTCATTCGCCTCTGGGATCCACGCGTCAACAGCTTGTGATGAGCGGGCGCGTGTTGCATGTCGCGCAGATCAGTTTTTTTGTCGACCCGCAGAGGCGTGCTCCCCCGCAACTCCTCCAGGATTGGCCGACATTGGGCGATGTGGCTGAGGCGACAGAGCAGGCTGGAGCACAGGTCTCCGTCGTGCAGGCGTGCGCGTACTCAGAGCGCCTGACGCGTAATAAGGTGGACTACCACTTCTTCACGGCTGACCTGACAGCACCCACGGTTGCAAACACCAGGGGATTGAAAAAACTCATTGATGACCTGCAGCCGGACGTCTTTCACGTACACGGGCTCGGTTTCCCGCGGGACGTAGCTGTGCTTGCCAGTATGAGTCCCAATGTTCCGATTCTGTTGCAGGACCACGCGGATCGGCCGCCGCGCATCTGGAGGAGGCGACTATGGCGCCGCGCGTTCGCATCGGCTGCGGGCGTTGCCTTCTGCGCGCTGGAGCAGAGCCGTCCGTGGACGGCCGCGGGACTCATTGGCAAGACAACGCGCATCTACGAGATTTCCGAATCGAGCAGCCGCTTCAGCCCCGGTGAGCAGTCGCAGGCACGCGCCCGGACGCAACTGAGAGGCGATCCGTGCCTGCTGTGGGTGGGCCATCTCAACTCGAACAAGGACCCGTTGACGGTGCTGTCGGGTGTAAGCGCAGCAGTCCGTGAGCTCCCCAACCTGCAGCTTTGGTGTTGTTTCGCATCTGCCCCGTTGCGAGCGGAGGTTACGCGCAAAATCGAAGCAGACCCGCGCCTCAAGGGGCGGGTACATTTGCTCGGCGCAGTCGCGCACTCGGAAATCGAGTTCCTCATGCGCGCAGCAGACTTCCTGGTGCAGGGCAGTCATCAGGAGGGAAGCGGTTATGCATTGTTAGAGGCGCTCGCGTGCGGGCTCCCTCCCGTGGTTACGGACATTCCGTCATTCCGTACCCTGACCGGAGATGGTGCCGTGGGACGTTTGTGGCCGCGCGGGAATGCTCTGGCATGCGCCGACGCGCTGTTGTCCATTGCAGCTCAACCGCGCGCGGCTCTTCGTGCGCGGGTACGTGAGCACTTCGATCGGTTCCTCTCGTTCGAGGCTCTAGGTCGCACGCTGACACAAACCTACCGGCACCTCAGACCAGCATGACCACACCGACGGTGTCGATAATTCTGCCGACTTTCAACCGCCTGCAATATCTACGCGCCTCGGTTGACTCGGTCTTTGGCCAGACGTTCGAAGATTGGGAGCTGATCATCGCGGACGATGGGTCCGACACCGAAACGCAAGCGTATCTGCGGACCCTCGCCGGCAGGCCGGGAGTCAGGTTGCTTTCTCTACCTCACTGCGGCAATCCACCCGCCGTACGCAACATTGCCTTGCGCGAGGCGAAGGCGCGATACGTGGCTTTCCTCGACTCGGATGACATCTGGCTGCCGCGCAAATTGGCGGCCCAGGTCGCCTCTTTGCAGGCCCGGCCGGCGCGGAAGTGGAACTATACCCGCTGTGTCATGGTGGATGCCTCAGGTGAACCTCTTGCCGGTTGGCCATCCAAGGGGCAGCGGGTAACAGATGGCGCGATACTCGATCCGCTGCTGAAAGGTGAGGCGATCATCGTACAGTCCAGTGTCATGGCTTCTCGCGAGCTCGTCATGAGCGCCGGGAGCTATCCCGAGGACCTGCCGATCTGCGGAGACTACGAGTTATACGTCAGATTGGCGCTGCGTAGTGAGATCGATCTCGTTGACGAGCCGCTCGTTCTGGTACGCCGTCATGCCGACCACTATTATGATGACATCAGGGCCTTGCAGGAGTTACGGTACTTTCTGGAGCGGGTGCGGCGCTCGGGGCTCGCTCCACACATGGACGTTGTTTTGCGCTCGCGTTGCGCTTTGCTATCAGCCAATATCGCGAGAGGTTACGCTGGTTCGGGAAACCGCACGCGCGCCCTGAGCACTCTGATGGCGAGCGCGCCCTCCTCATGGCGCTACCCGGGCTGGTGGTCTGGCGCGATGACGGCCTTTGCCCGGGCGTTTGGCCCCGCCTGGCTGCGTACAGCCGTGCATCGCTGCCGGGCATTGCCAAAATGATGACTCTGGTTGCGGTGTGGCGTCTTCTGGACCGGCGACAGCGTTGGCAGTTGTTCGGGCTGCAACTGCTATCCGTACTGATGGGGCTTGCAACGGTCGGTGGGATCGCAGCCGTGCTGCCCTTCTTCACTGTTCTTGCGGATCCCGGCTCCGTGGAACGCAGTCCGCTGTTGCACTTCCTCTACCATGAGCTCCATGTGGGTCACTTGCGTTTTGACACCGAGCGCAGCTTCGTCGTGGCCCTCGGTATCGCGCTCGCCCTGTTGGTCGCGCTGGCGAACGTCATCAACCTTGCCGGCACGCTCCTGATGAATCGCTTTGCCTATCAAGTCGGTGAGGCGTTCCGCACGGCCCTGTTCGATGAATATCTGAACCGCAGCCTGGCATTTCACCTACGGACCCACAGCTCCCTGCTGGAGAGCAAGATACTTCATGAGATCAACCGGATTACGGCTGGCATCCTGCAGAACGGTCTCATCCTCATTACCAATGTGGTGATGATCGCATGCATCGCCGCCTGCGTAGTTCTGCTCGACCCGCCGGTCACCCTGTTGGCTGTCATGGGACTGGGTGTCAGCTATGGCGTGATCTACGTCATTGCCCGCAGCAAGCTGCTGCACAACGGATTGACCGAGAGCCGTCAGTATGCGCAGCGAAGCAAGGTCGTGGCAGAGAGTTTTGGCGCGATCAGGGAGGTTATGCTGCTGCGCGTGCAGCCCATTTTTGTCGAGCGCTTCGCGCGCTCCTCCCGGGCGATCGCACAGACTCTCGTCAACACATACGCGATCGCGCAGACTCCACGCTATGTATTGGAGTGCATGACCGTCTGCGCTCTGGTTGCGATTGCATTGCATTCGAGCGGCGGCGGTGAAGGCGCTTCGGCCTGGATTGCGCAGCTGACCTTTGTTGGATTCGCCGCTTATCGGCTCCTGCCGGCACTGCAACAGGCTTTCGCAAGCGTCGTCAGGATTCGTGCGGATCGCCCCTCGTTCGAGAGTGTTGCAGACGATCTGCGCCGTGCCCGTTGCAGCAAACGTGCGCTCGGCGGGCCAATGAGCGAGGGCACTATCGGCACTTCCGACGAGCTCTCCTGGGGCAATAGGCCGCAACGGGAAATTCGACTGGAGCGCGTCAGCTATCATTACGAGCAGGAGGGGCCGGTGCGCGAGGGGCCGGCGGCGATCTCGAACGTGAGCTTGCGCATCCCGGCCGGATCGATGGTCGGGTTCATCGGAGTCAACGGGTCCGGGAAATCCACCCTGTTAGACATCGTGGCGGGGCTTCTGGTGCCTGTATCGGGACATGTGGAAGTGGACGGAGTCGTGATAGGCGAGCTGAACGTGCGGGCCTGGCAGAGCAGGATCGCCCAGGTGCCCCAGCACATCTTTTTGTTGGATGCCCCGCTCATCGAGAACATTGCCTTTGGGATTCCTACAGCACAGATTGACCTCGAGCGGGTGCGTACCGCTGTGGAACTGGCGCAACTCGAAGAGTGCGTTGCGGCCCTGCCCGGCGGGTACTATGAAATGTTGGGTGAGCGTGGTACTCGTCTCAGTGGGGGCCAGAGGCAACGCCTCGGAATCGCACGGGCTCTTTACCGCGATGCATCCGTGTTGATCATGGACGAGGCGACGAGCGCGCTGGATGCGTTGGCCGAGAGCGCCATCGCCGATTCGCTACTGCGGCTGCGGGGAGATAGAACGATTCTGTTGATCGCTCATCGGCTCACCACGCTCAGGCACTGTGACATGATCGTGGAGCTCGAGGGCGGTCACATCTGCCGCAGCGGAACCTATGATGGGTTGCTTCAGGCCGCAAACGTACGTGCCGTAGATCCGGCCCATTCATGAGGGGGCCGGCAACGGCCGTCCGCGGCTCGCCCTGAAGTGTTGGTAGATCCCGCTGGTATGAAAGAATCGCAAGTCTCCGGCGCTTCCTTCTTCCGAGACGATTCGGGTCACAAAGAATGTATGTGATCCTATCGTGTCAAAATCGAGAATCTCTGCTTCGCGAATGCGCAACGCGGGCTGCGGACAGGGCAGGGCGAAATTCCTGGAGCGTTGAATGCCGAAGGGCAACTGGTCCCAGGCGACCTTCATGCTCTTGTGATGAGCACCGAGCTTGTAGGCGATCGCGTAATCCCGAGCGGCAACATCCGTCAGAGCGACTTTGCGTGCACTCTTCATCGTGGGTATCGACTGGCTGGTGCTGCGCAGTGCGAGCGTGAAATGATCCGCTGAAATGGGGCCAATCAGGTCCATCGGAAACAAATTACTGTGCTGGCCATCATCCACCGAGACGAGAACCACAGGCCTCGGGCAGATATAGAAAATCATCTGCTGCTGTACCGCCTCGGGCGACATGTAAAAATTGTGCGGGTCCGTATTTCTGCGGATCAACCTGTTCTGCAACCAACGGTTCCAGGGGCGATACGGCCAGCGCACACAACACTGTGTCGCGCGTCGAATCGTGAAGAATCCGATCCGGGCGCCGCAGCTGTCCCAATTGCGGGCATGCTGAAGATATAAGGTACCGATGCTGCGGCCGGACTCGAGATCGATAAATTGCAGGCGAGGCTCCGACAGGCTGTTCGATGTGAACGGCGCCTGGCCTGGTCGCTGATCGCCCAATCCAACGGCGAGAGTCAACGGCCTCAAAGCCGCGACGACGGCGGCCCGAGTCACGTCGATGTCACCATCCGCGCTGGACAGGAGCACCTGAACGAGCTCCTGCGGCTGGCGCAAAGCAATTGGCGACCACTGCGTTAACGGTCGTATCCGCCGCTTCAAGGCTTCCGGCAGCCATATCGCCATTGTCCGCGGACCTTTAAACGTTAAATGCCATCCAGTGTGAGTGTATGGCCGCCCCGGCTTTGGTTCACGCCGTCCGTGCGCACTTGCGAAACAGAAGAAACATGTACTGCGCCTTCGTAAGCTGAACCCAGGCGCGCCCTCCGCCCTGGCTGACGTCGATCCCATGAGCATATCCCGGGAGTGATGGGGCGCCCGGAAATACGCGCTCTAACCTGAAGTGCGGCTGGCTGGCTCGTGCGAAAGCCGCCAGGCTGCGCCGCACGATCGGACCTTTGGCGCCTGCCACAGAATATCGGCCCGCGCGCCACAGGTTAAATGCGTTCCGCCACCACCATCCATACTTCATGTCGCCCAGGAAATAGGGGCTGAGAACGCTGGCCAGAACTGCGGCCCCGGGTGTGGTGATCCGGTGGAGTCTGGCGAACAGCGGCTGCAGATCCTCGATCAAGTTGAGGGGCGCAAAATTGCTCGTCACGAGCTCGATCGGGTGACCGCCGGGCACGGTGTCACTGGCAACGAACTCCGGATAGGCTCCGCCGGCGAGCGTGACTCGCTCCTGGCGAATGAGATCCAGACAGTGAGCGTGGAAGTACTGTTGCATTTGCGGGTCGACGTCATACGCCGCTACAGTAAATCCATGCTCGGCATAGAAGCGCGCATCCAGGCCCGGTCCGGCTCCGAAATCGAAGAGCACCGCACCGGGTGTTGCAATCCGCAGCACGAGATCCTGAAAAGCCTTGCGCGCGCGCCGATCAGCCTCGCCGGCTGTGATCGCTGCGACGTACGTCGCCGCCGTGTACTTTTCGGCCATATCAGGATTTCACCCGGAACAACGTGGCCGCTATGCCCACCGACCTGTCCTGCGACCGGAATCTCTTCCGGATGAAGACGTTCAGCGGCTCTTCATAGAAGACAAACAACAGCACGGCCGCTGCCCAGGTGCCGATCAGCGTGATCAATACGACGGCAGGACGGTAACCCCTCAGCCGGGAGGCCAGAGGGAGACCGACATACTCGATCGCGAACATGTGCAGAAGATAGAAGGAGTAGGAGGCTCTGCCGAGCAGCCCGGCCGCATCGTGTGCCAACAGGCGCGACAGGCAGGTGTTCTCGCGGAGCAGGCCCCAGTAGAGCAAGGCAATCGGGACGGGGATCAGGAAATTGTTGAGAGCCACTACGGCCATGGCGAAATGCGTCGACCCGCCATGCGCATAGACATACAACATGCAAGCCAGGAGCACCGCGACACTGGCAACTCCCGCTAGCGTATAGCGGATCCCCCCGCTCGCGACCGGCCCTGCCTTCTCCAGTCTCATCACGGCGAGGGCCAGGTAGACGCCCGCGAAGAATTCCGCGAAATGGCCGAAGAAAGTGGTCGACAACACGAAGACCGGCGTGTGCAGAAATGCGACGTTGGCTCTGGAGATGCCCAACGCGAGCAGCAACAGCAGCCACCCCAGCCCGAACGCCGCCGCGAAGTTGTAGCGCCTGGCCAGCAGCATGAAAGCTGGGGCGAGAAAATAGAACGTTTCCTCCACGGTCAACGACCAACTCGGTTGGATGAGGATGCTCGTGCCGTGAAACAGCGCATGCAGGAGCGTGTAGTTGGCGAACAGCGTCCACGGCCTCAAATCGCGGGACAGACAGACAGCCAGGGTGAGCAGCAGGAAGTAGACGGGGTAGATGCGCGCGAACCGGTTGACGAAATACTTCGACAACCAGGCGCGTGTCAGCTCGGCGCGCTCGTAGTAGACACGAACGATGAGGAAGCCGCTCAGGGCGTAGAAGAATGCCAGTACGTTGATCACCACATGGGAGTCGGGCCACAGCGGAAAGTGATCGAAGAACACCGCCACGGCACCCGCGGCCCGGACGCCAGTCAGTGCCGGATATTTCTCGCTGCCCAGGGGTATTTTCGGAAGCCAGGCCATGTACGCAGCTCAAGTAGCACAGTCGGCGCTTCTACGGCCTTCCGATGTGCTACAAAGGCTACATGACCGGTAAGCGCCTTGCCAGTGCACCCGAGCTCTACGCCGATCCCTTCGGTGAGCTAAGCGCGCCGCCGCTGCGGGAACGCTTGCAACTGCTTGGCGCGCGCTTCGAGTTCGAGAGCAACAGTCCAAAGTTGCTCGACCTGGTCGCGTCGGCTTATGCCGGCCTGCCGGGGCATCGGCTGTCATTGCGGGTACCGCGGTTGAAGCTCAGGCTCGTGTTGGCATCCGGCGCTCGCCGGCACCGCGTTGCCGAGCCCCCGCCGCTTGGGATGTTCTGCGCAGAAGGGTTGCTTGCCGGCGCGACCGACTCGTCGAGCTTTGTCGCCATATCCGCACAGGAGCGTTCGGGCCTGGTCGTGGTGGACCCGAAAATGCTCCGGTTTGCCTATCACACGCGCTATGAATTGATAGAATTCGCAGTGTTTACCCTGGCGTCGCGGGCGCAATCGCTGGTCCCTCTGCATGCTGCGTGTGTTGGTATGGATGGACGCGGTGTTTTGCTGATGGGCCCGACGGGCTCGGGAAAGTCGACTGTGGCATTGCAGTGTTTGTTGCAAGGCTTTGATTTCGTCTCCGAAGACAGCGCGTTCGTGACACCGGACACCTTGACTGCAACGGGGGTCGCCAACTTCATCCACGTGCGGTCGGACTCGCTGCGCTGGGTCGCTTCGGCCAAGGACTCGCGTGCCATTCGCAGCTCGCCAGTGATCCGCCGCCGTAGTGGGGTGAGAAAATTCGAGGTCGATCTGCGTCGGGGCGGTTACCACCTTGCCGCGGCTCCACTGAAGATTGTTGCCGTTGTATTCTTGAGCGCGCGCCCTGCCGGCGATCAGCCTCTTCTGGTACCGCTACGAAAGTCGTCACTGATGGAGATGTTGGTTGAAGCTCAGGCGTACGCCGCAGGGCGTCCCGAATGGAGTACTTTCCGCAGGAGCGTAGCGCAGATCCAGGCGTTGGAACTGCGCAGGGGGCGCCATCCACAGGAGGCTGTCGAGGCACTGCGGGGATTACTGGCATGAAGGTTGCCCTGGTCGTCCCCGGAGGCGTTGATCCTTCGGGTGAGCATCGCGTGATTCCAGCGTTACTGGCGCTGCTTTTCCGGCTATCGTCGCGCCACGAGGTGCACGTTTTCGCCCTCCACCAGCAGGATCGCCCCGCAACCTGGCAGTTGGCGGGTGCACGTATTCACAACATCGGCCGAGGCAGGACTCGCTTGCGAGCCGTTCGCGCGATTTCCGCCGAGCATGCGGTGCGCGCCTTCCAACTGGTGCACTCGATATGGTCCGCGAGCCCCGGCCTGGTGGCGGTCGCCGCCGGCAGGCTGCTGAGAATTCCAACTGCTGTCCATCTCACCGGCGGTGAGGTCGTTGCGCTCCCCGCGATCGGCTTCGGCGGTCGTCAGACATGGAAAGGTCGAGTTCGCGAACAGCTGATTCTGCGAATGGCGACGGCCATTACGGCGACTAGTTTTCCGATGGTAAGAGCAGTCGAGGCTCTTGGAATGGCGGCTAGCCGACTGCCGCTCGGGGTCGACCTGTGTGCGTGGCCGCCGCGTGTACCGGTACCCCGTGACTCGAGCGCGCCGGCCAGACTCATTCACGTCGGTAGTCTCAATCGTGTGAAGGATCAGCCCACGCTGTTACGGGCTCTCGCCGAGCTGCTCAGATCAGGTGTCGAATTCGAGCTCGATGTTGTTGGTGAGGACACGCTCGGGGGTGAAGTACAGGCTTTCGCGGCGCAGCTGGGACTCGCCGAGCGAGTCAGATTCCACGGTTTCTTGACACAGCGGGAGCTTCGTCCCCTGTTGGAGTCCGCTCACCTGATGATCCTCTCTTCACGCCATGAGGCAGGCCCCTACGTATTGCTCGAGGCTGCCGTTGTCGGCGTCCCGACGGTCGGTACCGCCGTGGGCCACATCGCGGAATGGGCGCCACAGGCAGCTGTCAGCGTACCGGTCGCTGATTGGAGCGCCCTGGCGACTGCAATCCGGCAGGTGCTAGGCGATGATGACTTGCGCCTGCGCATCGCGCATGCGGCTCAAGAGCGCGCGCTTGCGGAAGATGCCGACCACACCGCCGCCTGCTTCGAGGCGCTGTACGGTAGGCTCACGGGTACCTCGCCGCCAATGAACTTGCGTGTCGGGTCCTGAACTGTAACTCGTCGCACCTCTCATCTTCGCAGCATCACCATCAGGAAGTGATCCCCCATGCCTCGCAGCAAAGGCCATCCGGCGACGCGCCGGTCCATGCGCCAAAGTCTCTGATAGAGACGTGGGTACTCGTCCCTGATGGAAGTCAGATAGGGTGGCGGTGCAAACACGCACACACCCCGGCAATGCTCCAATGTAAAGTGAGGCTCGAACGCACGGTAAAACTCGCGGGGCGAGTAATAACGGGTCCACACGGTCCGCTTGTTCATGCCGACAGGCTTCATATCCTTGGAGAAGCGTACCCGGGCGCGGCTCCAGTTCCGCTGCAGGGTGTAGTAGCCGATTTCCCAGGGGCACAATCGGCCGATTACCGTGAACACGAGCGCGCCACGGGGCTTCAACAATCGCGCGCAGTTCTCGGCGACGACACTCAGGTCCGGCACGCAGTTCAGGGGACCGAGATTGGAATAAGCCCCATCAAACAGATTGCGTCCGTCGATGTGGTGCAGCTCGTGGGCGCCCACCGGGATTGCCTGGACGTTTGCGGAGACTGCCTCTCGTGCAGCCCTATCGGCCGTGCGCTCGATCATCCGTGGCGACCAATCCGTCGCTGTGACGTAATGCCCCTGCTTCGCTAACCGAATGGCGTCCAATCCAGTGCCGCACCCCAGGTCGATGAGCCGGCTGCCCGGCGCGAACGTGGAGTCCAGCCAGCGCCACATCTCAGCGCGCATATCCTGGATCAACACATTGTTGCCGCGCGGGCCGTCGTAATCCGCCGCCACGCTATCAAAGGCCTCCTGCGTGTCGCGCAGATCGACCTGACGCATCGGCTCTGTGAGACTGTCGGAGCGCTGGAAGACATTCTGGTCGCGAGGGGAAAACATTGAACGATATCGACCTGGTCAAAGAGGTTGTGCGAGCGTCTCGCGGATCACGTACATCGTCGCGGGGCGCGTCGGGCGCGAGGTCATCCAGCGTATGATCCGCGACTTCTGCGAGAGTCCCTGCCAGGAGCTGTCCGAGGCCCAGGCGGCGTTTGCCATGCTGTCTTGGCGAATGCTCCGTGCTTCCGCATCCGGGTACACCCGCCTGAACATGTAGCGCGCACTCTCGTGCAGCGAGCGCGACCATCCGAGTCCTGGAAAGGCTCGTATCCATACACTCGAGAGCGAAACGTCCGTGAGACTGCGACTCGCAATGAAGCGGCGCAGGCGCGCGGGGCAGCTGTTTTGCAGTTCAGACAGGACTGCGCCCGGAACGATATTGGCGTAATAACGGCTGGCCAACTGCAAGGGAGGGAGGAACCACCAGGGCGCCCGATTGCCGCGCTCGCCTTGGCGCAGGATGGTCTGCCAGTCCTCCGGTTGCATGCGGCCACAAACCAACGCGAGGTCATGCAGGTGCATCAACCGCACCTCACCGCACGTCATCGATCCGGCGGCATGCAGGACCAGGTGCATCAGCAATGCTGGCAACGACGGATACGGATTGAAGCCTGGCCGCGGCGCGGGCGGATAGACAATCTCCGAGATGTCTATCACCTCCAGGGGCAGGCGCTCGCGGATTCGCCAATGCAACTCGATCTTGATCTGGTTATCGCGGTGCTCGCCCAAGCCGCCCGCGCTCGCGCCTTCGGGTTTGAATATCCGGTTCCGCCAGCAATGGAGCTCCTCATGGTAGCGCTGCGCCTCGATCAGCGTAGTGGCTGCGGCCATGTCGGGCTCTTCCACCAGGTAATCGAGGTCGGCCATCGGCCGCTCGCCGGGGGCGTAAAAGCCTAGTGCGTGCAGAGCCGCACCCTTCAGGGCCACCATGGGAATACCCGCATCCCGAGCGCGTTGCTCGATCAGCTGCGCGAGTTTTTCCATGCGCGCATGCCGCTCCCGGGTGTGGGCTCTCTGGTCCGCGAGAAAAGCTTCCCACCCCGGTGGGCCTTGCCAGCGCAGGGTGCCGGCCAAAAGAGGGCCGACGCCATGAATAGCCACTGCGGCGCGCGCGGCCCGCCATTCAAACTCGGACCAATCCGGGGTTGCGGAGGTTGGACACGCAAGCTCGTGCGCCAGCCGTTCTGTAGTCGCGCGCAGCGCCTGCTGCACGACTTCGGGCTGGGGGATTGTGGCCAGGGCACTCATCCGGTCGCCGCCGCGGGCCCGGCCAACGTGCCGGTCAGTGAGCGATAGCGATGCTCGAGAGCGATGAGCTCGTTCCAACGGGAATCCAACTGCCGGCGGGCCTGCAGGTACTCGTGGCTGTTACGCCTGGCGCAGCGCTGCTCCAGGGAGACCTGATCGTGCAACAGGTCGCGGACAGCGCGGTAGAACTCGGAGGTATACGTGCCCTGGAACATCATTTCCAGGTCGTCGCTCTCCTGCCAGTGGGTTTTGCCCCGCAGCTGTTCTTTCACGAGCTCATGGAATTTCGTGCCGGGCAGCGGATAGGACACGCTCACGCCAACATCCTCCGGGCGCGCGTTGTCGAGCAGCCTGCGGGTGGCGAGCACATCCATGAGCTCCTCACCCAGATAGCCGAGTTGGATAAAGAACCCGACCCGGATTCCTGCTGACTTCAGCCGGGCGCGCGCGGTGAGAATCTCGGCGACCGTGGTGCCCTTGTTCATGGCATCCAACACGCGCTGACTGCCACTCTCGGCGCCGATCCAGGCCTCCTTGCAGCCGGCTGCAGCGAGCGCCTTCGCCATGCGCTCGCTGATGAGATCCGCGCGGGTCTGGATCGTAAAAGGAATGGCTCCGCCGGAGGCGTGTACGGCTCGAGCGAACTCCAGCACCCAATCCACGCGAAAGCCGAAGATGTCGTCCGCGAACCAGACGTGATCGGGCGCGTGGGTGCGCTTGAGGTGAGTCATTTCGGCGGCGACATCCGCCGCGTTACGTTGCAGGTATTGGTTTCCCCAGATCGGCTTGGCGCACCAGGCGCAGCGGAAGGAGCAGCCTTTGGAGGCGGCCATGTTGAGGCTGAAGTAGCCATGCGCGCCGTGCCAGATCGAGCGATACCGCTCGACGTCAACCAGGTCCCAGGCAGCGGGCGGCGTGAGTTGATAGGGCCTCGGTGCTGCGCTGCCGCGCGTAGTCACTACAGTACCGGCCTGCAGCCGGGAGAAACCCGTCAGACCGGCTACCAGCTCCGCAACGGCTTTACTCGGATCCGCATCCAGTCGCGACAGAAGCGCTGTGAGGGTATCCAGCCCTTCGCCAATGAGCACCACATCGGCACCCGCCCGCAGATACGGTTCCGGGGCATCTGTTGCATCTGACCCGGCTGCGATGGCTCTGGCGCCCTCATGCCGCGCCGCAGCGATCATTTCACAACAGGCAGCGCGCATCTTTCCCAGGCACATCTTGCTTAGGAAATTGAAGTTGTCCTCATAAAAGACGACCACCTGCGGCCTGACGTCGTGCAGCAAACGCTCGTAGTCCCCGGTTCCCTCGGACAGCATGGCGTCAAAAAAGGAGACGCGATGACCGGCCTGGCGCAGCTCGGCGGCGACCTGCAGGGTCGCCAAGGGAGGATAGGGCTTGGCGCGCTCCTGTTGCTTGTGGTCGAAGCGAAGGAAGTAGGAGTGACAAACCAGGATCGAAAGCATTGTCCGCAAACCCCTAGCGCCAACCCCTCAGGCCGGCCCTGTCATTTTTCCGTTTACCCGGCAGCGCGCGGGCAGCGCGTTCTTCACGCTGACCGTTCGTCGCTCACCGTTCTTCGACACACCTGCCTTGTGAGAGTGAGTTCACAACTTGGTCAATCGGGTTCAACGCACCGGGTGTGCTGTCATAGCACGGGAACACGTTCGGGAACGGCGCCGGGAACGCACGCTGGACGTTCCCAGTTATTTCCCGGGAACGGAAACCCACTGGATGCCGCCGGGCACTTACGGCTGACCTCCTGCACGTCGAGAGTGTAATGTCTGATTTTCAACACAGAGTTCGGGGCGCATGTGTCCTCGCCGCCACGGCACTGGCCGGCTGCGCGGGCAATGGCGCGGGGCTCAATGCCAATGGCGCACCGGGTGGGTCGGGTGATGGCTCCACGGGGCCCCTGACGGCCGATTGGCAGTCCATACAGGACAATGTCTTCACCCCGATCTGCTCGCCGTGCCACAGTGGGGCCGGCGCACCCTTCGGGCTGATGCTCGATGCCGCACACAGCTATAGTCTCCTGGTGGGCGTTCCCAGTAGTGAAGTCCCCTCTTTGAACCGGGTCAAGCCCGGGGACCCGGACAGCAGCTACATCATTCGCAAAATATCAGGCGCACCCGGCATCGTTGGGGGGCGGATGCCACTCGACGAGACTCCTCTGCCCCAGTCCACCATCGACGTTATCCGCCAATGGATCGCGAATGGCGCCCCGCAGGGGACGACCTCCGGTACGACGATGGCGAGCGCGGTGCAGAAGTCACAATCGGCAGGTCGAGGCGAGTCTCCTGTCGCGTTCAGGGTCAACTTCACTTCGCCGACCGATGCGGAGTTCGTGGTCGCCCCATTGAGGCACATCGTGGTCGCTTTCAGCCACGAAGTCGATGCGTCGCTGGTGAACTACACGAATTTGATTGTCGAGCGTCTTGGGCCCGCTCTGGGGTCGAGCGCCAACATGGCGCCTGCGGTCTCCATCCCGAGCTATGTAGCACTGGCTGAGGGGAATGCGGCCACGGTCATCATCACGCCCGCCGCCCCGCTGGTGCCGGGCTTCTATCGGGTGACTGCGCGCGGTACGGGCGGGGGCGCGTTGGCCGACTTGAATGCGCAAACGCTCGGCGGCGATTACTCCTTCACTTTCACTGTGGACGGTTCTCCATGACGCTCGCCTCGACCAAGGGATTCCCCCGGATTTTTCGCCAGTGCCTGGTTGCGGCGCTTTTCTGTCTGGCTTTGCGCGCGCACGCCGAGCCCTATCTGGCAGTGCAGATGGGTTTGAAATGTGGCCAGTGTCATGTCAATCCCACTGGTGGTGGCTTACGGACATCGTACGGCGATGTGTTTGCGCAAACCCTCTTGCCGCAGGATCACATCGATACCGGGACAGATGTCTGGACGGGCGATGTCACGAAGTTTCTGCGCGTCGGCGGCGACTTGCGCTTCGACGGCACTGTGACCCAGGTTCCGCATCAGAAGACCGTCAATACGTTCGCGATGCAACAGACCCGTGTTTACGGCGAGGCCAATGTCATTCCCGACCGGCTCATCGTCTATGTCGATGAGCAGGTCGCGCCCGGTGGCGCTCTGAACCGCGAGGCGTACGGCGTCTACTGGTCGGCCAGCCACGACTGGTATCTGAAGGCCGGCCAGATGTACCTGCCGTTTGGTTTGCGCCTCCAGGACCAATCGGCCTTCATCCAAACCACCTCCCAGATCAACATGTACAGTCCCGATCAGGGTGTCGAATTCGGTTGGGAGAAGGGCCATTGGGACGGGCAACTCGCGATCAGCAACGGCACCGCCGGCAGCTCTTCCCAGGACAACGGCAAGCAATATAGCAGCCAGTTGTCCTGGGTCGAGTCGCGCTGGCGCCTCGGTGGCGCGGCCAACTTCAACAAGAAGGGTGTCGGCAATCGCAGCGCATTCGCCCTGTTTGCCGGGCTACGAACCGGACCCATCGCGTGGCTCGCCCAAGGCGAGTTGATCCAGGACAAATCGGTCGTCGAGGGTCAAACCCTCAATGGCCCACGCCAGGCGGCCACCCTCGTCGAAGCCAATTGGCTGATCACCCGCGGCAACAATCTAAAAATCACCGGCGAATACTTCGACCCTGCCCGTGGCGTCCCCAACGACAACCAGACTCGCTGGAGCGCCGTGTACGAATGGACCCCAATCCAATTCGTGCAACTACGCGGCGGCGCCCGCATCCAGGACGGTATCCCGCAGATCGCCACACAACGCACGCATTTGTACTTTGTGGAGTTCCACGGGTTTTTCTAGCCGTCAGGGCACAACGGGGAGCAGGACACTGCTCGCCGTCTTGGCGCCGTGGTAGACGCTCTCGGTCACGGCTTTGTAGTCGGACGGCTTGGCGTTGAAGATGTTATCGACGTAGGTTTGCGGATTGCGGTCATACAAGGGAAACAGGCTCGACTGGACCTGCACCATGATCTTGTGTCCGGGCAGGAAGACGTGATCCACGTTCGGTAAGCCGAACTTGTATTCTTCCACTTTGCCGGGCTTGAGAGGCGCGGGTTTGTCGCGGCTGTGGACGTAGCGGCCGCGGAAGATCTCGATGCCGATGGGGAGCTCGAAGCCTGCCATGCCGGGCTTGGAGCCCTGGTCGGCCGGCTCGGGTGAGGTGTTGGGATAGACGTCGATGAGCTTGACCACCCAGTCGCTGTCGGTGCCCGAGGTCGCCGCAAATAGATCCACCTGCGGTGCGCCCATGATATGTACCGGCTTGTCCAGCGCTGTTGTCTGGTAAACCAGGACGTCCGGGCGGTCCGACACGAAACGTTGGTCGCGCACCAACCATGGCCGCCACTGGTTCGGATCCGCCATGTTGATCGGCCGCGGAATGAACGGCACCGGCTTCATGGGGTTGGATGGATAGTCATCATGTCCGCCCGTGGTTGGGGCGGTGAAGCTTGCCGTGAACTGCTCACCCAGATAGAGCGGAGTCAGGGTCCCAATCGGCCACCGTGGCGACTGCTCCCAATGATCCGCGCCCGTGGCGTAGGTTAGAACGTGCGGTGTGTGCGGATCGGGCGCACCCTTCAGATAGTGATCGAGGAAGGGTTTCATGTAGGTAACCCGGAACTCGCGGGCGGTGTCGCCGGTAAAGGTCAGGGCGCCCAGGTCATAGCCATAGTGATTCACTCCGGAGTGCCGCCAGGGCCCGATCACCAGTGAGATCAGGTTGCCATACTTGGCCTCGAGAGCTTTGTACACGGCGGGCGCGCCGTAGGAATCTTCCTGGTCCCATTGCCCGACCACCAGCATGGTTGGGATCGTAAGGGGCCGGGCCGCCATCCATTTGTCAACGGCCTGAAGCGACCAGAACTCCGTGTACGCAGGGTTCTGCATCACCTTCTGAACGGAAGGATACCGATCAAATCCCCACTTGCGCGCATAGTCGCCCGCGGAGCCCGCCTCGAGGTAGCGTGTGTAGTCGTCTCCTGCCCCAACTGCCAGCCCGGGGCCTTCCGCTTTGGCCGTGGTTTGTTCGACGATGTAATCAAACGTCGGAACACGGAAGGCTCCATTGTGGAAATCGTCGTCGCCGATCCAGGTGTCCACCATCGGGCTCTGGGGCACGGCGGCTTTCAATGCCGGATGGGGATTGATCTCGGCCAACAGCGACGTGAACCCCAGATAGCTGCTGCCGATTACGCC
>Ga0068855_100001998_pt1 | contig 25326 bp, 26 predicted proteins | sample KBSCornC52_FD_66592 | JGI IMG/M metagenome (GOLD analysis project Ga0068855, IMG submission 66592) | Corn rhizosphere microbial communities from Kellogg Biological Station, Michigan, USA - KBS Corn C5-2 | ecosystem: Host-associated > Plants > Roots > Rhizosphere > Soil ... | reverse complement strand
TGTTCGAAGTAATGTCCGCCCAAAACACCGTCGTTCGTGCCTTGCTACTTAGCGGGCAAAACCACGCTTTTGCCCGCGGGTCGGATGGTGCGCTGACGTCTGTCCGCCTAAAGCGCCGCAGGCGACTTTGGGCCAATCTAACCAGCGGGCAAAACCACGCTTTTGCCCGCGGGTCGGATCGTGCGCTAACGTCTGTCCGCCCAAAGCGCCGCAGGCGACTTTGGGCCAATCTAACCAGCGGGCAAAACCACGCTTTTGCCCGCGGGTCGAATCGTGCGCTAACGTCTGTCCGCCCAAAGCGCCGCAGGCGACTTTGGGCCAATTCTGATAGGCTGTCTGGCCCATGAAATGGCTCGTCATGGGCTTGGCTCTGGTCATTCTCCTGCTGCAGTACCGGATCTGGCTTTCCGAGGATGGAGTGCGCGACCTGGATCGGCTGCGTCGCGCGGTGGCGGCGCAGCGCAGCGCCAACGAGCAACTGGCCGAGCGCAACCAGCAGCTCGCCGCCGAAGTGCGCGACCTCAAGACTGGCCTGCAGGCGCTCGAGGAGCGGGCACGTAGCGATCTCGGCATGATCGCCTCGCACGAGACTTTCTATCAGGTCGTGCCGCCTTCGTCGCCGGTCCCCGCCGGCTCGCCAGCTCCCGGGACGCCAGCTTCGCGAGCCTCGACGCGCACCGCGGCCGCGCACTGACCTCCGGTCCTGTTCCTATGCGCTATTGGCTCGTCATGCCTGCCGCCGGCGTTGGTCGCCGTTTCGGCACCTCCAAGCCCAAGCAGTACGCGATGCTCCAGGGGCGTACCGTCATCGAGTGGGCGTTGGCCCCTTTTCTGACGGACCCGAACTGCGCAGGAGCGGTGGTGGTCCTTGCGAGCGAAGATCCGTACTGGGCGGAGATTGACGCTCGCGTTGGAAAGCTCCCCGGGTCCGCGCTCATTCGTGCGCAGGGCGGTGCTGAGCGGAGTCATACGGTGCGCAACGGACTCGTGGCACTCGCCACGCGGGCGGCAGCTGATGACTGGGTACTGGTGCATGATGCCGCGCGTCCGTGCCTGTCCCCGGAAGATTTGCGACAGCTGCTGACCCGTCTCGGCTCACATCCCGTGGGCGGTTTGTTGGCGACACCAGCGGCGGATACTTTGAAACGAGCCAAGCGTGCACCCGATCCAGCTGGCCTTTGCGAGATCGAGCAGACAGTAGATCGCGCTGGACTTTGGCGCGCGCTCACCCCGCAGATGTTTCGCTACCAGATGCTGTGCGACGCGTTGGATAGCGCCCTGCGGACGGGGCGATTGCCGACAGATGAGGCGCAGGCGTTGGAATGGACGGGCCGGCAGCCGGTGTTGATTCAGGGCTCGGCGGCCAACATCAAGATCACGAGTGCCGATGACCTGTTGCTGGCGGGCGCTCTGTTGAGCGCGCGCGGCGGCACCGGCGTGGCCTCCTAGGAGGGTTTTTCATGAGAGTAGGTCAAGGTATCGACGTCCACGCCTTCGGGCCCGGCGAATTTGTCATGCTGGGTGGAGTGCGCATTGCGCATACCCGGGGCGTCGTGGCGCATTCGGATGGTGATGTAGTCCTCCATGCTCTTTGTGATGCGCTTCTCGGCGCCGCTGGCCTGGGAGACATCGGGCAGCACTTCAAAGATACCGATCCGCGTTGGAAAGGCGCTGACAGCAAGGGTTTCGTACGACACATCCTCGGGATGCTCCGTGCACGCAAACTGCGCGTCGGCAATGCGGACGTCACCGTACTTGCCGAAGCACCGAAGGTCGGCCCTTATCGTGACGAGATCCGCCGGCAGATCGCCGAGTTGCTCGAGGTCGGCACCGAGGACGTAAACGTCAAAGCGACGACAACCGAGCGACTGGGGTTCCTGGGCCGCGCAGAGGGCATCGCCGCACAGGCGATCGTGCTGCTGCTGGACGCTTGAAAGACGTCCATACCGCCGCTGCTCTGATGCCGCCGCGTGCCTTTGGCGCGCCGCTCGCGCGCGGCACCTTGCGGGCCGAGCCGGAGGACTTCGTCGTCGAGGAGCAGTTGGGTTTTGCCGCTTCGGGCACCGGCCAGCACGTGCTCCTGAAAGTCCGCAAGCGCAACGCCAACACACAATGGGTGGCGCGTGAGCTTGCCAGGCTCTGTGGCTGCCCGCCTCGCGATGTTGGCTATGCGGGTCTGAAAGACAGGCGTGCCGTCGCCCTGCAATGGTTCAGTGTCCCGCGCTCCAAAGTTTCGACGGACGCCTGGCGCGAAGTGCGCACAGAGGAGTTTGAGGTCCTCGAGGCAGCGGAGCACTCCCGGAAGTTGCCCCGTGGCGCATTGGCCGGCAATCGTTTCTCCATTCGCGTTCGGAATGTTCAGATGGCCAGTGCGGCCGACGCTGGGGCGCTCGAAGACCGTGTTGCCCGGATTGCCCGCTCGGGTGTTCCCAACTATTTCGGCCCACAGCGATTTGGCCGTGATGGCGCAAACCTCGCCCGCATTGCAGACGGGCTTTCCAGCCGTCCACCGGAGCGCGGGTTTGTTCTGTCCGCGGCACGTAGCCTGGTTTTCAACGCTGTGTTGGCGGCGCGGGTGGCGGACGGCACCTGGAATCAAATAGAGCCGGGCGATATCGCGAACCTCGATGGCAAAGGGAGCGTCTTCCCGGTTGATTCGCTCGATGACTCACTGGTCGCGCGCTGCGCGGCACTCGATATCCATCCGACAGGGCCCCTGTGGGGCCGCGGCGTACTGGCGACTCGCGGTCGGCCGCTCGAGCTCGAGACGCGCGTGGCTGCGGAATGCGCGCAGTCGTGCGCGCTGGTTGCGGAGGCGGGGATGGAGCAAGAGCGCCGGGCGCTGCGGTTGGCGGTCCGGGATCTGACCTATGAGCGAAGTGCGGACTCGATGGTGTTTGGCTTTCGGCTAACCCGCGGAAGTTTCGCCACGGTGGTTCTGCGTGAGCTCGTGGATTCGGATGGTCAGGGGGATGATCCGGACGAAGCCTAGGCGCGCAAGGACAGGTACGTCCGCCGTGAGATGCTTTCAGTTCGCCAGCAGCACGTATACCGCTCCTGTGCCGCCATCCACCTGCCGCGCTGAGACATAGGCGACCACAGGCTTTACGCGGCGCAGAACGGAGCTGACAACGCCTTTGAGCACCGGCCCCCGGTGGCCCGATCGCAAGCCCTTGCCGTGGATGATCCGTACACACCGGAACTGGCGATCCAACGCCTCCGCCAGAAACTCACGTAATGCCTGCTTGGCTTCAGCGACTGTCAGTCCGTGCAGGTCGATCTCCGCCTGAACCCGATATTGGCCACGGCGAAGCTTTTTCAAAACGGACGTTTGCACCCCAGCGCGGTGATAGACGAGCTCATCGCCGCTGGCGCTTTCAGGGTCCACGGAAGGGTCGTTGAGGCTCTCCAGCAGCACGGCATGCCGATCCGCGCGACTGAAGCGGGCGAGGGGCACGGGTCGCCGCTGGCGGCCCGTAGGGGGCGGGTGTTCAGCCCCTAGTGGTTTGACGTCTTTTACGGCCTCGCGAAAAAGCTGGGTGTCGGACTCCGCCCGGTCGTGGGTCCTGACGTGTCGGCCCCCTGGACCGTTGCTCGCGGTTGCCGGATTGCCGGCTTCCGGTTCGCCTGCCAAAGCTTCTTCGTCGGGTGTGGGTCTCACGCTACCTCCGCCGAAAGGGGTCCAGTATAGTCGCGCCCTCACAGCTCTCGAGCCACATCAAAATCCTCTAGTCCTTACGTGAAAATACTGGTCAGTAACGACGACGGTTTCCGCGCGGAGGGCATTCGCCGCTTGCAGGAGGCCCTCGCCACGCTGGACGGTGTGTCCGTGACCGTCATGGCTCCGGACCGCAACCGCAGTGGTGCCAGCAACTCGCTCACTCTCGATGTGCCCTTACGCGTGTTCGAAGCAGAGCCCGGCGTGCACTTTGTCCAAGGTGGTACGCCCACCGACTGCGTGCACCTCGCGGTCTCCGGCTTCTTTGACTACGAGCACGACATGGTGGTTTCCGGCGTAAACGACGGGGCGAATCTCGGAGACGACGTGCTGTATTCCGGGACCGTCGCCGCGGCCGTGGAGGGGCGATTTCTAGGTTTGCCGACCTTGGCCGTCTCGCTGTGCACCTCACCCGGGAGTGGCCGCCACTTCGAGACTGGCGCCGCGGTGGCGCGACTGCTGGTAGCCCAGCTGCTACACAAGCCGCTCGAGCGCGACCGAGCGGTCAGCGAGGGAATCCCCAGTGGGGAGGACCGAGCGGCCGGCGCGGTCGCCGCTGGGGATTCCCTCCCCGCTGGGGATTCGCTCCCCGTTGGGGATTCCCTCGCTGAGCGCTCGGTTGTCGCTAGCCGCTCGGTCAGAATCCGCAGCGGGGACGATCGCGGGCTCATCCTGAACGTCAACGTACCCGATGTTCCGTTCCAGCAGCTTCGGGGCTTCCGCTCGAGCCGACTCGGCAACCGCCATCGCTCCGAGCCCATCATTCCCGCGCGGGATCCACGTGGCCGCCCCGTATACTGGGTCGGTCCCGCCGGTCCCGGGCAGGATGCCGGTCCCGGCACAGACTTCGACACTATTACCCAGGGATACGTCTCGGTGACTCCGTTGCAGATCGATTTGACCCGACACGCCGCTCTGCCGGCCGTGCAGAGTTGGTTGGAAGGTATCAATGGCTGATACGCGTCTGGCTGGAATAGGCATGACGTCGGCGCGCACGCGCGACCGGCTGGTCCAACGTCTGCGCGATCAGGGCATAGCAAGTCTCGCGGTGCTGGATCGTATCCGCAACGTGCCCCGTCATATCTTCGTCGACGAGGCGCTCGGCTCGCGCGCCTACGAGGACACCGCACTGCCGATCGGATTTGGACAGACGATCTCACAACCCTACATCGTCGCGCGCATGACCGAAGCGCTGCTGGAAGGTGGGCCGCTCGTCAGCGTTCTGGAAGTCGGAACCGGCTGTGGCTATCAAACAGCCGTGTTGGCGCCGCTCGTGGATCGGATCTACACCATCGAGCGCATCGAGCCTCTCGTGAGTCGTGCCAAGGAGCGCATCAAGGAGCTCGGTATCCGCAACGTGCGCTTCCGCCATGGCGATGGCACCCAGGGTTGGAAATCGCATGCTCCGTTTGACGGCATTCTGGTCGCCGCGGCGCCGCTGGTGGTCCCCGAGGAGCTCATCAAGCAGTTGAAGGTGGGCGGGAGGTTACTGGTTCCAGTTGGTCCGGAGGGCGAGCAGGAGCTGATTCGCTTCACACGCCGCGAGCAGCGGGTGGAGCGTGAGTCACTCGGTCCTGTTGCTTTCGTACCCCTATTGGGCGGCACGGCCTGAATCGGTTGACCGAGTCTAACTAGACCTTATTTTCATTTTAGATTTACTCCGTAACACACTGATTTAGATGCAGTAGTTCTGGAGCGTGCGGCGGCAAGTTGATTTGCGTCAAGTGCTGGAAAAATCAGGCTTTCTGCTTGACAAGCTTTCGATGTCGCAGTTGTTCAGCCCGACAAAAACGTTGGTGCGTAAAGAGCTTGCGCAGTCATCTGTGACATGTTTAACATGCGCCCCTGTCGTCGAACGACGACAGCCCGGGAGTAACCCGGCAGAGTCCGGCGAGGATGTCCGGCAGAAGACACAGGGAGGAGGGGAGTCGAAACAAGAGCAACAAGTTTGAGACAAGAAAAATAATAGTCAGTGCAGTCGTTCGAGTCTGTCAGCTTCGAATGATTGTCGGTTGGTTGATATTCCTCCCCTTGTGTCTTCTGCCGGATAGCTTCCGGCGCCACCTGACGGTGGCGCCGATCAGCGCAGCAACAGTGCCGCGACGGCCCGGCGCTCTTCCTGGACGAGAATGTTGAAGGTGCGGCACGCCGCGCCGAGATCCATCACCTCGAGCCCCACGGCCCGCGCCGCGAGCACCTGGCGGATCGCTGCCGGCGGAAACCGCTGCACTGCCCCTGTTCCGAGCAGCACCACCTCCGGCTTGAGTGCCAGCACTTTCTCCATGTGTGCCGGCGTCAGCTCGGCGAAGCTCGCCGGCTCCCAATCCGCGATCAGCGTATCCGCGGAGACAATGCAGCTGGCGCTCAGCCGCTGCTCGCCGATCCGGATCTCGTTCGCCGAATAGCTACGGATCAGGTTCACTCGCGAGTTCGTTTCCAGGGTGAATTTCATGCTCGCTACGATACCTCCCGCACGAGCGATCGTCACCGCTGGAACCGGTACGATACGCGCGTGCGTGAGCTCGTCATTATCATCTCGGACTTCTACCTCGCCGCGGGCGGCGAGCGCGATCGTTCGTCTTTGACCGGTGCGGGCGAGAGCTTGCCCAGCGTGTCGTACATGGCGCGCTTTGGAGGGAAAAGCGCGGTCGGGGAAGGTTGGCGATCGTGGCTCGCGCGATGGTTGGGACGTGAGGACCTCACCCGTGTTGCGCCGGCCGCGATCGCAAGCGGTGCGTTCGAGCCATTGCCGCCGCGCGCCGCGCCGACCGCCGTCGCGGCTCCGGCGCCAACGCCCAACGCGGCTCCTGCGCTAACGCCCGACGCGGCTCCGCCGCCAACCGCCAGCGCGGCTCAAGCCCCAACCGCCTGCGCGACTCCAAGCCCAGCCGCTGGCGCGACTCCAGCGTCCGCCGCCGACGCGGCTCCAACGCCAGCTGGCGGCGCGGCACCAGCGTCAACCGCCGTCGTGGCTTCAACGCCAGCTGGCGGCGCGGCTCCAGCGCCAACTGCCGGCACGACTCCAACGCCAGTCGCAGACGCGGCTCCAGTGTCAGCCGCCGGCGCGGCTTCAACGCCAACCCGCGACGTGGCTCCAGCGTCAACTACCGACCCAGCTCCAGCGACTTCTCCCGGGCTGCTTGGCAGCGCTTGGTTCGCCACGCCTGTCTATCTCATCGCGGGGCTGACCAGCCTGCATCTGGACCGCCGTAGCATCTTGCGCCTCCCGGCGGACGAGTCCGCCGGCCTCGCGGAGGACTTCGCGAGCGTTTTTGGCGACGGCGAATTCTCTTTGGAACCAATGGACTCCGGTATCTTTATGATGCGAAGTCGAGGCTCGATCGACACCCGCACCACCGAGCCGGCCCGAGCTGTGGTCTCCGATCTTCAAACATCGTTGCCGACGGGGCCGCAGGCGCCGGTGCTGCGGCGGCTGGGCGCGGAGCTGGAAATGTGGCTGCACGGGCATCCCGTCAATCAGCGCCGCGCCAGCCGCGGCGAGATGCCGGTGAGTACGCTTTGGCTGTGGGGCGGTGGCGCCACGATGGCCGCCGCCGCGCAGGGCGCTCGCGACACACCGGGGGATCGCATCACCACGGATGTTGGCTTCGGCACCGATCCTTACTTCATGGGCCTGTGGCGCATACAGGGCCTGGAGCCATTGCCGCTACCCGACCGCCTACCCAACCTGGGGAGCTATTCTCATTCCCAGCGAATGGCGGTGATTCTCGAAACGACGCCGCTCCTGCACTCAAATCCGTCGTGGACTGCGCTCGACGCTCTGGCCGATCTCGATCGCCGCTTCATCGCACCGGCTATCGCCGCACTCCGTGCCGGTGAGGTTGCCACCCTGGTGCTGATCGCCAATGACGTGGAGCTGCAAATCAATCGTCGCGATAGATTGAGATTCTGGCGCCGTGGTACCCCGTCCGGAATTCACGCGCTGCAGGTGGAGTGAGCGCGCCGCCACGAGGCCACGCGTCCTCACGTAGAAGAGTTCCGTAGGCGATTGCACAGTCGTTCTGTAGACTCCGCTTCGCCAGAGGTGTGACCGGTGGGGAGAGCCAAAGTTTGAACTTACGCGTCGTGCGGCGTGCGTCCCCGTTACAAGATGCGTCAGCGCTCAAAGGAGAGCTGCACCCGGTTCTGCGCCGCGTCTACATCTCGCGCGGTGTGCGTACCCCCACTGATCTGGATGTCTCACTCGAACGGCTGCACCCCGTCGGAACGCTGGAAGGTGTTGCTCCCGCAGTCGACCTGCTTCTTCAGCATCGCAACGGTCGCGTGCTCATCGTGGGAGATTTCGATGCTGATGGGGCGACAAGTACCGCGCTGATGGTGCGGGCGCTTCGAAGTTGGGGATTCGCCTCAGTCGATTTTCTCGTTCCGAACCGCTTTGAATTCGGTTATGGCCTGACACCCGAGATTGTCGCGCTGGCCGAGGGCAGGGCGCCGACGCTGATCGTGACCGTGGATAACGGCATTTCGAGCATCGCCGGTATTGCGCGCGCACGGGCCCACGGGATCGACGTGCTCGTCACCGATCATCACTTGCCGGGAACCGAGCTTCCCGCGGCCAATGTCATTGTCAACCCGAACCTCACCGGCAGCAATTTTGGCAGCCGCTCGCTGGCCGGCGTGGGGGTTGCCTTCTACGTGATGGCTGCGCTTCGCCGCCGCCTGGAAGCCGAGCAGCTTCTGCCCGCTACAGCGCCACGCGCGACCGAATTCCTGGATCTCGTGGCCTTGGGGACCGTCGCCGATGTCGTGCCGCTGGATTCCAACAATCGCGTGCTCGTGGCGCAGGGTTTGCGGCGCATTCGCGCCGGGCGTTGTGTTGCTGGGATCCGAGCGCTACTCGATCTCGCCACCCGCCGCGTAGGCGATCTCACGGCAACGGATCTCGCGTTCGCCGTCGCCCCACGTCTGAACGCCGCAGGGCGCATGGACGACATGACCATTGGCATCCAATGCCTCCTCTGCGATAACGCGCCAGAGGCCCAGATGCTCGCTGCCCGCTTGGATCAGCTCAATGAGGAGCGGCGTGCGACCGAGGCTCGCATGCAGGTCGAAGCCTTGGCGGCTGTCAGTAGGCTGCGCGAGCCCAGCCCGCGCTTCACTCATCGAAGCGGGGTATGTCTGTTCGATGAAACCTGGCACCAAGGTGTCGTGGGTCTGGTCGCCAGTCGAGTAAAGGACCGTGTGCGCCGGCCCGTTATCGCATTCGCGCTGGCGGACGAGCTGACGTTGCGCGGTTCCGCGCGCTCGGTAGCCGGCATCCATATCCGTGACGTCCTGGACGGAATTGCAGCTCGCGAGCCCGATCTGATCAGCAAGTTCGGCGGCCATGCCATGGCCGCGGGTCTGACACTGACCCGCTCGAACCTGGACCGGTTCGCCAGGGTTTTCGATGAGGAAGTCGCGCGCTGGGCCGGCAAATCAACCGCGGACACGGTGGAAACTGACGGCGAGTTGACCGTTGAGGAGATCGCACTCGACACCGCGCAGGCGCTACGCGCCGGCGGCCCCTGGGGACAGGCCTTCCCCGAGCCCAGCTTCGACGGAGTGTTTGCCATCCGGAACGCACGGGTGGTGGGTGACCGACACTTGAAGATGTGGGTCGAGGTCCCCAGGACCGGTCGCTCCTTCGATGCCATCGCCTTCAATCACATCGATGAGCGCGACAGCTTCGTGCCTCCGGCAGGCTCCGTGCAGTTGGTATACCGGCTCGATGTGAACGAATACCAGGGCGAGCGGCGCCTGCAGCTCCTGGTCGACCACGTGCTCCCGGTGCTCCCGGAGCAGCCCCAAAGGGTGATCCCCGTCTCGGACGCCGCACGGGAATCACGCGCACCGTAGGGCCCATGAGGAACCGTGTTTCTGGAACGCGGTGCGCCCAGGGTGCTAGCATCCAAAAAGTTTTTCTTCGAATTTCGCAACGACGGCATCAAGATGGAAGTCAATCAGCTCAAACGCCAGCTCAAAGACCTCGGGGAGCGCATTCACTCCTTACGGGGGTTTCTTTGAGTACGACCGCAAGAAGGAACGCCTCGAAGAGGTAGGGCGCGAGCTGGAAGATCCCACCGTCTGGACCAAGCCTGAGCGTGCGCAAGAGCTTGGGCGTGAGCGGGCGCGCCTGGAAGCCGATACGGGCGAGATCGAGCGCACGACCAAAGGAATTTCCGATGCAGCCGAGCTCCTCGAGCTTGCGGAAGCGGAGGGCGACGAGGCGGCGGCGCGCGATATCGACACTGATGCGCAACGTCTCGAGAGCGAGGTTCGCCGCCTCGAGCTGAAGCGGATGTTCCATCACGAGATGGACTCCCACAATGCCTTCCTCGACATCCAAGCGGGTGCCGGAGGGACGGAGGCACAGGATTGGGCGCAGATGCTGCTGCGGATGTATCTGCGGTGGGCGGCCGCCCGCGGCTTCTCGGCCGAGGTCATCGACTCCAATCCTGGCGAAGTCGCCGGCATGAAGAGCGCAACGATTGAAATCAAGGGCGAATACGCTTACGGATGGTTGCGAACCGAGACCGGCGTACATCGCTTGGTGCGCAAGTCGCCGTTCGATTCGGGTAACCGCCGCCACACTTCGTTTGCATCGGTGTTCGTCTCGCCGGAAGTCGACGACGACATCGAGATCGATGTCAATCCGGCGGATTTGAAGACCGATGTTTACCGCTCCTCCGGCGCGGGCGGGCAGCACGTCAACAAGACCGAGTCGGCAGTGCGCATCACGCACATGCCGAGCGGCATCGTTGTCGCGTGTCAGAACGAGCGTAGTCAGCACAAGAACCGCTCGACGGCCATGAAGATGTTGAAAGCCAAGCTCTACGAGTTGGAAGTCAACAAACGCAACGCCGCGGCGCAGGTGCTGGAGGAGTCGAAATCGGACGTCAGCTGGGGTAACCAGATCCGTTCGTATGTGCTCGATCAGTCGCGCATCAAGGACCTGCGCACCGGCGTCGAGGTAGGTGCCACCGACAAAGTGTTGGACGGCGATCTCGACCAGTTCCTGGAAGCATCGCTGAAAGCAGGAGTTTAAGTGACCGAGCCGAAAGACCAGACCCTCGCGCCCCAGGGCGGGGTTGCCAAAATTGAAGCTCAGGTGGCCTGCGCCGATGACAACAAGCTCGTTGTCGAGCGGCGCGCGAAGCTCGCCCAGTTGCGTGAGGCTGCCCGCGAGAGCGGTGCCGCAGTATTCCCGAACGATTTTCGCCGTAATGCCCTGGCAGCGCAGTTGCACGCAGCCTTCGGCGAGCGCGACGCGGATTGGCTCGCGGCAAACCCGACCCAGGTCAGTGTCGGTGGCCGCATGTTGTTCAAGCGCGTCATGGGCAAAGCCAGCTTCGCGAAGATCGCCGACCGCACCGGTCAGATCCAGTTGTTCTTGCAACACGAGGCGCTGGGTCCGGACTACGAGGCGTTCAAGGGCTGGGATGTTGGCGATATCGTCGGCGCCACCGGCACGCTTTTTCGGACCAAGACCAACGAATTGTCGGTGCGAGTCGATAGCCTGCGCCTGCTGGTAAAGTCCCTGCGCCCGCTGCCTGACAAGTGGCATGGGCTCGTCGACAGCGAGACCCGCTACCGGCAGCGCTATGTCGACCTGATCGTCAACGAGACGAGCCGGAACGTCTTCCGCACCCGGACCCGCATCATTCGCTTTTTGCGGGATTTCCTCGACTCCCTCGATTTCATCGAGGTCGAGACACCGATGATGCAACCCATCCCGGGCGGTGCGACCGCGCGTCCGTTCATCACGCACCACAACGCGCTCGATCTCGATATGTATTTGCGTATCGCGCCGGAGCTGTATCTGAAGCGGCTAGTGGTGGGAGGCTTCGAACGCGTCTACGAGATAAACCGCAACTTCCGCAACGAGGGCGTGTCGACCCGGCACAATCCCGAGTTCACGATGTTGGAGCTGTACCTGGCATACGCGGACTATCGCGATCTCATGGATTGGATCGAGAAGGCCATGCGTGGGCTGGCTGACACGCTGAACGGATCGCTGCAGGTGACCTACCAGGGGCAGACCTACGATCTCAGCAAGCCGTTTCGCCGCGTGACCATCGAAGAGGCGATCATTGAGAACAACTCCGGCGTCGATCCGCTCTCCCTCCGTGATCTGACGTACCTGCGCAAGCTTTGCGAGAAGCTCGGCATCCCCGTGAACGCGCAGGATGGCCCGGGCAAGTTGCAGATCGAGATTTTCGAGAAGACCGCCGAGCACACTTTCAATGAGCCGACCTTCGTGTACGCCTATCCGGCGGAGGTGTCGCCCCTATCGCGTGCGAACGACGCGGACCCCTTCTTGACCGATCGCTTCGAGTTCTTCCTGGCGGGCCGCGAGATCGGCAACGGCTTTTCCGAGCTCAATGATGCCGAGGATCAGGCTGCGCGCTTCCGGGCGCAGGTGGCACGCAAGGACAAGGGCGACGAGGAGGCAATGTTCTATGACGCCGACTACGTTCGGGCGCTCGAATATGGCTTGCCGCCGACGGCGGGTCTCGGGGTGGGTATCGATCGGGTGGTGATGTTCTTCACGGACTCAGCCTCTATCCGGGACGTCATTCTGTTTCCCCACCTCAGGCCGGAGGTGGAGTGAGCGAGTACCCCATCGGGGTGTTCGATTCCGGCGTAGGAGGTTTGACGGTTCTCAAGGCGCTCGAGGCGGAGCTCCCGCAGGAGCGCTTCGTGTACCTCGGCGATACCGCGCGACTGCCGTACGGTACCAAGAGTCCCGAGACCGTGGCCCGGTATGCCGTGCAGGCGAGCGAGGCCTTGTTGGAATACGGCGTCAAGTGCCTGGTCATCGCTTGTAACACCGCCTCATCCGTTGGCCTTCCCGCGATTCGGCAGCGTATCGTGGGGATGCCTGTCATTGGTGTTATAGAGCCTGGCGCGAAGGCTGCCTGTGCGACATCAAAGTCGGGTCACATCGCGGTCATCGCGACGGAAGGCACCGTGCGGGGTGGCGCCTACCAGGAAGCCATTCTGGGTCTGCGGGCGGGCGCGCGGGTCATCGCACAGCCGACCCAATTGTTCGTGGCTCTCGCGGAAGAAGGCCTCCATGAAGGGCCGATCGCGGAGAATGTTGCCCGACACTACCTCGAGCCGTTATTCGAGGTGGTCCGCTGCGAGGCGGGCGCGGACGAGCCAGCGTCACGGCCGGACACACTCGTGTTGGGCTGCACGCACTTCCCGATGCTCGTCGGAGCGATCCGGGCCGCCGTAGGACCGCATGTCAACATTGTCGATTCCGCTGCGACAACTGCGCGATCGGTGCGCGAATTGTTGGATCGGGAGGGCCTGACACGGCGGGAGAGCTCGGGCGTCCGCGAAGCCGGCTGGACCGAGAAGAGCCATCCCGCCCCGGGCGCCTGCGGACCCCGCCGGGCCGATGGCCCGGGCGCGCGCTTCCTCGCCACCGATTCCGTCGAACGTTTCGCCCGCATCGGCAGCCGCTTCCTCGCACGCCCGATCCATCCCGACCAGGTCGAGCTCGTGGACTTGTGACCCCGATCGCCCCCTGACGTTACTCCGGCAGGTCGTAGGGCAGGGGGAGCGCCTCGACGTCGAGAACGACAGCCGCGCCGGCCTGAGTAGGCTGCGACCCCGTGCCACTCGGCTCCCCAGTCACCTCCGCATTGTCCGGCAGCGGCGCGACGGCCAAGAACTCGCAGTGCCCGTTGGCGAGCTGGACCGCTTCCACAACTTTGAACGAGCGGCCATCCGCCAGGTGTCCCGAGTCAGCAATTCCTAGTCGCGCCGGATGCCGCGACCAGAACCGCTGCATTCGTCGCTTCACCCGGCCGCGATAGTGCGCGCGCGCGATAACCTCCTGCCCGGTGTAACACCCTTTGTCAAAAGCAATCCCGCCCAGTACATCGAGGTTCAACATCTGCGCCACGAACTCCTCGGATGTGGCCGCATAGACCTGAGGCAACCCGTCCGCGATATCCAACAAGCGCCATTCATCCCGTGTGCCGCGCACGCATCCGCCGATCGGAGCAGGTTGATCGGGGGGCGAGATGATCAGCCATCGCGCCGGTGTCGCGCCGACGCGTACGATTGCGGTCGTGTTGGAGAGTGATTGCCCATTTACCGTGTCCGGAAGCATGAGCGCCGAAGTTCCGGGAAGCCCGACGATCGATCCCTCATCCTCCAGCTGCGCCGCGGCAAGACTCGACTCACCCGCCTCACGCGCGCGCGAGCTGGCTTCCTCGAACAGCCTCGCCGCCCAACTCCCACCCTGAGCCATCGCACTGTCAGGCGGTTCTCCCTGCACATGAGGCGCAACCAACCCTTTGATGGCCCAGCTGCTCGACTCGTCGGTGATCTTCACCTTCGACCGGAGCACAAACTTTCCCAATCGAGCTGCCACCGGCGCGACGAGCTCGCGCGGCAACAGCACGAGCAGATCCTCCGGCGCCAGATGCACGAGCCGCAGTACCGCGATCGCGCGGCCCTGGGGGTTGTGATAACCGGCGAGCTGGGAGCGCTCGGCGGATAACTGCTCGACGTTATTGGACAGTTGCCCCTGCAGGAAGCGGACGCCGTCCGGGCCCCGGAGCCGTAAGACTCCATGGTCGCCAAGCTCGATCAGATTCCAATCGCTACTCATGTCGCCTGCCGCCGGTCGCCGCAGCGACATCCGATATAACCTCTAGGCATTGTTTTTCCACAGGTTTCCGGTGGTCCCGAAAGCTGGATTCTGGCACAATTACGGAATGCCGAACTGTGCCGACAAGAACGCCGAAGTCCCGCCTCCCGTTCCGTCCACCACTGAGCCGGCCGCCCCTCCACCTGCCCAGGCCGTCAGCCAGGTCCCCGCTGGGGATTCGCTCGCTAGCCGCTCGGTCAGAATCCCCATCCGGGAAATTGGCGGCCCCGCGGGTCCCGAGCCCACTCGCTATGGCGACTGGGAAAAGAAGGGCCGCTGCATCGATTTCTAAATCCACTGTAAGCCGCGTCTCCGGCGAGCGGACCTGCCGCCGTCCTCCTCGCGTGAACGAACCTATGCCGCAACGACCTTTGTCACCTCACGTATCCGTGTACCGCATCTTCCGGTACACGATGTTTACTTCCTTCGCGAACCGCATTACCGGCCTGGTCCTGTCGCTAGGACTGCTGGTGCTGGCCTATTGGCTCATGGCCTTGGCAAGCGGCGCGGGCACATACGAGCGCGCACTGGCGTTTTTGTCCTCGCCAGTACTGAAGGTGCTCTATGCTGCCCTGCTATTGACCTTCTCCTATCACCTGGTCGCCGGCGTAAGGCATCTGGTCTGGGACACGGGCCATGGCCTGGAGCGGCAGCAGGCACAACGCAGCGCCTGGATTGTGATCACAGTGAGCGTGCTGTTGACCGCGGCGTTCGTCTACTGGGCCTTCTGCCCGGGAGCACACCAATCATGAGCCTGCGCAGCCCTTTAGGGAAAGTGTTGGGTACGGGCTCCGCGAAAGAGGGCGTCCATCACTGGTGGTGGCAACGTCTGACTTCCGTGGCACTGGTGCCGCTCACCGTTTGGTTTGTCGTATCCCTGCTGTCGCTCCCATCGCTCGATCACGGGACCGTCGTCAGCTGGATGGCACAGAGCTGGACGGCACTGTTCCTGATTCTGTTCATTCTCGTCGCGGCCTGGCACTCCCAACTCGGAGTACGCGTGGTCGTCGAGGACTACGTCCATGGCGGAGCGAAGACCCTGACACTGGTAGCTATTACTTTCATTCACGTCGTGGTGGCCGCCGCGGGCGTGTTCGCGGTGCTGAAGGTGGCGTTCGGAGGCGCTACATGAGCGCCTACACATTTGTCGATCACTCATACGATGTCGTTGTCGTGGGCGCCGGCGGTGCGGGTCTGCGCGCCACGCTCGGGCTTGCCGAAGCCGGGCTCTCAACCGCCTGTGTGACGAAGCTGTTTCCGACGCGCAGTCATACAGTCGCCGCCCAGGGTGGTATCAGTGCCGCTCTCGGGAACATGGGCGAGGACGACTGGCGCTGGCACATGTACGACACCGTGAAGGGGTCGGACTGGCTCGGCGACCAGGACGCCATCGAGCTCATGTGCAAGGAGGCGCCGGCTGCCGTCATCGAGCTCGAGCACTATGGCGTGCCGTTCTCGCGTACCGAGGCGGGGCGTATCTATCAGCGTCCCTTCGGTGGCATGACAACGCACTTCGGCAAAGGCATCGCGCAACGCACTTGCGCTGCCGCCGATCGTACCGGGCACGCGATGCTCCATACGTTGTACCAACAGTCGATCCGCCACGAGGCGACATTCTTCGTTGAGTACTTCGCGATCGATCTCATCATGGAGGAGGGAGTCTGCCGGGGCGTCATCGCCCTCGACATGACCGAAGGCAAGCTGCATCGGTTCCGCGCGCACACCACGATTCTGGCCACTGGCGGCTATGGCAGAGCTTATTTCTCCTGCACATCCGCGCACTCGTGCACCGGTGACGGCAACGCGATGGCCTTACGAGCGGGCCTTGCCTTGCAGGACATGGAGTTTGTGCAATTCCACCCGACGGGAATCTATGGCGCCGGGTGTCTGATCACCGAGGGCGCACGCGGCGAGGGCGGATATCTGACCAACGCCAAGGGCGAGCGCTTCATGGAGCGTTACGCGCCGAACGCGAAAGATCTGGCCTCGCGCGATGTCGTCAGCCGCGCGATGACCATGGAGATCCGTGATGGCAGGGGTGTCGGCGCCGAGCACGATCATATCGAGTTGCATCTGGAGCATCTCGGCCCCGGGGTCATTCACGAGCGTCTGCCGGGTATTGCCGAGACGGCAATGATTTTCGCGGGTGTGGATGTCACGAAACAGCCGATTCCGGTGCAACCCACCGTTCACTACAACATGGGTGGCATTCCCTGTAATTATCACGGCGAGGTCGTGCAGCCCAGAGGCGGCGATCCGGACTGCATCGTTCCGGGCCTGATGGCGGTGGGCGAAGCCGCTTGCGTCTCGGTCCACGGCGCGAACCGCCTCGGATCGAACTCACTCCTCGATCTGGTGGTATTCGGCCGGGAGGCGGCGCGCCGCTGCGCGGAGATCCTCCGGCCAGGCACCCGCCACAAGCCACTGCCGCCCAATGCGGGCGAGAACGCCGTTACCCGGCTAGAGAAGTTCCGGAACGCGCAGGGCTCCAGGCCGACCGCGGCAATCCGCCTCGAAATGCAAAAGACCATGCAGCTGGATGCTGCCGTCTTCCGCACCGGCGAGTCTTTGCGCGAAGGGATGGCGAAGCTGCGGAAGACCTTCGAGTCTTTCGCGGATGTGAGGATCAGCGATCGCTCGCTCATCTGGAACACCGATTTGATCGAGACACTCGAGCTCGACAACCTGCTGTTGCAGGCGACGGCCACCATCCACTCTGCCGAGAACCGTACGGAGAGCCGCGGTGCCCAGGCTCGCGAGGACTATCCGAACCGCGACGACGTGAACTGGCTGAAGCACACTTTGGTGTGGGTCGACGGTCCCGGCGACGTCCGGTTCGACTACCGGCCCGTGCACCTCAACACCCTGACGAGCGAAGTCGAGACCATTCCGCCCAAGGCGCGGACGTACTAGGACGCTTCAGCGATGACAGAATTCAGACTGCCTCCCAACTCCCGCATCCGCAAAGGCATCACCCACAAGGCTCCCGCGGGGGCCGCCGAAGTGCGCACCTTCCGCATCTACCGGTTCGACCCGACCTCGGGCGAGAACCCGCGTGTGGATACTTTCGAGCTCGACCCCAAGAGCTGTGGACCGATGGTGCTCGACGCACTCATCCAGATCAAAGCAAGCATCGACTCCACTCTCACGTTCCGGCGCTCCTGTCGCGAGGGCATCTGCGGCTCCTGCGCGATGAACATCGATGGCGTGAACCGGTTGGCTTGTACGACTTCGATGCTCGACCTGAAGGGCGAGATCAAAATCTATCCGCTCCCGCACATGCCCGTCGTGAAGGACCTGGTGCCGGACCTGACCACCTTTTACGCGCAATATGCGTCCGTGAAACCCTGGCTGCAGGCGCGCACCCCGCCACCGCCCGATAGCGAGCGTCTGCAGTCCAAAGGGGATCAGGAGAAGATCGACCGCCCGGCCGCCTGCATCCTGTGCGCCTGCTGCTCCACATCCTGCCCGAGCTACTGGTGGAACAGCGACCGCTTCCTGGGTCCCGCTGCGCTGTTGGCAGCCTATCGCTGGATCATCGACAGCCGCGATGAGGCTACCGGCGAGCGTCTGGATGAGCTGGAGGATCCGTTCCGTCTCTATCGGTGTCATACCATCATGAATTGCACGGACGTTTGCCCCAAGGACTTGAATCCCGCCCGTGCGATCGCGGAAATCAAGAAGATGCTCGTCGAGCGCCAGAGCTGAGGCCACGTTCCGAGCATTCACGAGGGTTCGAGCATTGAGTTCCACCGCGAGCACTGAGGTACTTCCCGACACCGAGGCACGACGCCTTCTATGGCGTTGCCGGCGGGGAATGAAGGAGCTCGACTTGGTGCTAGAGCGGTTCGCACGCCGGGAGCTTCTGCAGACTCAGGCGGGCACTGAGCGGCGCCGGCTCCTGGACCGGCTCCTGGAACTGCCCGATCCGTTGCTACTGGACTATTTGCTTGGGCAGAGGCTTCCCCCCGAGGTGGAGCTGGCGGAGCTGATCCTGAAGATTCGTACACTGCCCCCGGAGCTGGCAGCCCAGCCTGGCGGCACCGTCAGCTAGCCGCGGCGCACCCACACTATGGCGGCCATCTCCCCCGTCAGGCATGATCCAACGTCCCCGGTGGGGATTCTGACCGAGCGGCTAGCGAGGGAATCCCCAGCGGGGACCTCGCTGACCGCTCGGTCATCGCTGACCGCTCGGTCGTCTAAAGAGGGCCCCTTGAGAGCATCCATGACGGGCCCAACTGTTAGATCAGTCACATCTTTGCAATGGGCGCACAGTCCGGAGCCGTATTGCCGCCGTCGACTGGCTTCGATGGCAGGGTTCCTGAACTTTCAGAAAGGTTCAGGGTCTATCTTGGTCGCCATGGCGCGACCTTCTGTTCGGGAGCAGGGGCGCCAATGAGCGCCGACGTAAGCGACCTCAGCCTCGTCCGCCGCGTACAGCGGGGGGACAAGGGAGCTTTTGATGCGCTGGTTCTCAAGTACCAGCACAAACTGGTCAAGCTGGTTATGCGTTACGTGCGCAACCCGGCGGAAGCCGAGGACATTGCCCAGGAAGCCTTCATCAAGGCCTACCGTGCTTTACCCCAATTCCGGGGTGACAGCGCTTTCTATACATGGCTTTACCGGATTGCCATCAACACTGCCAAGAATGCGGTTGTTTCCCGTGACCGCAGTCCCATCGAATACAACATCGACCGCCACGAAACTGATGAGTCCTACGACATGCAAGGCCGTATGAAAGATGCCGAGACCCCCGAAGGGCTCGTGCTGACCGATGAGATCCGCACCACGGTGAACTCTGCGATAGATGCTTTGCCTGAAGACTTACGCACGGCCATCGTGCTACGCGAGCTCGAGGGACTCTCCTACGAGGAAATCGCGGCGGCGATGGACTGTCCGGTCGGCACGGTTCGCTCGCGGATCTTCCGGGCGCGCGAGGCCATCGACCGGCGCCTGCGTGAGGTGTTCGAAGGTGGTCTGGGTCGGGTGGAGGAGCTGGGATGAACGAGGAACTCGACAGTCAGCTTTCCGCGATGTTTGACGACGAGCTGCCGGCGGCAGAGTGCGAGCTGCTGGCCCGGCGCTTGTCCCGGGACGAGCAGCTCAAAGCGCGTTGGGGCCGGTATGCCGTGATTGGAGCGGCCATCCGGGTCGAGCGCGGCGTGCGACTCAATGCAGCTCTCGCCAGCCGGGTCAGTGCTGCGATCTCTGCTGAGGCTTCTCTTACGGCTGAGCCGACGTCACAGCCTGCCAGACGGTGGCGATCCCGGTGGGTGCAGTCAGTGGCCAGCGCCGCGGCCGTTGCCGGGGTGGCGACAGTGGCCATTTTCTGGATGAGGGCCCAAGCGCCGCAAACTGCCCTGACGGCGGCCATCGACCCGATCGTCACCCAAGAAGCAGTTGCGAAAGTGCCGACCACTCTGACGCCCGTCGTCAACAACACTGACTCGTCGAGCTACACGGTGCCCAAGACACCCGGCCGCCGCCTGGTGGTGCCGAGCACCGAGCTGGCCAACTATGTAGTCGCGCACAGCGAGTTCTCCTCGCCCGTCGCGCGGCGCAATCTGCTCTCGGCTTTCATGGCCACCGAGTCGGCCAATGAATCCTCGACTGCAGGCACGTCCCCCGGGTCGTCGGAGCAGCCAATCGAGGACGTCCAAGACGATGCGAAGAATCCGCAATAGCGAGCGACAACCGAGCGGTCAGCGACGACCGAGCGGTCAGCGAGGGAATCCCCAGCGGGGACGACCGAGCGGACATGTGCTCACGCTGAGCAGCTTGTTCACGCTCGCTTTGGCGATGGCCGGAGCGGCCATGGCCGAAGAGCCGGGCAAGTGGCTCGAGCGGATGAACCAGGCCCTCACCACCCGTAACTACGACGGCACCTTCTCTCATTGGCAGGGGGGCAAGGTGGAGATGCTTCGTATCCTCCATCGCGTGCACAACGGTGCCGTATCCGAACGCCTCGTTTCTCTCGACGGCTCCGGACGCGAATTCATCCGCACCGGCTCGAATCTCGCCTGCTACCTGCCCGACAAGCGCACCGTGTTGGTCGAAAATCGCCCCGCCGAGGAATCCTTGCTCAGCGGCTTTCCGACCATCAATGACCAGACCGCGAGCTTCTATGATTTGAAGGAGGTCGCCCAGACGCGCCTTCTGGGCCGTGATACCCACTACATCACGGTCACGCCAAAGGATGAGTACCGCTACGGGTACCGGCTCTGGATCGACGACAAGACCGCGATGCCTCTGAAAACGCAGCTCTGTGACACGCACGGGCATGTCATCGAGCAGATTGTATTCGCGAGCCTCACACTCGCTTCGCACATTCCCGACGCGGCATTCAAACCTGAAGTCTCCACTGACGGCTTCCAATGGCTGCGTAGCGACTCCACCAAGGAGCCGGGGAAAGAGGCCAACGCGGATCCCGTTGTCTGGGATGCGCTGAAACTTCCGCCCGGTTTCAAGATGACCGTGCGCAAGGCGCAGACCATGCCGGGGTCGAATTCGCCCGTGGACCACCTCGTGTTTACGGACGGGCTGGCTTCCGTTTCCGTGTTTGTGGAGTCGACGACGATTACCACATCCAATGCGACTGCGGGTGATGAGCCCCTCGACGAGTCCGCGCGCGTGGGCTCATCTTCGGCATTCTCCACTGTGATCGATGGACACAAGGTCACTGCCGTCGGTGAGGTCCCTCCCGCGACCGTCAAATTCATCGCCAACTCCGTGCAGGCCGGTCCCCATCATTAATGCGCTTCGCGCAGGGTCTTACGGGCATCGCGAGGACGCGAAGCCCGGAGATTTAGCCGCGCAAGGCGCGGGTAAGAGCCGCAGTCCATGAGCTTGAGCCAGCGACATCAGCGTCTCACTGTTGTGCACCGGCAGGACTGTGAGCTGTGCGATGAGATGTTGAGCGAGCTGCGGGTGCTGGGACGCACAACCGAATTGCCACCCATCGATGTGGTGGACGTGGATAGCGACCCCGTCCTGCAGCGTCGGCACGGACTCGATGTTCCGGTGTTGCTGCTGGATGGCACAGTGGTCTGCCGCCACCGGCTGGACGCTGACGAGCTGCGCCAACTCTTGCGCTAGCTTTAACCCGGCGGTCGGGTGAGAGACGTTTATAGCTATGTCCTCACCACTGGCTCAGAACCGCCATGATAAAAAAACCGTCCCCGTTGGGGATTCCCTCCCCGTTGGGGATTCCCTCGCTGACCGCTCGGTCGTCCCCGCTGGGGATTTCCTCGCTGACCGCTCGGTCATCGCTGACCGCTCGGTTGTCCCCGTTGGCTCTGGTCTCGCTTTGCGCATTCTCGACGGTTTTCGCCGCTGTCCCCGCTGGCCGCTCGGTCGCCCCCACTGGGGGTTCCTTCGCTGGCCGCTCAGTCGCCAATCAGGACCTTTCGGTCACCATCTACGCCGATGACCTCGCCCTGATCCAAGATCACCGCACGGTCGATCTCACGGGCGGCAGGCAGCGGCTCGAATTCCAGAACGTGTCGGCGCAAATCCGCGCCGAGACCGTGTCGCTCGCCGCCAAAGAGGGCCTGAGCATCGTCGAGCAGAACTTCGACTATGACCTGCTCACTCCGGCGAAGCTCATGGAGAAAGCCGTCGGCCACGACATCACTGTGGTTCGGACCAATCCCGGAACCGGCACTGAAACACGTGAGCAGGCGCACGTACTGGCCACCAACAACGGCGTGGTGTTGAAAATCGGCGATCATATCGAGGTACTGCGCGATGATGGTTTGCCGGCGCGGGTGATCTTCGACAAGGTGCCCGAGAACCTGCGCGCCCGTCCCACCCTGTCGATCACCGTCAATGGCGCCCATAGCGGCTCGATGCCTGTGGCCCTCAGCTATCTCACTCCGGGCCTGGGGTGGCGCGCCGACTATGTCGCACTCTTCGACGAGGCCAGCTCGAAAATCGACGTTCAAGGTTGGGTTACGCTCACCAACTCGAGCGGCACGACTTACGACAACGCGAAGACGCTGTTGGTTGCCGGCTCGCCGAGCCACAGCGAGCCCAATGGCGCGAGCAGCGGCAGGTGGATCCCACGGCCGCCGCGCCCGACGCTCGCGCAGGCAGGGACCGAGAGCGGCACTCGCGAGCGGCTGGGCGATTACTACATCTATCCGCTCGCGGAGCGCACCACCATCGCCAACCTGCAAACCAAGCAGGTGAGCTTTCTCGACGTCCATGGCGTTCCGGCGGAGCATGGCTACGAGTATCGCAACGCCTGGATGGCGAGCTCCAATACACCGCAAAGTGCGTTGGTCGTCTACCGTTTCTCGACCAGCGCGAAGGCAGGTCTGGGCGATCAGTTGCCCGCGGGCATCTTGCGCTTCTACATGCGCGACAAGCGCGGTGACCCGCAATTCATCGGCGAGAGCCGCATCGACCACACTCCAATGGGCTCGGTCTTGTCCCTATCGACGGGCGATGCGTTCGACGTCAAGGTGCAGCCCACCGTCGAGAAGCGCACCCGTATTGGCTTTCTCCACTGGCAAACGGACATGAGCTACCAGTTGACCAACGCGATGCCCAAACCGGTCACCGTCGCGCTGCTGCAAGCGGGATTGTGGGGTGATACCAGCATCAAGCAGGAGAGCCAGAAGAGCACGCGGCGTAATGCTGACGAGGCGGAGTGGACAGTGACGATTCCGGCCAACGGTACGGCGAAGGTCACTGCCAGCTTCGAGTCGCAGTTCTGACGAGAATAATCCAACAGTAATGGCCGCCGCTATGCTACTTGCTCTCGCAGCTGCCGTCGCCGTAAGCGCGCCGACAGATGTTTCCGTGACGGTGTACCGGGCTCCATACAGAGGCTCGACGTCGCTCAGCCTCGACGGCCTGGAAGGATTCGCCTTCATCACCGAGACACGGACGGTGTCCTTCCCGGCGGGCGAGAGTCGCTTGCAGTTCGAGGGCGTAGCCGATGGAATCCAGGCGCAGAGCGCCATCATTACCGGCCTGCCTGGCGGGGTGCTCGAGAAAAACCATGACGCCAAGGTACTCAGCCCGTCCGCGCTGGTGGCCGCAACCGTCGGACGCAACGTGTGGTTGGTCCGTACCAACCCAAAGACCGGCAAGACGACACAAGAGCGTGGCACGCTCATTGCGGACACCGACGGAGTTGAATTCCAGGGTGCCGCTGGCATCGAGGCGCTGCGCTGCTCGGGTTTGCCGGAGACCTTTGCCTTCGATGGCATCGGCAATGCGGCCGCCACTCCAACCTTGTCCGTGTTGGTAAACAGCCGGGCACCGGTTACCGCGCAGGTCAGACTCTCGTACCTGGCGAGTGGTTTCGACTGGATGGCCAACTACGTCGCCACCGTGTCACCCGATGGCGAGAAGCTCGACCTCGGTGCGTGGGTGACGCTCGGCAACAGCAACGGCGTGTCATTCCCGGACGCGCACGCACAGGTGGTTGCCGGTCGCCTCAATCGTGTGTCGGGGGAGGTCGAGCCGGTGGACAATGGTGCCGAAATCGTGGCGCAGTGTTGGCCGCGGGGCTCGACGAGCGACACGCCGGAGGAACCCAACATCGTGCGGGCGATTCCATTGACCGATGGCTCGAACCTCGTCATTGTTACTGCACAGCGAAAGGCCGCATATGACGCCGCCATGCCGGCGGCTCCCATAGCCCTGATGGAAGCCGCCGTTAGCGGCAGCAAGGTCAAACAGGAGGAGCTCGGCGATCTCAAGCTCTACCGCGTTCCCGAGAGAACGTCCGTCGCCAGCCGCCAGGTCAAACAGGTGCGCTTGCTGGACCAGCACGACGTCCCCGTGGAGCTGATCTACAAGGCTGACGTCGCGGCGGCTATGGGGGACTACCCCGGCTCCGTCCCGCTGCATAAGATCCTGCGTACCCGCAACGACAAGGAGCATCATCTCGGGCTGCCGTTACCCTCCGGGCAGGTGGCGGCTTTCTACCAGCACGACGGAGTGCCGCTGCTGGTGAACGAAGCACCTCTCCGCGATGTTGCGGAGAGAGAAGAGTTCGAGATCGAGTTGGGCGAGTCGCCCGACGTGCGGTTGAATGTTACGAAAGAATCGACCTCGCTCGATCCGGCCTCAGAGAAGCGACTGCAGCTTCTGCCCCATGTGCATATCCGCTCGATCGACGCGAGCCATATGGGGCGCCTCGACATCAGCAACGCGCGCGATACCCCCGTATCCGCCGAGCTGAGCATGCTGCTGCCAGACGGCTCTGAGCTCGTACGTGCGGACCACATGCCTACGAAGAGGAACGGCCGGCCGACGTTTCGCCTGACCATTCCCGCCAACGACACCGCCACGATCCGGTTTCAAGTGGGGGAGACCCAGGATCGAGCCGTGCTCGAGTGAGCGCGCTGCGGCGTACATTCCCCTAACGACTGCACAGTGCGAGCAACGCGGAGCGCAAGTCGCTCAGCCGCGGCGGTTTAGCCAACACCAGGTGGACTGCGGGCGGGACCTCGCGCTCATCGATCAACCGTTGCCCCCACCCGGTCAGCAGGATGATCGGAGTACTCGGGGATGTTGCGCCAATGGCCGCAGCGACCTTGCGGCCGTCTACATAGGGCATCCCCAGATCCGTGATGACGACGTCGAAGGCTTGGCCGCGCGCGACTGCGGCGACGAAAGTATCGATACCTGCTTGCCCTCCTTCGCCTGCCGACACGCAGTGCCCGTCACCCTGGAGGGTATTCCGGAGCGATTCGATAATGACAGGATCATCGTCCACAATGAGGATACGCAGACTGCGTTGCACAGGCACCGGGGCGGTGCCCTCGGCGGCCGCCGCAGCGCCTGGCTGCGCTGCCGGGAATAGCAGGCGCACTGTCGTACCCCGGTCGAGCTCGCTGTCTATTTCCAGCGTGCCATTGTGACGCTCGACCATCCCATACACACTCGCCAATCCCAAGCCCGTACCGCGTTCTCCTTT
>Ga0068855_100001996_pt1 | contig 25334 bp, 23 predicted proteins | sample KBSCornC52_FD_66592 | JGI IMG/M metagenome (GOLD analysis project Ga0068855, IMG submission 66592) | Corn rhizosphere microbial communities from Kellogg Biological Station, Michigan, USA - KBS Corn C5-2 | ecosystem: Host-associated > Plants > Roots > Rhizosphere > Soil ... | reverse complement strand
TCTACAGCGAGACATTGGTCGAGGTCGTGTTTCGCGGCCTCGACGCCATGGGCGTCGACACTGCAGCCGGACGAGCGTGGTTGAGCGAGCGTCTTCCGCCGACCATCCGAGGCACGGCGGGCCCAGCGGGCGGCTGAATCGATCCGGGTAGGCGGTCGCGCGGCGCTAGAGTTCGAGCGCGCCCGGTGCGGTGCGGCGTTGCGCCCGAAGCTGCCAGAAGAGCAACGCGCCGAACACGACCCACAGCATGCTGCGCACGCGGCGAAGCAGGGCCACGCTGACGAGCGTGCACGTGCCAAGCCCGCACGCGCTCGCCGCGCCCTTCAGCGCCGCCTCCAGCACGCCGAGCTGGCCGGGGATCGCCGCGCCCGCGGCGGACGCCAATGTGGAAACCAAGCCGAGCAGCGCGCTCGAACGCACAGAAACACTGCCGAGCAGCGCCAGCACGAGCGCAAACTCGGCGACGATCCAAAGTTTGCCTACGTAGTGTGCGGTGAAGGCGAACAACACGCCGCGGGCGGCGCCCTGCGAACGCCGCGCCCACCACGACAACCCCACGAGCAGCGCGACGATGAACGTGAAGCTCGTGCCGAGCACGCCTGGCCTCGGCGCGGCGTGCTCTGTCGTTACGCCCGCCAAAAATAGCGCCATGCTGCCGATCACCGCCAAGAGCGCGACGAGCGCGGTGAGATTGTCGAGCAGCATGGCGCGCCACGCTGTCGCGCGATGCTCGCGCGGCAGCTCGCTCACCTTGAGCGACTCGCCGAGCACGCCCAGCCCGAGCTCATTGCCGGACTGCGCGGCCAGCGAAATGGCCAAAGAGCGGCCTAGGGTCGGGCGGGCTGCGACCGGCAGGAGCTCACGCCAGCCGACCATGTGCACGAAATTGCCGACCAACGGCGCGAGCAGCAAGAGCGGCGCGCCCACGCCGACGTGCCGAAGATCTCGAACCACCGCATGCCAGTCGAGGCCCGAGCAGAACTTCACGCACAGCCAGAGCCCCACCGCGGACGCGGCGAACGGCGCAAGAGCCCGCGCAGCTCGAACCACGCCGTTGCCCTGCGACCACACTGTGAAACGCTGGCCGAGCGCGAGCCAGGGAAGCGTGGCTTCCGAGACACGAGCGAGCGTTGCCGAGTGCGTCATCGTCAAGGTACATGAGACACTGCAGCAAGAGTGCCAAGACCCAGAGCCTGCGGAAACGCTTGGCACGGTTTCTGAGTCGAGATCCGTCATGCTCAGAATGAGAAACCGCCCCGAATCGCGAACATGATTTCGCGAAGTTGCGAGTTGCCCGCGCCGTACATGGGCTATGGGCGTCCGGCAGCGAAACCTACAGCGCACTTCAACGCCGCTGGGTGATCGAGAAAGACAAGCCACCGCGACCGATCACGGCAAAGGAACTTGGAATTTCGCGACCTTCAGCCCTTGGGGGCCGAGAAATTCAAGAGTGGAAAGCGCGGGAGCGTCGCGCCACGCGCATGATAGTGGGCTCGGTTTCAGCGGCCTGGCGAGCGAGCTCCAACGCCAAGGTCAGACCATAAGTTTGGCGTAACGTCAGATAGTCGAACACGACGGTGAACTCACTCCCGCGATGCCAGCCGACCGTCGCCGGAATCTCCATCTCGATATGGCGATCGCGAAGCTCAATCGTCACGCTGACGGATTCGCCGTCAGCGGGCAGCTCGGTGCTCGAAAGGACCAAGTGTGACAGGCTGAGCTCGAGCAGCTTGACTCGCCGCGTGCTGCGACGTTCCCCCCGACGCAGGAGCACGGTCTCGCCGTCTCGCACTCGTACTCGATCGGTCCGCTGATAGGTTCCGCTGACATGCCGGGCCATGTCCTCCTTCGTAGCGCGACTCGAGCGCGGCGCAGCGCACAAACGTTTGCAGTTTGTGATCCTTTTTCGTGCCCACGCCGGTGGCACGGCCGGCCGCTCATCGCCGGCACATTCTGTCACACGCACGAAACACAGCGGCCTCTTCGCTTCGCCCGCCGCTGTGGCGCCACGCCACAGGAACCCAACTTGCACACTTGCACCCGACCGCGGGATAGGGGTGCGGGATGTTGCACCCGACCCGGGATAGGGGTGCGGGATGTTGCACCCGACCCGGATGTTGCACCCGACCCGGGATAGGGGTGCGGGATGTTGCACCCGACCCGGGATAGGGGTGCGGGTTGGGATGGGAGCGCGTCCGGAATGCGACGGGATAGTGCACGCTCGGAGCTCGGATCGACCCCCCCCGACCCGGTGCCCGCGTGAACGATGCGACGCTACCTACGCCGTGGCGGCACCGCTCGTATGAGTAATGACGGAGAAAATGGTTCCGCGCCGACGTCGACGCGACGACGTCCAACGCGTCGCCCGACGCCCCGACCCAACGTGTCGCTCGACGCCCGACGCCCGACCCGGGATAGATGCCCAACGGGAAACACGCGAGGGCGTGGTGGTGCACCGCACCCCTCTTCAGGTGGGCGAGGGGGCCAGCGTTGAACGCCGACCGCACGAGCAATGACCGCGCGTGTGGTTAGAAAATGGACCGAAAGGCACTGAAAGAGAGGGGAACCCCGGGCGCTTCCCTTCTTTCACGGGCACACCGCCGCGGTAAACTCGCGCGGACGTCGCGGCCCCTACCGAATAACGCGCCCTAGCTACGCGGGCACGGCCTGGACGCAGGCGACACGGGCATAAATGCGGAGCGCGTAAGTACCGATCGGAAAAACCACGGTTCGGTTTCCCTCGCGCCATTCGCACCAAGCGGCGCGATACTGTCGCACGAATTCGAGCATGCGACGGATCGCGGCAATGCGTTCGGGCGGGGACTTCGCCGCGATGCGCGGGTTGGGAGTTCTTCTGGGAGCGGGCACTTTCGGCGCTGCGCTGCAACTCTGCCGGAGAACCGCGTTGCGTCCGAGAAAGGCCAGCCCTCGACGAGCCATTTCATCCCGCGCGTGCTTGACGAGCTTGGCGACTGCCGCACAAAGGCACGATTGGAGCTGTGAGTCACTGAGCATCGCAAAAATGGGAGGCCGCACGAACTCGAGCGCGAGGCTGTCGGGCAGCTCTCCTTCATCGTCGAAGAAGATATCCGGCATGTCCACGTCCCGGGTTTCGCCGAAGCGGCGCGAAATGACGCCCGGCCAGTCTTCGGGCGACCTAACGAGCCCGGCAACGGTCGGATTGGCGAGCGTGTACGCCATCTTCTCCAGCACGTCGTTTTCAGAGACCAACAAGACGGCGCTTGTCTTGCCGGACGACCAGAAATTTTCCCAACGCTCTAGACTGGCGTTCTGCACCTTCGCGACGAGCTTATGGAAGATCTCGAAAAACTCAGGCAGCCGAGCTTCCGGGTCCGTGACCACGCCATGCCAGTGATTTGACATGACGCATACGGCGTGCAGCAACACGCCCGTGCGCTCGGCTGCCAGAGCGAGACAGTATTCGACGTTCTGATTCGTCGTGTGCGAAGGCCGCAGCAGAAACTGTCGCTGTGTACAGCGGCGGGTGATTAGGTAGGTGTTGCCTGGAAGAATTTGTCGCGGCAGCGTCACGGAGACGTATCGGTCATCGAGATCGCCGGTTGCCTAACGTTGGCACGCACCAACGCTTTGCGTGCCGCGCGACCGTAGCTTGTCCAAGTTCGTGCGGAATCTGTGGCGAGCCGCACTCCCTGCGGAATCTGTGGCGAGCCGCACTCCCGGGTTCGGCACGTCCCGGGTTCGGCACGTCCCGGCACGTCCCGGGTTCGGCACGTCCCGGGTTCGGCACGTCCCGGGTTCGGCACGTCCCGGGTTCGGCACCCGGCCGCTCGGCACCGCCGCTGGGCACACCGCCGCGCTCGGCGGCGCGTGAGATACAGTCGCGTGCAGGGCGCCGCGTGGCGTGCTCGCCTCAACGCATCGCGTCGCGTCGGGCGCCGCTCTGGTGCCCTTTTTTCTCGAGTGTGACCGGCGCGTTTCCCAAATTGGGAGCGTGTGGGCGCAGGCTGTTCGGCCCTCCCGTCCGCCGGCTATTTGTGGTACCAGGACCGGCATACCCATATGGCAACACTGAAACTCAAGCCCGGAATCGTCACAGGAGCTCAGCTCCAAGAGCTCTTTGCGTACTGCAAGGAGGCGAAGTGCGCGCTGCCCGCCGTCAATGTGATCGGCTCGCACACCGCGAATGCTGCGCTGCAAGCGGCCCGGGAGGCGAAAGCGCCAATCATCGTCCAGCTATCGCAGAGCGGTGCTCAGTTTTACGCGGGCAAGTTCCTCGACAATTCCGCGCAGCAGGCTTCGATCGCGGGCTCGATCGCGGGCGCCTTGCACGTGCGCACCATGGCTGCCGTGTACGGCGTACCGGTGGTGCTGCATACCGACCACTGTGCCGCCAAGCTGTTGCCTTGGGTCGACGGCGTGCTCACCGCGGGTGAAGAGTACTTCGCCAAGAACGGCGAGCCGCTCTTCAGCTCGCACATGCTCGATCTGTCGGAAGAGCCGCTCGAGCATAACCTCGAAATCTGCCGCAAGTACCTGACGCGCATGGCAAAGTTGAAGATGACGCTCGAAATCGAGCTCGGCGTCACCGGCGGCGAGGAAGACGGCGTCGACAACTCCAACGTCGAGCATTCGAAGCTTTACACCAGCCCGGAGGACGTGCTCCGCGCCTATGACGTGCTGAGCCCCGTCGGCAATTTCACGGTCGCCGCGTCGTTCGGCAATACGCACGGCGTGTACGCGCCGGGGAACGTCAAGCTGAAGCCGTCCATTTTGGACGACTCGCAGAAATTCGTCGCCAAAGAGCGCAAGACGGCGTCTGCAAAGCCGCTCGATTTCGTGTTCCACGGTGGCTCGGGCTCGACGCCGGAAGAGATCACCGAAGCGGTGTCGTACGGCGTGATCAAGATGAACATCGATACGGACACGCAGTGGGCCTTCACCCAGCCGATCAAGAAGTTCATGGACGAGAAGAGCGCGTACCTGCAATCGCAGCTCGGCAACCCGGAAGGCCCGACCAAGCCGAACAAGAAGATGATCGACCCGCGCGGCTGGATCCACCTCGGCGAGAAGGGCATGTCGGCGCGTTTGGTCGAGGCGTTCAAGGATCTCGGCGCGTTCAACAAGTTCGAGTTCTGAGTTTTCCGTAGCGCAGTTCGCAGCTGTGGACGGGTGGCCGATTGGGCCGCCCGTCGTGTCTCAGTCGGGCAAGCGGAATGTGGCGATCGAGTCGGTGTAGATTCGATAGCGGCTCAAATTCAGTGAGCTTGCGCGCGTCGAGTCGAGTCGGAGCTCTAGGAACGGCGCACGCTCGGCAATGTGTGCCACCATGCTCGCGCGCTCGAACACCAGAATCTGGTAGCCGCGCGTGAGTAGCCCGCCGCCCACGTTGTTCGCTTCAGCCGGCAGCGCGCGGTCGGACGGATGAAGGACATGCGTGATCATGTGCTTCGAGCCGAAGAGCATCTTGGTCCCGCTCAGGATGCGCCGATTGGTGACGCGCACCGCACCTCGTCGTGCTCTCCGGTAAGAAACGACCAGCGCCGTGTGCGAGGGAACCGGATAGCTGTCCGCAGCGAAGTCTTCCCACAGCACGAGCTCACCCGGCTCGAGCGGGAAGTGCTCGAGGAACTGAGCCCGTGCGCCGGTCAGTCGCGAGACCACGAATCCGATCAGTACGATACCGGCGAGGCAGCCCAGGAACGCCAGGAAGGGATTCACGTGCGCTCACCGTAGGCAGAAACCTACGCGCTCGTCGAGCGATGCCGACTAGGGCGGGCGAGCGGCGCGCGGGCGAGCGGCGCGCCCCGTATCACCGCTACCTGGCTCGCTGCGGCGTCAGCGCCGTGTGCGCGTGGTTGGCTAGCTGCATCGCCGCGGGCGTCAGCCGCCGTGTGCGCTGTGTTTGGTTAGCCTACGGCGCTGCGCGCGCAAACCGCCGATCGCCTTGGTTACTCGGTTCAATGCGCGCGTAGATCTCCGTTCGCGTGGGGTTGCCCGGAGCAGCCGCGCGCGTGAACCGTCGCGCGTGCTGGATGGTGAGTGTCTCTGCGCGTAAACCGCGCGTGGGCGCCGTATTGTTTGCCTGTGCTACCGCGCGCGTGACCTACGGAGATCCACGCGATTGCCCGCTCGGCGGCGCGCAATCTTCGAGTGCTCCGTGGTTGGCTGGGTGCGTCGCTGCGCGGGTGCAAACCGCCGTACTTTCCGTGGTTTGCCGCGTTGACGGCACGCGACGCCGAAGGCTGGGTCGTCCCGGGATGCCACTCGTGACCATCAATCCAATGCTCGCCAGCCGGGCGCCTCGACCGCGATCGTCGACCGACTTAGCCATTCCCGGGCGCTTGGAAGCGCGGCTGCACGGCGCGCTAGACGAGTCGGTCCGGGCAGGGAACTTGTCGCCGAGCGCGCCGGCTTTGCGTCAGCTCGCGGTCTTTTTCCAGCCCTCGAGCGCGGTGATTCGCGCGAACCAGGCCTGGAGGTTGGAAAATTCGCCGAGCGGCACTTCCGTCTGCTGGGCGTACATCAAGGACGAGCCGAGCGTGAGATCCGCGATCGTGAGCCGGTCTCCAACCACGTACTTTCGGTCCGCGAGGCGCTTGTCGAGCACCGCGGCGAAGCGACGAAAATTGCTGAGCGCGTCCTGGATTTTGCTGGCGTCGGGCTCACCGATTCCCATCAAAGGTTTGATGATTTTTTCGAACGTGATCGTGCCGAGTTGGGGCGAGAAATGCGCGGCGTCCCAAAACTGCCAGCGCGTCACGTCTGCGCGCGCCGCTTCGTCCTTGGGGAGCAGGCCCGATTCCGGCTTTTTCGAGGCGAGGTACTGCATGATCGCGCGCGACTCGGTCAGCACGAAGTCACCGTCCACCAAGGTCGGCACGGCGCCGTTGGGATTCAGGGCCAGGTAGTCGGCGCTCTTGTGTTCGCCTTTGGCGAAATCGAGCGGTTTTTCTTCGAGCTCGATGCCGAGCACTGCGGCGGCGAGGCGCACGCGGCGAACGTTGGGAGACAATGGATTGTAATAGAGCTTCATGGATGCCTCTGGTTTCGGCGTTGGCGCCAAGTGGGATTAGGCTGCTCGACCCGTCCGAGTGCCCATTCGGAGCCGGAGCATCGCGCGAGCGCGACCCCTGAACAATAGGATCGAGCGCGAAAAACCAGGGGGGCCAAGAGCCCGCGCCAGCGCCGGTCATTTGCGGGGGGCGGACTGCCGTCACACAATGGTAACTTCGGGTGTCTTGTCCGACACCACGACCAGATCGGCGCGGCCGACGCTCAGTGAGAGCGAGCTCGCGCGGCGGGGGCAGCTTCTCCTGCGCGTCACGCACGTCATGGCCGGGCTGACCCTGTTCGCATTTTTGGCGTCGCTCAGCGAGCCCAAGAATTCGAAGCTCGTCTCCGTTCTGTTTTATTCGATCGTTGCCGCGGGCATCTGGGTCGTGGTTCGGCTCATTCGGCGCGGGCGCGTGGTGCTTGCGGCTTGGATTTTGTGTTCCTTCTTCTGGACGTTGGTCGCCTTCGCCGTGCTGTTCTGCGGCGGGCTGCAGGGCGAGAACGCGGCCACTTTCATCGTCTGCATCATGCTCATCGGCAGCGTCGTGGGCGGTCGCGCCGCGATCATCGTGGCACTGGTCACGTCGCTCTCGTGCGCGGTGATGGCGCTGCTCGAGCGCTCGCAGCATTTGCCCCCACAGATCAGCGGCTATAGCCCGATTGACGCTTGGATTGCGATCACGGTCACACTGATCCTCACTTCGGTTTTGCTGCGCGCCTCGCTCGAATCTTTGCAACGCGCGCGTGCGCAGGTGGAAGCGAGCGCCAAAGAGCGCGATCGCGCGCTGGCTAAATCGATCGAGGCGCAAAAAATGGAGGTCGTCGGCAATCTGTCCGGCGGAATTGCCCACGACTTCAACAATTTGCTGATGGTGATCTCGGGCTCGGCCTCGCTGCTCCGTGAGCGGCTGAGCGCGAACGAAGACGCGCGGCTCTGTCTCGACGACATCGACGCGGCGACCTCGCGCGCCACGCTGATGACCCGTCAGTTGCTATCGTTTGGCGGCGGTCGAGTCGATGAGCTTTCGCCGCTCGATTTGGCGGAGATCGTGCGCTCGATGGCCGCCATGTTGCCGCGGCTCGTCGGCTCGCGGATTGCGGTGCACGTGCGGACGCCCGAAACTCCGGTGGTCGTGTTGGCATCGCGCGCGGGGCTCGAGCAGATTCTGTTGAACCTTTCGGTCAACGCTCGCGACGCCATGCCGGACGGCGGTGACTTCACGCTCGAGCTCGGCACTGCCGACCGCGTGGCCACGCTGATCGCCCGGGATACCGGCACCGGCATGGGCGAAACTACGTTGATCCGGATTTTCGAACCCTTCTTCACGACCAAGAGCCTGGGCACGGGCCTCGGCCTGGCCACGGTGCAGACGCGCGTTCAGCAGTTTGGCGGCAGTATCAGCGCGAGCAGTGAGCCTGGCGCCGGCGCGACGTTCGTGCTCCGGTTGCCGCTGCACGCGGGCGAAGCGCTGCGTGCGCCGAGCGTTCGGCCAGCCGCGCTCGAGCCCGTGCTGCGCGGCCGCGCGCTGCTCGTCGAAGACGACTCGCTAGTGCGACGCACGCTCGGACGCATGCTCGAGTCAGCGGGCTTCGAGGTGACCTCGGTGGCCAATGGCGAGGAAGCGTTGGGCGTGCTGGGCGACTCCGCGCCCTTCTCGCTGCTGGTCACCGACTTGTCCATGCCGCGCCTCGACGGCCGCAAGCTCGTCACCCGCTTGCGCGAGCGATTTCCGAGCTTGCCGATCGTGATCATCAGCGGGAACCCCGAAGCCGAGCCGCTCGGCCAAGCCATGCATTTGCCCGTGCTGCAAAAACCAGTCGACCCGGGTTCGCTCCTGCTCGCGATCCGCCGGGCCAGCGCGCGTGCGGTTTCAGGCTCGACTGCCGGATAGCCCGCTACGCGCGCAACTCCTCGGCTCATGGCTCGTACATCTATCGGACGCAGCTCAGCTGCACCGACAGGAGCCCAAGAGTCATCGGATGCCGAAATGTAACCACTCGGAACCGCTGCTGTTTATGCCGCGCGTAAGCAACTCTGCGCTGGCGCCGAAATGCGCCCATGAACCACACTTACCGTTCGGGATGCGAGACGTCGTCACGACTTCGTCGCGCGAGCGAGTTCTGAGGCACAACCTCACGGCGCGAGCGAGTGCATCGCGGAGGCGGTCGTGAGCGCCCTCGACGAAACGGAGCTGGTCGGTTTCCTCGAAGCCGCCTACTCGCTCGATCTCGATGACGACGAGTGGCTGAAGCAAGCGCTCTACGCGATGGCGCGCCTGTGTGGCGCCGAGCATCGCTATTTGGGTTTCTTCTACGATGCATCGGACGAAAATGCGTTCAAGATTTGGAACCTGGCTCGCGCGCAGGCGGTCGCACCGGAGCTCGAGTCGAGCTGGGGCATCTTTCAATCCTTGTGCGAGCCCGCGTTCGTGCGCTCTACCTTTCGCAGCTTGTACCTTGGTAGCGCTCGCCGCACCGCGCTGCCCTATCTGGCGCCGGTGCTGGCCGATCGAGCGCGCAATGGTTGGGGCGATTTCTTCTACATCAACGGGCTCGATCCTTCCGGCGTCGGCTGTTTGTTGACGCTCGGCTGCCGCGAGCCTGAGTTTCGGTTGGCGGCGGAGGAGGCGGCCATTTTTCGGCGCGTCGCCATGCATTTGGCAGCCGCGTTCCGCTGCCGGCGCAAGCTCGCCTCGAGCGCACGATCACGCGCCTCGCTCGGCGCCGAAGCCGTGCTCGAACCGAACGGGCGCGTGGTTCACGCCGAAGGCGCGGCGCGCAGCGAGCGACGCTGGCTCGCCAGCAGAGCCGTCGCCATCGACGCAACACGCAGCAAGCACGCGCGGCGCGAGGGCCTACGCGCGCTCGATCTTTGGCGCCCACTCAACCACGCGCGCTGGACACTCGTCGACAGTTTCGAGGAAGGAGGCCGCCGGTACATCGTGGCACGAGAAAATCAGGCAGAAGCTCGGAGTTTCAACGACCTCACCGACCGTGAACGGCAGATTGTCGTGCACGCCTCGCTCGGCATGAGCAACAAACAAATCGCCTATGCGCTCGGGATCTCGGATGCGACGGTGCGCGTGCTGATGGCGCGCGCCGCCAAGCGCTTCGGAGTGCGCAGTCGCAAAGAGCTCTTGGCGCATCCGGTGATGAGCGAAGCGCGCGGCTGAACGCAGCGCACCCTACCGGCTGCCTATCCGGCAGCTGTTTTGATGGTCACGCGGCGCAGCGTGGCTCGGCGCAGCCTTCGGCGTCGAGTTGCGCCTGCTCGCCCACGCTCACGCAGCGAACGAACGCGAGCACGCGTTCAGCTCAAGACCATTCTTCGTCGTTCAATTCGTCCCTTCGGCTCACCCCGACGCCGAGTTGCGTCCGCTCGCCCTCGCTCGAGCTGATTTGAAGAGAGCCCCGAACCACGCTGTCCGGAGCATTCCAGGTTCATCTATGCACGCCCAGAAGCACACCCGGGTTGAGACCTTTTCCTAACAAGCGCATGGGCCGGCGTTGGTTGGACCCTTTCCTAACAAGCGCGTACGCCGACGTTTTTCCCGTCGCAGCACACACCCTCGCAGCACACACCCTGGTTCGGGCCCTTCGGCCTTTTCGTCGCGATCGAAGCAGACCCGGGTTCGGCCCTTTTCCTTGCACTGGTCTGAAGCAGACCCGGGTTCGGCCCTTTTCCTTGGGGTTCGGCCCTTTTCCTTGCGCTGGTCCGCGGTTCGGCGCTTTCCTTGCGCTGCTCCGGCGCGCTTTGCGTTGTGGAAGAAGAGCGTGACAAAAATGTAGGCTTGTCGGGGGAAGGGGGATGGCGCAAGACGGGACTCGTGTCGCCACGTGAGTCGGTGGCTGTATTGGTCGCGCATCCCGACGACGAAACGTTGTGGGCGGGCGGCACTCTACTCATGCAGTCCGGCTGGGCACCGTTCGTGACCACGCTCTGCCGCGCGAGCGACGCCGATCGCGCGCCCAAGTTTCAGCGTGCGCTCGCCGAGCTCTCGGCGGCCGGCAAAATGGCCGATTTGGACGACGGCCCGGAACAAGCGCCGTTGGCGGACGAGCAGGTCGAGCAGGCTTTGCTCGCGCAGCTGCCGACACGGCACTTCGAGCGGATTTTGACGCATTGTCCGGCGGGTGAATACACGCGTCACCTGCGGCACGAAGAGGTAGCGCGCGCCGTATTGCGGCTCTGGCTCGCCGGCGAGCTATCGGCGCCCGAGCTCTGGCTCTTTGCCTATGAAGACGGTGGAGGCGAGCATTTGCCACGCGCCGTCGCCGCCGCCGACATTACCGTCGAGCTGCCGCCCGAGATCTGGCGGCGGAAGTTGCACCTCGTGACTGGCATCTATGGTTTTGCGTCCGACAGTTGGGAGGCGCGCGTCACGCCGCGACGAGAAGCATTTTTTCGCGTGAAGAACCCGGTCGAGGCCTCGGCCTGGCTGACGCCGAAGTATGCCCCATGAAGATATTGTTGCTGTTCGATTATCCGCCGCCACCCGGCGGGCTCTCGACTCAAGGCGACTTGCTCCTGCGTGGTTTGCGCGAAATCGGCGTCGAGGCGCGCGCCGCCCACCTCGAGTCAGCGATCGAAAAAGATTGGAACTACGCCTGGTTCAAGCCCGACGCCGTGGTCGGAATCGGCTATTGGGGCATGACGCCGCACCTCATCTTGCACACGCAGGAGCGCGGGGTGTTGCCGATCCCGTGGCTCGTCGCGGATGGCTACGTCGCAAATTATCGCGACACGTTGAGCCATTTACCGCTTTTGCTCGTGACCTCGAAATGGGTGAAGGACGTGTACGAGCGCGACGGTATCCCCGGCGACAACATCGAGGTCTTGCCGGTCGGCTGTGACACGGACAGCTTCATCCCGTATCCGCGCAGCGAGCCTCGCGTGCAAGCCGCGCGCGAGGCGCTCGGCGTGCGAGAGGATCAACTGTTGATCCTGACCGTGGGCGGCGATGCCGCATCCAAGGGCGGGCGCGAGGTGATGCAAGCGCTGGCCGCGCTCGGCGATCAAGTGCCCGAGTGGCGTTACGTGTGCAAGGTGTGGCCGCAGGCGCGCACTGAAAAGCAAAATGTCCTCGACTCCGCGCTGGCCGAGTCGCTCGGCATCGCGCAGAAGGTGATCTTCTCGTCCGGCCGAGTTTCTCGAGAATTCATGCCCTTCTTGCTGTCTGCCTGCGACGTATACGCGGCGCCGTCACGGCTCGAAGGGTTCGGCATGGGGCAAGTAGAGGCCGGCGCGTGCGGCAAACCGGTGATTGGCATTGCCGCCATGGCCATGTTGGAGACGCTCGTGCACGGCGAAACGGCGCTGCTCGCCAGCGTCGCCCACGAGAACTACGCCACCGAAGCGGTCGTCGGGCCAGAGGCGGGCTTCGAGCCAGGGCACCGCCTGCAGTTCCCGAACCCGCGTATCGTCGACTATCGCGCGAGTGTCCCGGAGCTCACCGCGCATCTCAAGAGTTTGCTCAATGCGCCCGAGCTCCGCTTGCGCATGGGCGTGGCCGGGCGCCGCCGCGCCGTCGAGTCGTACGATTATCGCAACATCGCCCGGCGCTTCGTCGAGCTCGTTCGGTCCAAGCTCAGCTTGCAGTAGTGGTGCTCATGGTAGAACCGTTGCCCCCCGCCGTCGAAGAAGCGAAGGCTGCCGCGCTTCAGGTGCTGCTCAATAACGCGCGCACCGGCCGCAATGGCTTGCCGCGCACCGCGGCCTGGGGGTACCCCGAGCCGTACACGCGCGATCTGTTGATCGGCGCGCTCGGCTCACTCGTGAGCGGCAATGCGGAGCTCGCGGATTCGCTGCGCCGAGTGCTGATCACGCTCGCAGAAAACCAAAGCGAGCACGGCCACATCTGCTCGCTCGTCGACGTGCCGAGTGACCGCGGTGCAAGTGACACGACGCCGCTCTTTTTGATCGCGCTCGCGCTATATCAAAAGGCCTCGGGAGAGCCGTCGTTTCTCGCGGAGGCCGGGCAACGGGCGCACGTTTGGATGTCTTATCAGAGCCCGGAAGACAACGTGCTCGTCACTCAAGAGCCGACCAGCGATTGGCGCGACGAGCAATGGGTAGAAGGCTCGGGCTTGTTCGTGAACGCGCTCGTGCACGCCTATCTGAAGTTGCGCGGCGAGGCCGAGCGCGTCAAGACGTTCGAGCTCTATGCGCCACGCTTGGACGTGCGAGGCCTCGACCAAGCCTACGTTCACGAGCGCCTGATCGGCCGCGAGCGGCCGTACTACGCGCTCTGGGCGTTCAAGGTGGCAAACAGCGAGCGCTTCGATCTGTTGGGCAACAGCCTCGCGATCTTGACCGGTCTCGCAAGCCCCGAGCGTGCGCGGCAGATCGTGGATTTCGTGGAGCGCGAATGTCAGGCGCTTCGTGAGCAGGGGCAGCTCGCGCTTTCGCTGCCACCCTGTTTGTTTCCCTTCATCCTGCCGGAGGACCCCGATTGGCGTCCGCGCTATGCGCGATATAACCCACCTGGGTGTTATCACAACGGCGGAATCTGGCCGTTCGTGTGCGGGTTCTACGTGGCAGCGCTGGTGGCAGCGGGCCGCGCCGAGCTGGCTCGTGAAAAGCTGCTCGAGCTGAGCGAGCTGATTGTGCCCGCGCGCACCGTTAGCGAGAAATTTGGCTTCAACGAGTGGTTCAGCGCACAAGACGGTCTGCCCCGTGGCCAAGATTGGCAGAGCTGGTCGGCGAGCATGTTCTTGTACGCGGCGGAGTGTGTCGCCCAAGATGTCACGCCTTTCTTCGAAGACGCGCGACGCGCCTGAGTGGTGAATGGTTCTTGCAGAGCCACGTCCAATTTCGGGCCTCTGAATCTCAGCTACCGAATCCGCTTGAGGCGCTTTTGCGCGAGTCGATCCATGCACCATCCCCACACCGCGCTCCCCGCGCACTCGGAAAAGATCCGGAAAAGCTCGCGACTTGAAAGGCGGCTCGGCGTCGGGCAAGAGTTCGAACACGCCCGGTCACTCAGCACATGAGCGCAATCCCAATTACTTCCAAGCGGCGCTTCGAAGCCTTTCGCAACGCCGGAGTTCGAGAGCGGGAAGCGCATACCGAGCAGTCGCGCGCTACCCAACCGCGGCGGGCACGTGCGCAACTGCGCGCTCTTGCCACGTGGCTGCGCCCGCACCGAGGCAGCCTGCTATTGATCGTCTGGCTCGGTCTGTCGAGCATCGCCATCGACATGCTGTGGCCACTCGGCTCGCGCTATTTGGTGGACCGCGTGATCTTGCAATCCGGACTACCGCTGGCCGAGAAGATCCGGCGCTTGGCCGTAATTTGCGCGCTGATTGCCACGCTGTTCGTGGCAAATTCGCTGTTCGACTTGTGGCGCAGCTTCCGCACGCAGCTCTTGAGCTCGCGCTTCTCGTCGGCGCTGCGCGCGCGGCTCTTTCGCCGGATTCTGCGCCTGCCCATGCCCGAGCTCGACGAGCTGAAGACGGGCGGGGTGATCTCTCGGCTGTCGAGCGATGTCGACAACGCGACGAGCTTGTTGCAGATGGCCGTGCTCGACCCGGTGTTGTCCGGCGTGCGACTGATCGTCACACTCGGCATCATCTTTTCGCTCGATTGGCAGATCGCGGCGGCGATCGTGCTCGCCGTGCCGCCGATCGTGTTCGCGCAAAATCTGTGGGTACGTCAAAGCCGCGCGATCTGGAAATCGATCGGCGAGGATCGCTCGCAGATCGACGCGCGCGTGAGCGAGGGGCTGAACGGGCTGCGGGTGGTGCGCGGGTTCGCGCGCGAGCGCCGCGAAGCCAGTTCTTACACCGTTGGCCAACACACCGTCGTGCGCAAGCACAGCCTGGCGACAGGCACGCAGCGAAGCGTGGCGCTGGTCTGGGATCTGGTGATGCCGCTCACCCAAGTTACGATCCTCGGGTTTGGCGGCTATTTGGTGCTGCACGGACAGACCACGGTCGGCACGCTGATGGCGTTTCAAGGCTATTTGTGGCGCATGATCGATCCGATCACCGAGCTCGTGCGCTCCATTGGCGAAACCCAGCGCGGCCTCGCCGCGCTGGATCGCGTGTGTGACGTGCTCGATAAGCCCGCAGAGAAGCCGGATCGCCCTGGTGCCGTGGATGCGCCCGCGCAGGTTCGGGAAATTCACCTCGACCACGTGCACTTCGCGTACCGGAAGGATGCCCCGGTGATTCGCGATTTCGAGCTACGCGTTCCGGGGGGCTCGGTGGTCGCACTGGTGGGCGCGAGCGGCGCCGGTAAGACCACGATCACCGATCTGATCGCGCGCTTCCACGATCCGACGAGTGGCGCGATTCGCGTCAATGGCATCGACATCCGAGACATTCGGCTACGGAGCTACCGAAAGCTGCTCGGGATCGTGCAACAAGACGTGTTCTTGTTCGACGGCACCGTGCGCGAGAACATTGCCTACGGCCGAAGTGACGCGGCCGACGCCGAAATCGAGGACGCGGCGCGCGCCGCCAACGCGCATGATTTCATCATGCAGCTGCCAGAGCGCTACGAGACGCGGGTCGGTGAGCGCGGCATCAAGCTCTCCGGTGGTCAGCGCCAGCGCTTGTCGATTGCGCGGGCGCTGCTCGCCGCACCGAAAATCCTGATTTTGGACGAGGCCACGAGTAACCTCGACACCGAGAGCGAGCAGCTGATTCAGGCCTCGCTGCAGCGTTTGCTAGCGAACCGCACCACCTTCATCATCGCTCACCGGCTGAGCACGATCACCCGCGCCGATATCATCGTCGTGCTCGACCGTGGTCGCATCCTCGAGGTCGGCAACCACGAGTCGCTGATTCGCCGCCGTGGGGTTTATGCGGCCATGCTCGATCGCCAAAAGCAGGAACCGGAGCGAAAATCGGCCGCTCGTCGCGAGCCAGTCCGCGCTCGCGGCAGCCACGCAGACGCAGAGTAGTGGGCTCGGCGCTTGCCGCCGCCCCGCGGCGGCGCGCGAGGCGCTCGCGCTCTCGAAAGCCGTTCGCGACGCCGAAGGCTGGGCCGCCCCGTGACTGCCACGTGACCATCAACCCCCAAACTCCAAAGTGCGCGCGGCTCCGCTGAATGCGTCGTGTTGCCGCTCAGGCGCGTGCGGCGTACCAAATCACGACGTTGCCGTTCTTGAACGTGCGAGTCCGCTCGAGCTCGAGCTCGACTTTGCGCGTGACGCCTTCGAACAAGGTCCGACCGTTGCCGATCGCGAGCGGATGGATGACGAGTTGGTAGTGGTCAATCAAGCGCGCTTCGGCCAGCTGCCGGACGATGCTGCCGCTGCCCATCAGCACCAAATCCGGACCGGGCGAGGCTTTGAGCTTTTGCACTTCGCCGATGAGATCGCCTTTGACGAGCTGGGTGTTTTGCCAGTTGACCTCGCTCAGCGTGCGCGAGAAGACGACTTTGGCGCCGCTGTTCATGCGCTCGGCGATCACTGGCGCGCTCGAGCGCGCTTGAGCTGTCGGCCAAAAGCTTCGCATCATCTCGTAGGTGACGCGACCGAAGAGGAGCACGCCTTCGCCACGCGCGTTCTCGGAGGCGAACTCGGTCCATTCCGGATCTTGGTTGTGAGCCCAGCTCATGTCCTGGTTTTGGTCCGTGAAATAGCCGTCCAGCGAGATGTTGTTGAACACGTTGAGCTTGCGCATGGTTTTGCCTTTCTAGGAGCGTGGTTCGCGGCTGCTTTCAGGGCGCAGCGTGCCCGTGGTCGTCCAGCGCTGCGAGTAGCGCGGGCAGCGCTCGGCGGAGCTTTTCGCGGTGGCCCGGCCCCATCACGAAGGTGGCGAGCAAGAAGCCATTCAGCCCTTGAAAACCGCTGTGTTCGAAGGTCACGCGCGTGCCACCTGCGTGTGCTTCGAGCTGCCAACTGACGTAGGTGGGGCTGCCGCCGTCGCGGTCGACCCAGCTGTAGCGCAAGCGCGACGGCGCGCGCGCTTCGAGCATTTCGCATTCGATGAAGCCGCGCCAGGCGCGGTTCGGCGTGCCGTAGAATTTGAAGCGCGCGCCGAGCTCGGTGGAAAAGCCCTCCACGCGCATGCCCCAGCGCGCGATCAGCTCGGGCTCGGTGAGCGCGCGCCAGACCTTTGCTGGCGGATGCGGATAATCGCGGACCACGCGCACGCGGCTCATGAGCGCTTTCGCTTTCCGGCGCGCCGAGCAGGCGGCTCGGGCTCGGGCGGCATCTCGTCCAGGACTTGGCCGAGCGCGTCGAGCTGCCGCTCGATGTGCGCTCGGTAGCGGTTCAGCCAGACGTCGATTTCGCCGAGCGGTGCGGCTTCGAGCCGGTAGTAGCGAAAGCGACCTGCCGTGCGTTCTCCGACCAGCCCCGCGCTTTTCAAGATTGAAAGTTGCTGGCTGACGGCGGATTGCGTCACGTCGAGCGCGGCCACGAGCTCGGACACGTTGCTCTCGCCCGCAGCGAGCGCGTCGATCAGTCGGCGGCGGGTGGGGCAGGCAATGGCCTGAAAGACGCTGTCGTCGCTCGCGCTCCGTGACATGCCTCGCATCATATTAGCATTCGCTACTATGTCAAGCGCAGGCGTTTTTGGCTGGTTCTTTGACCTCTGCGCTGCGCGCGCCGCCTTCAGTGGCAGCCGTTTACGGTGTCGGTGCTCGCGTGCCCGTGCTGGCGAGTCCGGCGCGCTCGGCCGCGAGCTCCGCGAGGCTCGACCAATCGAGCTCACCCTTGCCGTTGGCTAACGCGGTCAGGAACTGATCGCGCAAGATGCTGGCAAAGGGCAACGGTACGTGCAGCGCGTCGCCCGCGGCCAGCGCGAGCCGCAGATCTTTCGAGCCCAACGAAAGCTTGAAGCCGGCGGGCTCGTAGCGCCCTTGGGCGATCAGTTGCGCGTAATTTTCGAAGATCGCCGAGCGCGCAAAGACATCCATGAACAGCTCCAGAAAGACTTCCGGCAAAATGCCGGCTTTGCGCGTGAGCGCGAACGCTTCGCCGAGCGCCTCGATCATCGAGGCGATCAAGAAATTGCCGGTGAGCTTGACGACGTTTGCGGCCGAGGCGGTATCGCCGAGCCGCGTCACGCCGCGCCCCATCGCTTGCAGGGCCGGCAAGCTGCGTTCGATTGCGTCCGGCGCGCCCGCTGCGAGCACCCAAAGTTGTTTCGCCGCCGCAGCTTCCGGTCGACCAAAGACGGGCGCGGCCACGTAGCCTTGCTTTGCTGCGGCGTGCGCGGCAGAGAGCCGCTCGGACAGGGCCACCGAAATCGTGCTTGCCGATACGTGCACGGCACCCGGCGCGAGACCGGCGAGTAGCCCGTGCTCTGCGAAGGTGACCGCCTCGACGGCGGCATCGTCAGCGAGCATCGAGAATACGACCTCGGCGTCGCGCGCTGCTTCAGCGGGCGTGGCCGCGATGCGAGCGCCGCGCTCGCCGAACGGCGCCGCGCGCTCGGCGCTGCGATTGTATACCGCGAGCTCGTGACCCGCGCCGAGCAGCGAGCCGGCGATCGCGCGGCCCATGGATCCCAGACCAACGAAGCCCAATTTCATGGCTGAAGTTTACTTCACGTCGCAGCAAAAGCCACACGATGCGCCGTGCACGCTTCGGTTGCGAGTGTGCTCGCGTGTCCACGCGCGTGTCGCGGCGCGCAGACAAGGTTTTTTTTTTGATGGTCACGCGACACGAAGCGTGTCGTCACAGCCTTCGGCGTCAAAGTGCGTGTGCGCGCGTGCGACGCGCTTGGCTGCCATTCGACGCCGAAGGCTGTGCAACGGCCTTTTGCCGCTGACGCCCCACTTCGCTTGGAGAGGAAGAGGGAGAATTCACCGCCAAGCCGCCAAGAGCGCCAAGGTCGCCAAGCGAGAATTGGGGTTGGTTCGACGCACGCCGTCGAATAGACGTCCGCTGTCGCAGTAGGTCGACCCATCGCAGCCACTTGATGTAAAGCGCGATACCCAAAGATCATGGGCTCATTTGGAAGCCGAGTGACGTTCGCGTGTCGCTGAGCACTTGGCGCGTCTTGGCGCGCTTGGCGGCTTGGCGGAAATCCGGAGTCCGCTACTCATTCCGCTACTTCCCCGTGACCATGGCACGGCAACTCTGATTCTGCCACTCGCAGGCTCGGGGCGCGCGCGCCGACATGCTCGCGAGCGCAGTCGCTGCTGTGCATCCCGTTGGGTGAACCTGCGCGGTGCTCGCTGCGCGCGTGCACGGGTTTCGTGCCGAAGCGCGCAAGTTGCTGACAGCACGGGCCTGCGCGCTATGCTCGGTCGGTTATGCCCGCGACGAGCACCCGCAGCGTGTTGTTCCTGTGCAGTGGTAACTACTACCGGAGCCGCTTTGCAGAGGTGTTATTCAATCATCTGGCCGAGAGCTGCGGATTGCCTTATCGAGCCGATTCGGCGGGCCTGTGGCGTGATTGTCACACGCACAACGTCGGACCGATCTCGCCGCACACGATCAAGGGGCTGGAAGAGCGGGGGATCCCGCTGCCGTCGGTGTTGCGCAAACCGCGCGAGGTGGCCGAAGCGGATCTGCGGCACGCCACGATCGTGATCGCGTTGAAGGAGGCCGAGCATCGACCGCTGGTCGACGCGCGCTTTCCCGCCCACAGTCAGCGCGTCGAATTTTGGCACGTAGACGACGTGGGCGACGCGCCACCGAGCGTCGCGTTGCCGTTGATCGAGCGCGGCGTGCGTGAGTTGATCGCGCGGTTGGCGGCTGAAAATCGCTGAGTTCGGGCTCGGCAAGCGCTGACCCTTGCTGGAAAGACGGCTGCGGCGTCCGCTGGTCGACGCGCGGCGTGCGTTCGTCATTTGCCGCCGAAGGCTGTGACGCGACACGACGCCGTGCGTGACCATCAAAATACCTGGGAACGAGGCTCGGCGTCAGACCGGCTTCAGCGTCTCCTTGACGATCTTTTTGGCTGTCTCATAGCGCTCGAGCATGGCGCTCGCTTCCGCTTCGCCGAGCACCGCTTGGGCCTTGGGGAAGAAGGAGTTTTCCTCTTCGGCCACGTGCTGCTGCACCATGGCGTACACGCGCTCGTAGGCGGGGCCCCACGCGGGCGTCGCGTAGTCGAGCGCGTCGAGCTCGGCGATGGCTTGTTCGAGCTGCTGCGCCTCCACGTTGTGCGCGGCGGCGAGATCGCGCGTATCCAAGTAGTTGCTCAGCATGGCATAGACGACCGTGAGCTCAGCGCGCTCGTGCGACAGGAGCTCGGCGCGGATGCGCGGGTAGTGCTCGCGCCGGAACTGCGCGTCGCTGCTTTTGCTCACCGGCTTCATCATGGCTGCCACCTCGCCGTGCTCTTCTGCGAGGTGCAGGAATACGCCACGCAGGCCGTTGAAGCCGGCTTTCACTGCCTTGGCGGTGCCCACTGCTTTGACTCCGATTTGCTCGATTGAATTGGCCATGAGCTCCGGCAAGCAAGGCACGTGCCTCGGCTGAGCGGCGCGCACGCGCGGTGCAGATTTGCTACACGCATGGCCAACGCTCAAGCAGGCTCTGCCTTGAGCAGCGGCAGATAGCGCTCCGCGGTCGCCACCAAGCCCGAACGAACGCTGGCGTAGCGCGGCGCCCAGCCGAGCTCACGGAGGGCGCGATTGCTGACGCGAAAACCGGGCAAGCCGGCTGCCGCACCGGTCCCCGGCGAGGCGCGCCGCTGCCCGCACAAATCGGCGACGATGCCGAACACTTCACTATAGCGCATGGGCTCGTCGTCCGCGGCGATCCACGCGCTCCGCGGAGCGGCGCGTTCGAGCACGATCAGAAACGCGGCCGCGAGATCGGCCACGTGGATCGGCGAGATGAAATCGGAACCGTCGCCCGGTGCCGCGAGCTCGCCGCGCAGGTAGCGCGTGAACCAGTCGTCGTCGACGGTGGTGCCTGGGCCGTACAGCGCGGCGCCGCGCACGATTCGGTAATCGCCGGGCCAGTCGGCGAGCGCGCGCTCGGCTTCGAGCGCCGCGGCGCGCCGGCCGCTGGCGACGAGCGGGCTCTGCTCGTCTTGCAACGACGATTGCGTCTCCGCGTGTAGCATCGCAATACTCTGGGAAATCAGCGTGATTTTCGCGCGATCGCAGACGGCGATCACGTTCTTCATGCCCTCGCGCCGCATGCGATCGTACGTGGCCCAATCGCCGCCGCTGCCGTCCGCGCGCGGTATCGAGCTTGCGATGTGGATCAGCGCGTCGCATCCGGTGACCAGGTGAGTGAGGCTTGCGGGCTCGAAGATATTGGCTTCGACTTGCTCGACGCTGGCGATATCCGTGGCTGGGCCGCGCTGGCGCACGCCCGCGCGCACGCGATGCCCGGCCTCGACCAAGCGCGGCAGTAGGTTCCGACCGATGACTCCGCTTGCCCCCAATACTGCGACGTTCATGGGCCATGGATTTGCCACGAGCCTCGCTCGAGGTCGAGCGCCGCGCGTGCTCGCAAGAACGCCACGACCTTTTTCACCCGCGCGGCGCGATCAAGCGCCGGCTTCTGCGGGCGTCAGGCTTTCCACGCTTCAGCCACTTCGAGCAGCGCGCGCGTGGCGACGGCGCGCACGGTTTGCCCGGAGACCATGCGCGCGAGCGCGAACAGCGCGGATTTGGTGAGCGCGGTCGCTAGCGCCGAGTTGGGCCCGTGAAATGGCGAGAGCTGAGTGCTCTTTTCCGAGCGCGAGTGCAGCACCACCGCGGCGCCCATCAACGTCGCGCCGATACCGACGCCGATCAACAGCGGCTTTACGCCGGACAGCTGCGACTCGCTGACGCCCGATTGCGCGCGCGGAAGAGCCGCGCCTTGCGCGCGGAGTGGCCGCGGTTTACGCGCTTTGCCCGCATGCGTCGGGCTGCCGGAGTCGGACGAGAGAGCGGTGGCGGTCGCGTTTTTTGCCATGTTCATGCTTGGGATCGGACGGTTCCGGTGCTGGTGCACTCGGCGTGCCACGTGGACAATGGCGAGAAACTGCGGGGTCTTTGCGCGCGGCCGCGCGTGCGCTGTGGCGCCGCTGCCCGCGTGGGGTCGAAAGTGAGGCGCTTCGCCTCGCGCTCTCGTCAAACCGCGCTGTGTCGGCGCAGCGGAATGACGACGCCCAAGTTGGCGAAGCATTCATCGAGCGTGTGAAACGAACGCACGCCGACGCCGATGCTGAAGCCCAAGCTCGCGCCGGCCATGCGCGCGGCCGACTGCGTCGAGATCAACAGGATTTCGGTGCGCCGCTCGTGCTTGCTCTTGAAGTACTTCCACCACTCGCCGCCTGCGACGATCGCGCGCGGATCGAAGCCGGTCATCTCGGTCAGCTCCATGATCCAAATGGGGTTACTGCACGCTGAGAGCAGGCCCCGAAACTGCAAGTAGCGCTGTTCGGCGAGCTCTTTGGTGATGTAGCCGATGAACCAGGTGACGACGACGTTCGGAGTGACGGCCTCGCTGCGGATGTCGCTGTGCACCGAAGGCGCGGGCATGGACGAACGCATGGGTGGTGAAAGGTAGCACCCGCCACTATCAGCAGACAACAATCGAGCTTGTGACAACAATCGAGGCCGAGCGTCGACGCGCCGACACATTGCCATGATACAACCGTTCAGCGTCTCGTCTGCGCAGTAAAGGAGTGCTCATGGCCACGGACTATCCCCACGTCCTCCGCAAAGCGTTGCCTTGGCTCGATCACGAAATCCCGAGTCGCGCTCGTCTGTTAGGCAGAATCCATTGCCCCTTTCCGCTGCACATCAATCCGCATGCGGAGGCGGCCGAGCGCGCGTCGCTCGGGTGGCTGTCACGGTTTGGCTTGTTCAGCGGTGAGGCCCACCGGGCCGCGGTCAGTCGCGCACACCTCACCACGCTGGTGGCAGGGTTCTATCCCAGCGCGTCGCTCGAGGCGCTCAGTCTCGCGTCGGATTACGTGTGCTGGGCGTTCGCGCTCGACGATATCGGTGACGAGAGCGAGGTCGGCGAGCGCCCGGCCCGGTTGCTGGCGCTGTTCGAATGCTTCGAGCGCGTGCTCTCGGGCGAATGCCCTTTGGCTGCCAGTCAACCGCTCGTGCGCGGCCTGCACGATGTTTGGGTCCGCCTCGCGGCGTTTGCCAACGACGCGCAACTGCGCGAGTTCGTCGCGGGCAACCGCGCGTATTTCGGCGGCATGCTCTGGGAGGCCAACAACCGCGCGCACTGCTGGGTTCCAGACGAGACCGCGTACGCCGCGTTTCGGCCAGCAGCGGGCGCGGTGCCTTCCTTCTTCGCTTTGATCGAGCCGCTGGAACGCATCGTCCTCGCGCCGCACGTGCGTGAGAACGAAGAGCTGCAGGCGCTCGCCAAACTGGCTGGCGAAATCATCTGCTTCACGAATGACCTGCTCTCGTACGAAAAAGAGCGGGCTCATCGCGACTTTCACAACCTGGTCATCGTCTATGAGCAGCACCGAAAGCTCTTGCCGGGTGCGGCTGCCCTGCAGGCGATCATCACCATCAACTCGGCGACACGCGAGTTCGTGAGGCGAGCGAGCGCGCTGCCCAGCTTCGGTGCGGAGCAGGACGCGGAGCTTTTGCGCTACGTCGGCGTGCTGCGCGCAGTGATCCGCGTCACCTTGTCGTGGACCTATGATTCAACGCGCTATCGCGCTGAGCCCTGACTTCGAGGCCGCGCAGCCGTAAGTCTTTCGCGCAGCGACGGATTCGAGCTCCTGCGCGCTCGAGCGAGACGCGGGTAATTCGACCATTTCGGACCCGCGGGCCGGGCGAACTCGACATTGCGAGTTTGATTCCACTGCAACCTGCAGAAAATACGCTGTTCGCGCGCGGCCATTGCGGCTACGTCAGCCGCGGGATTTCCGACGACTCAGGTCATGCGGTACTGGATTGCGTTCTTCGCGCTGACGATTTCGAGCAGCGTATCGGCGAGCCCGTTCAGCGAAGGCCTGGCTGTCGAAACAGAATCGCCGGATGCGCTCTGTCCGGATCTCGCGACCACGCGCGAGGCGATTCACAATCGGCTCGGCACGCTCGCGCTCGGCGGCGAGGAGCGCGGTTGGACCGCGCGCTACACGGTCGGGCACGCGCCGGGGGAGGCGGGCGATTTCGTGCGGCTGGAGCTGCTCGATCCGGGAGGCGTGCTGCGTTTGCAACGCGATCTACCGCGTCAAGACGAGGCTTGTGCCACGTTGGCGCAGGCGATCGCGCTCGTGATCGAGCGCTATTTTCGCGAGCTTGCCCCCGCGCTGACGGTAGAGCCGGGGCTCGCTCCGAGTACGGCACGGATGCGAAATTCGGTGAGCGCGCCCGTTCCGCTCCTCGCGCCGCGCTGGGCGCTCGGTTTCGGCGTCGGCGCCGCGAGCGCGCAGCCTGGCGCGATCGCCGCTGCCCAGGCGGGCTTTTGGCTCACTCGTGAAACCCATCTCGAGCTGTCGGTGCTCGCGGATTTGGCTCCCTACCACGAGCGCCTCGGCAGCTCGGAGCTCGAGCTCCGCACCTATCCTGTCGTGCTGGGGGTCGGTTTTGGACGACGCATCGAGGTTTGGGACTTCTTCCTCGGTCCGGAGACGCGCTGGAGCCTCGAGAGTGCGCGTGGCAGCGCGCTCGATGCGGCCAATGCTGGGCTCGGCGGGGCGTGGGCAGCGGGCGCCGCGGGCGGGCTTTCGTGGTGGCCTCGCGGGCCGGTCGGAGTCGCCGCACGAGCCTCGCTCGACTACGCCCTGGCGCGGACCACGTTTCAGATCGAGACGGGCGCGGGCCCGAAGAAAGTCCTCGAATTACCGGCAATCCAAGGCTCATTTACGTTGAGCCTAGTTTTCGGTCGAGGTCGGTGAAGGTTTCCTCGCCTGTTGGCTCTAAGGAACCGTGATGTTGGCTCCTGCGTCCGGGCTCGTCCTGGCCGCGCCTCAAGAGGGCGCGCTGCTGGAGCGCTGCGTCTCGGGCGACGAGGCCGCCTGGCGCGACTTGTACCGCGTGTATTACCCGGTGGCGGGCGCGTTCTTGCGCAAGCTAGGCGTGAAAGAGCGCGAACTCGACGATGCGACACAAGAAGTGTTCGTGCAGCTCTTCCGCTACTTGCCCCAGTTCCGCGGCGATGCCCAGCTCAAGACTTGGCTCTTCAAATTGTGCGCCACGCAGGCGCGCCGTGCGCGCCGTTGGCGCGCCGTATCCGGCGCGCTCGAGCGCTGGTTCAGCAGCGAAGAGCCGACCACCGGGCTCGAGCTCAGTCCGAGCGCCGCCCGGCAGCGCGTACAGCGCTCGCTCGACAGCCTGAACGACGGCGAACGGTTGGTGCTCGTTCTGTACGAGTTCGAAGGCCTGAGCGGCGAAGAAATTGCGCGGGTCGCCGGGTGTCCGGTCGCGACGGTGTGGCGGAGGCTCCACTACGCACGCCGTCGCT
>Ga0068855_100001994_pt1 | contig 25355 bp, 22 predicted proteins | sample KBSCornC52_FD_66592 | JGI IMG/M metagenome (GOLD analysis project Ga0068855, IMG submission 66592) | Corn rhizosphere microbial communities from Kellogg Biological Station, Michigan, USA - KBS Corn C5-2 | ecosystem: Host-associated > Plants > Roots > Rhizosphere > Soil ... | reverse complement strand
CGGCTGTACCGAGGGACAAGGCTTCTATTTGTCACGACCACTGAGCGCGGCAACGTTGGCCAGCGCATTTGTATCTGGCACGGCCAATCGTGGCAATAGCGCGATCGGCACGGACCGCGCTTTGCCCCCAGTCTGCCGTCAAACCGCTTGACCCTGCTTCAGATCGCTATTTCAGTGCATTGTTGAGTACAAATGCCAGTCGCACGCCGGCCTTGCTCAACTGGGTAGCCACGACTGCCTTGGCGTCGGTCACATACGAGGCGGGCAGACTGTAGTGATTCGAGCTGGTGGGCGCCGGCAACAGCCCATAAGTATGGTTCTGCGCTATCGTGAATGATTCCATCGCCCAATCATCAGCCGTGCCGGCAGACCATTGCGCGCGCTGCGCGGCAGTAATATTGGCAATCAAACTCTGCGCAATAGCCGACTCGCTCGATCCCAGCAGATTCACGAACTCCGTGTCCCAATAGTGATGCAGGCTGTTGGATGCAATCCCCGGCGCGGTTACCGTCTTGTCGTTGCCGCCCGCGTCATTGTCATCACTGGAGTGCAGTGGTTGATGCATGTCCCCAACGAAATGCAGCACGAACTGCAGGGCTTCACGCACTTCGGTTGCACTCGTCGCACTGTTCAGCAATTCCTCCTGGAACTCTTCGATCTTGTCGACCACACAATCATTTGCAGGCCCGTTCGACGCCAGGGTCCCTCCGGGCAGCGTCGGCCGGCCAAAACATGCAGTCGTCAAGTTGGGCGCAGTGATTTCGATGTCCACGAAATGCCATTTGGCCGTCTGGGCACGATGCGCCGAGCTGGAGTCGCGAAACTTGTCCGCCCACGTGGCTTCCGAGTCGATCTTCGTGTTGGCTGTCAGGTGGGTAGCGTCCTTTGCCAGAATGGAATTCAACTTCGTCCGTACAGCCGGATCGAGATAGTTGTTTGCAATCAGGCCGACTACTTCGTGGCCCAGATCACCCCAGGCATACGCAGGCGTGACGCCGCAGAATAACGTGGCAACTCCCACGGCTGCAGCCGCAGTGGCACGAATGGCAATCATGGACGGGGATCGATTGTGCATATGTTCCTCCTGAACGATGACTCCTGGACAGATCATCGAAGGCGTTCATGACGGTCAGTTTACAACCCAAGCATTTTCTGGACGTGAGGAGCGCTTCGTGCCGCTGCGCGCGTGAGCTCGATGAACTTGAGAACGGCGGGATCCGACTCCCGCATGCGGTGAGCGAGACTGAGCTGAGCTCGCACCGGCCGACCGCGCAAGGGAATGTAGGCTAGCGCGTTCGGCTGCAGGCCCTGCATGCTCCGGGGAACGACCGAAACACCGAGCGAGGCCGCCACGAGATTGATCGTCGCCGCCAACTGCGGTGCGTATTGCTCCACTCTAGGCTTGAACCCGGCTTTCTCGCATGCAGCGACCACGGCATCGGCGAGACCTGGACGCACCGCACGGGGGTAGAGAATGAACGCTTCGTTCTGCAGCTCGCGAAGGTCGATGCTCTTGCGTCTAGCCAAGGCATGACCGCTAGGTACCGCAGCCACCATCTCCTCTTCCTGCAGGAGCTGCAGGGTGAGTCCCTCGGTCGACTTCAGCGGCGGCCGCACGAATGCGACATCGATGCGCCCCTCACGTAGCGCAACGGCCAGCTCCGTCGACTGCCGCTCTTCGAGTGACACCTCGATATCCGGAAATGCAGAGCGAAAGCTGCGGAAGGTGGACGTGACCAGGGGATTGAATGATGCCGACTCGGTGAATCCCACCCGCACCTGCCCTGTTGCGCTCCGCGCTGCCCGCTTGGCAGTGAGTACAGCATTGCGCACGTCCCCCAGAATCCGCGTGACCTCCGCCGCGAAAGCCCTGCCGGCCTGAGTCAAGCGGATCCGGTAGCTCGAACGGTCGATCAATGTAACACCCAGCTCGGCTTCCAGCGCTTTGATCTGCTGGGTCAGCGGTGGCTGGGCGATGTGCAGGCGGCGGGCGGCGCGGGTGAAATTCAACTCCTCGGCGACGGCGAGGAAATAGCGGAGATGCCGTAATTCCATCTCTATACTTTTCTCATATAGAGAGGCATTGATCAAGCGACGTGCGTGCCTCGGCAACTGACCTCGAGCCACCGGCTGGCGATTGCACTTCCCGGCTGTTTGGTGCGATGCAGGAGATAAACAGTACCTGGACCAGCATGAAGACACCTCGTAAACCTGCGGACCAGGCGTGCTACGCGCATCACAAAACGATAACGGCTCATCGTGCTATCTTTTTCCGGCTCATCCGCTGAGCGCTGGGCTTGGGCAGCAGCGTCGATCGTACGCAGCCACCCTGCAGCACAGACGGCACTCGATTTCAGAGGTGATTTACGTGTCGCAACCTGGCCTGAAAAAGTCAACCAACACCGACACTACCGCGGAGACGCAGCCCCAATCGGGCGCCGAAGTGATGTACACGACGGTCTACACCTTCGTAATCTACGACCACGACAAAGGCACTACCGTCATCCATCCGCGCATGGCCACACGTCAAACAATTGCCAACATGCGTGGCAAGGTCAATGAAGAGACGGCATGGGTCGTCGAGGTCGGCGATCTGGATCCCATGGGATTTTATAGCGGCGAAAAAACGCCGAATAAACTATGACGTGTGCATTGGATCCCCGCCTCTGGGGCCGCGGACGTCTTCCCGGGAACAGCGGCGTGCATCACCCCCTGCCCTCCGGCGGCGTGACTCGCAGCCTGCGCGGATAGCTCTCCCGCCTACCGAACACGGCAATCTATTGGCGCCGATCGTCCAAGAAACGGTCACACCCGCCGGCTAACATGGTCGACCGCAAACCAATTCGAGCTCCCGTGCTCGGAGGCACCATGAGTCCCGCGCCAGATGCATTCTCCTTTCCCGCAGCGTTCCGTGTCCTCGACCTCGAGACAAATGGGGCCACCATCCACGTCCGCACGGGCGGCCAAGGTCCGGCAGTCGTCCTGCTGCACGGCTACGGGGAGACTGGAGACATGTGGGTCCCCATGGCAGCCGACCTTGCGCGCGATCGCACCGTGGTGGTCCCCGACTTACGAGGCCTCGGCCTCTCCTCCAAGCCCCCTGGCGGCTTCGACAAGAAGACCCAAAGCGGCGATGTCCTGGGCGTACTCGATGCACTACACATTGACCAAGCCGACCTTGTCACCCACGACATCGGCAATATGGTGGGCTTCTCATTTGCTGCGCTCCACCCGGAGCGCGTGCGTCGATTCGTGCTGATCGACGCCCCCATTCCAGGGATCGGCCCCTGGGAGGAAATCCTGAAGAATCCCCTCCTCTGGCACTTCCGCTTTGGAGGACCTGACATGGAGCGGCTGGTCGCCGGGCGCGAGCGCATCTACCTCGATCGATTCTGGAACGAGTTCTCAGCGGATCCGAAGCGCTTCAGTGAGGCCGCGCGCGCTCACTACTCCGAGCTATACGCCCTACCGGGTGCCATGCACTCCGGCTTCGCGCAATTCGCGGCGTTCGATCAAGACGCCCGGGATGACCAGGAATTGATCGCCAGCCGGGGCAAGCTGCAGATGCCCATCCTCGCCCTTGGAGGCGAGAAATCTTTTGGCCTCACGATGGCGGCCGTCATGCGTGCGGCCGCGACCCATGTCACCGAGGGCATCGTCCCCAACTCAGGCCATTGGATCATGGAGGAGAATCCGACCGCCACCATTTCATTGGTGCGCGACTTCCTGGACTCCACAGCCCACAGCGCTCAGACCGCGCGTGTCGCTCTATCGTGAAGGCGCTCCATGAATCGGCCCAGGTCGATGATGGCACGTTGATGGGTTCCTGCACCGATCAACCCGCGGTTGTCGAGACAACGTACCTTGAAAGAGAGCGACTTGCCGTTGATCTCCACCAGTTCGATCTCGGCTGAGATCTCCATACCGACGGCAGTCGGGGCAGTATGGGTGATATCTACGTGCGTGCCCACGGTGCGCTGTTGAGCTGACAAAAACGGGTGCAGGGCCATCACGCAGGTTTGCTCAACGAAGCCGATCATCAGCGCCGTTGCGAGCACCGGCGGCATTTCCTTGAAGCCCGGCCAGCTGGGATCCACCTGTGGCACCGTGTGACTCGGCGCGACCACGAGTCGCTCGCAATGGCGCAGGCCAACGGTCAGAACAGGTAGTGTTGAAGTGCTCATCGGACCCTCCGCGTACCGATGCGCCAACCAGCGACTATGGGCATCGCCATCGATCCATCATGATTCGGCCGCCGCGAGTCGCTCCGCAAAACCTCGACGCTCGAGCGCGTGTGCAGCGTCCTCGAGGACCCTGCGCAACGGGTGGCCGATTTCCTTTTCGAGCTCAGCAATGGCACGGAAAGTGACTGCCCAATGCGGCTCGAGCCGCTGCAGCAGCGCTCTGCCAGCAGGCGTCAGCCGGATCCCGGTTTTCCGGCCATCAGGAAGGCAGTGGCGGGAGACCAGCCCGTCTGACTCCATGAGGCTTACCGTCTGGCTGATGGCCCCCTGCGTCAGACGGGTACGCGACGTCACGTCGCCGATCGTCTGCGCGCCGGCATTCATCGCGCGGAGCACCGGCGTATATCGCGCCCGATAGTGAAGATTGATCTCACGGTAGCGATCCTCAGCTCCCTGTTCGACCAACTCCCCGACATAGCGGAGCAACTCACCCAGGCCAGGTTGCTGTTTTGGTGTCACCCGGCCATTATGCATTAGCGCTAATGTAAATTCAACATGCGGCCAGCGCAGCGGAACGTCGAGCTGACCGGCTGGAACGATTACACGCCCCCTGACAGCTCGGCCGCGGCCGCCAAGACTTCAGTCACGATGAGCGCGACATCGGTGTCCCGGGTGCGATGGTTGACGAAACAGGCACGCAGCGCGCACATGCCACGGAGGGTTGCGTTGGATAAATATACACGGCCGCGGCTGATCACCCGCTTCAGAATCGCCGTGTTGAGCTCATTCGTAGCCATCATCGATCCGGTGCTGCGGTACCTGAAACACACTGCGCTCAGTGTGACAGGAGCGAGTAACTCGAGCTCGGGATGCGTTGCGATGCGGCTTGCGAGCTCGGCCGCATGGCGCAGATCGACGCCAATCGCCGACCGAAATGCCTCCAGGCCATGGTAGCGCAGTGAAAGCCACAACTTCAGCGCCCGAAATCGCCGGGAAAGCTCCACGGACTGATCGAAATAACTGCATGCCGCGGCGGCCTCCGTCTCGAGCGGCTTCACGTAATCGCCTGAATGACTGAACGTCCGGATCGCAGTGGCGACATCCTTGAAAAGGAGCACACCGCAGTCCAACGGCTGATAGAGCCACTTGTGGGCGTCCAACGAAATGGAATCCGCCTGACTGAGGCCCACAAACTTCTCCGGTGCAGCCGCCGCAGCCAACGCGCCGTACGCCCCGTCGACATGCAGCCACAGATCGAACCGGTCGCAGACCGCTCGGACCTGCAGCAAGGGATCGATCGCTCCGGTGTTGACTGTGCCGGCCGTAGCAACTACAGCCAGCGGTTTCAGCCCTGCGGTAACATCGGCGCGAATGACTTCCTCGAGAACGCGCACGTCCAGCCGATATTCACCGTCCACAGCCACCAGGCGCAGGTTGGCCCGACCCAATCCGAGCAGCGCGACGGCTTTGGGTATGGACATGTGGACCTCGCTCGAGGCATAGACCACTCCGCCCTGGACGCCGGTCTCATTGGCGGGCAGCCGGGATTCCCGCGCCATGGCCAGTGCCATCAAGTTTGAGGCAGAACCTCCTCCGCACAGGCTACCGGTGAATTCGCCGCACGCGATGAATTGCGCGATCCAGCTTATGACCTGCTGCTCGATTGCGACACCGCTGGGCGCGGAGCGCCATGAGGTCACGTTCTGGTTCAACACGCTTGCCAGCAGGTCACCGAGGGCGGCGACCGGCTCACCGCTACCTGACACGTACCCGAAGAAACGCGAGGTCGGCGGCCGGGACGAGGCGATCACCGCCGACAGTGCGTCCAACGCGTGTTCGCCCATGCCAAGGCGGGGCGGCGCGGCATCGAGGTCCTGCAATGAGGCGGCCGGGTCGGACGGATAGGCCGGCATATGCTCCAGGTCGCGGAGGAAATCGGCAGCCATGTCGATGACCCGTCGCCCGAGCGTACGGAACGTCTCATCCGCAATGCTCAGCCCAGCCTCGTTTTCCTGCTCGGTCATGTCAGCTCCGCACGCGGCTCCTATTTCAACAAGCCGCGGTCATGGTAGATCCGGCAGTTCAGCTCGGCAGACAGCGACCCGGCGACCCGCAGCAGAGTGTGGATCAGGGATTGTGCGGGGGGCGCTCCGATCTGAGCGGATGTGCCCACGACCCCGATGATCCCCACGAATTCCGCGTCGCCCCGAAACAAGGGAGCCGAAAGGGCGTTGATCCCCAGCTGAACCTCGTCCATCGCGTCTTCGAAAAAGCGCTTGCGGATGAGGCCCAAGCGCTTCTCGATGACCCGCAGGTCGGTGATTGAATGCGCGGTAAAGGCAGTCAGCTTGCGTCCGAGCACGCGGCGGCGTGCTACCTCGTCGGCGAAGGCGAGCGCGATCCTCCCTTGTGACGAACAGTGCGATGGGGGCCGATTACCGGGCCGCGACGAGATGGAAAGCCGATCCAGATACTCGACGCAGGAGAGCACTATCGGCTCACCGTTCACCGGAATAGACAGGAGTGCCGTCAGGCGTGTCTGATCTCGCAGTTGTGTCAAAAATGGAGCAGCGATGGACCGCAGATCGAACTGCTCCAGTGCGGCCTCACCCAGGGAAAACAACCTGCCGCCCAGGCTATAGCCCCCGTTGCGGCTCTCCTGGAACACCACACCGAGCCGCTTGAGTGTGGACAAATGCCTGTAAACCCGCGGTTTGAGCTCACCGAGGTTACGGGCCAGCTCCGTCAGCCCGACCGGGCCGGGGGTATCTGCCAACTGATCGAGAATGCGAAAGGCAGTCTGCACCGACCGCAGACCTTCTCCTCGCCCCACCCGCCCGGCCGGCACCTTCGACTGAGCTGTCCGGAGTTTTCGCTTGGATTTCACGGCGCAATCCCTCCATGCCGCAACTCCGGCGCACGAGCGGCTGGCGCGGCACCCGCGGTGATATAATATACGAAACGCCGTTTCGAATTGCGAAACAACAGCAGCGAGGGGCAAGCCGATGTTTCTCAGGAACTGTTGGTACGTCGCGGCCCTGGATCGCGAGTTGATCGATGGCAGACTGTTGAGTCGAATGTTGCTCGGACAGCACGTGCTGCTGTTCCGGGGCGACAGCGGGCAGCTGTTCGCGCTGAACGACCGTTGTCCGCATCGCGGCGCCCTGCTTTCCCGCGGGCGCCTCGAAGGCGATGCCGTGCGCTGCATGTACCACGGCATAAAATATGACGGCTCCGGCAAATGCTTGCAGATTCCGGGTCAGGACATGATCCCACCGAAGCTGCGGGTGCCCGGCTATCCGGTCCAGCAGCGCGGCCCTTTCGTCTGGATCTGGATGGGTGACCCTGCCAAGGCCGATCCCGCGCTCATCGTGGATCTGCCCTATCTGACCGATCCGGCCTGGAAGGGTATTCCCGCATACTTGCATTACGCTGCGAACTATCTGTTGATTGTCGACAACCTGAGCGACTTCTCCCACCTGGCCTTCGTGCATACCGGGACGCTGGGCGGCTCGGAAGAATATGCCTTCGTGTCGAAACCGACCGTCATCGAGCGCCTGGAGCGCGGCTTCAGGGTCGAGCGGTGGCATCGCAACAGCGATCCGCCGCCGTTCCACAAGAAGGTCATCCGCGAAAAGACCGTCAAGGTCGACCGTCGCAACATCGCCACGATGTTGATACCTGGCGTCTTCATCATGGAAACACTGTTTGCCCCGACCGGCCAGGACGGGCAGGCAGGCGGTTTGGCCGGCGCGCGGGAATATCGCAATTGTCAGTTCATGACACCGGAAACCGAGCGGACGACGCACTTCTTCTGGTCCTACCTCAACAACTTCGAAGGCGCCGACTCCACGGTATCCGTGTCGCTGCTCGCCAGCCTCATCGAGGGATTCATGGAGGACAAGGCGATCATCGAGCGCCAGCAGCAGACACTCGACGAAGATCCCGGCTTCCAGATGCTGGCCATCCTCGCGGACGCGCCGCTCGCCCATTTCCGCCGCATTCTGAGCAAGCTCATCGACGCCGAACAGGCCGGCTCGCCTGTCCGAGCGGACGCTGCGCCTGCAACGACGGCAGCCAGTCAGCAAAAATAAAACGATGTTGAACATTACGGTGTTCACGTACAGGGGGAAGCATGGTAACGACGAAACGTTTTTTCGCCGCTGTCGGCATTCTGTTCTTGACATCGACAGGGGTGCGGTCCGCACCGGCAGACACGGTCGGCAACGAGGCGCTCGAACAAGTCGTGGTCACGGCCCAGAAGCGCACGGAAAGCGAGCAGACCGTCCCGATGTCCATGACCACGTTCGGCGGCGTCGCGCTCGAACAGAAAGCGATCAACAACTTCTTCGACTATGCCACCAAAGTGCCGAACCTGGCCTTCGCTCCGACCGGCGATGGAGTTGGAACCGCCCGCACCGTGTCGATCCGGGGCATCTCGGGAGACAATGTCACCGGCTTCTACATCGATGATGTACCGTTACCGGATTCGCTCGATCCGCGGGTCCTGGATATCGACCACATCGAGGTCTTGCGGGGGCCACAGGGCACGCTTTATGGGGCTCGCTCGATGGGCGGCACCGTGCGGATCATCACCAAGGAGCCGCAGCTCACGCAACTCTCCGGCAGCGTTCACGCGGGCGTCTCGACCACCGATCATACGAGCCAACCTGACTATACTGCCGACGGCATCATCAACATACCCTTGATCCAGGACCGCCTAGCCCTGCGGCTCTCGGGGTTCTACGATCGGGAGGCGGGTTATCTGCGCCGCAGCTACTGCACCGATCCGGCGACCGCGGGGATCACCTGTTTTCCGCTGTCCACCACCGGCAGAACGACTGTCAACAACATCGGGGCAATCGACACCTACGGTGGCGCGGCCAGCCTCACTATCAAGGTGAGCGACTCCTTCACCATCACGCCACGGATGATGATCCAGAGGGCCAACTACAACGGCTTTCCGCTCGCGGATTTCAACAGCATGCCGCAGAACGGCATCGGTTTCCCGGTCCCTTCGGGGCCCTACACACTGCCGCGCCCTTTGCGGTCGACCGATTTGACCCAGGCGCGATTCTTCGACGTTCCGGAAGGGGGCTCCGATCGATGGAATCTGTATTCGCTCACCGCACACTGGCAGACTGCAGTGGGCGAGCTGGTCTCCTCGACGGCTTACTTCGACCGCAGAGTCGATGAGCACGAGGACCAATCGGAATTCGTCTGGGCCGCCATTACCGCCGGCGCGTGCGCCAATCCGGCGCCGTTCTGCAATCCTCCCGCCCCTGGCCCGATCGAGGAAATCAAGGCATATCAGCGGTTCGTCGAGGAGATCCGTTTCGTCTCCGCTCTTTCCGGACCGCTGCAATTCGTCATCGGCGCGTTCTATTCCGACTTCCATGGCCGTGTGCCGTTTGCCTCGCTCTACCCCCCTTCCGAAGTGCCGAATCTCGACAACGAGCTGGGCGGACCCAACAACCCGGACTACCCCAATCTGATCTTTGCCCAGGATTTCCATACCGACATCCAGGAGCCCGCCTTGTTCGGCGAGATCTCGTACCAGATCACGAGCGCCCTCAAAATGACCGGCGGCTTGCGTTGGTACCAGGTGAAAACCACCTCGCACGGCTTCGAGGAAGGTCTTGCAGTGGGCGGTGGACCACCGCTGGTGAGTTCCGAAGCAACCGATAAAGAGAGCGGCGTCAATCCGAAAGTCGAGATCGACTACCACCTCACACCCGATCAGATGGTTTATGCGCTTGCCTCCAAAGGCTTCCGGCCCGGCGGTGTCGTTCCCATCGTCCCGCCGGGGACGGCCGGTACGCCCAATGATTGTGTCGCGGCACTGGCCCAGGTGAACCCCAACATAACCCTCGGCGAGACACGCAGATTCAAGAGCGACTCGCTGTGGAACTACGAGTTGGGCGCGAAGACAGCGTGGCTCGATCGACGCGTTACGGTCAACGCGGCGTTTTTTGACATCAAATGGAAGGACATCCAGCAGCAGGTCCTGCTCCCATGCGGCTTTCAGTTCAATGCCAACGCTGGGGCCGCCGAGAGCAAAGGCGCCGAGCTCGAGCTGCGCGCCCGCGCCACCGAGCATCTGGAGGCATCGTTTGGATTTGGCTATCAGGATGCGAAGATCACCGAAAAGGGCGAGTCTCCCCAGCCCGTGGGCTCGCCGGTCTTTCAGGTGCCGGACTGGACCAGTACCACATCGCTGTCGTACTCCACGGCGATCACCAACCGATGGAATGTGGTGAGCTCGCTCGACTACTCGTACATTGGCAGGAGCTATAGCGGCAACAACAGCCCGAGCGATCCCCGCAAGCGGCCAGCATACCGCTTGCTCGACGGACGTCTCGCCTTCACCACCGGTTCCCTCGAGCTGGCTCTCGTCGCCAAGAACCTGACGAACGAGTTGACCAACCTGGGCGACAACCGCTCGATTGCCGCGGAGGTCCCAGGCAGACCCCGACTCTTCATCAATCAGCCGCGCACCGTCGGAATCGAAATGCGAACCTCATTTTGATTGCGAGGCAGCCCCGCCGCGTTCAGGGGCTGCTGTTGACAACAACCCCCGATGCCGCAGCCATTCCTGCAAAAGCTGCGGCCACGACGAGAGCGAGGAATCAGACCCGCCGAGCCCCGTCCCGTGCGCACCGTGTTCAAAAATATGCAACTCAACAGGAACGTTTTCTTTGCGAAGGGCTTCGTAAAAACGCACGCTTCCTTCCGATGGGACGAGCCCATCATCGCTGGTGTGATAGATGAACGTCGGCGGCGTATTCGACGTGACGTACAAGCGAGGCGCGAAACCAACGTAATCCTGCGGTACACATGGCGTCTGTGATGCACTCAATGCAAAGTCACAATATTGAGAGTGACCCTCCGAAGTCAGCTGCATCCCCTCCAGCCATGGATAGCCGAGGATCAAGAAATCGGGCCGGCTGCTCACGCGTTCCACCGGATCAGCGGCATCGGCGCTCCCCGCAGATGCCTGCACGGCAGTCATCGCAGCCAGATGCCCGCCCGCCGAGAACCCCATCATGCCGATCCGAGCGGGATCGACGTGGAAATCCGCGGCATGCGCGCGCACAAAGCGAACGGCTCGCGCACCGTCGAGGATGGGAATTGGAAGGCGGGCGCTGTCTCCAACACGATACTGAAGTACGAAAGCAGTAACCCCTCGGCTCGTCAACCATGACGCAGGCTCGACCCCCTCCAGCACACCCGCCAGGTTCCGGTAGCCCCCTCCGGGCGCAACAACAACGGCCGTCCCGTTGACCTTGTCTTTTTGCGGGGAGAACCAGGTCAGCGTAGGCGTCTCACTGGGAGAATCGCTCTTCGCGCCCGGCGCCCTGCCCGCCCACAGGCGATAGGTATCCGTCGCATGCAACGCTTCCGGAAGCGTTTGCGTATGAAGCGCCATCACGCTCTGCGCTAAACATACAATGAATGCACTCACAGCCATCAACCACCCCCTCCCCGCGCCGGTGTGCCCATACTACCCTGACTGGAGTAAAATCCGCGGATCCGTCAGGTGGGAGAAGCGCATGGACTTGTCGATCAATGGCCAGAGCGTGCAGGTATCTGCGAGCGACGACACCCCGCTTCTGTGGGTCCTGCGTGACCACCTCGGCATGACCGGAACGAAATTCGGTTGTGGCATGGCGCTGTGTGGCGCGTGTACCGTCCTCGTGAACGGCGAAGCCGTGCGCTCCTGTGTCACACCGGTGTCCTCGCTGGCCGGAAAGAAGATCACCACCATTGAGGGCGTTGGGGCCACTCAACGCGGCAAGGCGCTCCAGGAAGCCTGGGTCGCACTGAACGTACCCCAATGTGGTTATTGCCAAGCTGGCCAGATCATGTCCGCCGCGGCGCTGCTGGCCACCAGGCCCCATCCGACCGACACGGACATCGATGCCGCGATGGCAGGCAATATCTGTCGGTGCGGAACATATCCGCGCATCCGCGCGGCCATCAAACGCGCAGCCGGTAAGACGGGAGAAGTGTCATGACAGAGCTGGCGCAAACCGTCATCGAAATCGAAAAGACCACGCGGCGTGTGTTTCTGGCGCGATTACAGGCGCTGGGTGGGCTGGTGCTCGCCGCGAACCTGCCTGACGTGGTGAATGCCTCGGAGCCGGCGAAATATGGTGCGGATGGCATGCCCCATGGTTGGAAAGATAATCCGCTGGCGTTCGTGGCGATTGGGAACGACGGTACGGTTACCATCGTCGTGCACCGCTCGGAAATGGGCCAGGGCGTCCGCACCGGTATGCCGCTCATCGTCGCCGATGAGCTCGAGGCAGATTGGACCAAGGTTCGCGTGACTCAGGCGACCGCCGAAGAGGAAAAATACGGCAACCAGGATACCGATGGTTCCCGCAGCACACGCCACTTTTTCGAACCGATGCGCCGTTGCGGGGCCGCTGCCCGCATGATGCTCGAGCAGGCGGCCGCTCAGACCTGGGGTGTGCCGGTTGGCCAAGTGCGGGCCCTCAATCACGAAGTCGTTCACGAAGCGAGCGGCCGGAAGTTAGGTTATGGAGCACTGGCACAGCGTGCTGCCAGATTGCCAGTGCCGCCGCGCGCCGCGCTACGCCTCAAATCGCCCGCGCAGTTCCGTTATATCGGCAAGGGAGAAACCCCGTTGGCCGATGGATGGGACATCGCGACCGGGAAAGCTCAATATGGGATCGACTCCCGGGCCGAGGGGATGTTGTTTGCCGTCATCGCGCGCTCGCCGGTGCTCGGCGGGAAGATCGCGAGTGTCGATTCGTCACAGGCTGCGAAGATACCCGGCGTCATCAAGGTGGTGCCGCTTCAGTCCGTTGCGCAGGGTGCGCAATTCCAACCTCTGGCCGGAGTCGCGGTAATCGCCAGTGATACCTGGATCGCCATCAAAGCTCGCAACGCGCTCAAGATACAGTGGGACGACGGCCCCAACGGGACATACGATTCCCAGTCGTATCGGGCCGAGCAGCAGCAGGCCGCCCGCAAGCCGGGAAAAGTGCTACGCGCTACGGGCGACTTCGACGGCGCGCTGGCGAAGGCGTCTCGCAAAATAGCAGCCGAGTACTACCTGCCCCACATCGCGCACGCCACGATGGAGCCGCCGGCTGCGCTTGCACGCATCGACAACAACCACTGTGAGGTGTGGGCACCCACACAAGCCCCGCAAGTCACCCGCGAAGACGTCGCCAAACACGTTGGTCTCGCGCCGGAGAATGTGACGGTTCACGTCACCCTCCTCGGCGGAGGGTTCGGCCGCAAATCCAAGCCGGACTTCGCGATCGAGGCGGCACTGCTGTCCCGGGAAATGGGTGGCAAGCCGGTCAAAGTGATCTGGACCCGCGAAGATGACCTGCATCACGACTTCTTTCACACCGTCTCCGTCGAGCACCTGGAAGCCGGCTTGGATCAGAGGGGCAAGGTCAGCGCCTGGCTGCACCGCAGCGTCGCACCGAGCATCGGCTCGATCTTCGGTCCGGATCCCAAACACGAATTGCCCTTCGAAGTGGGGATGGGTCTGGTCAACCTGCCCTACGACATTCCCAACCTGCGCATCGAGAACCCCGAGGCGGCCGCGCACACGCGGATAGGTTGGTTTCGGTCCGTCTCAAACATCCCGCATGCGTTTGCCGTCCAGTCGTTCGTCGCGGAGCTGGCCGCTGCCGCGGGCCGCGATCACCGCGACTTTCTCCTCGAGCTCATCGGACCTGCGCGCCTCATCGACCCGGCGAGCCAAGGTGACACCTGGAACCACGGTGAGTCGCCACAGATCTATCCAGTCGACACCGGACGCTTGCGACGTGTCATCGAGACAGCCACGCGCGAAGCTCGATGGGGGCGCAAAATGCCGCCGGGCAGCGGGCTTGGCCTCGCCGCTCACTACAGCTTTGTCAGCTATACAGCAGCCGTTGTCGAGGTCGCTGTCAATCGCAACGGCGAGCTGAAAATTCCCCGCGTCGACATCGCATTCGATTGCGGCCCCCAGGTCAACCCGGACCGCGTGCGCTCCCAACTCGAAGGCGCTGTGGTCATGGGATTGAGCCTGGCGCTGACCGGCGAGATTACCTTCAAGCAGGGCCGCGCGCAGCAGGACAACTTCCACATGTACCAGGTCATGCGCATCGACGCTGCCCCGCCTGAGATCCATGTGCATCTGCTGCCCTCGACCGATTGGTCCATGCCGCTCGGGGGTGTGGGCGAGCCGGGCGTGCCTCCTATCGCGCCAGCGCTTTGCAATGCCATCTTCGCTGCCACAGGTAGACGCATACGGCAGATGCCTGTGAAGGATCAGCTGGCGCAGACCGCGAAAAGCGAGAATGCCTAGTCACAAACGCGCTGCCCAGCACAGCACCGTGCCACTGCAGCTCAAACTCACCGCAGTGGCATGGATCGCAACCGGTATCGGGGCCTCACTGTCCGGCAGCGCGTTCGCGGATATGCGGGGTCGCATTACCGATCTGAATGGCGGCCCCGTGGCGGAGGCGATGGTTACCCTCACGAAGGCGCCCGGGGTACCCGGTGCCACGGCCACCACGGTGTTCTCGAATGAGCGAGGCGAGTTCGCGTTTGCCGCCAACACCCCGTCCGGCACTCTGAGTGTACGAAGCCTGGGCTTGCGCCAGATCGAGAACAAACTCCCGACGGGGAGCGCATCGGCATCGGTCACCATCCTGATGCGCCCTGAGGCCAATCAGGCGGGGGTCGCGCCAGCCTCGGCGTACCTGAAGGAATTCACCAATGTGGCCGATCGCGAGGCACTCGTCATGGCCTGCGTGGCTTGTCACCAGATGCCGGCGCCAGAGGTACGCGACTACGCCAAGCTCCTGGACGATACTCCACAGACACAGTCACCCGAGGCGCGCCAGCAGGCTTGGACGGCGATCGTCAAGCAAATGAACTACGTCTCCAGCGTCGAGTTCGGCCGGGCTGGCGGATTCGTACCGTCGGGCGAGAATGTCTATTCCGGTGGCGACCCGGCGCCTACCGCAAAGCTACTTGCCGAGGCGCTGCAGGGGCCGCTGAGCGACGTTCGTGGCTACCGCTATGGAGCGCCGCTGGTCGTCACGTCTCGCACGACGATTCGCGAGTTTGAAGTACCGGCACCGAATGCGATACGTGAGGCCGTGCCGTTCGGTGGCACGGATTTCCTCTACGCAGCCGATGTCAGCTCCAACCGCGTGTTCCGCATCGACACGCGCTCCGGTGCGGTGAAGGACTTTACCATCCCCGGTAAGGAGCTCTGGGGTCCTCATACTTTGGTGCCCGGTAAGGAAGGTATCTGGGCAACGTCGTTTTTCCCGAATGCGTTGCTGCGGTTCGACCCGCGCACCGAGCAGTTCAAGATGTGGAGGCTCGATAAGCCGGGCGGCCACCCCGTCGGCGTGCATGATATCTCCTTCGATGCGGACCACCGGGCCGTCGCGGACAGGCACGGAAGGATCTGGTTCTCGGATATCATGAACAACGCGGTGGGTTGGCTCGACCCTCGCAGCGGCCAGAGCGGAGAGTTCAAGATCCCACCGGTGCCGGGGCGCGAGGGAAACGAGCAGGTTTACGGCCTGGCGATGAGCCCGGATCGAATCCACGTGTGGTATTGCCAGCTGGGTATCGCCAGCTTCGGCAGTTTCAACACCGAGACTTCGAAGTTCGAGCGACACGTCGAATTCGACAGCCGCACTGCCGGGCCGCGGCGCATGTCTATGTCCGAGGACGGAATCCTCTACCTCGCACTCTACGGCGCCGGCCAGCTGGCGGCCTATGACACGCAGTCCAACCGCATGCTGGGCATCTACGATCTGCCGGATCGGGCCAGCGCACCGTATGCGACTACGTGGGACCCACTGCGCAAGGTCGTATGGATCCCAACTTCAAATGCGGATGTCATCTATCGCTTCGATCCTCGCACGCGGAGCATCGGCGTGCTGCCACTGCCGCGAGAGCGCGGCTTCCTGCGTATGTTACACGTCGATCGCAGCAGCGGGCTCCTGGTGAGCTCGTATGCCAACATCGTCGAGCACGTGCGCGGCCCACGAATGGTGTTGCTGATCGATCCGGGTGATGGCGTGACGGCAGCCGAGGTGCGGCGATGAGCGTCGCAGTGAGATTGCGAGTCCAGTTGCTTGCCCTCGCCGTGATTTCGGCCATGCCAACACTCGCCAACGCCGCGGATCCCGGGCAACAGCTCTCGCCATTGGCAGCCAAGCAGCATTGCGACGAATGCCACGCAGTTCAGGAGATCCGCATCGGCCCATCCTTCCAAGCGGTGGCGCTGCGCTATTCAAGGGAAGGGGCCGCGGCAGAGGAGCGCCTGGCGCAAAAAATCATCCATGGCGGAGCCGGCAACTGGGGCAACATTCCGATGGTTGCCAACGAGCGGGTGAGTCTCGAGGATGCGCGGGCTATCGCTCGCTGGATTCTTTCGCTGGGCAATCTTAACGGCCGCTGAACGTTCACACTTCCAACTGTCGGCGGAACTTGCGGCCTGTAGCGATCGTTCTACTGCCATGTTCAATTGCCGCAGTTGGAGGCAGATCGTCATGAAATTCAAAGCTACTGCGCTGTGGACGGCGGTTGCCGTGGGCTGCGGGGCCATGGCGAGCCACGCTGCCGATCCCGCTCGGGAGCTCGCGACGCTCAGCCACGCCAAGGTGTCTATGAATCAAGCCATCACGGTGGCCGAAGAACAAGGCCGCGGTGATGCCATTGACGCCGAGTACGTTCCCAAGAGTGGTGCACCGGGGATGTACGATGTGAAAGTGTTGAGCAGAGATGGCAAGAAACTGCTCGATTTCAACATCAATCCGGAGAACGGCCGCGTATTGAAAGCAACGCGGGAGCGCGCCGGAAAGGTGTTTACGCGCATCAAGCCTGCAGACTTGCAGAACGCGCAAACGCCCCTGAAGGGCGCGGTCAAGACGGCCGAGGCGCAGACCGGTGGCAAGGCCGTGGGCGCGGACACCGACCGGCATGGTGAGACCGTTCGTTATACCGTCAAGGTCGCCATGGCAGACGGTACGACCCAAACCATCAAGGTCAATGGCGCCGACGGCAAGGTGGCCTCGGCTCAATAGTATCCAACGCAGGGACGTTCCCACCCTGACGGCCCGTTGCATCGCGCGCGCTCCATGGAGGACACTAGGCTTCCTCAGAGCCGGCGGGCGCGACACGAGGCCGAAAAGTGATTGACCTCTATGGAATGACGAGCCCAAACGTCGTCAAGATCATTCTCATGCTCGAGGAGCTCGAGCTTCCTTATCAATTTCACTGGGTGAGCATATGGCGGGGTGACCAGTTTGCACCCGACTTCGTGCGCATGAATCCCAATAGCAAGGTACCCGTGATCGTGGACACTGAGGGGCCGGACGGCAAGCCCTATGCGGTGTTCGAGTCCGGAGCGATCCTGATCTATCTGGCCGAGAAAGTCGGGAAGCTGTTACCGCGGGAAGGCACGGCGCGGCACGACTGTCTGCAGTGGCTGATGATTCAACTGACAGGCATTGGACCGATGTTCGGCCAATATGTGCACTTCACCCGCTTTGCGCCCGATCCGGTACACGAATACCCGCGTTCGCGCTATCGAACTGAGACATTACGGCTACTCCATTTGTTGGATCAGCGTCTACGGGACCGTTCCTACCTCGGCGGAACGGAATACTCGATCGCCGATGTCGCGACGTACCCGTGGGCAAGAGTGCTCGGATTCATGGGTTTGGAAACAACGCCCTACCCGGAGCTCTCTCGCTGGCTTGGTGCTATCTCTGCGCGGCCAGCCGCGCAGCGCACTATCGCGAAAGTCGAGGAGTTTCGGCCGCGGTCCATGACCGAGGTGAACGCCGCGAGTCCGGAGGAGATGGATCGGGTGTTCGGTCGCGGGAAGTTCGCCAGAAACGCGTAACATTGGCGCCGCGGAAGTTGCGGAACTCCCCCGAGGCCGACCTCAGTCCGGTACGTATGCTTGTAGCAAGCTGCGGTATGCGCCGGCGACGAAAACCGAGACATTCTCGAGCTCGTCTTCGTATTCCTTCAGCGGGCGTGCTGCGACGGCATCCGACGGACCATAGCCCTTGTTGAAGAACACGAACATCTGCGCAAAAAGCTGCTGGTAGATGTCGCGGTAACGAACGATGTCAACGCCGGTAAGCAGTGTGCCCTCGGCGGGCACTATCTGAGTATCGGGTTTGACCACCGTCGCGAGCTTCTCGTACGCCCGCACCAGGCCACCCAGCCAACCGCCATTGTGGATATCCAGGACAGGCCAGCTGTGCCCGTTGACTGGGCCGCCGGCGACCAACACGTTGGCCTCTTGGAAGTGAACATACAAATCCCCGTCGGTATGGGCCGCAGGCAAATAATCATACTCGACGCGTTGGCCTGCGAATTCGAACGACCCCGAGGTGCGCGTAGTCTTCTTGGCCCGCGCCTTCTCTGGTAAAGGTCCGTACGTGCCTGCGTAGCAGACCGACGTGGCCTCGCGCCCCTCGTACAGCCGTGTCACCTCGTGCGCAATGATGAGACCACCTCTATCCCCGATAGGTAAGTTCGAGCCTGTCTGCTCCGGGTGCCAGTGCGTATTGATCAGCGTGCTCACGCGGTTGCTACCAGTCGCTTTCTCCACGGCTTTGAGCAGCACGTTGGAGTTGGCCGCCAGGCCGCCATCGATCAGCAAGGCACCTTCCGGGCCAGGCATGGTGACAACGTTGCAGCCAGCACCCTGGAGCAGTGCGAGTCCACCCATTTCCTTTGCTGTCAGCGGCGTGACAGTGATGAAATTGCCCGAGGCGAATGCGGACCTCGTCGGGGCCAATGCACCCAAGGGGCCCAAGACCCCAGCCGCCGAGGCGGCACCCAGCACTCCGAGGCCACCACTCAGGACGCGACGGCGCGAAAACAGGTCCATCTACGAGCCCCCGAAAGCGTTCACTGGACTTTGGCGACGGGTGTGGGTGCAGGCACCTTGGGCGCAACACCCTGGGCTGCCAGAAACTTCGGCAGGTCTCCCGGCGGATACATTGGCGGATATTTGGTGCTGGCGGCCTGGAGGCCATCGCCCGGCTGTAGCGGCCAGATGGTCGCCTCATATCCGATCGGCGGCCCCACCGGGGGCCAATCAGGGACCTTGGTCAGTTCCACCGTCGCGCCGCAGTCGCGTAGCAGCTGCGCCAGCTCCGGCTGAGGTGGCTGCCGCTGCGCCAGAAAGGGGACATAGCCGCGCGCCATGGCGTAATCCAACGCCGTGAGTCCATCCGGATCCCGCGCGTTGACATCGATGCCCCACGACACCAGCAACTTCGCGGCCTCGAGCGAACCTGACCGAATCGCGAAATGCAGGGCGGTGCCACCGCGCGTTCGCAGCAAATGGTGTTGGATAGACATGATGTTGACTTCTGTGCCTGCCTCGTGCAGCACCTTCAATACCTCGATAGCTGCCTGCGGATTCGCGGCACCGCCGCCGCCGAACACGCCACGGCCGCCGAGCGCCGCCATGATTGGCGTCTGGTTGTCGGCCTGGTACAGCTTCGGGTCAGCGCCGTACGCCAACAGCAGCTTGACTAGATCGACATCGTCCTCGGAAGCTGCCGCGATCAACGCAGTCGCCCCACGAGCGGCACCGCCAGCGGTGCGCCCGGCAGGACGATAGAACAGCTGCATGTTCGGGTTCGCCCCCTTGTCGAGCAGCAGTGCGATGACATCCTTCGGAGTAGCCTGGTTGGGACGGTCGAGCGGGTTGACGCCAGGTCCGCCGCCAAAAATCGAGGGCGGACGCGGCGCACTGTATACAACGGCAGCGTACAGTGGGCTTTGCCCGTACATGTCCCACTGATTTACGTCGGCGCCGGCCTCAATGAGCCGCTTCGCGATGTCCCAATTGGTGTTCATGATGGCGATCGTCACGGGCGCCACACCATCCGGATCGGGCAAATCGACATCCACATGATGTTTGATCAGGACATTGACGCATTCCAGGCAATTCTCCCGCGCAGCGTACATGAGCGGTGTGAGGCCCCCAGCATTGGTGCGCTTGGCGCGGCTTTCGGCTGTGACATGGCGCTCCCAGTTACGCCAGGCGCTGCGCGCATTGACATCGGCGCCGTGCGCAATGAGAAGCTCCATCATCCGCGGATGGCGCCGCGCGCTCGCCCACATGAGTGCGGTCTGGCTACCCCACCTCTCGCGCGCATTGACCCTCGCTCCACGCCCCAACAGCAGCTTGGCTGCCTCCACATTCCCTGTGCGCGCCACTTCCATCAGGGCAGTCTGCCCTTCATCGTTTGGGGAGTCTGCATTCGCTCCTGCATCGAGCAGCACCTTGATGATCTGAGCGTTGCCGGTCGCGGCTGCCATCTGCATCGGCGTTGCGTCGTAGTTATTGGCCTCGTCCACTTTCGCGCCGGCATTGATGAGGCGCTTCACTTCGGCGACGTCGTTTCGATATACGGCCCACTGCAGCGGCGTACTGCCGTCTGCGCCCTTCACATCCGGTGCGGTACCTGCAGCCGAGGGATCACCGGCTGCCGCGCGCGCAACTGCGACAGTCAACAAGGCTGCAGCGCAAACCCCGGCGAGTGCCCGCATAGCCTAAACCTCCGACAGAACTCCGGTGCTGCAGGGGAAGTCCTTCACGGGCGCGCCCACCTTCTGCAGCAGAGTGACCAGAAGGTTGGCGTGGGGCGTATCCTGCGGATAATGCAAATGTTGTCCGCCTTTGATGCCGCCGCCGCGGCCGACGATAGCCTGTGGGAGGGGATCGTTGTTGTGCCGGTCGGAATTGGCCATGTTGCTGCCGTAGAGGATTACGGCATTGTCGAGCACAGTTCCGTTGCCCTCTTTCATGGCCTTCAGGCGCTGGACGAACTTCGCCATCCGGACCGTGTGGAATGTCTGGATGCGCAGCAGCTTCTCGAAGGAATCCTCCTTTTCACCGTGGTGTGACAGCGGATGGAACGCCTCCGTCACATTTACCATCGTGTACGCACGCATGGTGGCCTCGTTGGCCATCTTGAAACTCGCTACACGGGTTTGGTTGGTTTGCCAGGCAAGCGCCATCATTTCGAACTGCACGTCGAGCAGCTCGGTGAAATCGTCGGGTGCACCCAATGGTGCGTTCGGCAGGTTGCCGAAGCCTTCTGAGGCCACCTTCAGCTTCTGGACACGGCGCTCGATCTCGCGCACCGAGTCAAGATAATCACCGACGATCGCGCGATCCCCGGCATCGAGCTGACGACTGAGGCTTGCAGCCTCCTCGCGTGCGTAATCGAGCAGGCTCCCCTGAGAGGCGATGATGGCCCGGCGTTCGGCGTTGGAATCGCCTTGACCAAACATGCCGTAGAATACCTTGCGAGGATTGGCTTCCATGGGCGCTTGCTGGAGAGACGTGCGATAGGAGAGAGAGCTGTAGCCGCCCGGCTCGCCACATAACTCCAGCGATGGCAGCGATGTGTCCTGACCGATCTGCCGTGCCGCGAGCTGATCGACGCTCACACCAGCATCGCCAGTGGGCTTGCGGTCGGCCGGGTGCGTGCAGGTGAGCCAGGTGCTCTCGATGATGCCATGAGGGTCAGAGCTCTCGCCGCCCTTGTTGCGTAGGCCGGTGACTACAGTCACGTATTCGCGGCAGGGCTCCAGAGGTTTCAGGATCGGCGAGAGCTTGAAGTCCTTGCCCGTCCCTTCAGGGTTCCAGAACTTCTGCACCGCTCCATGCGGAAAGTAGACGAACCCAAGGCGCGGCTTCACTGCGGCGGGTGTGTTCGCCAAGGCCGTGGCGGCCGGAATCATGGCATCGAGAAGGGGCAAGGCAATGCAGACTCCAGTGCCCTTGAGCACGGTGCGGCGGGATAGATGCTTCCTGGTAAGAAACACGGCTCAATTACCTCCGGACGGGGCTGCGGCGGGAGCGGTGAGCGAGGCGCTCTTCACGGTCGGCTGCGGTACCTGGGTGGGCGGCTCGCGCCTGCGGAAGGCATCACTCTGAACCACTTGCAGAACGATGTAGGAGAACTGGTTGTGCTCGCGCGAAGCATCGCGTGCGATGCGACGTACCACCGGCATATCGTAGTAGTCCAGGGGACGGCCGATGGCATAAGACATCAATTGCCCGGTTAGAGTCTGTACAAACAGCTGGCCTATGAGTTGGCCGGGCTCCGAGCGCGACATCAGCACCTTGCGCAGGTCGTCAGGACCTTTGATCGGCGTGCCGTCCGCCAGCACCCCACTGGTATCTATCGGTGTGTGGGTGGCCGCGTCGAGCTCGCGGAACTGGCCTACCGTATTGAAGTTCTCGAGCGCGAAGCCCAACGGATCCATGACCCCATGGCACGCGTGGCAAGTCGGATTCATGCTGTGTTGCATGACTCGCTCACGGACAGTCTTGGGCGGCTTGCCGTGGACGTTCTGGGCTAGCGTAGGGACGTTCGGCGGGGGCGTCGGCGCCGGCGAGCCGAGTATTCGCTCAGTGATCCATGCTCCGCGCAACACGGGTGAGGTGCGATCCGGGTTGGCAGTGAGCATCAGGATCGCGCCCTTGCCCAACAGGCCCCAGCGCCTCGAATCGGGAAGTTGGATCCGGCGGAACTGGCCGCCCTTCACATCCTCCATGCCATAGAGCATGGCGAGGGATTCGTTCAAATACGTGTAGTCGGCATCGAGCAGCGCAGTGACCGGCTGATCGGAGCGCAGTACGCTGTCGAGGAACAGAGAGAGCTCCGTCTTGAACAGCGGCCGCGGGTCGAGCGGGCCGGTTGCAAACGAGAACTGCGCGCGATCGGGAACGATCTCGTCCAGTCGCGCCAGATTCAGCCATTGAAAAGCGAAGCCCTCCACGAGGGCCTTCGAGCGCGGATCGGCCAACATGCGCTGCACTTGCCTCGCCAGAATCTGCGGGTCGCTCAGCCGATTGTCGGCGGCGAGGCTCAAGAGCTCCTCGTCCGGAATACTGCTCCACAAGAAGAACGACAGGCGCGAGGCGAGTGTCATGTCGCTGAGCAGGCCTGCATCTGCAGTACTCGTAGCCAACTGCGCCGCAGGGGACTCGAGGCGATAGATAAACCAGGGGCTGGCGAGAATGCCGGAAAGTGCATCGCAGATGCCTGCCTCGAACCCCCCTTCCCTGCTACCGGCCGCGTAAAAGCCCATGAGCGGATGCAGGTCTGCATCGGTCACGGGGCGCCGGAAGGCAGCCCGCGCGAGATGCTCGATGATGCGCCTCGCACAGGGCGCCTCCTCAGCCGCGCTCGCCGGATGGCAAACAAAGATCTTCGCCCGCGTCGGCGAATCGCTCATTCCGGTGACGTTGAGTGGGCCGCGGATCTGAAAGGCATGCAGGAGCTGCACCCGCTCCTGACCGCCCTCCAGAGCGGTTACTCGAATGCGCTCGTCGCTCTCGGCAAAGTCGCGGTGCAGGAAAGTCACCGCGACGCGGTGCTGCCCCTGCGGGGCGTGGAACTTGATGTTGCGTAGTCGGCCGTTGATCTCATTCACGGCCGTCTGTTGCTGTTGGTCAATGGCCTTCTGATCGGCCTCTCCGCCGATGTGGGTACGGAAGAACTCCTTACCATCCAACAAGGCCAGGACAGTGTTGTCGAACTCCATCAGCGGCACATCACGCCCGAGCGCCAGATCGCCAATGGTCAAGGCGTATTCACCATCCGCGGGAAAGACATACTCGGCACTCATCCCACCGCGGGTACCGAAAGGCATGCCGTCGCGATACAGCTGCTGATTACCCTCCCCTGGATGGCCACGCACCTGCAGCGAGATGACCATGTCACCCAGACTGCCAAATGTTGTAGTAACGGCCGGGGCCTTGGGATTACCGACCGCCCGCGCCGCCACGACGCGTGCCGCATTCACGTACTGATCAACATAGGAGGGAGATGCCTGCAACAGCACGGCATCCGTGTCGTAGCCCGTCTTATGGTGGTCATCGGGCAATAACGCCGACGCGTCGATATTCAGGGCCAGGAGATCACGTACGGCGTTGGCGTACTCGCGCCGATTCAGACGTCGCAACGGGACACGGCCGGCTGTCGGTTTCGCTCCGCTATCGAGGGTCCCCTCGAGCCAGGAGACGAGCCGGGTCACGTCGCGGACGTCAGGATGCTGTTTGGCATTGGGCGGCGGCATGAAACCGCCCTGCAGCTTGCGAATGGCATCTTCCCAGACCTTGGCATCCTTGGGGATCTCATCCGGGGACATCGAATCGAACGCGACCCCGCCAGCCCAGTCGATGACGTTGTGACACTCGACGCAGTAATGCTGGACCAGTTCCCACTGCGGCGGAACGGTCTGTGCTGCCTGGTTGTCCGCTGCAGACGTGGCCGCCGCACCGTGCGCCAGGACGGCAACCGGCACGAGCCAAAGCCCAACGCGAAAACTGGATGACATACTACGGCACCACCACCCTTCCTGGCGCCCACTACTATCCTGTCAAGCATACGGATAATTTCCGTGATGCTGAAGCAACACAGTTGCTCCCGGTCGGAAAGATGCCCCCGGGAATGGGTGAAGTACCGACCTCCTGATATGAACGTCCAGCTAGCGGTCGAGAAAACGTCGCTGGGACCAAGGTCAGGGTAAAGGTGGTTGTGGGTTATTCCATTCCATACAATGCGATTAGCGAGTCCACGCCTTTGGAGGAATCGTGAAAAGAAGCGCTACAGCGAGCTATCTTGGAGTGATGATTGCAGCGAGCTTCGTGGCGGGAATCGCTCATGGGAAACAGTTCGTGTGCACGGCCGGTACGGCCTACTCAGCCGAGCCCGACGGCAAATTGAAGACCAAAGAAGGGGTCTTGAAAGGCAATCAGACGGTCTTCACCGTCGACACCTCCACGGGTGTGGTGCAAGGCGATCAAGTGGTACCGCTTGGAGCATATACCGTTGTATACGCAGGCACCGCCGCCGATGGGGCGAAGCTGCTGCGAAATGACGCTGCCCGGCTGGAGATTCTTTTCGTCGCCACCAATACGAGGAGTCCCCATCCCTTTCTGTTCACGGATGGGGTTGTAACCATCACCGGGACTTGTCGCCCCTCGGGGTAGCTTGCCCTACGCAGCATCCTCAACGGCCTACCCGAAACGCCCTCCCCTCGAATCCCTGCAAACTCAACCGGAGGGCGCCCCCGGCCTCGACCGTCGCGGCGGGTGCGTTGGGGTTTAACACA
>Ga0068855_100001992_pt1 | contig 25358 bp, 19 predicted proteins | sample KBSCornC52_FD_66592 | JGI IMG/M metagenome (GOLD analysis project Ga0068855, IMG submission 66592) | Corn rhizosphere microbial communities from Kellogg Biological Station, Michigan, USA - KBS Corn C5-2 | ecosystem: Host-associated > Plants > Roots > Rhizosphere > Soil ... | reverse complement strand
CGCGGTTACGCGAAAGGGGTGCTCGTCACGAGCCGCGAGGGCCGGCCCATCAACGTGCAGGGCAACCCGACGCATCCCTCGACGCTCGGCTCCTCCGACATCTGGATGCAGGCGTCCATCCTCGACATGTACGACCCCGACCGGTCGAAGAACACGCTCCAGGATGGCAATGTCGCACCGTATGAGGATTTCCTGAAGGCGGCGCGCGCCGCGCTGGCCGCTCCCGCGGCGCCGGGAATGGCGCCGTTCCGGATCCTGATGGAATCGACGACGTCGCCTTCGCTCGCCGCGCAGCTCCAGGCGCTCGCGGCGCGGTACCCCGGCGTCCGGATTCACGAGTATGAGCCGGCCGGGCTGCACAACGCGCGGGGCGGCGCGCAGCTCGCGTTCGGGCGGGACGTGGACACGGTCTACCACTTCGATAAGGCGACAGTCATCCTGGCGCTCGACGGCGATTTCCTTCAGACGATGCCCGGCAGCGTCCGCTATGCCCGCGACTGGGCGGACCGGCGGCGCGTGCGGCAGTCGAAGAAGGACATGAACCGGATGTACGCGGTGGAATCGACGCCGACGCTCACGGGCGCGAACGCCGATCACCGCCTGCCGATGCGGGCGGTGGACGTGGATGGATTTGCGCGGGCGGTCGCGGCGGGCCTCGGCTTGGCGGGAGCTGCTGGCACCGCGCCCGCGGGCTCGGAGAAGTTCGTTCAGGCGGTCGTTGCGGACCTGAAGGCGGCGGGCGCTGGCGCGCTGGTCGTCCCCGGCGAGCACCAGACGCCCGCGGTCCATGCATTGGCCCATGCAATGAACGCATTGCTCGGAGCGGTGGGAAGCACTGTCGCGTACGCAGCGCCGGCACGCGCGGACCTGACGGGACAGCCCGTCAATCCCGCCGACCCATTCGCCTCGCTGAAGAGCCTCGTGACCGACATGCAGGCAGGGCAGGTGAAGGCGGTCCTCCTCCTCGGCGGCAACCCGGTGTTTACCGCGCCGGTCGATATTCCGTTCGGGGACGCGCTGAAGAACGTGCCGCTCCGCGCCCATCTCGGGCACTATGAGGACGAGACCTCCACGGTCTGCAACTGGCACGTCGCCGAATCGCACTACCTCGAAGCCTGGGGTGATCTGCGCGGGCACGACGGCACCGCCTGCATTGTCCAGCCGCTCATAGCGCCGCTCTACGAGAGCCACTCCGCGATCGAGGTGATTGCGGCGCTGGCCGGCAACCCGCAGACCGGCTACAACCTCGTCCGCTCCTACTGGCAGAGCGCGCAGTCCGTTGCACCTGCAGTAATGGCCGCGACATGGGAGCGGTGGCTGAATGAGGGCGTGATTCCCGGCACCGCTTCCGCGCCGATCACGGTTACGGCCAAACCCGCGGGCGAACCGGCTCCGCCGATTCCGGCGCAGGGTGTCGAGGTGATCTTCCGGCCGGATCCCAACGTGTGGGATGGCCGGTTTGTGAACAATGGCTGGCTTCAGGAAACTCCGAAGGCCGTCAACAAGCTGACCTGGGATAACGCGGTACTGGTTAGCCCTGCGATGGCGGAGCGCCTCAAGCTCCAGAATCACGCGCATATTGCGGTGAAGCGGAACGGCAAAGAGGTCTCCGCGCCGGTCTGGATCACTCCGGGTCATCCCGACAACAGTGTGACGGTCTACTACGGCTACGGCAGGACTCGCGCCGGGCAGGTCGGCACGGACATCGGATACAACGGCTACGCGATTCGGACATCCGATACTCCCGACTTCGCGACCGGCGGCGACGTGGGCACCTCCATCGGGTGGACGCACCTGGTCAGTCCGCAGACCCAGCAGACGATGGAGGACCGCGAGCCGGCCCGGGTCCGCAGGATAGCCGACTACACCGCGCATCCCGAGTTCAAACCGGAAGGCGGCGAGGGCGAGCCCGCGCCCGATGACGAGTCGAACGACCTCTTCAAGAAGCCCGCGGACCACGAGGACTGGGGCAAAGAGGGTCTGTCCGGGACGCACATGACCGAGTATAAGTGGGGCATGGCGATCGACCTGAATGTCTGCATCGGCTGCAACGCGTGCTCGATGGCCTGCCAGTCGGAGAACAACATACCGGTCGTTGGCAAGGAGCAGGTCGCAAAGGGCCGGCACATGAACTGGATCCGGGTCGACCGCTACTACGCGGGTGGAATCGACAACCCGGAGATCGTCTTCCAGCCGGTTCCCTGCATGCACTGCGAGAAGGCCCCGTGCGAGCCGGTCTGCCCCGTTGCGGCCACCGTGCACAGCCACGAGGGCCTCAACATGATGATCTACAACCGCTGCGTGGGGACCCGGTACTGCTCCAATAACTGCCCTTACAAGGTGCGCCGGTTCAACTTCCTGAACTACGCCAACCACCACGAGACGCCGGTCCTGAAGCTCCTGAACAACCCGGAAGTGACGGTCCGCGGCCGCGGCGTGATGGAGAAGTGCACCTACTGCGTCCAGCGGATTAACCACGCGCGCATCGACGCCAAGATCGCGAACAACGGCGAGGGCGCGGCAATCAGGATGGTTGGGAAGACCGCGACCGATCAGACGCCCGGAGTCCTGATGACCGCATGCCAGCAGGCCTGCCCCACGAAGGCCATCTCCTTCGGGGCCATCAACCGGATGGACACAGAGGTGGCGCAGTGGAAGAAGGAGCCGGCCAATTACGACCTTCTGGACGACCTGAACACGAAGCCGCGGACCAGCTATCTGGCGCGCATCCGCAACCCCAACCCGGCTCTCGAACCGGCGGGCAGTACGGTCAACGAGTAAATTGGTCAATGGGTCAATTGGTAAGCGGGTCAAGGGGTGGATCTGTGATAGGGTGGATGAGGCTGGCCATACATTGGCCTCATTTACCAATTGACCCATTGACTGAAGTTGATTGGTGGCGGAGTTAAGATTCTATGCTACTGGGGCAGGAAAAGCTCATCGGGGGACGTCAGACGTACCAGTCCCTGACGACCAAGATATCGGACATCGTGCTGTTCAACAGCAAGCATCCGCTGTCGTGGTACATAACGGTCGGGGCGGCATTCATGCTGCTCCAGGGACTGATGCTCACCGTCACCTACCTCCTCTACCTCGGTGTCGGAATCTGGGGAATCAACCAGCCGGTCGGGTGGGGCTTCGACATCATCAACTTCGTCTGGTGGATCGGAATCGGCCACGCCGGGACCCTCATCTCCGCGATTCTGCTCCTGATGCGCCAGCAGTGGCGAACCTCCATCAACCGGTTTGCGGAGGCGATGACCCTCTTCGCGGTCGCCTGCGCCGGCATGTACCCGCTCCTGCACACCGGGCGTCCCTGGGTCGCGTACTGGCTGATGCCCATCGGCCCGAACGTGCTGGGGATGTGGCCGCAGTTCCGCAGCCCGCTCGTTTGGGACGTGTTCGCCGTCTCGACATACGCGACCGTGTCCGCCATCTTCTGGTTCACGGGTCTCATCCCCGACCTCGCGACCATGCGCGACAGGGCGTCCAACAGGGCCGCGAAGTATGTCTTCGGCATGCTCGCGATGGGATGGCGGGGATCGGCGACGCACTGGCTTCGGTACGAGACGGCCTACCTGATTCTCGCATCGCTCTCGGCGCCGCTCGTGCTCTCCGTACACACCATCGTGAGCTTCGACTTCGCCGTCTCGCTCATCCCTGGCTGGCATACGACTATCTTCCCGCCTTACTTCGTCGCGGGAGCCGTCTACGCCGGGTTCGCCATGGTGCTGCTGCTCGCGATTCCGGTCCGCGCGATGTACGGCCTGAAGGACCTGATCACCATGCGGCACATCGACTGGATGTGCAAGGTGACCATGGCGACCGGCCTCATCGTCTTCTATGGCTACATGTGCGAGGTGTTTTACGGCTGGTACTCCGGCGACCAGTACGAGTGGTTCATGATTCTGAACCGTATGCGGGGGCCGTACGCTCCGTTCTATTGGAGCCTCATCCTCTGCAACGGGGTCGTGCCGAACTTCTTCTGGTCGAAGCGGGTGCGTCAGAACATCCCGGCCGTCTATATCATCTCGATTCTCGTCTCCATCGGCATGTGGCTGGAACGGTTTATCATCATCCCGGCCTCCATCCACCGCGACTTCCTTCCCTCGTCGTGGGGAATCTACACGCCGTCGATGTGGGACTGGTCCATGTTCCTGGGCACCATGGGACTCTTCGTATTCCTGATGTTCCTCTTCGTCCGGTTCGTGCCGATGATCGCCATCGCGGAGATGAAGGACCTGCTGCACCGCGCGGAAGAGGGTCACGTGGACCATATGCCCCCGCCCATCCACACGACGGCGGACGCGGCGGCGGTGGTGGATTGACAGTGATGGCGGAGCAGAAGAGCGCAATGGCGAAACCTATCTACGCGATCGTCGGCGAGTTCGACGACACCGAAACCCTGGTAGAAGCGGCCCGCAGGGTGCGCAGCGAGGGGTACCGTAAGGTCGAGGCCTACACGCCGTTCCCGGTGCACGGCCTCACGGATGCGCTGGACGTGACGGACAGCAAGGTGTTCTACATCACCTTCATCGCGGGCCTCATCGGGTTCGCGTCGGGCTGTTTCCTGGAGGCGTGGACCTCCTCCATCGACTACCCGATGAACGTGGGCGGGCGGCCCTATATCAGCTGGCCCTCCTTCGTGCCAGTCGCCTACGAGTCCACGATTTTGGCGGCGGCGTTCGGCGCGCTGCTCGGCATGCTCGGCCTGAACGGCCTGCCGCGGCCCTACCATTCGATCTTCAACACGCCGAACTTCGACCGCGCGTCGCAGGACAGGTTCTTCCTCGCCATCGAGACCGCGGACCGCCGGTACGACCCGGATCGCACGGTCGATTTCCTAAAGAGCGTCGGCGCGACCGCCGTGAGCGAGGTCGAGGCTTGATGATGTGATTATGTGATGAGGTGATGAGGTGGTCAACGCCGTCGGGCGTGCCTCACATCATCACATCATCACCCCATCACATAATCATCTCCTCAAAGACCGGGGACGAATCAACGCTATGAACAAGCTTCGTCTATGGCTGGGCGTGGGAGCGGGCTGCACCGCGCTGGTGGCGCTCGCCGGATGCCATACCGACATGTGGGTGCAGCCGAAGGTGCGGCCCTATCAGGAGAGCGACTTCTTCCTGGATGGGCAGTCGGCGCGCCCGCTCGTGGCCGGTACCGTTGCGCGGCACGTCGATGAGAACGGCGCGCCGGTGATTCGGACGGGCAATCCATTCTACACCGGCATCGATCCGACATCGAAGAAGCTGCTCGATACGCTGCCGCCGCAGTTCGCCAACGAGCCGCTGGCCGTAACGCTCCATCGAGGCCAGGAGCGGTTCAACATCTATTGCTCGCCGTGTCATGGGCGGCTGGGAGACGGCAAGGGGATGATCGCGCAGCGCGGGATGTCGCTCCGCAAGCCGGTGGGCAACTATCACACCGCACGCCTTCGCCGCATGCCGCTGGGCCACTACTACGACGTGATTACGAATGGATTCGGCGTGATGTACAGCTATGCGGCGCGCGTCGAGCCGGATGACCGCTGGCGAATCGCGGCATATATTCGCGTGCTCCAGTACAGCCAGGCGGCGCCCGCGACTGTCGTGCCGGCATCGGAGCAGGGGAATCTGGACGCGAACGCGCTGGTGCAGCCTGGCCAGCCGAGCAGCGGCGTGAATTCTCTGCCGGCCGGGGGAACGGCCGCGGTGCCGCCGCCCACCGAATCGGGCGACGTGAACGCGGGACGGGAGAACGTGAACCGATGAGTCCGGGTATCTGGTGGCAATCCGCGATGTTCGCCTGGATATTCTGGGCGGGCCTGACGCTCGGCTGCGTGGCGCTGCTCTACCTGCACCACTCGATTCGGGCGGCGTGGAGCGTTGCATTCCTGCGCTTCTTCGAGGCGGGATCGCGCACGCTGATTCCGATGGGGATACTGCTGCTCGTCCTGCTCGTCGCGGGCGGACCCTACATGTATCCATGGCTCGAGGCGGCTTACGCCAAAAACCACTTCGTGCAGAACCGCATCGCCTGGATGAATCTGCCCTGGGTGATTGGCCGGACCATCGTCTACTTCGTCTTCTGGGTTATCACGACCGAATGGCTCACCGCGTCGGGAAGGCGGGAAGACCGGAGCGGCGATTTCAACGAATCCGAGCGGCGGGCGAGCTTCGGAGCGCCGGTTGGCGTGATTCACGTTATCGTCCTGACCACGGCCATCACGGACTGGGTGATGTCGCTCGACCCGTCCTGGTACTCGACCATTTTCGGCGCCTGGTTCCTCGTCTGCCAGTGCCTGACGGCCCTCTCCTTCTGCACGATGATCATGACCTGGAGCCGGATGAACGGCCGCGAGCCCTACGCGCGACTAACGACGAAGCCGATGATGCGCGACTGGGGCAACATGATGCTGGGATTCACCATGATGTGGGCCTACTTCTCGCTTTCCCAGTTCCTCATCATCTGGTCCGGCAACCTGTCGCAGGAGACCGGATACTATGCCTCGCGCCTGAACCACGACTGGAACGGCATTGGCACCTTCCTCGTGTTCTTCTCGTTCTTCGCGCCGTTCCTCGCGCTGCTCTACAATCACACGAAGCGGAGTCCGGTCACGCTATTCTGGACCTCCGCGTGGATATTCTTCATCCGAATCGTGGACATGTATTGGACGATCATCCCGTTCTTCAATCGGACCGGCGAGCACGCGACGCCGTTTACCCATCTGCTGCCCTCGCTGGTGACATTCGTCGTGATTGGCGCGATCTGGCTCGTAATCTTCCGCCTCATCTGGAGCCGGTCGACGCCGCTGCCGCTCCACGACCAGCGCCTCGCGGCGGCGGACCCGAACATGATCGGAGCGGTGGAGCCTACCCATGCGTAAAGCAAAACCCGCCGACCTGAGCGTCGACCAGCTCCGTGAGCTGGGCTATGAGCGGAGCGACGTTTCGCTGCCGACCCTCGTCCGGTGGATCATCTTCCTCTTCGTATTCGTCGGCTTCTGCTCACTGACATCGTGGGTCATCTACCGCGTGTTCGTGCCGGAGATACGCGACGAGCCGATGGCGAACGGGCAGGCGCAGGTGCGGACCGTTCCGGGCGACCCGCAGATTCAGGCGGCGCCGAAGCGGGACCTCCGCGAGTTCCGGCTCGGCGAGGAGCGCGTGCTCAACACTTATGGATGGGCCGATAAGGCCGCCGGGACCGTCCATGTTCCGGTAAACGTTGCGATGGAGATGATCGCGCAGCACGGGCTTCCGCCGCGGGCAAGCGGCCCGATTCCGTCCACGGCGGTGCAGCCTTCGCCGAACGTGGAGGGCGGGCTGACGCTCCGGCCGGGCGAGACGGGCGCGGTGATTCCGCGGACCCAGCCGATCCTGCCGCGGAACGAGGCGCCTCCGCCGGCGGAGAACCCCGCGGAGCCGCAGGGACCGACCGTTGGCGGCGGAGTGACGCCGGGCAACGGCCGCCAGCCTGGCACGAATGTCGGCCCGATGGGGACGGAGAGGAACAGTCCGGGCAGCGCGGCGGGCACGGTCCAGCCGAACCCGAACCATCCATCGAGCCCGAACAACCCGCCGCGATAGCACGCAGTTACACAGCTACACACCTACGCGGCAAACCGGCCGGTGCGGATGTATCGGCCACACTCCCTTCGGACCATCGTTCGCACCGGAGGGGAAAGAGCAGGACCCGGATGTACCATCGAATTACAATAACCGGCGCACTGACGGCGTTTGCCGCCGCGCTCACCCTGTCGACCGGCGCGCTGGCGCAGGGGACCGGGCTGCGAGAGCAGCAGGACCCGACCGTCCAAAAGGCGCCCGCGATGCCGCGCGTCGATCCATCGAAGGTCGGGCTCGACCAGAAGCGCGGAGATCAGGTTCCACTCGACCTCGCCTTTACCGATGAGACCGGCAAGTCAGTGAAGCTCGGCGATTACTTCAACGGCAAGCCCGTCATCCTGAACATGATCTTCTACAAGTGCCCCGGCGTCTGCATGGCGGAGCTGGACGGCATGACGAAGCTCTTCCGGGACGAGGGCATGGCGCAGAGGGCGGGACAGGACTTTCAGGTCGTGACCGTCAGCATTAACCCGAAGGAGACGCCGCAGCTCGCCGCCGACAAGAAGCGCGAGTACATGGACCTCCTCGGCGACAAGGGTAACCAGGCGGGATGGCATTTCCTGGTCGGGCAGGACCCGGCCATCAAGGCGCTCGCCGCGGCAGTAGGTTTCCGCTACGTCTACGACCCGCCGACGGACCAGTTCGCGCATCCCGCCGGAATCATGGTGCTGACGCCGGAGGGAAAGATTTCGCACTACTTCTACGGAATCAACTTCCAGCCGCGCGACGTGCGATTTTCGCTCATCGAGGCCTCGAAGGGCCAGATCGGTTCGCTCGCCGACAAGATTGTCCTGAACTGCATGTACCAGTACGATCCGAAGACAGGCCGCTATGGCCTTGCGATCGTTCGGGCTCTCCAGGTCGGCGGGATACTGACGCTCGTAACGCTGATGACCTCCATCTTCGTGATGTCGAAGGTCTACAACCGGCAAATGGACCGCTGGGAGAAGCAGCAGGCGCTGAAGGAAGCGGAGAACACGGCCGTCGCGCACAGCGGGTAGCCGGTAGCGTTGTACACCCGACGCATGACTTTACCGGACGGGCGGTTGAAACCGCGGCAACAAGTGTACAAAGTCGGCCTGCGCCGACTCCATATCCGCACCCTGAGCCGTTAGTGTCCATAGGGACACTTTGTACACTTGTTGGAGCGACTTGAGTCGCCCGGTTGACGGCGGCTTGCCTGGGACTTTCGCCATAGTGTACTAGCGGGAAGCGGGCAGCTGTAGCGCGGCAGCGGACACATGCCGGCGAGCGCTGGAATCGGGGGACCCGCGGGCATCCGACATCACTTGATGGGTTGACCGTGGGAGTTGGGCGCGAGGAATATGCCAAAGAATCTACCACTGATAACGGAGCAGGCCTCGACACTGGCGGCGCAGAGCGACGCGCTCTTCTTCACGCTGCTGGCGCTGACCATCATCTTCACGGCGCTCGTCGGCTGCATGGTCGGTTTCCTCGGCGTGCGGTACCGGCGCGGGAATCGCGTCGATCGCTCGCGGCCCGCGCATCACTCGACCGTGCTGGAGCTCTCCTGGTCGATAGGGCCGATGTTCCTCGGTCTCGCGATGTTCGTGTGGGCTGCGAAGCTCTTCGCGACGATGTTCGGCCCGGCGCCGAAGGACGCGATGGACATCTTCGTGGTCGGCAAGCAGTGGATGTGGCACATCCAGCATCCGAACGGCATCCGCGAGAACAACGAGCTCCATATTCCCGTCGGCCGCCCCGTGAAGCTGACGATGATCTCGCAGGACGTGATTCACGACTTCTCCGTGCCGGCATTCCGTATGAAGCGGGACGTGATTCCTGGCACGTACTCCTCCTTCTGGTTCACCGCGACCAAGACGGGCAAGTATCACTTCTACTGCGCCCAATACTGCGGGACGAATCACTCCGAGATGGACGGCTACGTCTATGTAATGGAGCCCACGGAATTCCAGCAGTGGCTTGCGTCCGGCGGGCAGCGCATCCAGGACACCCAGCCGCTCGCGAAGACAATGGCGGCGCAGGGACAGGCGCTCTACGAGCAGCAGGGATGCGGGAACTGCCATGACCCCGACGGTATGAATCGCGGCCCGTCGCTCAATGGAATCTACGGGCGGACGGTCCAGCTCCGGGACGGCCGGACGACCATCGCCGACGACATATACCTCCGGAAATCCATTCTGGATTCGAGCGAGGACATCGTCAGCACCTACCAGCAGATCATGCCTTCCTACAAGGGTCAGCTAAACGAGGAGCAGGTACTCGCGCTAATCACCTATATCAAGTCGCTGGGCGCTCCGACAGCGGCTCCCCCGGGCAGCTTCGCGTCCGGCGCGACAACCGGCTCCGGCGCGACAACGGGCTCCGGCCGGCGGACGCGTTCGGGCCGGCGCGGGACAGCCGCGCCGCCAACCGCCACGACGGCCGCAGGCGGTGGCGGAACAGTGAGTACGAACACGGGAGCAGGCGCGGCCGCCGCGTCCGGACAGACCGGCGCAAGTCGTTGAGGATCGATTCATGAGTGTTACAACGGTTCCCGGGCAAAGCGGCGAAGCGGCCCGCGGATATTCGGCGGATGAGGGGGCGGGGCAGAACTACCTGACCAACGGCAAGACGATAGCGTCGTGGCTGCTCACGCAGGACCACAAGCGAATCGCGATGCTCTATCTGGTCTCGATTTCGATGTTCTTCGCCCTCGGCGGATTCGCGGCTTCGATGATACGGCTGGAGCTGACCTCTCCGCGCGGCCAGTTCCTGACCCACGAGTCGTACAACAAGATGTTCTCCACCCATGGCATCGTCATGGTGTTCCTGTTCCTGGTGCCGTCGATCCCCGCAACGCTCGGAAACTTCCTGGTGCCGCTGATGATCGGGGCGAAGGATCTCGCGTTCCCCCGCCTGAACCTGCTGAGCTGGTATCTCTACATGATCGGGGGAACCCTCATCCTGGTCGCGCTCATTTCAGGTGGTATCGACACCGGGTGGACATTCTACACGCCCTACAGCAGCCTCTACAGCAACACGAACGTCAGCCTCACCATCGTCGGCGTGTTCATCGCGGGCTTCTCATCGATTGCGACAGGCCTGAACTTCATCGTCACGGTTCACAAGATGCGCGCGCCGGGCCTCACATGGTTCCGGCTGCCCCTCTTCATCTGGGCGATGTATGCGACGAGCGTCATCATCGTGCTCGGGACGCCGGTCGTCGCCATTACGCTGGCTCTCGTCGCCGCCGAGCGTATCATGGGCGTCGGAATCTTCAGCCCGGAGCTTGGCGGAGACCCCATCCTCTTCCAGCACATGTTCTGGTTCTACTCGCACCCAGCCGTCTACATCATGATTCTGCCGTCCATGGGCGTCATGAGCGAGATCATCGCAACGTTTTCGCGGAAGCGGATTTTCGGATACAGCTTCGTCGCCTTTTCGTCCATCGCCATCGCGGTCCTCGGCTTCCTGGTCTGGGGACACCACATGTTCGTTACGAGCCAGTCGATGTATTCATCGATGGTCTTCTCGATCATCAGCTTCCTCGTGGCGATTCCTTCGGCGATCAAGGTCTTCAACTGGTCCGCCACGATGTACAAGGGGTCGATCTCATTTACGGCGCCGATGCTCTACGGGATCGGGTTCCTCGGTCTCTTCACCATCGGAGGGCTGACGGGCCTCTTCCTCGCCGCGATGGCCGTGGACGTGCACCTCACCGCGACCTACTTCGTAGTGGCGCACTTCCACTATGTCATGGTGGGTGGCGCGCTGCTGGGCTACCTCGGCGGGCTCCATATGTGGTGGCCGAAGATGACCGGGCGGCTCTACCCGGACGGCTGGGCGAAGCTGGCGGCGGGTCTCACCTTCGTGGGATTCAACCTCACATTTCTTCCGCAGTTCATACTCGGTTACCTGGGCATGCCGCGCAGATACCACTTCTACCCGGCCGAGTTCCAGTCGTACAACATTCTCTCGTCCGCCGGCGCGTCGGTCCTGGCACTCGGCTTGCTCATTCCGGGCATCTACCTGCTCTGGTCGCTGAAGTACGGCGAGCGGGCCGGCAACAATCCGTGGCGCGCCATCGGTCTGGAGTGGATGACCACTTCGCCGCCCCCGACGTTCAACTTCGACGAGCAGCCGGTGGTGACGTGGGAGGCCTATGAGTACACAGAGTACACGCCGGAGGAAGCCCAGCTCGACCGCGAGACGCTGGGTATCGCGCCAGAGGGGGCGCGAGAGCAGGCGGAGCGCGATCCCCGCACGCGCGGCGAGAGCACGACCATCGATTAGAGGCGGTAAGTGTAGTAGTTCGTCATCCTGAAGGGATCTGCTTTTGACCCTCATGCGCAAAAAGCAGATACCCGCGGGATGACGTCAAAGACGGGACGTCGTCGAGGACGGGATGTCGGCAAAGACGAGGTGGCGTTGACGAAGGGATGTCGGCAGGTCCAATTCGGCTGCAACGGGACACAGGATACAGGATGAGCGTCCAGGCAATATCACAAGAAGGTCATGGGCACGGACACGCGCACCCCCCGGAGCAGGCGCACCAGTTCAGCGACATGCCGCAGCAGAATGAGGCGTATGTCGTTGGCATGTGGTCGTTCCTGGTTACCGAAATCATGTTCTTCGGGGCGCTGTTTCTCGCGTACTCGACGTACCGGACCATGAATCCCAAAGTGTTCATCGACGCCCACAAGCACCTCAACGTCTTCATGGGCGGCACCAATACCGTCGTCCTGCTCACGTCCAGCTTCTTCATGGCCATGGGGGTCTGGAACGCCCAGCTCAAGCGGCGGACAGGCCAGCTCTTCTGGATCGCCCTCACGATTCTCTGCGCCTTTGCCTTTCTCGGCATCAAGACCGTGGAGTATCGCGACAAATTCGAGCACCATCTCTTCCCAGGCGCAACGTTCCACTACGAATCCGTCGAGGAACACGGCGGCCCGTCCGTTACCGCGGCCTTCACGCCCGAGCGGTCGAACGTGCCGCAGGGCAAGGCCGAGATGTTCTTCGTGCTCTACTTCATCATGACCGGCCTGCATGGAATCCACGTCATCATCGGCATCCTGGTGCTCGGAACGATGTGGCTGATGATAAAGGCCAGGCATCCCGTGATGGAGTACTACATGTGGGTCGAAATGGCCGGGCTCTACTGGCACTTCGTCGACATCGTCTGGATCTTTCTCTTCCCGCTCTACTACCTCATTCCGGGCACCTGATTTCGGGCGCCTGGGGCCGGCGCTCAGGATACAAAGATACGCAAATGGCAACAGAGACTTCCCATCCGCACTACGGCGAGAGCGGCAGCGGCCACGACGAGGCGCACCACCATATCACGCCGCCCATTGTCTACCTTCGGACGTTCGGCATCCTGCTGGTACTGATGGCGCTCACCGTCTGGGCGTCGTACCTGAACCTCGGAATCATGAACAACGTGATCGCGATGGTGATTGCGATTACGAAGGCGACGCTCGTCGTGCTGTTCTTCATGCAGGTGCGCTATGGCACCAAGCTGACGTGGCTCTGGGCGGGACTGGGGTTCGTCTGGTTCCTCCTCATGTTCGGAATCCTCTCGGACTACATCAGCCGCGAGTGGATACCGCTCCACGGATGGCAGCAGGTGAACGGTCCGCACCAGTAAGATTGAAATCCCTGCCAATCAGCGTGAAAAGGCCCGGCGCCCGCCGGGCCTTTTCACATGTATTGCGTCGAACTTTTACCGGGGAGGAGAATCGCGATCCGTGGTGAAGTCTGGATCACGGGCCGGCGGGTGCGGCCCGAGCCATTCTAATTCAGGGGAACGACATGTCAGCCATTGAATTCGTGCAAAACTACGACGATCTCTCGACAGATCAGGGGTTTCAATTCCGCTTCCACTGCGACCGCTGCCGCAACGGCTTCCAGTCGACCTTCGCAGCGAACAAGATAGGGATGGCGGGCGGATTTCTGCGCGCGGCCGGCGGACTCCTCGGCGGCGCGCTCGGGAGCGCGGGGAATTCCGCCTACGAGATTCAGCGCGCAGTCGGCGGGCCGGCGCACGACAGCGCGCTTCGCAATGCCGTGCAGGAGATAAAACCGCTCTTCAACCAGTGCCGGCGCTGCGGTCAGTGGGTCTGCAAGACCATCTGCTGGAACGACGACAAGGGGCTCTGCAAAGAGTGCGCGCCGGTTCTGGCCGAGGAGATGGCGAGCGCCCAGGCGATGGCCGGCAAGGCGCAGATCAGCGAGAAGGCATATGCCAGCGACCAGACGCAGGGGATGGACCTAAGCGTGCAGACCTCGGCGCAGTGCCCGAGCTGCGGCGCGTCTTCGAGCGGATCGAAATTCTGTCCGGAGTGCGGCACGCCGCTCGCGAAGAAGGACACCTGTGGAAGCTGCTCCGCGAAGATTCCCGCCGGGGCGAAGTTCTGCCCGGAGTGCGGCGCGCGATCGTGATGGAGGGAGGGCGTCGGTGCGAATCGCAATCGGTCTCATTGCTGCGCTGGCGCTGCTCGCCCTCCCGTCCGGCGCCGGAACACGAAGCTGCGAATCGGGCGGAATGCCGATGGAGCTGAACGTACGGTCGCGCGTTGAGCTGTTCAAGGGATCCGACGAGTGGCGGGACGTTACGATTCCGATTGCGCTCGACCCGAAAGAGACGGCCGTCGTTATCTGCGACATGTGGGACCGCCACTGGTGCAGGAGCGCGACGCGGAGGTGCGGCGATCTCGCCCGCAGGATGGCCCCGGTCGTCGACAGCCTCCGGTCGCGCGGCGTCCTCATCATCCACTGCCCGTCGGACACGATGGCGTACTACAAGGAGTTCCCGCAGCGGGCGCTGCTCCGAGATGCTCCGAAGGCCGAGCCTCCGCCCGGTAAGGAGATCGCCTGCCCGGCCCTTCCCATCGACGATTCGGACGGCGGCTGCGACGACGTGCCCCAGTGCCGGAACTACATCGCGTGGAAGCGCGAGCATCCGGCCATCCACATGGCGCGGGAGGACGGCGTGACGGACAACGGGCAGGAGGTCTACAACCTGCTGAAGCAGCGCGGCATCCGGAATCTGCTCGTCATGGGCGTGCACGCCAACATGTGCATCCTGAATCGGACGTTCGCGATTCGCCAGATGACGAAGTGGGGCGTGCGATGCATCCTCGTGCGCGACCTCACCGACACGATGTACAACCCTCGCATGCGTCCCTTCGCTTCGCACGAGCAGGGGACCGATCTCGTCATCCGCTATGTCGAGCAGTACTGGTGCCCGACCGTGGACAGCGCCCAGCTCCTTCCCCGCACCGCGAGTCGATAGAATCCATCGTCCGCCCCCAATCCTGCCGGGTCACGAATCGCGCCTGCCTCCGTAATCTATGCTCGAATCCGCCGTGCGGCGGAATGAGACATGGAGAGGCAGATGAGCAGAAACACCCTTCGAATCGCGGCCATTGCATCGCTATGCCTGGGGATGGCCTCCATAAACGCTGCCGCGTTTGCGGATCGTCCGCCCTCGTGGGCGGTGGGCATTTTCCGAGGGTACAACAGGTAGTATAACCTCGACGTCGAGCTCAACATCGATGACCGTGGCCATGTGGCCCGCGCTACGTGGAAGCGTGAACCCGGCCGGGACGGCGACTACTATCTGGACCGCAGCCGCAGTCGCTATCGGGCCCGTCCGGATACCGCCGACGGCCGCTGGGACGGCGAGGATCTGGTATTCGGCAAGGATCGCTATCGGGTGGAGCGTACACGGGACGGCATCTACACCGTCAAGACGAGCGACCGCGACGATACAACGGATCTGCGCCAAATGACGGCAGGTTATCGCGACGATCTTCGCGACCGTGGGTATGTTCCTTCGTGGGCGATCGGGACGTTCCGCGGCAGGAGCCGGAAGTACGATCTGGACGTGGAGCTGCGGATCTCGGAATCGGGCAATGTAGACCGCTACATCTGGAACAACGGCAGCAAAGCGGATTCCGAGCACGGCCGGTGGGAAGACGGGGAGATTGTCTTCGGCCGGGACCGGTATCGCGTGAATCGCTTCCGCGACGGGATCGAGACGGAGAAGCGCGGGGACGACACCGATGTGACCACCCTCCGCCGAAGGTAAGGACGCCCGGGCCACGCGCAGGAGCGGCCCGCGGGCCGCATGCGGTACACTGAAGGCATCCAATCGCACGAAGGGTCTTGTCTTGAATCGCACTCTGCCCGTCTGGCTCACGAAGAAGGTCCCCAGTCCCTCCACCGTCCGCGAGGTCGAGGGGATGATGCGGGACGCGAAGCTCCATACGGTCTGCGAATCGGCGCGCTGTCCGAATCTGGGCGAGTGCTGGTCGAAGAAGACCGCGACCTTCATGATCCTGGGGGATGTCTGCACGCGCAAGTGCGGGTTCTGCGCGATCAAGACGGGGCGGCCGGACGAGGTAGATGCGCGCGAGCCGCGGAGGGTGGCGGAGATCGCGAAGTCGATGGGGCTGAAGCATATCGTCGTGACCAGCGTTGCGCGCGACGAGCTGGCCGACGAGGGCGCCACACAATTCGCCGAGACGATTCGCGCGCTCCGCGCGGAGATCCCGAACGCCATCGTCGAGGTGCTCACCCCCGACTTCAAGGGCAAGCGCTGGTGCATCAAGATCGTGACGGACGCGCGGCCGGACATCTACAACCACAACATCGAGACGGTCGAGCGGCTCTCGCCCTCGGTCCGCTCGGGCGCGAAGTACCGCCGCACGCTGGAACTGCTCCAGTTCGTGAAGCAGACCGATGCGGCCATCCACACGAAGTCGGGAATCATGCTCGGTCTGGGCGAATCGCGCGAGGAGGTAGTGGAGACCCTTCGGGACCTGCGGCGTGTCGGAGTGGACGCGGTGACCATCGGGCAGTACCTGCGCCCAACCATGAATCACCTGCCGGTCGCCGAGTACGTCCATCCGGACGCCTTCGCCGAATACGAGCGAATCGGGATGGAGATGGGCTTCCTCTTCGTCGCCTCCGGCCCCTTCATTCGCTCCAGCTACAACGCCATCGAGTTCTCCAAACGAATCCTCGCCGACCGGCTGGCGGCGGTAGGATAGCCGGGCAGGGGACGACCACGCGGGGCCGTCGATGCCCGGACCATGCATGTAAAATGCGTGGCTCGCGGGCCTGCGGTACCACGGATGTAAAATCCGTGTCTTGCGAGCTTTCAGCCAAACGTCCTGCCGGACGGACCGAATCGTCAGCATAGTCGCGGCAGCGATTCAGAGACGTTTGTCGATTCTGCAATCGCGGAGAAACTGGGCCACGGCCGCTTTGGTCATGGCATCGTTCGCCACACGAATGGTTACGGCTTCAAGCACCGTCTGGTCGGGGAGGTCGTCGTCCGCAATTCCGTTCAGCGAGAGAAACAGCACGGTGGTGAACGCGGCGGTACGCTTGTTGCCGTCCACGAACGCGCGATTCTGGCAGATGTGAAACAGAAACGCCGCCGCCATCTCCGTCAGATCGGTATGCAGGTATTCGCCGCCAAAACTCGCCTGCGGCATGTCCACCGCCGATGCCAGCAGCCCCTCGTCGCGAATGCCGGCCGTTCCCCCTTCCTCCGCGAGCGTGTCCTCGTGGATGTGGAGAACGTTTTGCAGGCTGAGGAACCGAATCCTCTCGGCATTCACTTTGCGAGGTTCTCCAGCATCTTCTTGTATCGGGGACGGAGTTTGGCGATGGCCACATCCAGCTCATCCCGCGGCACGCCCACGTTCACGGGCGCGATCGTCATGCTGTTTCCGTGAATCGTGACCTGTACGGGCGTGTCCGGCGACATGTTCATCGCTTCCAGCATCGTCCTGTCAATGACGAGCGCGACGCTGTTCCCGTGCTTCTGCAACAGTTTGACCATTGCCGTCATCTCCTCGTGAATAGTTGCAACCTTGTTATAACGTATTCGGCTCGATCCTGTCAATGCTGCAGCTCTGCCATGCTGCGACTTTCCGCGATTCGGCGAACTTTCCCGCCCGATTGCGCGTGTATATAGCAGGGCGCGCCCGGCCGCGCAGGTGGACGGCGCCCGAATCGCGAAAACAGCCCTGTCTGCGATGGCGTGACCCCCTCGCCGCACCGAACTCATTCACGTCTCGCTCGACCACCGTCATGCCAGCCAAGCGGATAGGGCGCCGGACGCTCAAGGCAATCGTTCTTCTGGTTCCGCTCGTCGTCCTCGCCGGGCTGGCCTTCTTCATGGTCCGCCGCTACTATCGCGGGGCGGAGCGCGACCTCGCGCCCATCCTTTCGGTGGAGGCGACGCGGGCGCTCGGACACGAGGTCAAAGTCGGAAAAGTGACCCTCCGGGGCGGCTATGCCTACGTGGACGACGTCCGAATCGCTGAGGGGAGGACGCTGGCTGAGCGCGGCCCCATCGCAACAGCCCGTCAGGTCGTCGTCGACTTCGATCTCCGCACCATACTTCTCACGCGCACGCTCCCCGTTCCGCTCTTCGGCAATGTCCGCGTGATCGACCCCGTCGCCCACGCCGCGCGCGACGCGCGCGGCGTCTGGAACTTCGAGGACCTGCTGAAGACGAAGCCGGGCGCGAAGCAGCGTTCGCCGGTCGGGCACGTCGTCATCACGAACGGCACGCTCGACTACACAGACGCGGCCTTTCCGCGGAACCCGAAGCGTCCGGCGACGCCCGTGAGCACCCGATTCGCCCAGGTCAACGGCTCCATCACGTTCTTCGCGGACAGGAGCGCCGCATGGGACGTGAAGGGCGCGGGCGCGGATGGCAAGGTCCAGACGGCGCACGTGACCGGGTCACACGACCCGAACGCCACTCGCCTCCTGCTCCGCGTTCAGGCGACCGGCTTCACTCTTCCCCTCCTCGCCCGCCTTTTCCCGCCGGATGTGAACGTCACCACCGGGCTCGCCTCCGGTCGGATGACGCTGATTCGCTCGCCGGAGACCGTCGCGCGCAAGACAGGCTGGCCGGTGGACATCCAGGCGAACGCGTCCATCGCCGGCGCGACCGTCGTCTCCAGCCGGTTCACCGAGCCCGCCTCGAACATCAACGGCGCGGCGACGCTCGGCAACGGGCTATATACAGTCCGCTTCGACTCCGGATTCGCGGGCTCGAAGCTCCATGCCGAGGGGACAATTCTCGGCTACCGCGACCCGGCGCTGAACGGATGGGCGACAGGCAGCGGCATCGAATTCCAGCGGATTGTGACCGCGCTCAATCTCGACCGCCGCTATCCCGCGCTCAAGCCGCTCCGGCAGGTGCAGGCGCGCGCGGACATTCGGACCGACGTTAGCGGGCGCGTGAGCAGCCTCGACGTCCGCGCGTCCGGGCCTGCTACCGTTGTTGGCGCGCTGCCCGGAGGGGCAACACTTCCACAGTCCGGGTCGGTGCAGGTCGCCTTTAGCGGGCCTCTCTCCGCGCCGCGCGTCGTCGTATCGGGGACGCTGCCGCGGGTGAAGTTCCGACAGTACGAGGCGACCGACGTGCTGCTCTCCGGCGCGTTCAGCCCGAAAGTGGCTGCTCTCAGCTTCCAGGGGAAACTCGCGGGAGGCTCGGTGGTGGGGCGCGCGAACTTCGGGCCCGCCGGCGGGCGGACTACGTATGCGGTCGTGGCGAGCGGCCGCCATCTCGACCTGTCGCGCCTCCCCATCACGATTCCCGCGGGGTCAAATGCCGCCGCAAGCAGACCCGAAAAGCTGTCGGGTATCGCCAACGCCGACCTCGCGGTGAATGGCCGATTCGACCAGCAAACGCCGCGGGGAGTCGCGGAGGTGCAGGGAGTGGGGCTGCGATATGGGGCATGGGAAGCGAACAGCGGCCGCGCTCGGCTTCGGATTGCGGGCGACGTAGTGGACGTCGAACCGCTCATCCTGCGCGACGAGAAGGGCGAGGCCATTGTGCGCGGGACGGTGGACACCCGCACAAACCGGCTGGACCTCCAGGCAGAGGCGGAGCGGCTGGACGTGGCGCGATTCGCGGCAGTTGGTGGCGGCGGAGGGGCCGGTGCCGGAGCGCCCGAGGGCGGTGGCAAGTCGAAGAACCAGAACCCGCTCCAGGGTCTCGTGTATGTGCGGGACGGCCACATTACCGGCACGACCAGGGACCCCCGATTCGCGGGCCGGGTCTATGCCTACGACGTGCAGTCGGACAAATACGGCGCGGACTTCGCCATTGCCGACGTCGAGGGGTCGCGCGATGCGGTGACCATTCGAGACGGCAGCGTCTACCGATTCCCGACGGTCGCTACGGTCAGCGGGCTGATCTCCCGCCCCTTCGATAAGCGCACCATGCTATCGCTCGCGGGAGACTTCCACGACGTGGAGATGCTCGACCTCGTGGAGTTGGCGGGAAGCGACCTCGACGTGAGCGGTGTCGCAAGCGGCGCGTTTCAGGTGGTGGGACCGGCGCGGCAGCCGGAGATCACCGCGCCGCGCATCACCGTGACGGACGCGCGAATCGGCGATTACGACTTCCGGTCGGTCACCGGGGCCATCCGGTACGACGCGACAGAGGATGGTGGGACGTGGCATCTGGACGACTTCTTCGCCACCCGCAACCGCACGAATCCCCAGCTCACAGACCTGACCACCATCACCGGCAGCGCCTCCATCGACGCCGGGAAAAGATTTCACCTGACGGGCAGCGGAAGCAATATCGATCTCGATCTGCTCGCGCCTTTCGTGTCGGATTACGTCGCCCTTAACGGAACTGCACGTGTGACCGCCGAGAACATCACGGGAGCGCTTGCGGAGGGCAAAGCGGTCGATCTGCGGGGACAGATTCTGGCTTCGACTCAGGGACTGACGATCAACGGCATTTCTCTCGGCGACCTTCATGGAATGAGTCCGGACGTGCCCGCCGCGCTGACCCTTGCCGGCGAGACTATCACGTCGGACGACGTGGCGATCGGCACGGCGCAATCAGGAATTACGCTGGTCCGTCGTGACAACGGGCGGCCGGCCCTGGTCTGGAATCGCGCCGACGATACGCTCCACGTGAGCGGCGACGTCCGGTCACTGGAGGTCGAAAAGCTGCGGCTGGCGCTCGCGAAGAGCCCCTACCTTGCGGCGCACCCGGATAACCCCGCCGCGAAAATCGTGGGACCCACCATCGCGCCGCTGGAGGGAACGCTGGGCGGGTCGTTCCTCGTGAGCGGCACGACGAAGGACCCTGTGACGGATGTCTCCTGGTTTTCGGAAAATGCGCGAATTGAGGGGCAGAACGTCCAGACCTTCGAGGGCCGCCTCGTTTACGACCGCAACCGCGTGACCCTCTCCGGACGCAACGGGCAGCCCGACGCGACGTTGAAGGCGGATGAGACGGCGGTGACAGCGCACGGAACGATGACCCTTGCGAAGGGTGACGAACAGATTTCTGCAGACGCCGACGTGGCCAACCTTCCGCTTGCGCTGCTCGACCGGTGGTTCCCTGGCAAGCCGATTCTCCGGGACCTGAGCGGAATGGCAGACACCATCACGCTCCAGGCGAGGGGCCGCGCCGACAACCCGTTTGTCACGGCGTCGGCGCTGGTCCGGGACATCGTCTGGGTCGAGACCCATCCCATAACCGTTGCCGCACCGCCTGTTGCCCCCGGCGGCCGCACCGCGCCGACTCCGCCCACAGCGGGTCCCTCGCCACCGGTCGCGGCGAGTCAGCGCACATTTGTCACACGGCATAACGCGCTCGGCCAGCCCGTGCAGGCGGAAACGACCGGCAGGGAGCTGCGCGTACGGCGCGTCGAGGTCTCGACGGTTCACATCAACGAGCCGTCGAATCCGAACCACATCCGCGCCGAAGACATCCACGTTACGCTCGAGGAGCAGCCAATCGCGCCCACCGTGACGCCGAAGACCGCGCCGAAGCAGAACCAGCCGAAGACGCCGCCGGCCGGGCCGCAGCCGCCCCGCACGCCCGAGACGTACGTCATCTACGGCGCCGCCGAGGCTTCTTTCGACTGGCACAACCTCGAGGCGCTCTCCGACCCGGATCCGGATGCTCGTGCGAAGGCGCGCGAGGCGCTTTCGAATCCAGAGGTAAATGTTCGGGTTCGCGTGCCGAAGCAGAGCCTCGGCCTGCTGGCCGCGCTCACCCCGACGACCCGGCGGGAAACGCCGGACGACCTGACGGCGACGCCGGACCTCAAAGGCACCATCCTCGCGAACTTCACGTGGCGCGGTACCGTCCGGGAGCCCGAGATTCAGGGCCGAGTCGTCGTCGACGCCGATCACGTGCGCGCCGGGAGCATGACGACCCAGCTTAAGAACCTGAGAGCCGATCTCCTCTTCACCGGACCGACGCTCAGCGTTCAGGAGTTCAGCACACAGACGCAGGTCATCAACCCGCGGACCGGCGCGGCCGTGCGGACCAGCGACCCGCGCACTCCGCTCCGAATCACCGGCGAGATTCCGCTGCGCGACAATGTGGTGATGCAGCCGAGGTTACAGGTATGGCCGCCGCGCATCGTGGGTTCGCAGCTCCACGTCTCGGGCGCGAACCTCCGAGTGGCGGAAGCGCCCCTCCCGATTATCCAGTCCGGCCGGCTCATTGCCGACGACATCTCCGCGGATCTCGACATCGGCGGGACTCTCTTTCGACCCATCATCCGAGGCAATGTCGGCATCGCGCAGGCGAACTTCCGGCCGCCGGACACGTTCCTGCTAAAGGCCGGGCCTGCTGTCGCCCTCGCGGCGCCGATCTTCGACATGACGTTCGCGGTCGGCCCGAACGTCAACATCAGCTCCGCCCAGCTCACGGCGACCGTGCACACCGAGCCCGGTTCTCCCATCATCCTGAAGGGTGATGTGTCGGATCGGTCGACGATGCAGGTCGCCGGCAATCTCGTGATCGACAAGGGGACCCTGAATCTGCCGACCGCGCGATTCGTTGTCCAGCGCGGCGGAGTCGTTTCGCTCCGGTACCCGTCCTACGACTTCAGCGGCTCGGTGGCCGGCGCGCTGAGCGATCCTACTCTCGGCATCAACGTGAACCTGACGGCGGTCACGCGGCTCACCGCCACGTCGGTCAGCGGAGCCAGGAAAAGGTATACTATCACGGTCGAGGCGAGGGGGCCCATTAACACCTCCGCGCCAATCCGTCTGGGCGACACGGGCGTAGGCGGCGTCGGTCTCCTGGGCGAGCGGTCGCTTCAGCTCACGTTCCGGACCGACCCGAACGACCTTGCGCTCACGTCGCAGGGGCTCCAGCAGCGGATCGTTGGGCTGCTCGGCGGGCAGGAGGCCATCGAATCGATTTTCAGCCGCAGCCCCGACGTGGGGCGGCTGCTGCGGACCCAGCTTACGGAAGCGCTCTCCAATGCATTCCTCCCGGAGCTCTTCGAGCGGCTCGGCCTGGGGAACGCGCTCGGTCTGGAGGAGCTTTCGCTCGACATCAACCAACTGAACGAATTCACGCTCCGAATCACCCGGCAGCTCATGGGGCCGCTCTACGCGACCTACACGCGGCGGCTCTCCGGTACAAATGCAACGGCCGCTTCGACAGGCGTGACGGACTTCGGCTGGGAATTCAAGCTGAGCTACCGCTTCCCGGTGAACCTGCTGCGCACCAATCTCCAGTTTTCTTACAGCATCGACGATCAAAGAACGAACGCGTACCTGCTGGAAGGAGTCTACAAGTTCTAGGAGAAACGGCAGGCGGCGAACAGACCCATCTTCCAGGACGCGGCGGTCCGTGCAATTATGTTGCGGTTGCGTCGTGGCGGCAACGATTGCGGAGAACGGGACCCGGCCGATGAGTGTTCCGCCGGAGGGCGACAGCGACGAGAGAACCAGCGGACGAGACATCAGCCAGGAGTACTTTCCCACCTTCGACGCACTGGTCGCGGCCTACGAGAAGAAGATTTTTAACGTTGTCTACCGCATCCTCGCTGACTATGACGAAGCGGCGGACACCACGCAAGAGACCTTTATCAGCGCCTACAAGAGCTTCGAACGCTTTCGGGGCGACGCGAAGGTCTATACCTGGCTCTACCAGATCGCGATCAACCACTGCCGCAATAAGCTGAGGCAGCGCGGCCGGGTGCGAGCGCTGAACGTGGAATCGCTCGACCAGCCGCGCGACTGGGAAGAGGACGGCCTGGCCAGCCGCGACGTGGCCGACCTGACCAACGCGCCGCACCTGGTGCTCGAAGAGAAGGAGCTCCGCCAGCGGATCCTCGCCGCCGTCGAATCGCTCCCGCCGGACTACCGCGAGGTGGTCGTGCTCCGGGAGATCCAGGGTCTCTCGTACAACGAGATCGCCGACGCCACCCGTCTCTCCCTCGACAACGTCAAGACGCGTCTGTCCCGCGCGCGCGCCATGCTGCGCAGAAAGCTGGAGGCCTATTACCGGGACTGACATTTCGGAGCGCTGGAGGCTCACATGTTCCGAATTGCTCGTGAGGCGATAGTATTTTCCGCAATACTCGTAGTCATTGGACACGCGAGGGCTCAGGGGACGAAACCGCCGAAAGTCAGCTCCATCGAAGTGCGCGGCAACAAGACCCTCAACCGGGCGTCTATCCTCGCCGCGGCCGGCCTGAAGGTGGGGGACGTGGCGACGCCCGCGGTGCTCGAAGCGGCCCGGAGAAGCCTGCTGGCGACCGGCAACTTCGGGATGCGGCGCATCAGCAACCCCGAGGAAGCGGTCAAGCTCTCCGTCACGGACGTGAATCTGGCGACCAACGAGGGGAAGCTTCTGATTGAGGTCGAGGAGAACGACGTCGTCCAGGGGTTCAACATCTCGGGCGTGGGGCCAATCCCGCCAAGAGAGGTGCTGGCGCAGCTCCAGACGAAGCCGGGCTTCGTGCTCAACATCAACACGCTTCGGGCGGACGTGGACCGGATTCAGAAGTACTACGACAGCAGGGGCTACATCGCCAACGTGTCGGAGGAGGGGTTCGGACTCACGGATGGCATATTGGCATTTCCGATAATCGTCGGCCGGGTGGGGACCATCGTGTTCAAGGGACTTTCACCCGCGCAACGAGCGGAGTTCAGAAAGCTTATCCGACTCAAGCCAGGCGACTATTACAATGCCAGGGAATTCGAGCGCGCATACAGGAAGATGTTCAGGAAGGACATCTTCGAGGACATCCAACCCTCGATTCTTACGCCGCAACCCGCGACGGTAAACCTGATCCTCAACTTCATCGAGAAGAAGTAATGCGTACGGGCTGTGCTATTATTTGACATTCAAAATGCCAGTGCCACGGGATTTCGCGGCCGCTGAGCATCAACCCACGACCCATCTGTTAACCGAGGTGAACTGATTGAATCGAGAACTCTGCCGCCAGATTGCGCGCGCGATGGTCATTCCCGCGATAGTTCTGTCCGTGCCGTACGCCGTGCCCGCGCGGGCGGACATGTTTCAGCAGGTGGCCCCGAAGATCAACGAGATCGTCGTTTTGGGAAACAAGGCGCTCAACAAGGAATCGATCATCTCCTCATCGGGACTGAAGGTGGGGGACGTGGCGACGCCCGCGGTGCTCGAAGCTGCACAGAGAAGCCTGCTGGCGACCGGCAACTTCGGGATGCGGCGCATCAACAACCCGGAAGAGGCGGTCAAGCTCTCCGTCACGGACGTGAATCCGGCGACCAACGAGGGGAAGCTCCTGATTCAGGTCGAGGAGAACGACGTCGTCCAGGGGTTCAACATCACCGGCAACGGCCCCATCCCGCCGAAGGACGTGCAGGCGCAGCTCCAGACGAAGCCGGGCTTCGTGCTCAACATCAACACGCTTCGGGCGGACGTGGACCGGATTCAGAAGTACTACGACAGCAAGGGCTACATCGCCAACGTGTCGGAGGAGG
>Ga0068855_100001990_pt1 | contig 25375 bp, 25 predicted proteins | sample KBSCornC52_FD_66592 | JGI IMG/M metagenome (GOLD analysis project Ga0068855, IMG submission 66592) | Corn rhizosphere microbial communities from Kellogg Biological Station, Michigan, USA - KBS Corn C5-2 | ecosystem: Host-associated > Plants > Roots > Rhizosphere > Soil ... | reverse complement strand
TGGAAAAATGTTCTTTTTGTGTTCAGAGAGCACAGGCTGGTAAACTCGAAGCCAAAAAAGCCAACCGTCCTTTACAGGATAGCGATGTGAAAACTGCCTGTCAGCAGGCTTGTTCAGCAGATGCTATCGTCTTTGGCAACGCCAACAATCCCCAAAGCGAAGTTTCTCAGGTTAGAAAGGAAAATAAGTCACGTCTGTACTACGCATTGGAAGAAGTTCACACAATGCCTAACGTGAACTACCTGGCTAAAGTGAGAAATACTGCCGAGATCAGCAACGATGGTATGTTGGAAGGAACGGCTGAGAAACTGGGATAAGTTGATAGGTTAAAAGTTGACAAGGTCATCCCCGTTGGTTTGGGAGCCTCTTATAAATAAATTTTTCAGCTAACTTTTCCGCGCTGCGGAATATAGCTAAAAGCATATAACATGGCATTATTAAAGTACGAATCGCAAGTAAGACCTCCGCTGGTAGAAAACGAGAAAAATTATCACCAGGTAACGGAAGATATTGTGCGGCCTATTGAAGCATCGCCTAGCCGCCTTTGGTGGACCGGATTTATAATTTCCCTGTGTTTCCTGGGCTTCGGGGTGTTCTCAATTTACAGAGAAGTTACCTACGGGGTCGGCCAATGGAACCTTAATAAAACCATCGGTTGGGGCTGGGATATCACCAACTTCGTGTGGTGGGTGGGTATCGGTCACGCCGGTACACTTATCTCAGCGATCCTGTTGCTGTTCCGCCAGGGATGGAGAACAGGTGTAAACCGTGCTGCTGAAGCGATGACCATCTTTGCGGTAATGTGCGCCGGTCAGTTTCCGATCTGGCACATGGGTCGTGTGTGGATGGCCTTCTTCGTACTGCCTTACGCTAACACCCGCGGTCCTTTATGGGTTAACTTTAACTCACCGCTGTTGTGGGACGTATTTGCAATCTCTACTTACTTTACTGTATCATTATTATTCTGGTACTCTGGTTTAATTCCTGACCTCGCTACTGTACGCGACCGCGCCCGTTTGAAATGGCGTAAGTTTATGTATGGTTTGCTGTCGTTCGGCTGGACCGGTTCTACCAAACACTGGCAACGCCATGAAAGCTTATCGCTGGTACTGGCAGGTTTAAGTACACCGCTGGTACTGTCAGTGCATACTGTGGTATCTTTCGACTTCGCCACTTCAGTAATTCCAGGTTGGCATACTACTATCTTCCCTCCATACTTCGTTGCGGGTGCCATCTTCTCGGGTTTTGCGATGGTGCAAACACTGCTGTTGGTAAGCCGCAAAGTGTTAAAGCTGGAGGAATACATCACGATAGAGCACATTGAGGTAATGAATAAGGTAATTGTATTGACCGGTTCTATTGTGGGTATCGCTTACTTAACTGAGTTGTTTATTTCATGGTACAGTGTGAACCCATTTGAAGGTTATGAGTTTGCTCAGAACAGGGTAAATCTGTTTAGCCCTTATGGCTGGAGCTACTGGCTGATGATGAGCTGTAACGTAATCTCTCCGCAGATCTTCTGGTTCCGTAAACTGCGCCGTAATATAGTGGTAACCTTCTTTATGTCGATAATCGTAAACATCGGTATGTGGTTCGAGCGTTTTGTGATCATCGTAACCTCGATTTACCGCGATTACGTACCCAGTAGCTGGGCAACCTACTACCGTCCGACAATATGGGAGGTTGGATTTTACCTTGGTACTTTCGGCTTGTTCTTTACCTGTTACTTCCTGTTCTCGAAATTCTTCCCCATCATCGCGGTGGCTGAAATCAAGCACATTCTGAAGAAATCAGGTGAAAGCTATAAGAAGAACATGTACCATATTGAAAAAGAAGGTGTGGATGAGTTTTATCATGAAACACATGCCAATCACCACTAATTGAGAGACAGGCTAAGAGTGAAATAAATTCAGAAATCCCGAAATAAGAACTATCAAAATTTTTATATGGCTGTTAAAAAATTTGTTGTCGGTTGTTTTGATGAGGAGGGAGCGTTATTTGATGCCGTTAAAAAAGTACGCAAGTCAGGATACAAACTGCACGATGTGTACACCCCATTCCCGATTCACGGTTTAGACAAGGCAATGGGTTTGCGCGATACCAGCATTCATACTGCCGGTTTCCTGTATGCCATTTTTGGTACCACTAGTATGTTATCTTTTATGACGTGGTGCTTTACTACAGACTGGCCATGGAACATTGGTGGAAAGCCACACTTTGCATTACCTGCATGGATACCTATTACCTTTGAGTTTACAGTATTGTGCGCCTGCGTGGGCATGGTGATTACTTTCTGTTACCTGTGTCAGATAGCGCCTTTTGTTAAAAAGCATCACTTCCACCCTCGTTCAACTGACGATCTGTTTGTGATGGTAATTGAGTGTACCGATAAAACAAACGATTCGGAAGTTAGTTCATTCTTAGGCAATTTAGGTGCCAAAGAAATTAATGTACAGCATGCCGAAACCGGATGGTGGTTAGGCCGTTACGATAAAGAACAAAAATTGTTTGAAGGTCAAAGCGAAACTGTTTCTGCATAATATCTTGAATACATTAAGATGAAAAAATTATCAATCATTTCTGTTTTAGTGCTGGCTGTGCTGGTTTGGAGTTGCAGTGATGTAAGAAGAACACCTGGTCATGTATATATGCCCGATATGATGTATAGCCGTGCATATGAAACATATGCATCTACCACCGATACGCTGTCTAAGGAAGGTATTCATTACAACCGTATGCCTGTAGCAGGTACAATTAAAAGAGGTGAGTTACTGCCTTTTCCCCTTGCTAAGGATAAAGTAGGCGATACAACAAATTATATAGCTGCCCGTCAGATACAGAATCCGTTGCCTCCGCTCAATGCTACACAAATGAAAGAAGCAGAGCGCCTGTATCTGGTTAACTGCGGTATTTGCCATGGTGCTGGTCTCGATGGTAATGGCCCGTTGTACAATGGCGGTAATGGCCCTTTTGCTGCGGCGCCCAAAAACCTGGTAGCTGATCCCGTAGTATCTGTTATGCCTGCAGGTCAGATCTTTTACTCTGTTACCTACGGCAAAGGACAAATGGGAAGCTATGCATCTCAGTTGAGCACTACACAGCGGTGGATGGTTATTCAGTATGTAAAATCGAAACAACCCGGTGCTAAAAAAGAAGCCGGTGCTGGTACTGACTCTACAGCTGCCGGTAAATCAAGTGCAGCTGCAGCAGGTGCCGCAGGTGCAAAAAAGACTGCAGATTCAACAGCTAAAAAATAACTGACTAGAACACAGAACATATAAATTACTGATAATGGCTATTAAAGAATTTTTCGAGATCCCTGCACGGTACAGAACCTGGTCAATGGCATTGATGGGGGTCGGCGTATTATCTGTTATCATCGGTTTTATATTATATGGAACCGGTGAACATCCGGAAAGATTTTGGGCCACCATGCTTCAGAACAGCACTTACTTTTTGCTGGTCGCTAATGCCGCTATGTTTTTTATTTGCGCCACTACTCTGGCCATGGGTGGTTTTCAAATGGCATTCCGCCGGGTTTCAGAAGCTATTTCTGTAGCCGTTATTCCTTTAGGTATTGTCGCTTTCGTAATATTGATCTGTTTAGTAACCCTCGATCCGGGTATTTATAAGTGGCTGCACCCACAGGGCGATAAGATCCTTGAAGGAAAGTCAGCATTTTTAAATCGTGGATTTTTTATAATATGGACCACGCTGGCCATTGGTCTTTGGATTGTGCTGGGCTATAAAATGCGCCAGATCTCACGTTCAATCGATAATAATCCATTACCCGATGTAGAAGCAGGCCGCCGGTATACATTTAAAAATACTGTTTGGGCTTCTATCTTCATCGTATGGTTTGGCCTCACTGTTATGAGCACAGTTCCCTGGTTGTGGCTGATGAGCCTTGATGCAAAATGGTTCTCTACCATGTATAGCTGGTATACATTCGCCAGTACTTTCGTAGCCGGCCTTGCGCTCATTACCATCTTTGTGGTATACATGAAAAACCAGAATTACCTGGAATATACCAATGAAGAGCACCTGCACGACCTCGGTAAATTCATGTTCGCCTTCTCAATTTTCTGGACTTACTTATGGTTTGCACAATACATGCTTACATGGTATGCCAACATTCCGGAAGAAACTATCTATTTTGTACCACGTGTTACCAGCAACCATTACAGCGGACCATATACAGGCTTATACTGGTTCATGTTCACCATCAACTTTATCGCGCCAATATTAATATTAATGCGCAGAGGTTCGAAAAGAAACTATACCACTATGACCTTCATGGCAATAGTGATATTATTCGGCCACTGGCTGGATTTTTACCAGATGGTTTTTGCAAGCGTATCACCCAAAGAAGTTAAACTCAACCTGTTTGACTTTGGCGTAGCTGCCGGATTTGTAGGACTGATCATGTTTGCTACAGGCAGAGCAATGGCTAAATATCCTCTGCTTGCCAAAAACCATCCGTTCATTAAAGAGAGTATTATCCATCACACGTAATAACATTTTTGTTACTGGTGTGAAACTTAATATAATAAGAACTTAGTTTCGAGATAGAATTAAACTTATTGAAAGATCATGACAACTACCGGATTACTTCTGTTAGCTATTCTGGCTCTTGGCTTTCTGATCACGTTTCAGATTGCCAAGGCAAGTGAGTATGTTTCTGTACTAAAGGGAGAAAAAAAATCCTTCGAACAAAATAACAGGATCAATGGATTCCTGATGGTAGTGTTTCTGGTACTGGGCCTCATCGGTGTATACCTGTGCAATGAAGCATTGTACCCTAAAACATTGCTTACACACCCATCGGCTTCTGACCATGGTGTGAATATCGACACCATGTTGTGGATCACCATCATTATTACCGGTATCGTGTTTTTTATTACGCAGATATTACTGTTCTGGTTCGCTTATAAATACCAGTACAGCGAAAAAAGAAAAGCGTTCTACTATCCACACAATAATAAACTGGAAGTATTGTGGACAACGATACCTGCTATTGCCCTGTGTACACTCGTAGGCTTTGGCTTGTACTACTGGTTTAAAATAACCGGCGAAGCTCCTCCAAACTCTATGCAGGTTGAGATCACTGGTCGCCAGTTCGGATGGATTTACCGCTACCCCGGTAAAGACAATACATTCGGCAAGAAGTATTTCCGTATGATCAATGAAGCTGATGGTAACATTCTGGGTCTTTTATGGAAAGACACCACAATTAATACACCTAATGGCGAAACACACTTAACTGCAGATCCTTTGGGATTTGATGATATCGTAGAAACATCGGCTATGTATCTGATCAAAGATCAGCCGGTTAAACTGATCATCAACAGCCGTGATGTAATTCACGACGTAGGTCTGCCTCATTTCCGTATGAAGATGGACGCCGTTCCCGGAACACCCACTACTATGTGGTTTACGCCTAAGTACACTACTGAGGAAATGAAGAAAATTACCAATAATCCCAATTTTGAATACGAAATTGCGTGCGACCAGATGTGCGGAAACGGCCACTATTCAATGAAAGGGCTTATTAAAGTGGTAACCCGTGATGAGTTCATCTTGTGGAGAGCGAAACAGCAGGCTGCCTATAAACCAGCCGAAGCTCCTGCAACAGCACAACCTGCTGCTGCCGCCGCTGATACTATTAAGGCTACCGGTTCTGCAGCATCTAAATCAGACTTGACTGCCAAAAAATAACTTAATTACACGACCACCAAAAAAGGAGATATAAATGAGCAACGAAGCATTTCACGGTCACGCAGATGTAATCACAACGCATGAAGTGCATCACGATGAGCATGGTGTGCATCATCACAAGCAATCCTTTGTTACCAAATATATATTCAGCCAGGATCACAAAACTATTGCGAAACAGTTTTTGATCACTGGTATGATCTGGGCCATCATCGGAGGTCTGATGTCAGTGTTATTCCGCTTACAGCTGGGATATCCCGATCAAACTTTTCCCTGGCTCGAAGATATTCTTGGTAATTGGGCCCGGGGCGGTAAAATAACCCCTGAAAATTATTATGCACTGGTAACCATGCACGGTACCATTCTGGTATTCTTCGTGTTAACAGGTGGTTTGAGCGGAACCTTCGCCAACTTCTTAATTCCTCTGCAGGTAGGTGCCCGCGATATGGCTTCTCCCATGCTGAATATGCTGTCGTACTGGTTCTTCTTTGGTGGTAGCATTGTAATGTTGTCATCACTGTTTATTCAAACCGGTCCTTTCAGCGGTGGCTGGACTGCCTATCCCCCGTTAAGTGCCTTAGGTGATGCTTCTCCCGGTTCCAAAACCGGTATGGACCTATGGATCACAGCCATGTCTCTGTTTGTTGTGTCATCTTTACTGGGTGGTTTGAACTATATTTCTACCGTATTGAACCTGCGTACAAAAGGTATGAGCATGACCCGCTTACCACTTACTATCTGGGCTCTGTTCTTCACTGCAGTACTGGGTGTATTATCTTTCCCTGTATTATTATCAGGCTTTATCCTGCTGTTGTTCGACCGTCATGCAGGCACAAGCTTCTACTTATCTGATATATATGTATCTGCTACCAGCCAGGCTTTACCAAATGAAGGCGGTAGCGCCATCCTGTTCCAGCACTTGTTCTGGTTCTTGGGTCACCCTGAGGTATACATCATTCTGTTACCTGCCATGGGTATGGCATCAGAAATATTATCGGTAAACTCACGCAAACCGATCTTTGGTTATATGGCCATGGTGGGTTCGTTGTTTGCCATTACCATCCTTGCCTTCCTGGTATGGGCACACCATATGTTTGTAACCGGATTGAACCCCTTCCTGGGATCTGTATTCGTGTTGCTTACCCTGTTAATTGCGGTGCCTTCGGCCATTAAGGTGTTCAACTGGTTAACTACTATCTGGAAAGCAAATATCAAGTTTACACCAGGTATGCTCTTTGCGCTTGGTTTTGTAAGCCTGTTCATTTCAGGTGGTTTAACCGGTATCTTCCTTGGTAACTCTACGCTGGATATTGACCTGCACGATACTTACTTTGTAATTGCCCACTTCCATATAGTAATGGGTGTGAGTGCATTCTTTGGTATGTTCGCCGGTATTTACCACTGGTTCCCTAAAATGTTCGGCCGCTATATGAACAGAACACTGGCCTACATTCACTTCTGGGTAACCCTGGCAGGTGCATATCTGATCTTCTGGCCAATGCACTATGAAGGTTTGGCCGGTATGCCCCGTCGTTATCTCGATTACAGCAACTGGGCATCATTTAATCAGTTCGGCGACCTGAACAAATTCATCTCTACTGTAGCAATCATTGTTTTCTCTATACAGTTACTGTTTGTATTCAACTTCTTCTATTCTATCTGGAAAGGAAGAAAAGTAACAACATTGAACCCCTGGGGTGCTGCTACACTGGAATGGACTACACCTATCAGACCAGGCCATGGTAACTGGGATGGTGAAATTCCTGAAGTACACCGCTGGGCATATGACTATAGCAAAGACGGACGTGATTACATTCCGCAAACTGAGCCTGTTAGCCCGGATGAAAGCAAGCACTAATTAATGCTTGCCCTTTCCGAAGCTTTTGAACATGTGGTTAGTGTGAGAGTGAAGTGATTGAATTCACTATTGACGATCTTAAAATTATTAATAACAGATGCAGCAAGTGACCGTGAAGCAACAGAGTTCTTTAAATATAGCCGGTAAGGTAAAAGATTATATGATGCTGATTAAATTCAGCCTCAGCTTCATGGTTGTGTTCTCTGCTGTGATCAGTTACCTGCTGGCGCCAAAAGTGGTCGAATACGATTGGCTTCACATTATTCTGTTGTTTATTGGCGGAATGCTGGTTACCGGCAGTGCCAATGCCGTAAACCAGATAGTGGAAAAAGATACAGACGCCATGATGAAGCGTACTGCCAAACGGCCTGTAGCTTCAGGCAGAATGCAACCTGCAGAAGCCTGGACCTTCGCGATTGTGGCAGTTGCCGCCGGATTGTTTATACTCGGTTATTATTTTAACTGGTTATCGGCAGGTTTGGCATTATTCAGCTGGTTTGTATACGCGTATATGTATACTCCGCTGAAAAAAGTGAGCGCTGTATCGGTATTGCTCGGCGCTGTGCCTGGTGCTTTGCCCTGTTTAATTGGCTGGGCAGCAGGTCAGGATGAACTGAGTGTGGGAGGATGGGTATTATTTGCCATCCAGTTTTTCTGGCAATTCCCTCATTTCTGGGCAATTGCATGGATCTCGCACAAAGACTATTCAAACGCCGGCTTCAAACTGATGCCATCAGTAGAGGGACCTACCAAGTATTCGGCTATTCAGTCCATTATATATTCACTGGTGCTGATACCCGTTGGTACTTTACCATACCTGGTGCATATGAGTGGCATGACGAGTTTCGTTATTGTTTTTGCGGCTAACCTGTTTATGCTTTGGCAAAGTATACGGTTGTACCGCGAAATGGAAAAGAAAGCCGCCCGCCGTGTGATGTTCACCAGTTATATTTATCTGCCGGTTGTATTGCTGGCGCTGCTGGCTGATAAAATAGGTTGATAATAAATAAAAACATAAACCCGTGATGACAGAAACCGTGAGTACACAACGTAAAAAAATACATCCCCACAAGTTTACCTTATGGGTAGCTATAGGCAGCATCATAATGATGTTCGCCGGGTTAACCAGTGCCTATATTGTAAAGGGCAGTTTACCCGGATTTACAGGTGTTCAGCTGCCGCAGATCTTTTATTATTCAACGGCTGTTATTTTGCTCAGCAGCTTTACCATGCAATGGGCGTTGAAATCGTTTAAGGAACGTGGTATGCAACAATACCGCCGGCTGTTAACTGTTACTATGGTACTCGGCTTTGGTTTTATCGCCATGCAGATCATAGGATTTACACAGTTATGGAATACGGGCACCAAAATGCAGGGAGCCGGCGCAGGTCAGTTCCTGTATGTAATTTTCGGTTTGCATGCGGTACACGTACTGGGAGGTGTAGTTGCCCTGCTGATCATGTTTGTAAAAGCATTCAGCGCACGCATCAGAAGCTATAATGCCGTGCCGGTAGAAGTAATGAGCACATACTGGCATTTTGTAGACCTGTTGTGGATTTATTTATTCGTGTTCTTTTTACTTAAGTTGTAGTAATTCAATAATTAAATTAATTTTTCCGGATTGAAAGTCCGGACTATTTAAATAAGAACTATTAAAATAGAAACATGGCACAAGCAGTACCGGTTAATCAAAACATGTGGTCAGGGGGGAAAAGTCCATTTAAAGTGGAATATGGTAAGTTGATGATGTGGTATTTTCTGATGAGTGACGCTTTTACCTTTGGCGCATTTTTGATTTCGTATGGAACCATTCGTTTTTCAAGTAACTCATGGCCCGACCCCAATCATGTGTTCAGGACATTCCCCATCATTGGCGAAATGCACATTCCTCTCGCCTTTGTAAGCTTAATGACCTTCATATTGATCATGAGTTCGGTAACAATGGTACTGGCTGTAGGTGCTGGCCATGAAATGGATAGAAAAAGCGTATTGAAATGGTTAGGATGGACTATCGTAGGCGGTTTGGCTTTCTTAAGCTGCCAGGCCTGGGAATGGACTCACCTGTATCATGAAGGTGCCTGGTGGGGACACAATCCGTTTCCGAATATCGACGGTTCACAGTCTTCTACCAACTTTACCAACTTCTTCTTTACCATTACCGGTTTCCATGGTTTTCACGTATTTTCAGGTGTTGTGATAAACATCATCATGTTCATCATGACATGGAGAGGCGTTTTTGATCAGAGAGGTCATTACCTGATGATTGAAAAAGCGGGCTTATACTGGCACTTTGTTGATCTGGTATGGGTATTTGTATTCACTTGCTTTTATCTGTTTTAATTATCTTACTGTATATAAATTGAGATTATGGAAAATGTACATGCTGTAGCCGCGCCTCACGCTCACGACGAGCAACACACTTTCGACAGAAAATTGATCTGGAGAACTTTCCGGGTACTCTTATATATTACCTTATTTGAACTGGCCCTGGCGATCGGGTATTATGAAATGACTTTTTCAAACCCAACGCTGGTTAAACACTTACTGAATGGTGTATTTGCCATTCTTACCCTGGCCAAAGCATTCTTTATTATTGCCGAGTTCATGCACCTGCGTCACGAGATCCGGAACCTCATCATGACCATAGCTGTTCCGGCTTTACTGTTCATATGGTTTCTTACTGCCTTTTTGTGGGATGGTAATTCCTATAAAAACCTGCGTAACACCTACGATCGTCACCATCTTGAACAAAGCCAGATTAAAGTAGAGAAAAAAGAAGCTCCCGAATCAGAGGAACCCGGCAAATTACACTAAGCGTACTTTACTGCTAAATGTGATATAAAAAAGAACCATCGCCATCATGGCGGTGGTTCTTTTTTATAGTAAGTTTTGATTTTCAACGGTATAGACATGAATCGGATAACAAGCATTTAAATCTGTTTAATTCCTATAAAAAACCGCGTGGCATTTAGTTGTGCGGTACCTTTGCGGAGCAAAAGAAAAACCAGTGAGCCAGAAAGCATTATTAGCCCTGTGTATCGCCATTTTTTTACCCGTCGTCTGCTACTTCGTTGTAAAAGGAGTGAGCCGCGACGCGATCCACATGCCCCCACATTATTATCCCGACGAAATTATAGATGTTGTAAAAGATGGGAAAAGAGTAAACGACACCGTCTGGCACAAGGTGGCAAACATTAAGTTAACCAACCAGCTCGGCGATTCGGTTTCACTGCAAAAGCTTCGTGGCAAAATTGTTGTGGCCGATTTCTTCTTTACGCATTGCCCTTCCATATGCCCATATCTCACCCGCAACATGAAAGGCTTGCAGGATGCATTAAAAATGAAAGACGTAACCAAAAGGGTCGACACCTCGTTTGTGCAGTTTCTTTCATTCAGTGTAGATCCTGAACGGGATTCAGTGGCGCAGCTGAAAAAATATGCCGATCATTTTGGCGTAAACTCCGATGTTTGGTGGCTGCTCACCGGCCCTAAAAAAAACATTTATGACTTTGCCTTAAACGAAGTAAAACTGGGTTTGCAGGATGGGGAAGGAGTTGATTCAAACTTCATTCACACAGAGAAATTTGTAGTACTTGATAAAAAAGGTGTAGTACGTGGTTATTACAACGGGTTAGACACTACTTCATTATCACGCCTTGCCGAAGATATTACATTGCTTATGCTGGAAAAAGACAAGGGTGAACCTTCGCCCGTACTGGCACAGCTGAAAAGCCTTTGGCCTATTTATATAGCCGTAATTATAGCAGTGGTATTGTTTGTATGGATTACCCGTAAACCATCGAGAGAACCCAAATTTTAATATATGCTTCCTCCCGTTCTGCAAAAAAATGATAAGCAGGCCAACTGGCTTATTCTCGTTTTTTCATTTGTAGTGTTTGCTGCGGTTACATTGTTAAGTCGTATAAAGCTGAATGTCGACCTGGGTTTTAACGTGCATTTTTTTGCACAACTGAACGCCATCATTAATTCAATAGTAACTATTTTATTGCTCGCAGGTCTGGCAGCAGTAAAGCAAGGTAAATACCTGCTACATAAACGGATTATGACAACCGCACTGATACTATCGGTCATTTTCCTGATATCATACATCTGTCATCATTTGTTTGCCGGAGAAACCCGCTTTGGCGATATCAATCACGATGGTATAGTAAGTGCCGATGAAAAGGCCCTGGCCGGCCCCAAAAGAATCTTTTACTTTATTATTCTTTCCACACATATTCCATTGGCTGGTATTATTCTGCCTTTTGTATTATATACCGCTTACAGGGCATTAATTGGTGAATGGTCAAAACATAAAAAACTGGCCCGTTATACCTGGCCTATCTGGTTATATGTTTCGGCAACGGGTGTGCTAGTATATCTGTTAATAAGTCCGTATTATTAATAATTAGTCAAAATGCAGCCCAACGCTTTCAAACTTTTGAAGATCATTCACCTGGCTTTATTGCTGGGAATGTTTCTGATGATAACAATACCATTGTATATTGTATTGAAAGGTATGGCTGTTGCAGCAGATGAATCATTGGGAAGAACCCTGCAGATGGTATGTGTATTGTTATCGGTAGCTTGTGTGGTTATTGGGTTTAATATTTTTAAACGAAGAATACTGGCAGCCAGAAATGATACAGCCTCAGCCGATCAACGAATGGAGCAATACCGCTCGGCTTGCATTACCTGGTGGGCTATGATAGAAGGACCCGGTTTTATGTCGGCAATCAGTTTTATGCTTACAGGCAATTTTGCCTTTTTTGCATTAGCTGTTGTTCACCTGATCATTTTATTTGTTTTTACACCTCGTAAGGCAAACATTATAGTGTTTCTTAAGCTGGATAGTAAAGATGTAAAATTGCTGGAAGGCGCTGCTTAAAAACCACTCACAAAAAATTTCTCTATGAAACAATTGGTTTGTATTACTCCCGGAAAGTTAGAGTATCAGGATGCACAGCAACCTGCATTGCAAAAAGGACAATCATTACTGAAAATAAAACGTATTGGTATTTGTGGTACCGACCTTCATGCTTATGAAGGTACACAGCCTTTTTTCAACTATCCGCGCATTTTGGGTCATGAGCTGGCAGCAGAATTTGTAGATGGCGATGCACCGGGTTTTCAACCTGGAGAAGCGGTTACCATCATTCCCTATTTCAATTGCGGAACCTGTATTGCCTGCAGAAACGGCAAACCCAACTGTTGCACAAGCATAAATGTATGTGGTGTACATGTTGATGGCGGTATGAGGGAATATCTGGTAGTTCCTTCCTATTCTTTATTACATGGTGAAGGACTGAGCTTTGATGAACTTGCTTTGGTAGAACCACTTGCTATCGGCGCACATGGTGTACGCAGAGCTGCTGTTCAACCCGGCGAATATGTACTCGTAATTGGCGCCGGCCCTATCGGACTGGGCATTATGGAATTTGCCCGTATAGCAGGCGCTCATGTAATTGCCATGGATATTAATGAGCAACGTTTGCTTTTTTGCAAAGAGAAATTACAGGTGCCTTATACCATTAATGCGGCAACAGATAATGTAATGGAACGGCTGCAACAGATCACCAATAATGATATGCCAACCGTGGTTATAGATGCAACAGGCAGCTTAAAGGCTATCAATAATGCTTTTCAGTATATGGCCCATGGCGCACGGTATGTATTGGTTGGTTTGCAGAAGAATGATATATCTTTCTCCCATCCTGAATTTCATAAACGCGAAGCTACATTAATGAGCAGTCGCAATGCAACCAAAGAAGATTTTTCCCTGGTAATGCAAAGCATGAAAAAGGGACTGGTAAATCCCGCCACCTATATTACCCATCGGGTGTTATTTGATAATGTTCAGAAAGAATTCGCCAGCTGGCTGAAGCCGGAGACAGGTGTTATTAAAGCAATGGTTTCTTTGTAAAGGAAGAGCCACAAACAATATTATAATTCCGTTGAAGGATCCCAGAAGAGCTTTTTAAAATCGACGATGGTATCGTTCTTCACTTTTATTCCTTCTTTCTTTAACAGGGCTTCCATTTTTGAAGGAGGGTTAAAATGATGTTTGCCGCTTAACATACCATTGCGGTTAACAACACGGTGTGCCGGTACTTTCGGTTTGGCAGAACCTGCAGCATGCATAGCCCAGCCAACCATACGAGCCGACAATTTGGTACCCAAACAGGCAGCAATAGCCCCGTAGGAAGTAACACGGCCTTTCGGGATCTGTCGTGTAACTTCAAAAACCAGTTCAAAAAAGGAATTGTCTTTTTTGCCGGAAGGCGTTACGGTAGTGAGCTTGTCCCGTGCAGCTGGTTTATTGCTTTTCCTGGGTGTGGCCATTTTGTTTAGGTTGATTTAGCAACTGACTTTTTTTGGGCTCAGGAACATTTACATAATGAAAAGGACAATGCCGGCAGCCGTTTCCACAGCAATAACCCCGTTCAAGATGGTATTGCTCTGTCAGTACCATATAGCCCTGTTCGTTATAATAAAAATCAACTCCTTCGGTCAGTTTCTTCTTCAAGTAATAAAAGTTTTAAAGCGTCTTCTTTATCCGGTAAAGAGGTAGCAGGCAACATGAATTGTAAGTAATGTACTTTGTTGCTTTGGGCAATGTCGAGACTTTCGTAATGCGTTTTAATTCGTAATACATCGCTTACTTCATCAGCTGCATAAACATCTTCGATATCCTGAATCACCGGCAGATCGTATAAGTCGATTACCCATTTGGTAAACCTGTATAAACTCGGCGAATCGGTTTTCAGATGAATATAGCCGCCCGGTTTAAGTATTTGTTGGTATAGCCGAAGGAATTTTGGATGCGTAAGTCTTTTCCTGGCTTTGGAAGTTCGTAGTTGCGGGTCAGGAAAAGTGAGCCATATTTCCGATACTTCGCCCGGAGCAAAATAACCGGCAATACGATCAATTTGAGTGCGAAGAAATCCTACATTGGTTAAGTTTTCCTGAAGGGCTTTTTTGGCGCCTACCCAAATGCGATTACCTTTTAAATCAACGCCCAAAAAATTGCGATCGCTAAATAATCTGCCCAGGCCAACGGCATATTCTCCTTTACCGCAAGCCAGTTCAAGAGTAATGGGATTGGTATTATGGAAGAAGTTCTTCCAGTTGCCCGTTGTGTTTTCGGGATATTGCAGCACATTGGGAAAGGTGCTTACTTCTGCAAAACGCTGTAATTTCTTCTGACCCATGAGGCGACAAAAATAGGCGAGAAAATGAATGCAGAGAAAATCAGCACATATTTCCGCGGAATTTCGGGGTAAAATAGTAGGCTGGGGTGATTGGATACACAGCAAAACCCAAACAAAAAACCCTCAACGCATTACACATCGAGGGTTTACTTTGCTGTAGAGGGAGGATTCGAACCTCCACGGGGCAGTTAGCTATAGCGCAATTCTGTGGTGGTCAACCCCAGTCAACTTAATTGCTTAAGCCGGCATTACACTACGTTTATCCCGAACTCCCCACCCCCGAGACAAGAGGGCATGTCTGCCAAAGTTCCATCACTCCACAATTTTAAAACACATGAGAAAAACAAACTGCTGTAGGAGGAGGATTCGAACCTCCACGGGGCCGTTAGCTTAATGAAATTGCTTTCATCAGGTTTATTCGAGAACCCCCACCCCCGAGACAAGAGGGCATGTCTGCCGGAAATTCCATCATCCCACAGTATTTTCGCTCTGTAAAGAACTAATTTCATAGCAATATTAAATAAATGCCCCGTATTGTTGTAAATTATTCAAGAAAAATTTTGAAAGTTTCGACAATATATAAATATTTGCGTATTCACTTGAAATTTTGTAAAAAACGATTGCAAAAATGGCAGCTAAATTGAATTTAGATAAACTGGATCTGCAGATAATCCATGAGATGATGGAGAATGCAGAAATTTCTTATGCAGATTTGGGTAAGAAGTTATTCGTTTCCGGTGGTACAATTCATGTACGTATCAAAAAATTACAGGAAGCAGGTATAGTCAAAGGTACAAAATTAAATGTTGACCTTAAACAGCTCGGATATGATGTGATTGCATTTATTGGCATATATCTTGAGAAAAGCTCCCTGTACGATTCAGTAGCCAAAGAACTGCAGCGCATCCCCGAAATTGTACGATTAAATTATACAACAGGCAATTATAGTATGTTCGCTGAAATAGTATGCAAAGATATTAATCAATTGCGGTTTGTATTACACGATGAATTACAGAAGATAAAGGGTATTGAACGAACAGAAACCTTTATTTCACTTGAAGAGAGTTTCAGCCGTAACGTACAAGTGTTCACGCCATAGTGTCTTTTTTGATAATGTATGTTGCCCGATACCATTCGAATTTTTAAAGTATTTTTAAACCTATATTTTACCCTCATGAAAAAAACAATCCTGTTTGGTTGGGCCATACTTCTTCTGATTGCTGTAGCATTTGGATGTAAAAAACATAAAGACAGCGGATGCGGCGAAGCTGGCTTAAAAGTAACCACAACACCTGCTAACGGTACTGTTGATCCGCCCGCTCCAGGTCCGAATTTTCCCCTGACAGTAACTGTTACAGATGGCATGCCCACTTCAGGCGTTACAATAGAAATAAAAGCACAAAAAGATTCCACCAACGCAACGCCTTATTTTACGCAAAAGACCAGTAACGTAACAACGAATTCAACCAACTTTACAATTACCGGTACGCCTTCAGGCGCCACGTGCCTTGTAAATATTACGGTAACTTCCAATACCTGCAACACAAATCAATGGACAGGCAGTTACCGGTATTCAAGTAAATAGTCTGAAAGACGGAAAGTCCGGAAGTCGGAAAGAAGCTTTATCTGTATGATAATTCTTTCCGACTTACGGACTTCCTGACTTTCGGCCTTTCCCACTTACTCCTTCACCTGCAGCGCATCGCGCAAACCATTTCCCAGCATATTAAATGCCAGCACCAGCAGCATAATTGCAAAGCCTGGCGCCAATGCTAACATAGGGTTATGCGTAATAATGAAGTTGTAATTTTCCTTTATCATTAATCCCCAGCTTGCCTGAGGCGGTTGTACACCCACACCCAAAAAACTTAAGCCTGCTTCAATAACAATAGCCGAAGCAAAATTCGATGCGGCTACTACCATTACAGGCCCCATTACATTAGGAAGTATATGTCGCAGTACAATACGTGTATGTGAAAAACCAAGCGCCTTTGCCGCTTCAACATATTCCAGCTCGCGAACACTTAATACCTGCCCGCGTATAATGCGTGCCACGCTTACCCACATGGTAAGACCAATAGCAACAAATACCTGCCAGAAACCTTTGCCTAATACCAATGTTATGGCAAATACCAGCAGCAGGGTAGGGATGCTCCAGATCACATTTATAAACCACATGATAACATCATCTGTGCGCCCTCTGAAATAACCGGCCAAAGCGCCCAGCAATACACCGATACTTAATGAAATAATTACTGTAACCAGGCCTACACCCAGGCTTACACGAACGCCTACCAGTAAGCGGCTTAATATATCACGGCCATATTTATCAGTTCCCAGGCGAAACTTTTTCGTAGTGATCTTATACAAACCTGATGATGATCCTTCTTTCCATTGTGTTTGAGTAAGCGGAAAGGCAGCCCGTTCATAAATGCCTTCATCAATATATCGCTGAACAATTAAACTATCCCCTTTTTGTTCATAGCTGTGAACAGGTATATACTGATAGCTGTCTTCTGCGCCATACAATAAACGCTTGAAAAAAGAAGTGGTCTTTACTTTTCTTTCTGCCGGTAATTGAAGAAATAATTGAGTGTAACCAGGTTCCCTGCCACCTATTTCGACCACCATTCGATTGGCATCAGGTGAACCATCCGGCGCCAGCAGATAAGCAAATACAGCTACCAAAACAGCCAGCACAATAATAACAATGCCAATCAGAGCACCTTTGTTACGCTGTAGTCGCCGCCATGTTGTTCTTGTGGTGGCAGTGGTCATTGTTTATTTCAAAGTTTTTATTGTTTTCCATGTTACAGGCTTCAGGAGTATCGCTGCAACATATGACTTGTAACCTGCAAATTATTTTTTTATCCGCCTTCCTTTCCATTCATAAGCTCCAAACTTTCCCAGCCATCCCGCAATAATTGTGTAAAGAATATGCAATGGCTGTAAAAAAGGAAAGTACTTCATTAACCGCTGACGGCCAAAAAAGATAGCGACTCCATTCACCAAAGGAAATTCAATCAGGATTTTCGCAAGCAATAAAAGCAATACAAAAAACAGCCAGATGTTTTTCCAGAAAGCGGCAACCGCACCTGCCAGAAAGCAAACATTTAAAAGATATACCAGTAACAGCACCCAAAAAATTCTTTTATCGTCATACCGGTCGGCTTTGCTTGCCCAGCGAATACGCTGATGAAAAAACTGTTTCCAGCTTGTTGCAGGCTCTGTAGTAACGATAGCCTGTTTGCTTTTCAGATAATAAACCTGGTTTGGATACAAACGAAATATTTTATGCATCAGCAACATATCATCGCCCGAAGCAATGTTATCGATATTATCAAAACCCTTTACTTCATGAAAGGCAGATTTTTCGTAGGCAAGGTTGGCGCCATTGCACATAGAGTGAAATCGTTTAAATACCGAAGCAGCTGTTATACCCTGCAACGTAAGAAAATCGAGCGATTGAAAAACCGATAACAGCGATGAACCCGTAGTAAATGTTACCGGAGCTGCAATGAATTTGGCATTGTTGGTTTCATAAAAAGCAGCAATGGTTTGTAACCATTGGGGAGTAAAACGGCAGTCGGCATCAGTAGTAACAATTAATGTTCCGGCGGCCATTCTTATGCCGGTTTCTATTGCCTTTTTTTTGTAGGAAGCAATAGCGCCATCTTCGCTTACAAATTCCTGCAACCGGATCGTTTTCATTTGCAAATTCGGATAAATCGTTTCCTTCAGCAACGACCAGGTGGCGTCGGTTGAATGATCATCAACAATAATTATTTCATACAGCTCTTTAGGATATTGCTGATCGTATAAAGACTTCAACAGATCAGGAATATTCTTTTCTTCGTTACGTGCGGCAATTATAACAGAAATAAAAACAGACGGCTGTTTGTCGGGCAATACAAATTCAGGCAACCGGTTCCATGCTTTTTGATAATATGTAATCAACACGGCATAGCATACCATCAATAAAAAGAACAGGAAGAGGAAAAGTGGCATTATTCAAAGGTTTGGCAAAAAAATTTATGATTGTATTAACTGTATGATCTGATTCACATGTTTTTCCTGCAATACCTGATGTCCGGTTTGAATTATCTGCAACGTACAGAAAGATTCAATACCATGGCGAAATTTTTCTCCCCTTTCATACCTGATAATACGATCATACCTGCCATATAATAATCTGACAGGAATCTTATGTTCATTAATTATCTTTTTTATCAATGTCAGATCAGGCCGTATTTTCCGCATGCACGTCCATCGTTCATATAACTGCCTGCGCGCCATAATATCATGAATATAGTAACTGGTGAATTTAACAACGCTTTGGTTGATGAGCTTTAAGCGGTTCCCTGCCTGCAAAAAAAAGAAAAACCAGCCGGGATGTTTCATAGTGAAATTAAAAAGCCGGTTACCGATATAGGTTTGTGTGGCAATCCAGTACCAGAAATTTACTTTTAAACCGTCCGGCGCCAGTAAAATCAGTTTATCAATCTGCTCAGGAATAGTTTGCAATAATTGTAAAGCTATTCTTCCCCCCATACTATAGCCAACAATGGTGAAACGCGAATCGGCATTACCATGTTTTGAACGGATGTCATCAACAATTTTCAGCAGATCAGCATTTGTAAACACCGGACCTTCTTCCCACTGTGTTAACCCATGAAAGGGAAAGTCTATGGCCACAACCGTATAGTCTTTTGAAATATATTTTTCAAGAAAATGAAAAGTTCCTTCCGATTCGCCATAGCCATGCAAACACAACAGGATCTTACTGCCGGCGCCAGACCAGCAATAATGCAGTTTCGAGGAGCGGAAACTCAAAAAAGAAGTTTGCATGCTTTACAAAAATAGGGAAAGGCGCCAGCGCCTCAATATATGGCTAAGAGCTTAAAGAGTAAAAAGAGGAAAAGAGATAATTTATATATTTTAAAATGTTGGCTGTTCTCTTTCTCTCTTTTTTTCTCCTATACCCTCTTAGCCAAAAAAACTTGCCGGAATGCCAATAAATTACTAGATTTGGATAGTTGTATAAACAACTATATGTCAAACAACCAATTCAAGAGAGGCGAATTATACAGTTTTATTACAGGTAAGGCATCTACAGCCATTGCCCGCCGGCTGCAGAAAAAATTCAATACCGCTGGTTTAAACTTAACCATTGAGCAGTGGAGTGTGTTATATCATTTATGGAAGCAGGATGGGATTAGTCAGCAGGAATTGTGCAACGCTACATTCAGAGATAAACCGAGTATTACAAGACTGGTAGATAACCTGGAAAAGCTGCAACTCGTAAAAAGAGTGCCTTCTGAATCGGACCGGCGAATGAATATGGTTTATTTAACCAAACAGGCGCAACGGTTGCAGGATCAAAGCATGGAACTGGCCAACGAAACCCTTAATGAAGCTCTTGAAGGCGTATCACCCGAACGAATAGACGTATGCCGTGAAGTGTTACAGATCGTCTACGATAATTTGAAGTAGGATTACCAACCATAACAAAAAAACATTTTTATGAGCATCACCACACAACAGAAAAATATACTCAGAGGTGGAGAATGGCTGATAAAAGAAAGCTCGCCATTTGAAACTTTTATTCCCGAAGACTTCAGCGAAGAGCAGCAAATGGTAAAAGACATGTGCGCCTCTTTTCTGGATGCTGAAATATTACCTATTCTCGATCGTATTGATAAACTGGAGCCGGGCCTCATGCCTTCGCTTGTTGCAAAAGCCGGAGAGCAGGGATTGCTGGGTGCATCTATTCCCGAACAATATGGCGGGCTGGGTAAAGATTTTATAACTTCTAACCTGGTGGGCGAAGCCCTTGGTGGTGGCTTTTCTTTTTCCGTGGCCGTTTCGGCCCACATGGGTATCGGTACACTGCCCATTTTATATTTTGGAACCGAGCAACAAAAAGAAAAATATATTCCCAAACTGGCTACCGGCGAATGGAAAGGCGCCTATGGCCTTACAGAACCCAATAGCGGCAGCGATGCCCTCGGCGCAAAAACAACTGCCACGCTTAGTAGCGATGGAAAATATTACCTGCTGAACGGCCAAAAGTGCTGGATCACCAATGGCGGTTTTGCAGATGTATACACCGTATTTGCCAAAATAGACGGAGACAAATTCACCGCATTTATTGTTGAAAGAGGTTTTCCCGGATTTACACAAGGAGCCGAAGAACATAAAATGGGTATTAAAGGCTCTTCCACGGTTCAGCTGTACTTCCAGGATTGTAAAGTGCCTGTTGAAAATGTATTGGGCGAAATTGGCAAAGGCCACATTATTGCTTTCAACATTCTTAATATCGGTCGGTTGAAATTATGTGCTGCTGCACTGGGTGGCGCAAAACGTTCAACCACTACCGCTATACAGTATGCTAATACCCGCGAACAGTTTAAAACACCTATCGCCAGTTTCGGTGCTATCAAAAACAAACTGGCCGAAATGGCAATTAATATGTGGGTGTGCGAAAGCGCTCTCTATCGTACTGCAAAATGGATCGACGATAAAGAACATGAATTGATGAGCGCGGGTAAACCATTTAATGAAGCGGTACTGGGTGGCGCTGAAGAATATGCCATCGAGTGCGCCATTTTAAAAGTATTTGGAAGTGAAACACTCGATTTTATAGTTGATGAAGGTGTGCAGATCCACGGTGGTAACGGATTCAGCGATGAGTATGTGATTTCAAAAGCATACCGCGACAGCCGCATCAATCGTATTTATGAAGGCACCAATGAAATCAACCGGCTGTTAACAGTCGATATGGTATTAAAACGCGCCATGAAAGGACGTTTGGACCTGATGGGACCCGCCATGAGCGTACAAAAAGAATTGATGAGTATTCCTGAATTTGGCAGTGGCGATGACGAAGCTTTTGCCAAAGAGAAAAAGATCATTGCCAATTTTAAAAAGGCCATCTTAATGACGGCGGGGGCTGCAGTGCAAAAACTGATGATGAAACTTGAACAGGAGCAGGAAATTCTAATGCATATTGCCGATATGGCTATTCAAACCTTTGCGGCAGAAAGCGCATTGCTTCGAGCCATGAAACTCGTTGAACGTAAAGGTGAGGCTGCTTGTTCTTTTGAATTGGATGCAACAAGAACATGGTTATACAATGCAGCTGATATAATTAATAAACATGGCAAAGATGCTATTAATGCTTTTGCCGAAGGCGACGAACAACGGATGATGCTTTTGGGATTGAAACGCTTTACGAAAGTAGATCCTTTCAACAGTAAAGAGGCCAAACGCCGTATTGCCGCCAAACTGATCGCCGATAACAGGTATCCCCTTTAAATTGAAGTTATCAGAATTATAGATACACCTTCTGTCCCAAAAAGGCAGAAGGTTTTTTTATTGAATTAATTACTCAGGTTTAAAAGCAGCCCTTGCCAGTAACAGAAATCCGTTTGCTGCATGCAGAATAAAACAGGTATGTGAAACTTTGTCGATATACCCGGTACTTAACATCATTAATGCTGTAGATGCTACAACGGCCAGAAAACCTACAATCAATAAACTGTTTACAAAGGGTAGAATGCGCATGGTTATATGATTTGAGATGCAAAAATCATCATCAAAATAATAATTCATCTTCAATTTTTTCTGCTTTTATTCAAATTCGGCAGATTTTGTAAAAATACGTAAGGGTTTTTACTCATTGCTTTTATCAAAATGCAAACACTGACTTTTACAGCTATTTTTGCCCCTATGAACTGGCAGCAACTTTACAGCACCAGGCGAAGCGGTTCTGAAAACAGGCCGGCTTACGCAGATGCTATTCGAACCTCTTTTCTGCGCGATTACGACCGGCTTATTTTTTCATCTGCCTTCAGGCGATTGCAAAATAAAACGCAGGTATTTCCTTTACCCGGACCGGTATTTGTGCATAATCGCCTCACCCATAGTCTGGAAGTGGCTTCTGTAGGCCGGTCATTGGGAAAGGCGGTAGGGGATGCCATTGCCCGCAAGTATCCCGATGCCGACGAAGATTTCAGGGAATTTTATAAATACGAACTGCCGTCAGTTATTGCAGCCGGTTGTTTGGCCCATGATATCGGTAACCCGCCTTTTGGTCATTCAGGCGAAGATGCCATCCGCACATTTTTCAGGGAATTAACAGGCGAGGCAAAAGAACAGTTTACCGGACTGCTTTCACAAAATCAGCAGCGCGATTTTCTTTTTTTTGAAGGAAATGCCAATGCGTTTCGCACCCTCACTCATAGTTTTAATGAAAAATCGCCCGGTGGTTTTCGCCTCACCTATACAACGCTGGCTTCCATTATTAAATACCCGGCAGATTCATCATGCGGTTTTAACAAGCAACAGCTTGTTACCAAAAAATCAGGGTTTTTCGATTCGGAAATTGAAACCTACAAACACATTGCAAAAGATTTGGGCATACCACAACAAGATGAGCATAGGAATGTGTTTGCCCGCCACCCTTTTGTATACCTGGTAGAAGCTGCTGATGATATTTGCTATCGCATTATTGATTTTGAAGATGCCCATCGGCTGAATATTATTTCTATAGATACCATCAAAGATCTTTTTCTGGCTTTTTTTGATAATGAAGAAGGATATGATGCGCGCGAAAGAGTAGAACAGGTATTCAATGAAATTAATGATAATAACCAGAAAGTACAGTTCCTTCGCGCCAAACTGATCAACCTGCTGCTCAACCGGGTAACCAGTGTTTTTATGCAGATGGAAGATGCATTATTGCAGGGCACTTTACAAAAATCGCTGATTGATTATCTGCCGCAACGCGAGTTAGACCTGATAAAAACAATCGATGACTTTTCAATAGAGCATATTTATAATCACCGGTCGGTAGTGGAAATTGAAATTGCGGGTTACAATGTAATTGGAGGATTATTGAAAGAATTTTTCGCCGCCGTGATCAATCCGCAAACCCCCAAGTCGAAAAAGCTGCTACAGCTTATTTCGAAACAGTTTGTTATTACGGGTGAGAAAAATAAACTGTATAACGATATTCAATCGGTAGTTGATTTTATTGCCGGTATGACAGACTTATATGCAGTAGATATTTACCGGAAGATTACAGGAATTACTTTTCCGCAAATTCGCTGATAGAGTCTGAAAGTCAGAAAGTCCGAAAGCCGGAAAGAATTTTCTTCCGGACTTTCGGACTTTCCGTCTTTACTGACTTTATTAATTTATCTTTTCCATATGCATATCAATACGCTTATCCTTTTTAAAGTATTCCATTATCATAATCGATCCGGTTTTCGCCGGCATTATCCTCATATTGCTTGAAGATGTTTTGAGGTTTATTTTATCGGTAGTAATATTGTTGTTTGCGTAACTGATGGCATTAAAGGTTAATCCCTTATAATCTTTCGAACGAACATAATCAGTATATCCTACCATAAACCCGGTGTGGGTTTTATCGGTTTGTGAAAAGGCATAATCAAACCCATCGTATATGTATTTAATTTCGTAAGCCAGCATGGGAGCGCTGGTAAAGTCGGCGCCTGCGTGCATTTCTATACTGTTGCTGTTCTTATCGTAGATCTGGGCATTTTGTATATCGAACTTTTGGTTGAACTTCAGCATTACCATGTCGGTAATTTTAATTTTCGTTGTATTTGAACTGCTTACTGATCCTGAAGCTGTTTGAAGCACTTTAAGGCCGATGCCCAAAGCACTGGCAACTCTTTTATATCCTTCTCCAACGGCAAAGATATTTCCATCTTCAGTTTGAATTATTTTGTGGAAATAGATATAGCCAAGATCATCCACGCGTCCGCGTGCATCTATTTTTAAATATTTGCTGATATCACCCTCCCATGAGTTGTATTTGGCATTAGTTACTACACCCTGGTTATTCATTACCCATACACCCAAACCAATGCTTTTATCTTTTATCACTCTATCATCTTTATCATAATAGGGACCCATAACCATAAACTGGCTGCTATTGCGGAAGGTTGAAACATTCATCGGGAAGAAATTATACTTTTCCTTGTTGGTTTCAAATTCAAATGCTTTCTTGCCGTTGTGCAGATAAACGCCCATCAGCCAGGATTGCATTTTGTTGCTCATTAGTTTTTCCTTTTTTACCACTTCAAATACTACAACGCTATCGGTATATCCAAGAAATTGCGGTTGCTGCAAACGATCAGGATCCTCCGGTGTATAGGTCCAGCTTTTTTTCTTATCTGTTTCATAAAAGTTTATTTCATACGTGTACTGCCTTCCATCGCGAATAGGAATAGCGGTAGCAAAACCACGACCCTCAATACTGAACAGATTTTTACCTTGTGTTTCTTCAGTGTTCAGTGATATTGCCTCCGCAATATAATTTCTTGTTTTTTTGTCGACAGGACGCTGATAATCGAATTTCTGTTTGCCATCCATACCATATACGCGATAGTCGAGCATTTTCTGGTCATCATCATAAAACATAAACATAATGTCTGAACCATTGTATGACGATTCAAGCAGCGCTATGTTTTTTGAATCGGTAAACTTGAAGTCTTTTACTTTATTTAGGTTCTCGTCAAGGATTTGAAGGGTGTATTCGTTGGTGTGTTTATCAATTTT
>Ga0068855_100001988_pt1 | contig 25391 bp, 18 predicted proteins | sample KBSCornC52_FD_66592 | JGI IMG/M metagenome (GOLD analysis project Ga0068855, IMG submission 66592) | Corn rhizosphere microbial communities from Kellogg Biological Station, Michigan, USA - KBS Corn C5-2 | ecosystem: Host-associated > Plants > Roots > Rhizosphere > Soil ... | reverse complement strand
ATGCATGGAGCAACCGGCACTGGCCCCTTCCGGTGCCCGGAGAGCTCAATTCGCTCGGCGCGTGGACCGCGCTTGAGCGATCGGTCATCGGACTTGCTCGCATGGGTTTTCGGACTGATTTAGCAGCTCTGCGGCCCATGACTGAGGAGCTGCTACTCACCGGCGCATGGACCTACGCCTTGTCGTCACCATTCCGAACCATCGCCGGCGTTGCGGCCGCATCTGCCGGAGATTGGGCCGCCGCTGAGGAGCATCACCTCTGCGCTGTACGGCAATGTGATTCCGCTCCGTACCGCCATCTCAATCCCGTGGCGCGCGAGTGGTACGCCCAGATGCTGCTGGAACGCCGTGCACGCGGTGACATTGAAAAAGCCGGCCAGCTACTTCAAAGTGCCATCGTCACTTATGACGCCCTTGGTTTCCCCGCAAGAGGGCGGCACGCAAGAGATACGCTCACCGGCTTGTAATTCAGCGAGGGCTTGCGCTGATTTTGGGGCATAAACCATCATGACCATGAAGCTGACAGGGCTGAGCGCAGGCAGTCTCGTCAGCTTTGCTATGGCTCCGGCCGGTCACATATACTTTCACCAGAGATTTGGGGAGAGAAGAGAGAGAGAGAGCAACTTATGGCAAAGTCAGTAAATAAAGTCATTCTTCTTGGAAATGTGGGTAAGGATCCTGAGATCCGTTCCACGGGAGGCGGCACGATGGTGGCAAGTTTCACGCTTGCGACCAGCGATCGCACAAAAGATGCTCAAGGCAACTGGCAGGACCGTACCGAATGGCACAATCTCAAGGCGTTCGGGCGCACCGCGGAGATCATTCGCGACTATGTAAAGAAGGGCCACAAACTATTCGTAGAGGGCAGGATCAGCACAAGCAGTTGGGACGACAAGGAGTCCGGTCAGAAGCGCTATCGCACTGAAATCATCGTGAATGATCTTTCGCTCCTCTCTGCACGCGATGATGCCGGCTCCGGTTCAAGTCCCTACACGCGGCAATCCGGCGCATCGAACAACGTTGATCAGCGTCAGCCCGCCGGCCACGATGACTACGGCCAAGCCGCTGAAATTTCAGACGACGATATACCGTTTTAGCGGTTACTTGCGCTAGCAGGATCTATCGGACTTCTTCAGCAACGGAACCGCCCTCTCGGGGGCGGTTCGGTGTTTGTGCACGGTTTTTTGTTGCACTTCAGTGACTGTCACGATCGGCAAATGCGGCAGCACAGTCGCATGCCAATATAATCATCGTCACCTAAACCGGTCACGAATATGTCAATTGCACATTCCGAAGCACTCCACGCCACCGTGGTCTCTGACGCCGTGCGCACTGAGCGCGGCTTCTGGGCGCTGATCGCAACCCAGTTTCAGGGTGCATTCAGCGACAACATTCTCCGCAATTTGCTTCTGGCCATGATTATTGGCATGGGCCTTGGCAAAGACGAACGTGACACCTTTGTCTCAATGATCACGTTCCTCTTTTCCATGCCATTCGTGCTCTTCAGCATGACCGGTGGCTGGCTCGCAGATCACTTCAGCAAACGTCAGGTCACCATCTGGACTAAGGTGATGGAGATAGGCGCGATGACCGTCGCAACTGTCGGCCTCGGCCTGCACATGCGGACGCTGACACTCATCGCTCTCGGTCTGGTTGCTACGCAGGCTGCACTCTTCGGACCATCAAAGTACGGCCTGCTCCCCGAACTTCTGCCTGCAAAGCGCCTCTCGTTTGGCAATGGTGTCATCGAACTCGGCACGTTTCTCGCCATCATCGTCGGCACCGTTGTCGGTGCCGCAATGGCGGAGCACTTCCATTATCACGAGATTTACGCCGGCTACATACTCCTAACACTTGCCTGCATCGGACTCGGAACCAGCTTTGGGATCGACCGGGTTCCGCCCGCAGCGCCTGAGAAAAGATTCCGCGCCAACTTCATCGGCGATCTCTGGAAGCAGATCAAGCTCATGCGCAAGGATCAGCCGCTCTTTCTTGCTGTTCTGGGCAACACATATTTCTGGTTCCTTGGTTCGCTTCTCTTCTCTACAGTTGTCGTTTACGGTCCCGACGTCCTTCACGTGGGCCAGACCAAGACAGGCTATTTGAATGCAACGCTAGCGGTAGGAATCGGCATCGGCAGCATGGTTGCCGGCCTCGTCAGCAGCAACAAATTCGAATACCATTCCGCTCGGTTCCACGGCATGACATTGACCGGTATCGCGCTCGGTACCATGCATGTGGGCATCACCGGATCTGCTCTCCTGCTGGCCACGCTTGGATTCTGGGCAGGCTTCTTTGCCGTTCCCGTTAACGCGCTCATTCAACATTGCCCCGCTGAAGAAAACAAGGGCATCATCGCCGCCTCGAACCTGCTCTCGTTTGTGGGAATCGCAATATCGTCAGGCGCCTACTTCATCTTTACCAAATTCATTCATCTCGATCCCCGCGGAGTCATGCTCGCGGCATCCGTGATCACCGCCGCGGGCACCATCTACGTCCTCATCCTGTTGCCGGAGTGGTTTGGCCGCCTCATTCTGTTCTTCCTCACGCACACCATATACCGCGTGAAGGTTCTTGATACCGCGTGAAGGTTCTTGGCCGCGACAACTTCCCGGAGAAGTCTGGCGCGCTTCTCGTCTGCAACCATATCTCTTTCGTCGATGCAGCGCTCTTGATCGCATCCACCGACCGCCCCATCCGCTTTTTGATGTACAAGGGCATCTTCGAAAACCGCGTCGTCAATCCGTTCGCACGAATGTTGAAGGCTATTCCCATTTCCAGTGAGCAACGTCCGCGTGAGATGATTCGGTCTCTCCGCACAGCAAGCGATGCCCTCCGCAACGATGAGATCGTCTGCATATTCGCTGAAGGCCAGATCACACGCACCGGGCAGATGCTTCCCTTCCGCCGTGGCCTCGAGCGCATCATGAAAGGCGTCGAAGTCCCGATCATCCCTGTCAATCTCGATGGCGTGTGGGGCAGCATTTTCAGCTTCGAACGCGGTCGCTTCCTCTGGAAGATGCCTCGCCGCATTCCTTATCCGGTTACAGTCAGTTTCGGCGCACCAATGCCGCCGACATCCTCTGCACTCGAGGTCCGTGCCGTTGTGCAGAATCTTCAGGCCGAAGCATTCAATCAGCGCAAAAGCCGCTTGCACACACTCGATGATGCTTTCGTTCGCACTGCACGGCGATTTCCTTTGCGCTTTATTATGGCCGACGGCAAAACGCCAAAGGTGCGCTTTTTTTCCGCGCTTACCAAAAGCTCTACATCGGCCGTCGTCTTCGCTGTGTTATCGGCGACCGACCCATGATCGGCCTTCTTCTGCCACCCTCAGTAGGGGGAGCGCGCTCACCAACTACGCGCTCACCATGCTGGGCCGCATTCCTGTAAACCTCAACTACACTGCCTCGAGCGACGTGATCGCCTCATGCGCGAAACAGTGTGAAGTGGATGTGGTCATCACTTCCAAGGCCTTCGTCGAGCGCTTCCCAAAGCTTGAGATCCCCGGCCGCCCTGTCTTCCTGGAAGATATATTGCAATTGCCGCGCATCACTGAGAAAGTCTTCGCGTTCTTCCTGGCATTGGGAATGCCGCAGAATCTCCTGCGGAAAGCGATCGGGGCCATGCCGGGCCGCCGAAGCATCGACGATCTCGCTACGGTCATTTTTTCCAGCGGCAGCACCGGCGATCCGAAAGGTGTGATGCTCTCGCACTACAACATTGCCTCCAACATCCAGCAGGTCTCTCAGGTATTCATGCTCGACAGTGGCGACAGAATTCTCGGCATCCTTCCCTTTTTCCATTCCTTCGGATTTATGGCCGCCCTGTGATCCCGGCAACCACCGGCTTCGGCGTCGTCTACCATCCCAATCCGCTCGACTCCAAGGTCATCGGAGAACTCGTATCGCAATATCGCGTTACTTTCCTCATCGCCACGCCCACATTCCTTCAGGCCTATATGCGCCGCTGCTCGCCGGAAAGCTTCGGCAGCCTGCAGCACGTTCTGGTCGGCGCAGAGAAGCTTCCAGATCGTATTGCGCTTGGGTTCGAGGACATCTTTGGACTTCGGCCACTGGAGGGCTACGGATGCACGGAGTGCTCACCCGTTATTACCCTGAACACCCGCGACTTCCGTGCTCCTGGCTTCCGCCAGGTCGGCGCCACGCCGAGGAAAAATCGGTCATCCCCTTCCAGGGGTCACGGTGAAAGTTGTCGACCTCGACACCGGAGCACCGGTCCCACCAGGCACTCCGGGTATGCTGCTCGTCAAAGGCCCGAATGTGATGAAGGGATATCTTGGCTGTCCCGAAAAGACTGCCGAAGTTCTGCACGATGGCTGGTACACCACCGGTGACGTTGCCCTGATGGAAGAAGACGGATTTCTCACCATCACCGACCGCCTCTCGCGGTTCAGCAAGATCGGCGGAGAAATGGTGCCGCACGTCCGCATCGAAGACAAGCTTCAGGAAATCGCCGGAGTCACTGAACAGGTCTTTGCCGTTACATCTCTAGCCGACGACAAGAAGGGCGAACGCATCATTGTCATCTCCACACTTTCAGATGAGAAGCTCGCACCCGTCGTCGAAAGGTTCGCGCAATGCGAACTGCCGGCGCTTTGGAAGCCGCGCACGAATCAGTTCTTTCGCGTTGACACGCTGCCCATCCTCGGAACCGGCAAAATCGACCTTCGCGGTGTAAAGTCGCTCGCCGCATCCATGGCATAGAAAAAACGGGCTCCGCACCGCGCACCTCTGCCAAGTAGGTGACGCGATACAGAGCCCTTCGCTCAGAAATTCGATCTTCTACCACCGATAGATCGTCATCTTGTCGACGTAGACCCTCACCGTGCCGTAACCGCCCAGTCCGTCAATCTGGAAGTTTGCCAGCAGCGTCGACCCCCATCCCAGCGCAAACGCCGAGGGAACCTTCTCGTTCAGGTTCTTCTGCACACCGTCGAAAGTAACGTAGTTGTAAGTCACGTTGCCGCTGTCGTCGCGTGAGTAGGCGATCTGAATGTGGTGCCAGGTATTTCTCGCCCAGCTTCGTGGGTTGCACGGAATGGAAGAATGCCGCCATTGGTCCACCGGGTAATGCGGGGTTCCAGCATTGGTCGTGTAATCCCACGTATTTGTGTAGCCATCGCATTGAAAACCGTAGATGATCGTTTGTCCATTGCCGATCACCTGGTTCATATCCATCTCGATGTTCGCGATGTCGCTGGCGGTTGAATCGAGGTAGACCTGCACATCGTATACAAAGTGGTGAGCTTGGGTGTCCGCGCCAAATGATGTCCAGAAGCGCTCGCCGGCAGAATTTCGGTAGCTTGTGACGAACTTCCGCGTGAAGCCGCTGATGGTGGGAGATGAAATCATGCTCATTGTCCCGCTTGCGACGCCGCTGGTGGCCTCGTCGCTTATGGCCTTCCAATAATAGTTCTGCTTCTGGAGACCGGACACCACAATCGCATTGGAAGACAGGCTCGACGTAGCCGAAATCGTTCCCACTGAAACAGCCACATCCGTCACGCACGAAGCGCCTTGATTGCCCCACGCTTTCACGTGCAGCACATGCGAACCTGTCGGCGACGAAACGGTCGCATTTACCGAAGTGCTATAAACAATCGTCGAATTCGTGCTGTTGTCGATCGAATACCCCATCGCAGCAATCGCCTGACCCGAGCACGACGATGAAGTCGCCTTTAATGCGAAAGGGGAAGAAACTTGAGATCCGCTTGTAGGTGAGGTGACCGTTACGCTTGAAAAGGCGGGCGCTGCGCAGGCAATCAGCGCAAAACTAATTACTGTAAATAAATACTTCATTCGGAGTGCCTTCCACTTCCCCGAGCGCAGAAACGGCTTGCAAGATCCCACTTGCTCGAGGAAGCGGGCGCACACATCGATCGGCGCGCCCCGCACTCTCTGTTCAGATCTACTCGACCCGCAATCTCTGGATTGATGATCTGAAATTACGGGACTACAACTTTAGCGTCAATCCTAAAAATGCCAATTCAAGCGCCTTGCGTGACCATGGTCACTTGTAAGTAGAAGCTTGCTCGAACGTTGAAGTATACGGATCGGGAGGACGGGCACCGCGCGGTTTCCGATTCTGAATTCGTCCGATTATTCCGTGGTGTAGCGGATCTCCAGACGCCGCATTCTGATGCAGCAATAAACCAGCACCACCGCAATCAGAGCCAGCAGTCCTATGACCGCCACCCACGCCGCAACAGGCTCCGTCTCCACGGTCAGCAGAGCGAAAATCCCCTCCGCCGGAACACTCACGGGCATCAGGTGCCGCAGGTACGAAGCCACGCTGAACTTCTGCAGCAGCGAAGGCATGACTGGATTGATCGCTTCCCATCCCCAGAGCAGCAGCGCTCCGGGCATCGGGTTGCGAAACATCAGGCTCAGCATCAGGAAAATTGAGCCGTAGCCCAGGCACGCAAGCACGACGATCAGCAGATAGGCCTGGAACTGCCCGAACCCCGCTCCGTGCAGCATGAAATCCTGCCCGGCACCGCCATAGCCGATGTACATCAGCACAAAGTCAAGTGTCAGAGCCAGGCCGAACAGAACCACCGCGCTCACTGACCCCGCGAAAAATTTCGCCAGCAGGATCACTTCGCGCCGGACGGGCGATAGCAGGTAGTAATGCAGGCTCCGCTCAATCATCTCGCCGCGGATCAGCCTCGAGAATATCCCCAGGCATCCGAAGAAGACGCCGAGGCGGACGTAGTAAAGCTGCACGATTCCGGCGAGTATGTTGGTATCTTCGTTCATCGAGGAGTTCGGATGCGAATCGACCAGCAGGTGTATGGAGATGATCACCGCCGGCACGAAAGCCAGAAAGTAAATCCACCAGGCGCGCTTGGTGATCAGGTTGCGCCTGATTTCGATTCGCGCGAAGCGGCGGAACTGGATCCACCACAGAGACCACGGCTGCTGTTGGACCGCCCTGATCAAATCCGTCATGCCGTGCTCCCGTCGGAACCGATGAGGTATTGGTAGATCGCGTTGGCGTTGTCATCGAAAGGCGCCACTGCCTCGATCTTCACCGCGCCTTCAATGGCGATCTCATTCAAGATCCTGTAGAACTGGTCAACGTCTCCGGTGCGCAGGAAGATTCCGCCTCCGTCGGCGTGCAGTCGGGCCTCAACGCAGTGGTTTACCGCGAACATCTTCGACGCCAGCAGATCCGGCTTGTCGCAACGGATCAGCAACTGCATCGGCTTGTCGCGAACTTCCTGCCTAACCTCGTGAATGTTGCCTTGCGCAATCAGGTATCCGCCCGTGATCAGAACAACGCGGTCCGAAATGCGATCCACCTCATCGAGAATGTGGCTTGAGATCACTACGTGCATTCCCTGGCGCCCTAGTTCCTGAAACAATGAAAGCGACTCGGCCCGCGCCATCGGATCGAGCCCGTTTAGAGGTTCATCGAGCACCAGGACTCGCGGGTGATGCGCGATGGCCTGCGCCAGCCTGATCTTCTGCCGCATCCCCTTGCTGTATCCGGCAATGTTGCGGTGCGCTGCCGCTGCATCCAGTTGGACCCGCTCCAACGCCTCAGCGGCAAGTCCGTGCGCGTCTTCTTCGCTCATCCCGAACAGCATCAGGCTGTCGAGTACGAACTGAAATCCCGTCAAACCGCGCGGGAACGAATCGAACTGCGCACAGTATCCGACGTTACAGAAGAACTCAGTCGCATTTGAGGGCTTCAGGCCAAGCACTGAGACGGTTCCACGAGAGGGCTGCACCAGCCCCGTCATCAGGTTCATCAGCGTCGTTTTGCCCGAGCCATTTGGACCGACAAGCGTCGTGATCCCCGGTGACATCGTCAATGTGATGCGATTGACCCCAAGCACCTCGCCATAGAACTTCGAGACATTCTCGAACCGGATTGTGTCCGTCATCGCGTTCATCCGCGCACCACCTCTCGCGCGCGGATACGCGCATTCAGCACCGCGATGCACATGAGGCTCGCCGCAATCAGCACGCCGACGATCGCCGCATTCGGCAGATCTACTTTGCCGCGGAAAACGTCAGGCGCGCCAATCAGTCTTTGCCAAAGCTCAGACATCACGACCGGCACGTTCAGCAGAAGCCCCCACTTGGTCCGCAGAATTGCGCTTGCAATCCCACCGATTCCCGCAGGCACGAAGATCACAGCGAACATCGCCCCAGTCGCAATCACCCGCCACTTCACCCACGACGAAACTGCCAGGCCGATCAGCGAGAGCACCACAATCCATACCGCCGCACCTGCAAAAAGGCCAAATGCGATTCCCAAATGCCCCATCGCCCACGGCACCGGCGAGGCATAGCTCTGGTACACAAACAGGATCAGCAGCGGAATCCACGTAACGTAGGACAGAGATAGCGTCAGCGCTATGAACTTTCCGAGCACATAGCCGAACCTCGACACCGGATGGCTCAGCAGAATCGGCAGCGCGTTATCGCCCAGATCAAAGGAAACCAGCCGAGGCGCAATCCACGCTGCCAGCACCAGCGCAAACCAGCACTGCGTCTCCAGCACCCCGAAGAAGAATCTCTCGTTAATCTCCAGCACCTTGCTGCCACCTACAACCAGCATCTTCGCCGCTGGATTGTTCGCTAGATACATCAACACCAGATCAACGATGCACGGTAAGAGAGCCAGCACAGCCAGCCCTACAGTTATCTTCGATCCCCAAGCTTCTGCCAAGCCATACCGAGCCAGCACCAGGGGACGCGTCCAGAGAGCGGTGGTAGGGCCCTCGTAGGGCCGGTAATCATGCTGGAAGACTGACATGCGCTACCCCTTCACCCCGGTAACGAAAGCCTGTTCGGCAATTGGCCGTACCTGGGCTCCTTCGTAATCCATCGCCCTCAGGAAAATATCTTCAAGCGAATCGCGCCGCGTCTGGATCCGGCGGATCTCCGCACCAGTTTCTGCCGCCGTCACGTAAAGATCGCGCTGGCTCAGCGCATCCGGCATCACAACCTTCACTCGTCCTCCGGCGAATCGCGCACAATCGCAGCCCATTGCCTGCATTTTCGTGGCGAAAGCTTCGGTGTTTCCCGTCATCTCCATCTCAATGAAGTTGCGATGCGAGCGGCGTTCCTCCTCGATATTTGAGATCGCCGCAATCCGTCCCTTGTTCAGGATCAGCACCTCATCGCATGTCTCGTCGATATCGCGCAGCAGATGCGACGAGATCAGCATGTGCATGCTGCCCTCTTTACGAATTTCTTTGATGAGTTGAACCATCCGCTGACGCGCAGTTGGATCCAGCCCGTTCGTCGGCTCATCGAGGATCAGCAACTTCGGCCCGTGAGCCAGCGCCTGCGCAAGCTTGATCAACTGCTTCATGCCAAGAGAGTAGGTACTTATCTTGCGGTACCGCACCTCGCCCAGCCCGACGTAGAACAGCGCCTCATGCGCACGCTCGAGAGCTGCGGCAGGCGGAAGCCCGGAAAGCTCCGCCATGTACCGCACAAACCGCACTCCGCTCATATTGCCAATGAACGAATCGTTCTCGGGCATGTACCCTACGCTCTGCCGGATGCGCATCCGGTCCGTTCGCGCATCCAGTCCCAGCACCTTTGCACTACCGCCCGCGGGTTCATGGAATCCAAGCAGCGTGTTGATCAGCGTCGATTTTCCGGCTCCGTTTGGGCCGAGCAATCCTACAGCGTGACCGCGCAGTTCTCCCGTCAGCCCATTCAGGACGGTGCGGCCGCCAAGCCGCACCTCCAGCCGATCCAGTGTGATCACGCCCATGCGTATCCTTACGCGCAGCTTACTGCATTAGTTCCGTGCTGTTCGACTGGCCCTGCTTCTGCGCTTTCAGAAGCTGGCCCAAGGTTAGAAAATCAAACCCGAACAGGTTGCTGTTGCTCGCCGCTTCAATCCTCGAGTCCTTGCCCCACGCGCAGATCGCCGTGGGGTGAGAATCAGCAGCCAGCTTCCTGATGGCATCCGCCGACCCGCCATTCAGTTGCGAGAGTAGCGGTGTCAACACCGGCCCCAGATTCTGATAAGCAACCGCTGAGTAATTCTCGTTCTGATCTACCGGCAGCAGCGCTTTAAAGCTCGACGAGTGCGCCAGCGTATTCCCGCTCGTGTGCGTCTGCAGCGCCTCCATCAGCAGTGCCCGCGTCGGCGCAATGATCATATACCCGCTCGCATAGGTGTACTCAGCCACGAGCGCGCCAGTGCCTGGGTCATGAACTTCATAGAAGGTTTGCGCGCCAGCCTGATTCTTGCTGATCGCAATTCCATGCTTGTCTCTGCCCTGGAAGTGGCTGGCGGCAGCCTGCACCAGTTGCTCCAGCGTCGTCTCAAACCGTCCCGAATCCTTAACCTCGACCACAACCTTCCAAGATGGAGTCGGCAGCACTGGGCCATCCAGCGCGAATGCAAACTCGCCGCCAAGATTACCAGCGAGGTCATTGCGAATATCTATGCCCAGCTCCGCCTGAGCTTTGTTGAATTCATCGTTCTTGTGGCCATCGGCCGACATCATCGCCATCATGTCATCGACAATCGATGCCGGATCCTTCGTGACTCCTGCAAACGCCAGCGCTGCATTCGGCGAAACGAAATCAAGCGAGCCCACTGGCGCCGGAGCACCCAGCCACGAAGCTACACGCTGCCGATTACCGGCAAACTGCAGGTTCAGGTGATTCTCTGTCCCGCTGTTTGTTTGGCGATGCTCGGCGATCAGGTACCGCACTCCACCGATCCCCGACTCTTGCATGAAGGTGCTGGCGTGCTTGCCGCCATGACCAGCGGCCTCCATGACCATGTTCTGCAGGTTAGCAGCCAGAATGATCCCAGCGCCGCGATTGTACGCCGCTGTAATCTGTTGTCCGAAGTCGCCGCTCGCAAATCCGCTTGCTCCCGAATTGAGCTGCGCATCAATCTTCCTCAGCGTCTCAATGCTGTTGGAGAACACAACTTCCTTTTGCCGGACCAGTGCGTATCCACCGTGCCCATTCGTCGAAGCTGAATTAAGCCCATTCTCATCCAGAACGGTCAAGCCCTCGTGTTCTTCCTTCGCAAACTCCTGTTTCAGCAGATCGGCGAGGCCGCCCCGCTGCACATCGGCCACAATCGCGAACCCGGGCCCTGTCTCCTGCTTCAGCGCAACGATCACCATTTCGTCACCGATGTACTGGCTCAGATCGTGGACTTTGTTCACCAGTGCATCCAACTCCGCCGTCTTGTCCTGCTTGCCAGTGGTCCACCAGCGCTGCAATACCGGGCTCTGTTGCAGCTGATCCTCAAAGATCGTCTTCGCCTGTGTCACAAAATCGCCGAGGTTCGGAATACTCACGTAAAGTTGCGTCTCCGCGGGCATTCTGTTCAGCAGATCGCTCCCGTAGCGCGGCTGCGGCAATGGAATCTGCTCAATTTTGTGTTGCAGTACCGAAAACTGCGCCAGCAACTCCAGGTATTCGCTGCGATTCGGGCTCCACGAAACCTGCTCGCTCAGGGGTTCCGGAGCAAGGTTCTCGGTTGTGGTGAACATGTTGCCTGCATTCACCATCGAGCGAACGCCCGCATGGCGAACCTCAACCGCGCCTTGCAGAACCGCAACGCGCGATCCCTTAATGCCAGAGTTCACCGAGAACACCGTTCCCGTCACTGCGACTCGGCAATCTTCTGTTTGTACATAAAGATGTCCTGACTTCCGATGCGCAGCCTTAACAATAAGCGCGCCACGATCGAGATCCAACGTCTCGTTATGTCCGCGCGCTCCGAAGCCAAGCGCACTGCGCTCGTTCATCTCCACCGTCGACCCGTCAGACAGCCGTACCACGGCATGCGATCCGCCGCCTGTCCGCAACACGTCGCCTTCATGCAATTGCGCTCCCGGCGCAAGCAGACGATCGCCAGAATCCGTAATCAGCGATGCCGACCCATCAATTGATTGCACCTCCGCGCGTACTCCCTGCGGAATTTGCCAGTACGCCTGGTACACAAACAAACCCGCAGCCGCAACTGCCAAAGATGCCGCCATAGCCCACGCCACGGCCAACGGACGGATCTTGGCTCGCACAGGCATTACCTTGGGAGCCGACCAGTTCACCGCTCCCGAACCGCTGCGCAGTCGCCTGAAGCATACGGCACACTCACGAACATGCGCCTCTACCAGCAATGCACGAGTCAGGGGCAATGTGCCCGTCCGATACGCATCGAGCAGCGGCCGCATATCCTCGCAGCTCTCAATCTCATCGCTATTCTCGGCCAACGCGATTCCCAGCCTTCCTGCTACCTTTGCCGCCGAGGTAGAAAGCTCGCTGGCATCGGGCGCAGCCGAACGCATTGCTCGTGTTGCCTCATCCAGCAAAACTTCGTCATGGTTCTTCATCGGTTCCCCCGTTCCATCTCTCTCAGCCGCTTCTTCAGCTTCGATCGCGCCTGGTGAAGCGTTACGGCCACCACGGCCTGCGACGTATGCATCAATGCGGCGATCTCACGGTTATCCAGTTCTTCGACGTAGCGAAGCGTGAACATCTCCGCCGTGCGCGGACTCAGTTCTCCCAACGCGCTTCGCAGCGAAGCAAGCATCTGTCTGTTGGCCGCCTCGATCTCCGGCCTTGACCCGCGTCCTTGCGAGGCAATGGCCGAGGCCGAATCCAGCGGTTCGCTGGCTGCGTTACCAGTTCGCCGCAGCAGATCGAGAGCCCCGTTGATCGCTGCCCGGTAGAGGTAACTACCCGCGTTGTTTACCGCAAGCTCATCGCCTGCCGTAAGGCGAAGAAACACGCTCTGCGCCACATCTTCCGCGTCTGCCATGCTGCCTGTAATCCGATACGCAGCCATCAGAACGCGTCGATGATGCGTTGCGAACAGGTCTGAAAGACGCTGACGCGTTTCCACCGCCGGCATGGTTGGAATGGCGATCGCCACGGGTTGCCCTCTCTGACCGTTCATAAGGATGACGTTGGAACCAGCCGAATATTAATCCAGCTGAACCAAATTACGCCAAAACCTTCGAATCGGTTCAGAAAGTGATTTCGCTCGTCCTTGCAGCGCCCTTTTGTAGAACCAAGGGAGAGGCGCAGTCTTGAGCTGGAGCGTAGAAACCAGAGGCTGATAGCTGGCTCACTCTGTTTTCGCCAGTGTCGCGATGAGGCTCTCTCGATTGCGGTTAGCCAGCGAATCCGCATGCGCCAGCACCCGGAACCACGCCACTCCCGCAATGGCTGCCAGGACAAGCAAGCAAGGTACAGCCAGCCATCCCTTCCCGAAATACGTAGAGAGCTCGAGCACTACCACCCCGCAACCGATTACCGACAACTGGATCAGCATGCTCACCAGTGCGCTAGCCTGCGATCCCCGCTGCCTTGAGAGCCTCCCGAGGTTCAGCCGGTAAGGCATTGTGATCGACAGCAGATTGCCCGCTGCAAGATTGGCAGGCACGGCAAACACTACCCACGCTGCGGTTGTCGCTGCCAGCGTCACATCTGGGAGCCCCAGCCGGAACGCCGCAAAAACGGCGGCAAGAAATGCAACGATGCAGAACAACGCTCCGTGCAGCAGATTCTTCGCCAGCAGAACGGTTCGAATGGGAGTGGGCGAGAGGAAGATAGTCTGAATCCCGGTACCTTCCGACCCCAGGTTGTTGAAGATCATCTGCGTAAATCCCAGCAGGGCATAACAAACACACAATGGGAATGCCCATGAAAATGGGTGACCGCTGTCGTTGGTATTCCTCAAAACTGTGCTAATCACAAGCACCGTCAACAACGGCGCTCCCATTGCAAAGAGCAGCGGCATCGATCGCGGAATTATCCGGAGTTCTTTTTCCAATACCGCCGCAATCGGTCCCGATCCGTCAATTAGCCATTTGCTGTCGTCGGCTGTCCTTCTTCGTGCTGCGGGAGTTTCGCTCAGGCGTTCGCCCCGGTACTCACCGCGCAGTCGGATTCCCAGTACCGCACCGGACGCCAGAATGTAGAAACACAATCCGGCGACCGATAGTAGAACCAACTGCATTTCGCCGTCGGCTGCCCTTATCACGGTGTCGGCCGCAAGTCCGGGCGGCAGCCAGGGCTCCACAGCCATTACTGACTTCGTCCACTTGGGAAGCTCGTCGATCACGTCTTGCTCACTCGACTGGGCTGCGCGATCTCCTCCCCTGCGGTGGTGCCTATGCTCATGCAGGGCCGGATTAAGCAATTGCGCGCTCAACATCAGCAGAAGAAATAACGCGCTCACAATCTCCCGCGTCTTACGCTTGGCCAGCCACTTATCCACCCACGCCAGCACCGCGCGGCCGAGCAGAATGTTGAACACTGCGTAGATCGCCAGGATCAGTGCCATCCAGCCAAACAAGGCGGGCCTGGCAAGCGTTACACCGACCCAGATTCCAATGCAGCAGATTCCTCCCAGGATTGCCGGCACATCCACCAGCCCGAACACGATGCTGAGCAGGTAAAACGACCCGAAGCTCACTGGAAAGCGCAGCAGGGTGCTCAAATCGAACTGCTCCTGAAACGATGCGAGCGCAATCGGAAGAACCTGCCAAACTAGAAACACTGTCCAGAAGAGAGCGGGCAAATATTGGAAATGCTCGCTGGATACAAGCGAGTAAGCCCCGGCTCCAAGCCCGAATCCCAAGCCAATCCCCATCATCGAGTAGATAAGAAAGGCAACACCCCGCGCGCCAAACTCAAACGCGCCCTGCACCGAACGAACGCTATTGGCCAGCATGCGAAACCGCATCAACACCAGTGCAGAGTATTGCCGTCGCGCGAGACTGCGGACCGGGCTGGACGAAATGTCTTTCCCGTTTACCCCTAGGTCAGCCACGAAAGCTCCTGAGTTACTTCTTGTCCGCCGGCCCCGACGATCGACAAGAAAATCTCTTCGAGGGTGAGTCGCTGTTCGTTTTCCGCTCCCGGCAGCGTGCTCGCCACACCTGCGCGAAGATCCTCAATCGAACCGTTTGCGACCAGCCGTCCCTGGTGAATGATGGCCACGTGGGTACACAGCCGTTCCACAATTTCCAGGACGTGAGAAGTCAGAAAGATTGTTGCGCCGCGATTGATCATTCCCTGCAGCATTGTTTTCAGCATGCCTGCCGCGATTGCATCAACACCCTCAAACGGCTCATCCAGGAAGAGGACCCGGGGACCATGAATAACGGCCGCGGCCAGGGCCAGCTTCTTCTGCATTCCGTGCGAGAAATCCGTGATCAGCTTCCGCCGCTCATCTGCCAATTGCATGAACTCGAGCAGTTCTTCCGTGCGCCGGTTTACGGTCTCGCGTTCGAGCCCGTACATGCGGCCCACAAAACGCAGGTACTCCGGCGCTGTCAGCCGCCCCATCAGCGCCATTCCCTCGGGAACCACGCCGATCTGTCGTTTCAAATCAAGCGCGCTCGCGGTGAAGGGCTTCCCGAGAATCTCAATGGAGCCAGCAGTAGGTTCGAGCAGCCCCGTCAGCATCTTGATGGTGGTCGACTTGCCAGCCCCATTGGGCCCCAGGAAACCAAAGAACTGCCCACTTGCCACCGTGAACGTCACATCCTGGACCGCGGTTAATGCTCCGAAGGTACGCGTCAGTCCACGGGTCTGAATCGCCGCAATTTCCATGTGCCGCAAGGATACCAAGGAGGACGCAGGCCGCAATACTACGCCCGTAACGGACAGGATTAGCAGCTAAAGCGAGGAACCAGTAGCTGCCTTTTTCAACGGATCATTATCTCGATCCGTCACTTCCATCAGTGTTGCGAGGTGCACTGCAAGATGCTTCGTCCAGTTCCCCTCCGGCACGCGCCAACTCCAGTTCCCATGCGGAACTGCTGGTGTATTCATCCGCGCCTCAGATCCAAGCTCCAATAGATCCTGAACCGGGTAGATCGCAATCTCGGCAACACTCCCCGCAGCCGCGCGAATCAATGGCCACGTCGGCCTGCCATCCACCGGCCCCACCAGCGCTTCCACGGCAGCATGCACCGCCCTTCCCGCCGACTTCCACCAACCATTTGTCGTGTCGTTATCGTGCGTGCCTGTGTACGCGACCGTGCCCGGCTGGAACTGATGCGGCAAATGCATATGCGCACCCTTGTCGCTGAACCCAAACTGGAGCACCCGCATTCCGGGCATCGTCAGCGCAATGCGCAGGGCATCCACTTCAGGGGTAATCAGGCCAAGGTCTTCCGCAACAAGGGGCAGGGGGCCAAGCACCGCCTCCAGCGTGCGAAACAACTGCAGGCCCGGCGCCTTCACCCACTCGCCATTGATGGCCGTCGCCTCATCTGCCGGAATGGACCAGTACGCCTCGAACCCGCGGAAATGGTCGAGCCGGATAATGTCGTAAAGCTCGCGCGACCTCCGGATACGATCGACCCACCAGTCGAAGCCGCGTTCCTCCAGCACATCCCACCGGTACAGTGGATTTCCCCACCGCTGCCCGGTTGGCGAGAAATAATCCGGTGGCACTCCGGCAATGTGAATCGGTTTTAGCTCGTCGTCGAGTTCGAAAATGTCCGGGTGCGCCCATACATCCGCCGAATCCATGCTGACGAAAATCGCTACGTCGCCAAGTATGCGGATTCCATGCTGGGCTGCAGCGGCGCGCAAATTGGTCCACTGTGTCGCAAAGGCAAATTGCAGCACCTGTTCCTGCGCCAATGTCCGTCCCGCCTGTGCCGCCACCTGGGCCAGCGCTTTTGGTTCGCGCCGCCGGATCGCCTCGGGCCACGCCGTCCACGCGCCCGTTTTGAATTTCCGCCGCAGTTCCGCATATAGCGCATAATCCGTCAGCCAGTTCGATTCCCGCGCACAAAACTCCTGGAAGCGCACCCATTGCCCAGCGAGTTGCACATCGTGCGGACCGCGATCGAGAAAATTCCCTGCCGCCTCATACAGCAGAGGCAATTTTTTCTGCTCAACCTCATCGAAATCCACATTGCCGACTCGTCCAGCAAGCCCGCCGATCCGCTCGCCATCGATCCAGCCCCAATCCGCCAGATACTCGAGGCTGATCAGGTAGGGGTTCCCTGCGAATGCCGACGACCCGGCATAGGGAGAGTTCCCGTAACCTGTGGGACACAACGGCAACACCTGCCAGACATGCTGCTTCGCTGCCGCCAGAAACTCCACAAATTCAAGTGCCGCAGGACCGAAATCACCAATCCCTCCGTACGACGGCAAAGAACTGATATGTAGAAGAACGCCGGATGAACGCTGAAAATCCATGCACTTATTGTCTCTGATGCGAGCGCGCTATTGATCGCAGTCTCGTTGTGATTCGGGTTCACCGTTGCAGCGCGAGTCTCAAGCAAGTGTTCCATCGCTCGGATTTAGGAGGAAACGATGGAATTGCCTGAAGGTAACTGATGACCACAAACAGCAAGGCCCGCTCCAAACTGCGGAAGCGGGCCTTCTCCCCCTCGGTGACCTGCTATTCGCCTGGAACCGGGCTCTGCGACTTCGCGTTAACGCGCACCAGATTCTTCTTCTTGTATTCACTGATGACGTTGCTGGCAAATACCTGAAACGCTTCCTGCCGCTTTTCATCCAGAATCTGGTCCTTTGTTTGATCCAGATTCTTCGCCAGGTCGGCGTCGCTCGGCTGCTGTTTGTCGACCAGCTTCGCGACCACACCGGTCCGGCCCGCATTGATCGGTCCGCTAACGGAACCCGGCGTCATGTCGAACAGTTGAGGAGCCACCTGGCCCACTGCACCAAAGTCCGGAACCTGTCCGCGTTGATCCACAAGGTCGCTGGTCTTTACCGTAGCCCCAACTTCCTTTGCGGCCTTCGACAGATCGTTTTCCGCCTTGGCCTTTGCAGCCAGTTCTGCAGTCTTCTGGCTCAGCAGCGCGGGAACCTGTTCGTTCTTATAGTCATCCAGAACGTGGCTCTTCCAGTCAGCAAACGTGGGCGCATGCGCCGGTATCACGTCCTTGACCTTAAAGACGGCATACCCTTCACCGGTCGGAGCCGACTGCGGCGGATCGGCAGGCTTCGCCGCGAAGGCACGCGAAATAAGTTGGGCACCGTCCGGCAACGCCGGGATCACACCCTGCTGATTGACCGGGGGCGTCGTTACCACCTGCAGATGATGTGCAGCCGCTGTCTTCTCCAGCCCATTTTTGATCGCCTCGGAGGTGAGCGCCTTGGCAAAGGAATCCTGCGCCGCTGTCGACTTCTGCCGCATCAGCGTCGCCTGGATGGTCGGAAGTACTTCGTTCAGATCCTGCGCGTGCGCCGCCGTCCGTTCCTCAACCTGCACAACGTGATATCCATACTGCGTCTTGATGATCTTTATGTCGCCGATTTTCTGGCTGAAAATCGCGTTATCAAATTGCGGAACCATCATCCCGCGGCGCGCAAACCCAAGCTCACCGCCATTGTCCTTGCTGCCCGGGTCATCCGAGTCCTTCTTCGCCAGTTCGGCCCAATTTCCGCCTTTTTGAAGCTGCTTCAGTACATCTTCAGCCTTCGCTTTCGCGGCGGCATCAGCTTTGGCATCGGCGTTCGGAGCCAACTGAATCAAAATGTGCCGCGCCTTCGCCTGCTCCGGAACCGAATACTCGCTCTTGTGCGCGTTGTAATATGCCTGGATTTCCTGTTGCGTCGGCTGCTGCACGCCGCCCGGGACATCGTTCGGCGTAAACGCGAAGTACTCGATGGTCCGTTGTTCCGGAACCGCGTTCGCATACCTCGACGCATTCTTTTTGAAGAATGCCTCCAGTTCTGCATCTGTGGGATTAATCGATTTGCGAATATCGTCCGAAGAGATCACCGCGTATTGAAACTTGATCTTCGTGCCTTCCTTGATGTACTGCTCGCGCGCTTCTTTCTCGCCTACCGTCACCCCGGCCGTCACATATGCCCGAAGCCGCTGAATGATGATGTCGTGGCGAACGCTCTCTTCGAAATCCGGCACCGACATATCGAACCGCGTCGCAATCAGAGAGGTGTACTGATCTTGCCCGATGAACTTGCCGTTGGGGAACAACACCTGTCCAGCCTGCCCCTGATGCAGAAAGTTGTTCACGTCATCGCTGTTTGCGGTGATGCCCAGCTTGTCGGCCTCGGCCAGCAGAATCTGCTGCTGAACGAGCTGCTGCCCAACCTGCTGCTCAAACAGGTTCACGATCATCGGATTCGACGCGTACTGCGGATTCCGCTGCTGAAGCTGCTGGCGCGCCTGCTGGGATACCTTTTCCTGGCTGATCGTTTCGCCACTGGCAAAGAACCGGCTATACCAGTGCGGGTAGATGACGGCATACGTGTTTGCGGAGATACCCCCGCCAGCTGTCAGGCCGGGGATGAGATACACGACCATCGACACCGAGGCCGCGGCAATAATGACGACAAACAAAGCTTTTACGAGACGATTGTCTTTCGACTGCAGGAAACGAATCATGGGTGGGTTTAAGCCTTCAACTCTCTACGCGCATACAGGAGAGCCGGAAAAACAAACGCCAGGCGGCAGGTCTGACGCGCCGGCTGCTCTCTCTAAAAAGCGCAATTTCGCTCGTTGCGATTCACAGTCATTATAGACGAGCCCGGCCTGCCGTTGTCGTCAAAGGGCACTCGCAAGACAGCTCAGGTTGTTAGCTCGCATGCCGTCCCCAGAAACGTAATGGGCACCCGCTGCTCGGGTGCCCGTCGTCTTACGTTTCTTCCTCTTGTCTTACGCGCGACTCCCGGCCGTAAGACAAAAATCAGCCGGCTTCTGCCGCCGCTCAAAGGCGTCTTACCGCCAATAGTAGTATCCGCCAACCATGTAATACGGTCTGTAATACACCGGTGCGTAGTAGCGCGGATACGGCCTGTACGGATATGGCCGACGCTGGTAAAGCTGCGGTCCACCCGGATAAAGACCTTGCGCCAACCGCATAGCTTCTTCCTGGCTCACCGGCGAAACCGTGACTGGAGCCGCCAGATGGAAAGTCACCAGCGCCTCAGCGGGAATCCATACACCAGGGCCAGATGTAGCGCCGGAAACTGCAGCGCCCGTGCCGCCGCCCGCAACTGCTCCCACAGCAGCACCAGTGCCACCGCCCACGGCACCACCGATGATGGCTCCAATCAACGCTCCGCCCACGACGTTGCCGGCTGAACGTCCACCTTTGCCCGGGCCTTTCACGCGGAAGAGTTCCGACTGCAACGGATAGCTCTGCCCCATCAGGTCCAGCGACGTCAGTTCAAGCGCCAGTTCGTTGCTTCCGGTCAGTGCACCCGTGTCCGGCCTCTTCACATCTGCAATCACGCCGTGGACCGTAGCTCCACGCGGAATTGCCAATACTCCACCGACGGTCACATCCTGGATAACCGTAAACTCGATTGGCTCTCCGCCGCGCGCATGTTTGCTGTTCACTGCCTCGCTCGTCCGCAGCTGCAGCATCGTGCCCTGCGGTATCGTGATGGGGCCGCGTGGAATTTCATATCTGGGCGGAGGCGGCGCCTGCGAGTACCCGGGACGCTGCCCGTATCCCGGAGGGGGAGCCTGTCCGTAGCCTGAGGGCGGTGCCTGCTGCCCATACCCAGGAGGCGGAGCCTGTCCGTACCCCGGAGGTGGCGGACCCTGTTGCCCATAAGCTGGCCGCTGCGGATAATTCTGCCCATTCATCGGCGGCTGCTGACCCTGAGCGTTCTGATTGCCCCAGTCCGGCTGAGGAGGCTGGTTCATGCTGGGCGGTTGATTCTGAGAACTGTCCCCGTAGGTCGGATTCTGCCCATATTGAGGATTTGGCGAAGTCTGAGGAGGCACCGTTTGCGCATCGGCCATGTCATCGTTGGCGGGGTCGTTGGCAGGAGCACCCTGGGCATTGGCATCGTCAGCCGGATTGCCGACCTTCAAATTGTTATGGACCTGCGTGACTCCCGGAACGCCTTTCACGATGGATTCGGCCAGTTGTTTCGATGAATCGCTCGCCACCGTGCCCGAGAGCGTCACTTCGCTCTGGATCGTCGCCGCGGTAATCAGGTCGTTTTTCAGTGCCTGCGAAGCGTCAAGCGCGTGTACGACATCCATCTCGATCTGCCCGTCGCTTCGCGATGCATTCGAAGGAGCGGCGTCCTGCGCCAGTGCCAACACGCTGCCCAAAGCAATCACACCAACCCACGCGGTCGCGCGGGGAAAAACTTTCATAATAAGTGGCTTATTCATCTTGGTCTCTCTCCTGCATGCCTGAAACGCCGCACTGCTTTTGGTGCCCAAGTGCTTATTCTGACGGCATGGCAGCCACGCCGTCATCGTTACTAACCCTGCTCTGCGTGAAAAGTTCCGCTCGTTAGTAACAGCGGCCAAAGCCGGGCGGTGCCCGGAATTGCAGATTCGATGAATCTTATGCTCCGGCCGCTGCCTCCGCTTCGGCCTCAACGATGCCCAGCATCAGGTCCTCGTTATCCGGGAAGAAGATCTGGAACACGGTTCCCGCACCCTCTCGACTTCGCACGTGCACTACCCCATGATGCTTCAGGATGATCTCGTGACTTACCCACAGACCCAGGCCGGTACCAGTTGCTCCCTTGGTGGTAAAGAACGCCTCAAAAAGCCGGTCTCGCACCTCTTCACTCATGCCGCTCCCACTATCGGCGATTGTGATCCGCACTCCCTCGCGTTGGGGATGAACCCAATCGCGTGACTGCCGCGCTCGGACAATCAACCTGCCCCCGCCAGCGGTGGCATCCATGGCGTTGCTCACCAGGTTCGCGATCACCTGACGCAGCTCGCCCGCAAAGCAGTAGAGATCGAGGTTCGGCTCGTAATTGCGCTCCAGCGCGATGCCCAGCGTGCTCAGCCGCACGTTGTACATGTCCAACACTGAATCCAGCAGCTCGGACATGGTGCAACGACCAGGCAGGGTCGATTGCCGGTAGAAGCGCAAGGTCTGTTGCGTAATCTCGGACATTCTGTGGACTTCACGCTCGGCAATGGTCACATAATTCAACGCAGCATCGTCCAGACTGCAGAACCTGCGCAGCAGATAAAGCAGGTTCGTTATCGCTTCCAGCGGATTGTTGATTTCGTGCGCAATGGAAGCGGCCAGCCTTCCCGTGGCGGCCAGCTTCTCAGTCCTTCGCAGAGCGTCTTCGCTGCGCTTGCGTTCGCTCACGTCCATTACGATGACGCCCACCCAGCGCAACTGATCCTGCGCCGGTCTCACCGGATAGGCCGTAACGAGCCATGTCCACGCTCCTCGAACCTCGTCCTGCCCATCTAGTTCCAGGTCGTGCACCGGCGTCTCCGTCTCAACCACATGCCGCACCGCATCCTCGAGCCGCTGAGCCATAGGGCCGGGCAGGAGTTCCGGCAGGGTGCGACTGAGCTGTCTGCTCAGCGCAACGCCGGTCATATCCGCGAACACCTCGTTTACGCGGACGATGCGGCAGCGCCGGTCAAAGAACACCAGCCCAATCGGCGCGTTCGCCAGCATTGAATCAAGTAGGGAAAGCGTATCGTTCAGCCCGGCTCTCTGTTCCTCCAGGGCCGCAACCATGCGGTTGAATGCTTTGATCAGATCGCCGAACTCATTGTCGGTTGTCACTGGAAGAGGAAAATTTGCCCCCGCCTCCGGGCCCTCCATCAGGGCGCGCGTTCCCGTATGGAGCACATTCAGAGGACGCGAGATAGACCGCGACAGTAGAAGTACGAGCAGTCCAGACGCGCCCATCCATATAAACCCGAATGAAAATGAACTCCGCAGAACGGTGTTCAATTGCTCGTTATCCCAGGATCGGTCCGTCTCTACCCACGCGAACCCTCTCGCAGTATCGCCATCATAGATCGCCTTCACGCCTTCCCATCGGTGATCGCCTAACGAAAACACCAGGGGCATGTGTGCCTGAACCCTCGAAATCTGCGCCTTTTCCGCGGGCACCAGCGGAAGCTGCGAAGTCTCGCCGTCACTCACATATAGAACGTTGCCTGCTGTATCGGTAATCTTTGCGTGCGCGACGCTCGGCGCTGCTCCCATCATGCGCAGCGACGGCAAGACCAGTTCCGGATGCTGCGTGCGGGAGGCCTCCTCCGCCTGCAGAGCAATCGAAGTTGCCTGGTGCGCAAGTCTCTCCACGGCACGCTGCCGTATTTCGCGGCCTTGAACCTCGATCAGGACAGCCGCGAAAAGAGCGACAGACAGCGCCTCCAGCAGCATCAGCCAGATGATCAGTTGCCACCGGACCGTGCGCGGCCACCAGCGCATTTAATTGAACCTCAAGATCATGGGGGAGCCCGTGTCCTTGAGTTTACCGGAAAAGCAAAAACTTGTACTCAGGCCACGTACTGCAACCAATCTCACACTTTGAGAGCTAAAGGTGGAGAAGACTTGACAATCCGATGAGCCATTCAAGATGAGCCATTCAAACGGTTCCCACGAGAGCCCGCGCGATCTGTCCCCCGTGAAAGCGCCCATTTTCAATGAAGATTTCGTTCGTTCGCGATCCAGCCACGATCACGCCTGCAAGAAAGATCCCAGGTACGTTGCTCTCCAGTGTTTCCGGATTGCATACCGGCGACATATCCGGTCCTTCGAACCGCACCCCAAGGCTCTCGAGAAAACTGAAGTCGGGATGATACCCAGTCATCGCAAACACAAAATCATTTCTGATGGTCTCCAGCCCCTGCGGAGTCTTCAGCAGAACCGCGTCCGGCGTGATCTCGATCACGTCCGTGTTGAAGTACGCTTTGATCTCGCCGTTCTTGATCCGATTCTCGATATCCGGCTTAATCCAGTACTTCACATGCCGATGCATCCCATCATGCCGGTGCACCAGCGTGACGCGCGCGCCGCTCCGCCACAACTCCAGCGCTGCAATGGCCGCGGAGTTCTTTCCACCAATCACCAACACGTCCGTGTTGAAGTAGGGATGCGGATCGTTGTAGTAGTGGTGAACCTTGCTCAGGTCCTCGCCCGGAATGCACATCATATTCGGCAGATCGTAGTAGCCGGTCGAGATAATCAGCTTTCGTGCTCTCAACTGCCCCGGCCTGCCGAACCGGTCCTCTGTATCTACCGTGAATTCGCCATCTTTGCCTGACACGCGCTCCACGCGCTCATACTGCCGAACATCCAGCTTGTAGTGCGCCGCTACCAGCCGGTAATACTGCAGAGCCTCATTCCGCGTAGGCTTCGGATTAGGACTGGGAAACGGAATATTGCCGATCTCCAGCAGTTCTGGCGTGGTGAAAAACGTCATGTGCGAGGGATAGTGAAAGAGCGAATTGCAGATGCATCCCTTGTCTACGGCTACTACGCTGAATCCGGCCTTCTGCACTTCAATCGCGCACGCCAGCCCGGTGGGACCCGCACCTACCACGAGCACATCAAACAATTCATCCGGCGCCTTACCCTCATCTCGCACCAGCATCGACGAGGGCCTTGCATCCGGAATCGAATCCGCAGGAAATTCCGCCATGTCTCAAGCTTATGGCATCGCCTTTCGTTGATCGTGCACAGGCCTGAATTCTCCGTGTCAATCAATTGATGAACTCAAATCTTCTTCCCTCGTCTCCCGAATCATCAGCAGTCCCACAATCGACAGGACTGCAGAGGCCGACAGGTAATAGCCAACGAACGCAAGCCCGTACTGCTCGGCAAGCCACGTCGCGATATATGGCGCGAGTGACGCACCAAAAATGCCCGCCATGCTGAACGACAGCGAAGACCCTGTGTAGCGCACGGATGTCGGAAACAACTCTGACACAAGTGTCCCCAGCGGGCCGTATGTGACGCCCATCAGCGCCAGCCCCAGGATCATCATCCATAACGCGCCTGTGGGTCCAGCTGCGAACATTCGCGCCATGAACAACCCGAAGACCGCAATCAGCACCGAGACGCCGAACATCACCGGCCGTCTCCCGCGCTCTGCCAACCAGGCTGAAATCGGAATCGTCGTTCCGAAGAACACCACCGCGATCAGTTGCATAACCAGGAATTCCGCACGCGGATAGTGAAGCGCCGTCGTCCCCCACGAGAGCGCAAACACCGTCATCAGGTAGAAAAGGACAAACGTGGCCAGGCACACCAGGACTCCCGCAAATACATCGCGCGTATGCCGACGGAACACCTCCGCAAGCGGAACTTTCTTTGGCAGCGCGCGCTTCATCGCTGACTCAAACACTGGTGTCTCTGTAATTGACAGCCGCACATAAAGCCCGAGCAGCACCAGCACCGCACTCGCCAGAAATGGCAGCCGCCATCCGAACGCAAAAAACTGCGAATCCGTCAGCCGGCGGGAGAGCACCAGAAAAATTCCTCCCGAGAGCAGAAATCCCAGCGGCGCTCCGAGCTGCGGAAACATTCCGTAAAGCGCGCGCTTCGATGGTGGAGCATTTTCGACCGCGAGCAACACTGCACCACCCCACTCGCCGCCCAATCCGAGCCCCTGCCCGAACCGACAGAGCGCCAGTAGGATCGGCGCCGCCAG
>Ga0068855_100001985_pt1 | contig 25412 bp, 25 predicted proteins | sample KBSCornC52_FD_66592 | JGI IMG/M metagenome (GOLD analysis project Ga0068855, IMG submission 66592) | Corn rhizosphere microbial communities from Kellogg Biological Station, Michigan, USA - KBS Corn C5-2 | ecosystem: Host-associated > Plants > Roots > Rhizosphere > Soil ... | reverse complement strand
AGCTTTATAACGTCTCTAAGGCGCGCCGTCGAATCCCGTAGCGTCGCTATTGAGCGGGTCACCGATTTCGTCGATTATCTCCCGGGCGACGAGGTAATTGTCCAAGATGGCATCTTGAGTGGTGTGGTGGGTGTAGTTCGCCAGGCGCGCGGCAGCAGGAAGTTGGTGATATGGGTGCCGGAGATCGGCTGCGGTGTTGCGCTCACGATTGGAACTGCGTCCGTTTCGCACTGTACGCACGCGGCGGCGCAGCCCGTTTTCATTCCGAACTTGTAACCGAGAACGATGGATGAATGAAGGCAAACAAGACTACGAGCCTGATGAAATTTCCATCCTTTCGCTTGGCGCTCTGCTGTTGCGCAAAAGATGGCGTATTGCCCGTTGGTCGTTGTTTGGCGGTGGCGTAGCGCTAGCGATCGTATGGACGCGCCCGATCAACTATCGCGCATCTGCTTCCTTCATTCCACAAGGTGCGGATCCCGGCCGATCAGGCCTGGCGAGTATTGCGGGGCAATTCGGCGTCCCATTGTCATCGTCATCGTCGTCCTCTCCGACTCTGACGCCGGATTTCTACGTTCGGCTGCTCACGTCGCGCGAGATCTTAGGGGACATTGTGCGCGATACGCTAGTGGTCCCAGAAGCTGGTGGCAAGCGCTTATCCGTTGAGGACTTACTCGGTGCAACGTCGGGTTCGGCGAAAGTGCGAGGGGAAGCCGCTGTTGCGCAACTCGCACGGCAAGTGACCGCCGAGGACTCGAAGACGACTGGGATTGTTGAGTTTGACGTTGTCACCCAGTGGCCAAGCGTATCTCTCGCGATCGTGACCCAGCTACTGCGTGGCGTGAACGACTTTAATCAGCGGACGCGTCGCGATCAGGCCGCTGCTGAGCGGCGATTCATCGAAGGTCGGCTGGAAGCTGCGCAGACACAGTTGCGGACGGCAGAAGATCAGTTGCAACAGTTTCTCCAGGATAACCATGATGTGAGATCGCCCGCCCTTCGGTTTACGCAGGATCGAATGCAGCGTGAGGTCACATTACGGCAACAATTGGTTGCTTCACTCACTCAGTCATACGAAGAAGTTCGGATGCGTGAAGTCCGCGACATACCGACGATAACGATGGTTGACGACGCGATGGTCCCGGCGAAGCCGGAATCGCGAGGCCGTGCGATTAGAACCTTGATTGGGCTACTTGTAGGCGCCGCGGCAGGTGCGTTGTTTGTGTTCGTCGGCGACATCATGGCTAAACGTCGGGCTTTAGGTGACCCAGCCGCAGATGACTTCGCGACCACCGTGAGCGAGATGAAGGAAAACGTACTTCGCCGCCTACGGCCCTTTAGCGACCATTCTACGTGATGATCTTCCAATGAGCTTTGCGCAGAAGACTCCGTCCACCGCGCGCAAGCTGTGGGAAATCCTTGATTCACTGCAGCAGCGCCGCGCTGTGACGCTGCTCGGTCTTTCCATTCTCGGTATGTTGATGGAAACGCTCGGGATCGGGCTCGTGATTCCTGCGTTGGCCGTCATGACGCAACCTGACCTGGTTGTGCGTTACCCTCGCTTGGCGCCGGTACTTCATTCGATGGGTAATCCTAGTCAAGTCCGATTGGTGGTGATCGGCATGCTTGTGTTGGTCGCGGTCTACGCGATCAAGGCTGTTTTCCTTGGTGTGCTCGCCTGGTGGCAGATGCGGTTCGTATACGGCGTGCAGGCGGACCTCTCGGAGAGGCTGTTCACGAGCTATTTGCGGCAGCCGTATGTATTCCACTTGCAGCGCAACTCAGCTCAGCTGATTCGCAACGCGGTTACTGAAACGAACCTGTTTGCACAGACCGTACTGGTAGCTGGACTTTCTGTGTTGGCTGAGAGTCTCGTGGCGGCCGGCATCATCGGACTAATGCTTTTCGTGGAGCCAGCTGGGACGATAATAGTTGTGGCGATTCTAGGTAGCGCGGTGTGGGGTTTTCATCGCGTTAGTCGCAGTTGGATTGCTCGATGGGGAAGTGCGCGTCAGGAACATGAGGGCAAGCGGATACAGCATCTTCAGCAGGGTCTGGGAGGTGCGAAAGATGTCAAGCTGCTGGGACGAGAGAATGATTTTCTTGCTGAATTTGGGCGGCACAATGCTGGTTACGCCCGCGTTGGCGGACGGTTTGGCTTCCTCGGGCAATTACCGCGACTCTGGCTCGAATTTCTCGCTGTCTCGGGGCTTGCTGCGCTCGTGATTGTCATGATCTGGCAGGGACGCTCGATTGAATCGCTGTTGCCGGCACTCGGGTTGTTCGGAGTTGGTGCGTTTCGATTGATGCCCTCTGCGAACCGCATACTCAGTGGCGTACAGAACATGCGTTACGGGTTGCCGGCTGTGGATGTATTGTTCGCAGAGCTTCGCAGTCTCCCTGCGACGACTGCGCCGGACCACGCTCGTCCGTTGCAGTTTTGCGCCGCCGTTCGGATGGAGGATGTCAGTTTCTCCTACCCAGCTGCGGGCCGTCCCGCGCTCTGCGGCGTGACGGTTTCCGTACCGCGTGGTAGTTCGGTCGGCTTCATCGGTGCGACCGGAGCGGGTAAGAGCACATTGGTAGACACGCTTCTCGGTCTGCTCACGCCGGATACGGGTCGCGTCACCGTCGATGGTACGAACGTTCAGGACAATCTCCGTGGCTGGCAAGATCAAATTGGCTATGTACCACAATCGATTTTTCTCACCGACGACACGCTCCGACGAAACGTCGCGTTTGGAGTGCCCGATGCCGAGATCGACGACGAGGCGGTGCGGCGCGCAGTAAAGGCGGCGCAAGTTGAACGAGCTGTGAATGAATTCCCGGATGGGCTAGCGACTGTCGTGGGGGAACGAGGTGTTCGGCTATCCGGTGGTCAACGCCAGCGTATTGGGATAGCCCGCGCGCTGTACCACGATCCGGCTGTCCTAGTACTCGACGAGGCAACGAGTTCACTCGACACCGAAACGGAGCGCGGCGTGATGGACACGGTGCGTGCCCTTCAGGGAGACAAGACGCTAATAGTCGTAGCCCACCGACTTTCGACGGTCGCTCGTTGTGACCGCCTGTTCCGGCTTGAGGATGGTCGCGTTGTAGAGGAAGGCACAGCAGCCGTCGTGCTGGCGGGGACTCGCACAAGATGGGACATAGCAACTGCTGTGGCGCCGCCAGCGGATGACAATGTCGAATCAACATTAGCTTACGACACCCATGTTCAACGATAAGTCGATCCTGATCACCGGCGGCACCGGCTCGTTCGGCAAACAGTACGTCAAGACGATTCTTGAGCGCTACAATCCGAAGAAGCTGATCATCTATTCTCGGGACGAGCTCAAACAGTTCGAGATGCAACAGGACTTCCATGCGTCATGCATGCGATACTTCATTGGCGATGTTCGTGATCGCGAGCGCATGACACAGGCGATGCGCGGTGTCGATTTTGTGATTCACGCGGCGGCGCTGAAGCAAGTTCCAGCAGCTGAGTACAATCCGATGGAATGCGTGAAAACAAATATCTACGGGGCCGAGAACGTCATTCATGCGGCCCTGGCCAACAATGTGGAGAAAGTGATTGCGCTATCCACTGATAAGGCAGCTAATCCCATCAACCTGTACGGCGCTACCAAACTTGCGTCTGACAAGTTATTCGTCGCGGCGAACAATGTTGCCGGCGGCCATCGCACACGGTTCGCGGCTGTGCGTTATGGGAATGTCGTGGGTTCGCGAGGATCGGTGGTACCGTTCTTTCGGAAACGAATATCGGAAGGGGCAGATCACCTTCCGATAACCGATATCCGCATGACGCGCTTTTGGATCACACTACAACAGGGTGTGGATTTTGTGCTCAAGGGCTTCGGCAGGATGCACGGCGGCGAGCTATTCGTTCCCAAGATTCCGTCTGTAAGAATCGTGGATCTTGCGTCTGCAATGGCGCCGACTCTTCCTCAACGGAACGTCGGTATTAGGCCGGGCGAGAAGGTGCATGAGGTGATGTGCCCTGCCGATGACTCGCACCTAACGCTGGAGTTCGCCGACCACTATGTGATCAAGCCGACGATTCTATTTAGCCAACGACCCGACTTCGGGAGAAATGGGCTGGGTGAATCCGGAACCCCGGTAGCCCAGGACTTCGAATATCACTCCGGTCGGAACCCACACTTCTTGGGCATCGACGAGATTGTCGCATTCAATCACCTCGCCGAATCATGATCATCCCGTACGGACGGCAGGATGTCACACAAGATGACGTTGACGCCGTTGTCGATGTACTCCGATCCGACTTTCTTACGCAGGGTCCGGCGGTGCCCAGATTCGAAACGGCGGTAGCCGCTCGAGCTGGCGTAAGTCACGCGGTCGCAGTAAACAGCGCGACCGCGGCGCTTCATATTGCGTGTCTCGCATTAGGGCTTTCAAACGGCGACCTGCTCTGGACTGTTCCCAATACGTTTGTCGCCTCGGCCAACTGCGCACGATACTGCGGTGCTGATGTTGACTTTGTGGACATTGATCCAGTTACGTGGAACATGAGCGTGCAGCGGCTTCGTGAGAAATTGGAGAGCGCACGCGCGTCAGGTCGCCTCCCGAAGATCGTAGTGCCAGTGCACTTTGCCGGACAACCGACCGATCAGGAAGAAATCTGGGCGCTAGCCCGTGATTACGGGTTTCATGTGGTTGAAGACGCATCACACGCTATCGGAGCACGCAGGTATGGTGAGCCGGTCGGCAGTTGCCGCTGGTCAGACGTGACTGTATTCAGCTTCCATCCGGTGAAGATCATTACTACCGGCGAAGGAGGCATGGCACTGTCAAACGACGCTGCGCTAGCCTCCCGTATGGCAATGTTCCGATCCCACGGAATCACACGCGACGTAGATTTGTTCGTCGGTCAGTCAGAAGGACCTTGGTACTACGAACAACAACGCCTCGGCTTCAACTATCGCATGACGGACATGCAGGCAGCGTTGGGGACGAGCCAACTTGAACGATTGGACGCCTATGTTGAACGTCGCAACGTGCTTGCGCAACGGTACGACGAGGCTCTGTTGGGGCTTCCGCTCAGATTGCCCGTGGTACGCACGGGCAATCTGTCTTCGTTTCACCTTTACGTAATACGGCTCGATCCTGTTGGCGCTCCAATGTCGCATCGCGCTACGGTCGAGGCGCTACGGGCGCGTGGGATTGAGGCGAACTTGCACTACATGCCTGTTCATCTCCAGCCATACTACAGGAACCTCGGATTCAATCCAGGACAATTCCCGGAGGCCGAGGCGCATGGCCAGGAAGCGATCACATTGCCACTGTATCCTGCCATGACGGACGCTGCCCAAGAGCGTGTAGTGACCGCACTGCACGAACTCGTCGGCTCGGGAGTTCACGGCAGAAGTGCATAGCGCGACAGCGGTACGATCCTGCGGGCGTAAGGTGAGAATCGTCCTACAGGCGAGGACAACGTCCTCCCGTCAGCCGGCTAAGTCCCTCCTACCGCTCGGCGGTTTACCGCTCGCAATTTTGTGTGCGAAACGCCTCAAGCGGGGCGGCATGGACGTTTTGCTTGCTACGTCTGAAGACCAGAGCGACGACATCCTCTCCGCAATCGCTGCCCGTGAGGGCGTCGCCATCTTCCGTGGCGATCTGACTGATGTTCTGTCGCGTTTCATCGGAGCTGTCGCTGACTTGAGCAATGACGACGTGGTCGTACGGATGACGGCCGACAATCCAGTACCAGATGCGGACTTTGTCGCACGGCTTGTCGAAATATTCCGTCGCCGGGGCGTGTCGTACCTCGCGTCGCGGTGGCCGGAGGACGGCCTGCCTTACGGTGTTGGCGGCGAAGTGTTTACCGTGGCCGCACTTCGACGGGCCACCCACGCCGTTGCCGCATACGAGAGGGAGCATGTGACACCATTCTTGGCGGCCCACGAGGATGTCGGTGTTCTCCTTGGGAATGATCTAGCGCTGGACCGCGATTGCTCAAATTTGCGTTGCACGATCGACACGCTCGACGACTACCTTGCGATGGCGCGCGTGTTCGACTTGGTGGCGGATCCTGTGATGGCTGACTGGCGGTCGCTTGTGCAGTTGCTCCCATCCGTTCCGCGCCAGACCACGCCAGCCATCCCGAATGTCATGCGAAATGGCGAGTCCTTGGGGCGCATTGTCCTGGGGACTGCGCAGTTCGGCATGACCTACGGTGTCACGAATCGGACTGGGTGCCCGTCTGACGATGAGTTTCGTGCAATCCTCCGGTTCGCTACGTCTGCCGGCGTAACACATATCGACACGGCTCGTGGCTACGGCACTGCTGAAACTAGGCTTGGTGGCGAGTTGGTGGCTGTAGATCTCGCAGGGGTACATATCATCACTAAACTGGCATCGCTCTCGATGCTGCATGGCAAAGCTGACGCGAGTGTTGTCGCCGAGGCCGTCGATGCTAGTGTGTTCCGCTCGTGTCATGCGCTCCAACGGCGCCGAATCGACGTGGTGCTGATTCATCGGTTCAAGGACGTGATTCTCTGGAATGGGGCTGCGCTAGACAGGCTCTCCGCGTTGGTCGATGAGGGGATTGTCGGTGCGATAGGAGCCTCCGTCTACACGCCGGCGGAGGCGATCCGATGCTTGGCCGACGAGCGTATCCAGCACATTCAGATTCCGTTCAATCTTTTGGACGCGCGGTGGCTATCAGAGGATTTTCAGACCGCGCTCCGTGAAAGGCCCGCAGTCACGGTTCACGCCCGCAGCGTTTTCCTTCAGGGCCTGCTGATAAATTCCGCGAGGGTCTGGCCGGAGTGGTTTCGCCGCGCTGACAGCGTTGTTGGGACGATCGCGCAACTCTGCGCCGCTCTCGACCGTCGTTCCGCGGCCGATCTTTGTATGGCATACGTGAGCGCATTTCCATGGATATCCACAATGGTGCTAGGCGTGGAACGGCTCGAACAGATTGAAGAGCTCGTCGCGCTCGCGTCTGCGCCGCCGTTGTCCGCTGGGGACGTAGACGTTGTGCGCCGCGCGTTTCCAACAGTTCCTTCCCGACTCCTCCATCCCGGCAAATGGTGATTAGTTCTCCGTTCAATCTTGATGGTAGGTCCGTTCTCCTCACTGGCGCTACCGGCTATCTCGGCGGCCCCATGGCGAAGGCGATTTTTGCCGCCGGCGCGAATGTCATTTTGTCGGGACGGAACCCGGCGAAGCTATCCGCGTTGGCGTCGCAGGTGGCAACTGACGCGCCGGATCGCTGCCACGTGGTGGTCGGCGACCTGGCAACGGTTGGAGGCGTAGATGCATTGTGTGATGAGGTACATCGTCGGTTCTCCAATCTCCACGGCTTGGTGAACAACGCGTCCGCCGGTCGTGTCGGAGAACTGCGCACGATCGCAGCCGACGACTTTCTCATTTCCTGCCAGCACGACATGATCGCGCCATTCCTGCTTGTGAAGCATCTCCTCCCTCTCATGGAGCTGGCCGCAGCGGAGGATGGCGATGCGTCCATCGTCAATATTGGTACCATGTACGGAATGGTGAGTCCATATCCCGAAGTCTACGGCGATAGTGGGTTCAATAACCCCATTCAGTACGGCGCGACAAAGGCTGGGTTGATGCAGATGACTCGATATCTTGCCTGCCATCTTGGATCCAAGGGGGTACGGGTGAATAGCATCGCTCCGGGTCCATTCCCGAATACGACAACTGAGTCGGAGATTCCGGACTTCTATGCGAGACTCGCGGAACGGGTCCCTATGGGACGCGTGGGTTCGCCGGAAGAGGTGGCACCGCCAGTAGTATTCCTGCTTTCCTCGGCAGCTTCTTTTATTAATGGTGCGAACATCCCTGTTGATGGCGGGTGGACGGCATGGTGACCGGCTCACGAATGAGCGATCGCTCCGTGCGCAAACTTCGTGACCGTCAGAGTCTTAACGGAGGCGATCAGGGGTGATTATTATCTTCGGCGCAGGTGGTTTCATAGGCACGTATCTCACCAGCCAGCTTGCAGCAGATGGCCATCAGGTGCTCGCGTGCGACGTTGGAGAAATTGGCGAGGCGTTCTATGCGCGGGAAAGAATTCCATTTCGTCGGATTAATGTGACCATGAAATCCGACTTCGCCCAGCTCCCGACGGAGCGGATAGAGGCAGTTGTGAATCTCGCCTGTGTGCAACCCGCGAACGTTAGCGAGCAGGCATATGATCCTGCTGATTATATCCGAGTAAATGTCTTGGGGACACTAAACATCCTTGACTTCTGTCGGGCGCACAATGTTCCGAAGATCATCTACACCTGTTCGCACCGAAATACGCAGGGCATGTGGGAGCGTAAGGATGGCACGGCGATCCGGGAATCGGATGGGCGATCCATCAAGTTCACCGGCGATTACGCAATGTTCAGCATCTCCGAATCCGCAGCAGCAGATTGCGTTGAGCACTTTGCGCAGACTTACGGCCTTGAAGGCGTCGTCCTTCGACTTCCTCCAGTTTACGGTTACGGACCTCACACCGAAATCTTCAAGGACGGCAAGCCACTGAAGACTGGATTCCAGATCTTCATCGAAAGCGCCGAACGTGGGCTCCCGATCGAGCTGTGGGGCGACTCGTCGCGTGGCAGGGACATTGTATACGTCAAGGATGTCGTTGCGGCGATGCAACTCGCACTGGCTACGCCGGGCATTGGTGGGGAATACAACATCTCTTCCGGTCGGCGACTATCGCTGCAGGAGCAGGCCGAGACTATCGTCCGAGTGTTCTCGCGGGCTGGGCATACATCGGAGATCCGTACAAATCTCGAAAAAGCAAACTTCATTGAGTCGTACTTCTACGACATCGAGAAGGCCCGGCGTGCATTCGGTTGGTTCCCGAAGTATTCGTTCGAGGATATGTTGATCGATTATAGACGAGAAATGGAGTCGGGGCGATTCGCCTATTTAGTCGAAAAGAGACGGAAGCAAATGCAAGGTGCTGTGTAGATATGAGGTGCCGATCCCGCAAATAGCGGCGAGTGGCGCGACAGTTACCAACGCTTAAGGAGAGACGACAATGGTGGAGTACAATGTGCCTGGGGCCGAGCTAATGGGTGAGAACGTTAAGGAAAAACTCAAGCACGTGGGCAAAGACGTGCGACTTCAACCGTTGGCTAAGATCGCGAATGCTCACGTCGTTGAACTCGACGATTATTGCCGTATACGCGACTTCGTGTTTGTGTGGGGTGGGCAAGGTGTGAAGATCGGAAAATACTGCGACATCCAGCCGCATGTTGTGATTTGGGGCGGCGGGAAGCTCGTGATCGGCGACCGAGTCTCAGTCGGGCCGGGTAGCGTGCTCCTTACCGCAGTCTATTCACACGGTGAAGGAATGAGAATGGTTGACGGGCTCGGGGAAGGGACGTCGAAGGCGCTTTACGGTCAGCTTACAATCGGCGACGACGTTTACATCGGTGCGAATGCTACGCTTATGCCGGATATCACAATCGGCGAGGGCGCAGTGATCGGCGCCGGTAGCTTTGTCAACAAAGATTGTGAGCCATGGGGGATCTATGTTGGCAGCCCGGCAAAGAAGGTTTCGACGCGCCCCAAGATCCCCGCCGAGTAATGGCGCTTGGTGAGCATAAACACTCTAACTGGTCGATGAGGATCACGAACCAGAAAAGACGTCAGTCAGTACTGCATCGACGAGACGAGCCGTCGGATCCAGAGGAAAATTGACGAAACACTCCTGCTGCATTTTGCCTCTTCCCTCTCTATCGGTCAACAGGCGAGAGACTTGCATAGTTAACCGAGCACTATCTATGTCCGATGCTGCGCCGAGATCTATGGTCATGCCGAGTTGCGCAAACTTTACGGCATCCTTTACTTGACCATCATTTTGGGAAAGTACGCCGGTGGGAACACCGATGTATGCCGCTTCGTACTTCGTGAGGCCAGCGTTTGCGATACAGAGATCAGCCGATGCAAGTTCGGGAGTTAGATCTTGCAAACGAGTCAGGATGCTCGTTTCACCGCTGAATCGGCTTAAGAGTGCCTCAAGATGATTTAGCGCGTCGTAGTTAGGTCGCACCACGGCGCGCACGGAGAGGCTGTCGTCGCATGCCAACAGCGCCTCAACAGCGGGCACTACGACATCGATTGGATCGTTCCCTCCGGACGTTACCAACACGTGCCGCGCATTCTCAGTCGAGCGTGGCCCGTGAGCGCGAATGTGCCGAAGTGAGCGTCGGGCGAGGAACCATGTTGGGCCGAGATAACACCGGATGCGGTCGCACGGATAAGTGAACTCGGGCGCGCGGCTTGTGAAGTTCAGAACCGCCGAACAAGGGTAATGCGACAAGGCTGCGAAGTCATCTATAAGCAGAATCGGTGCCCCATTGCGCTCAACCAGTGCCAGATAGTCCGAGCCGACGACGTAGCTGTCGACTACGACGCCGATGGCGTGAACGCGCCGAGCGATTTGTCCGAGTACGCCGGCGTCCTCGGACGTCCATGACGTCGGATCGATATTCTCCCACGCGATTTCGGCTCCACGTAGGCGGTTCTGGACGAAGGGGTCGAAATCGCCGACGAAGAGGCATTGGTAACCGCGATCGATAAAAGCCTCAGCGAGCGCCAGCGAGCGGCTTGAGTGGCCGAGTCCTGTCTGTGGTGTCCCGTCACAGCGGAACACGATTGTTCGATCGCTTGTGCAATGATGCAACGACAATTTGATTCAGTGGGGGAGGCGTAAGATCGGGCGGAATGCGACCGCGAGGAAGGTATCTTATGCGCCTCCGAACCTCAAGCGCTCGGGGGCGACTGAACGGACCCGCCACCCATAGGTAACCACGTTGCCGTACGTCCGTACAGCGCGCATACCATCTACCTTGTTCTTTGTTCAGGCTTTATAATCGCATCGGAGGGAGCCGCGCGTGACTTTTGATAGGAATAGTAGAATGCGCGGCACGTCCGTGGCCCCAGCGATACGACACCTCCACGTTAGGTTTTATGAGCGCTGTAACCGCCGTAATTCTCCAGCCGACATTTCTGCCGTGGCTAGGGTGGTTCGATCTGGCCGACCAAGCCGACCTTTTAATCGTGCTTGACAATGTCTCATTCTCGAAACAGTCGTGGCAACAACGTAACCGCATTCGGACTGCTTCTGGCCTGAGCTATGTCACCGTGCCGGTCCGGACGGCTGGGAGACTTGGGCAGCTGATTTCGGACACTCAATTGGCCGACACGACATTCGCAGAAAAGTTGATCAGAGTGGTCTCTACTAACTACGCCAATGCTCCGTATTTCGCGAATTACTTCCCGGAATTTTGTAGCGTTCTTCGTGCAGCCGCTGCGCCTGCAGAACTTAATGGACTTAATTGCGGTTTAATCGACTGGTTGATCGCGAAACTTCATTTTAACATTCGGCAGGTCCGGTCGAGCACACTAAGTGTGGACGGCACGCGCGGAGAACTGGTTGCGAAGCTTTGTGAACGCGTCGGGGCCTCTCGATACCTCTCTCCGGCGGGTGCGGAAGAGTATTTGTTAGCAGATCGTGCTGCGTTCGATCGGCGATCTATCGCTGTTGATTTGCATGTGTATGTGCATCCGGAGTATCAACAGTGCTTCAAACCCTTTATTCCGTATGCGACCGTTCTTGACCTGTTGATGAATGAAGGTGACGCATCTGGCGACGTTCTTCGCTCGGGGCGCCGACCGGCGCGATCATTGGGCGTTGCACCACCACAGAGCATGCTTTTGTCTGAATGATCAAACACAAGCATACGATTAGTGAATATACCGGAGGCGGTACATGCTCCGATAAGCGAATCGCGACACACACACTTGACTCATTGGAGTGCGGCAAGGTAGCCGAAATCCGCGGCTATCTCCGTGCGGGAGGATTAGGAGTATGATGCGAGAAGTGGCTTTTGGGCAGCGTATGATCGGTCGGAAGCATCCGCCGTTTGTGATCGCTGAGATGTCTGGCAACCACAATCAGTCGCTGGACCGTGCGCTCGAGATTGTAGATGCGGCCGCCGATGCGGGTGCGCACGCGCTTAAGCTCCAAACGTATACAGCTGAGTCAATTACACTTGACTTGAGTGAAGGGGAGTTCTTCATCAGCGACGAGCAGAATCTCTGGAAGGGGAGCAGCCTCCACGATTTATATACGCTGGCGTCGACTCCGTACGCTTGGCACGCGCCAATATTTCAGCGGGCCCGCGAACGTGGGATGCTGTGCTTTAGCACGCCGTTCGACGAGAGCGCGGTCGATTTCCTAGAGACGCTAGACGTTCCGGGTTACAAAATCGCGTCATTCGAGAACGTGCATTTGCCTCTGATCCGGTACGTCGCACGGACTGGCAAGCCGATGATCATCTCGATCGGGATGGCGACGATTGGCGAGATCGACGAAGCAGTTCGTGCTGCGCGGGACGGTGGGTGTCGCGACGTGATCCTCCTCAAGTGTACAAGCACATACCCAGCGACGCCGCATAATAGCAACGTCGTTACCCTCACAAGTATGCGCGAGATCTTTGGGTGTGAGGTTGGCCTCTCGGACCACACGATGGGAGTTGGTACCTCCATCGCAGCCGTTGCCCACGGTGCGACCGTGATCGAGAAGCACTTTACGCTTCGCCGTGCCGACGGCGGCGTCGACGCCAGCTTTTCGCTGGAGCCGGAGGAATTGCATTCCTTGGTTGTTGAGACTGAGCGTGCGTGGGAGTCGCTTGGCACCGTTACTTACGGGCCGACCGAGGCTGAGAAAAAGTCGTTGGCGTATCGCCGCTCGATCTACATTGCGAAGGATCTCAACGCCGGCGATGTCCTCACTCCAGAAAACCTGCGCTGTGTTCGACCTGGCTTAGGACTACCCCCGAGGTTTTACGAAACACTGCTGGGTCGTCGCGTGAACGCGGAACTGAAGAAAGGGACCCCGATGTCATGGGATCTCATTGGCTGACGTGCCCATCGGCGTTTCAAGTCGGTATCTGATCACTACCGCTGACGAACGTTCGTGGAAACTGGATCGTCCGGTACTGTTTTTGGGCGAGTGGTGCCGAAGGTACGACCGACGCCACGTGTGGTCGTCGATGGATGCGGACGTGGCGGCTCCCTTCGGAATTGCACCAGGTGAAAAGATGCGCGACGTCGATATCGTACGAGACGTCGCCGCAGATTTGTTGTCCGAGCTAGCTGAGGCGCTGAACGAGTTGCACTGCGTTGCGCACAGTCGACGTTACTGGCAGATAGTCATCGGTCATTGGCTTTTGCGTTGCGTGGCGGTGGTTTTTAACCGCTACCACACAGTTGGCCTTGCGCTTAGAAACTACGAGCTTTCTGGCACGACGGAATTCGTGTCGGGACCGTGTGCACTTACAACTACGACTTCGACGGAGTTTGTCTGGGCGTGCAGCAGCGACGTGTGGAATCACCTGTTATACAGCAGAGTTCTCGGGTTCCTCGGCGGTGTCGCGGAGCACTCGGTGGTCGAACTACCGGGTGGGCCGCTTTCACGCTTCCGGGAGCCAGCACCACAAATCAACCGCTCTAGAGATGTGAGGCTGGCGCTTGCTGGGGCGATGAGCGCGATGTTGCCGACACTCAGCCGCGAAGACGACGCGGTACTGATCAACACGTATTTGCCTCTAATGGAACGGATCAAGCTGGAGTTGAGTCTTGGTCAGTGCCCGCAGGTATGGCGTACGCCAGCGCTGCGTAAGTGGGAACCGGAGCCGTCTTATCGCGACCGCCTAAACTTGCGTGCGTTGCAGCACGAAGGATTTGGCAGATTCATAAGACTTCATCTCAAAGAACTAATCCCGTCTTGCTACCTCGAAGGCTACGCCGAGCTGCACGCGCAGGCGGCCTCACTGGCTTGGCCATCGTCCCCCGAACTCATATACACTGCCAACAACTTCGACTCCGATGAGATCTTCAAGGTCTGGGTGGCCGAGAAGGTTGAGCGTGGCGCTCGGTACGTTACTGGTCAGCACGGAAACAACTATGGCACCCACATCTGGGCCGGTGCTGAGTTCTGGCCTGAACGTGCCGCATCTGATCGATTCGTCACTTGGGGATGGACCGACGGCGATCAACGGACAGCGCCGGCATTCCTTTTTCGCACCGCTGGACGGCCGCCTTCGCGTCGCAACCAGCATGGTGGACTACTGCTCATCGAGATGCCGGTATCGCATAGGATCGATCCGTCCGACAGCTACGCCGAGTTCGCCATCTATCAAGAGGAACAATTTCGGTTTGTCGAGTCGCTCCCCGCCTCCATTTGCAGCGAGGTGACCGTACGTCTGCACGCTGAGTACCGCAAATTTCCTTGGGGCGAAGAGGAGCGGTGGCGAGATCGCAGCCCACGCACGCGGCTCGAACTTGGACGCGCCCCGATCGGTCGACTGATCGAAGCGAGTCGTTTGGTCGTGCATTCGTACGACTCAACCGGTATCTTAGAGACACTCGCGCTCGATAAGCCGACGATGTGTTTCTGGAATGGAGGGCTCGAGCACCTGTTACCGAGCGCCAAGCCGTACTACGAGTTGTTAAAGGGCGCGGGAATACTCTATGATACACCAGAGAGGGCAACCGCGGCGGTTGCTACGAACTGGGGGGACGTTTTCGCATGGTGGGACAGCGCCACTGTACAGCGGGCACGACGGGATTTCTGTGACCGCTACGCGCGTAGTGTTAGGAACCCCGCCCGCACATTGAAGGAGATCCTCCGCGGTACGTGCAGTGAGTCGGGAACAACAGTCGCTCATGACGCTTGATTTTGTAGGCGCACGCGTGCTTGTCACTGGAGGCACAGGGTTTATCGGTCGGCAACTGTGCTCAGCACTTGCCAAGAGTAGCGCACGCATTTTGGCTATCAGTCGCAGAAACCGGCCACCGCAATTGTCGCCGAGTCTTTTCCGTTCAGTTGATCTGCTAGATAGCGACGCGGTACAGGCTGCGGTCCGTCAATTCGCTCCAACGCACGTAGTTCATCTTGCGGCGCTCAAGCTTGACGGGGGGCTGCTAGACAACCTCCGTCCTTCCTATGACGCGAATCTCCTTTCAACGTTGAATCTGGCTGTGGCCGTAATCGCCACCGGCGGGTGCCATAGGTTTGTTTATCTCAGCAGCGCCGAAGAGTACGGACGAGCAACGGTCCCTTTCGATGCTCGCAGTCGGGAGGTACCCCTTACTGCATATGGACTTTCCAAGCTTGCGGCGACGCAGTTGCTACAGGCGCTTTCGGTCATGCATGATCTGCCAATTGCCGTGCTGCGCGCAACATCGGTCTATGGGCCCGGCCAGTCGCCTCGGATGTTTGTGCCATCGCTCCTACACGCCCTCATGAATGGCACAGAATTTCCGATGACGAGCGGAAATCAGACGCGTGATTTCATTTACGTCGGTGATGTCGTTGACGGGATTCTGCGCGCACTTGCGATGCCGGACAGGCACGACGGAGCACTACACCTCAGCGCGGGTGCGCCGGTTACCGTCCGAGAGGTAGCGTTGCTTGTGGCGCGACTGATCGGAGGAGCATCGGAAGCACTGGTCAAGTTCGGTGCGGTGCCGTATCGCGACGGTGAGGCAATGGATTATTGGGCTTCGAACACCGAGGCCAAGGTTGTCCTGGGCTGGTCCCCTCGCGTGTCGCTTGAAGAAGGTATCCGGCTCAGCATTGAGCATTTGCGCTCGACCATCGCGACGAAATAGCTCATGTTGGCTAAAGTGCACTACCATACGGATTGCAGTTGGTTTGCTGGGTGCGAAAACATGCTCGCGAATCTGCTAAACGATTCCGATATCCGGAAACAGTTCGAGCTCAGTTTGAGCTACCGCGCGTCGCCGGAATACGCGGCTGGACTCGAGCGCCGCACCCGTCTCGATTTTCAAGTCTATCCACTTCGTTTTCCCGAACCTTCGACCGCAATCCCGACGCCGAACCGCTTGCCGTCCGGGATTAAGCGGGCTGTTCGATTTGCCTCAAGGCAATTGACGACGTATCCACTACTAGCCTACGAAATCTGGCTGCTTCGCCGGCTATTGGTTCGGTTGCAGCCCGATGTGCTGCATATCAACAACGGTGGATATCCGGCCGCCCTTTCAGCTCGCGCTGCGGCCATTGCAGCTCGATTGGCTGGTGTCAGAAACGTTCTTATGGTTGTTAACAATCTCGCTGAAGAAAATCGCGGGCCTTTCTTCGCGCCCCGTGCGGCCGTGGATCGTGGTGTGAAGAAGGCTGTACCCCAGTTCGTCACCGGCTCCGTGGCAGCGTCCGCTCAGCTTTCACGCGTCCTTGGGTTGGCAGACGGTCAGACTTTAGCCCTACCAAACGGCGTAGCGATGCGACCTGCGTCCGAGACGCGGGACGAGACGTTAAGCCGACTGTCCCTGGGTGAATCCGATGGTGTTCTTTTGGGCGTCGTTGCGCTCATGGAGCCGCGCAAGGGTCATCGTGCGCTGCTTGAGGCTGTTGCGCGCCTAGTTCGCGATGAGCGCTTACCGCACAATTTCACTTTATTGCTCGAAGGTGATGGTCCGCTGCGTGAAAAACTGGAGGCTTTTGTACATGATGAAGGGCTCCAGAACCATTGCCGGTTCATCGGTGCGGAGGAGAATGTGTTCAATTTTATGTCCGTACTGGACATATTAATTTTGCCATCCGTCGCGCACGAGGATTTCCCAAATGTGGTTCTTGAAGCAATGGGCTTGGGGAAGGCAGTTATTGCCAGCAGGCTCGCCGGTACGCCCGAGCAGGTGGATGAGGGCATCACAGGTTTGCTGGTTCCGCCTGGCGAACCTGGTGCGCTGGCCGCAGCGATTGCGCGCTTAATCGGCGATGCACGCTTACGTGAAGATATGGGCCGGGCTGGTCGCAATCGGTTCGAGAATCGATTCACCGCGGATGAATCAGTGCGCCGCTATGTAGGTCTCTATAAATCGTTAATCGCCCAAAACCAGCTATGAAAGTAGTAATACTCGCAGGCGGCTTCGGCACACGCATAAGAGATGTCGCGGATGATATCCCGAAGCCCATGATTCCCATCGGCCGTTATCCGATCCTGTGGCACATCATGAAGTGGTATGCCAAGTTTGGGCATAAGGACTTCGTGCTTTGTCTGGGCCATAAGGGCCATGCGATCAAGAGTTTTTTCATCGACTATGAAGCGCACACGCGCGACATCACGCTTACGCTCGGTTCCGGTGGAGGTATTGAGTACCTTAGCGAGCACGGTGAGTCCGACTGGCGCGTTACTCTTGCTGATACCGGTCTCAATGCGATGACAGGGGCGCGCATTCGGCGGATCCACAAGTACGTTGAAGGCGAGGAATTCATGCTAACGTACGGAGATGGCGTGAGCGATGTGGACATAGACAAATTGCTGGCGTTCCACCGTTCACACGGAAAAGTCCTCACAGTCACCGGTGTTCGCCCGCCGGGGAGATTCGGTGAGATCGAAGCGAGCGGGGAGGGAATAGTATCCGGCTTTAACGAGAAGCCGCAGGCTACGGGTGGGCGCATCTCGGGAGGGTATTTTGTTGCGAGTCCGCGGCTGTTCGACTATTTGGGCGATGGCGAAAGTCTTATTTTCGAGAGGGGGCCGCTTGAGGCTCTTGTGCGCGATCAGCAGCTTATGATGTTTGAGCATGCCGGATTTTGGCAACCCATGGATACCAGCCGCGATTACCAGTTCCTGAACGCTCTTTACGCACAAGGCAACGCGCCGTGGGTCCCGTGAGCGCGCGACCAATGGACATGAATTCGCTGAGAGATGCATTCTCTGGCAAGCGCGTTTTCGTCACTGGTCATACCGGCTTTAAGGGATCCTGGCTAGCCTTTATCCTAGCTGAAGTTGGGGCCGATGTTATGGGCTACGCGTTGCCGCCTGCGGATGGACCGAGTCACTTCGACTTATTGCATCTCTCGCGACATATCGCACACAGAAAAGGCGATATTCGTGACGGCGCCGCGCTCGAGTCGGCAATGTCGGAGTTCCGGCCTGAGTTTGTATTTCACCTAGCTGCGCAGGCACTTGTGAAGGAATCGTACGCCGATCCGATCACTACTTTCGACACTAACGTAATGGGGTCGGTTCATGTGCTCCAAGCGGTGCGGCAAACTGATTCGGTACGCTCATTCGTCTACATTACGTCCGACAAATGCTACGAAAATGCTGAGTGGGTCTGGGGCTATCGTGAGTCAGATCGGCTTGGTGGACGCGATCCGTACAGTGCCTCTAAAGCAGCGGCCGAGATCGTGTTCTCAGCATACGCCAGTTCATATCTGTCTGGTCGTCCAGAGCTTGGTGCGGCCACGGCGCGTGCGGGCAATGTCATTGGCGGTGGAGATTGGGCTATAGACCGGATCGTCCCGGACTGCGTGCGAGCGGCAGGGTTGGATGCTGCGATTCAACTCCGGCATCCAGACGCAACTCGTCCATGGCAGCATGTCCTAGAGCCGCTCTCCGGCTATTTATTGCTTGCGGCGCGGCTACGGCACGAGCCACAGCGATTTGCGGGGGCCTGGAATTTCGGACCGTCGAGTTCCGAAGTGCGGACGGTGCGAGAGGTGGCAACGACGATCATGGAACACCTAGGTCGCGGTCGATTAGAGATCCTTGAGGCACCACCGAAGCTTCACGAGGCCAATCTACTGCAGCTAAATTGTGACAAAGCACACCAAAACCTCGAGTGGTATCCGCGCTGGACGGTGGACAAGGCTTTGGCTGAGACTGCCGAATGGTACCGCGCGACGCAAGGCGGCGCGGAGCCGGTCGTGCTAACGCGCAAGCAGGTTCTCGACTACTTCGGAGGCGACGTATGATCGACGGAGTGATCGTTACGCCTTTGCAACAGATTCATGACGAGCGTGGCAAGGTCATGCACATGTTACGGGAGGATTCCCCAGTCTTTCAGCGATTTGGCGAGATTTACTTTTCTTGTGTGGAGCCCGGCGTAGTGAAGGCATGGCACCTTCATCGCAAAATGACACTAAACTACGCGGTGCTGGTTGGGAAGATTAAGTACGTGCTCCACGATGATCGGGCCGGCAGCCCTACGCGCGGCGAGACACAGGAATTCTTTCTCAGCCCAGAAAACTACTTTCTAATCACTGTGCCTCCGTTGATCTGGAACGGTTTCAAGGGTGTGGGTGACACGACTGCGATAGTCGCGAACTGTGCGACGCTTCCGCACGACCCGGCAGAAATCGAGCGCGCGTCACCATTCGATGGCACGATTGCTTATGACTGGAACATCAAACATCGTTAATCGCGGTGCGCACGATCGCAGAGTCCTGCAGGTGCTCGTCACAGGTGCGTCGGGACTGGTTGGCGGGCGCTTACTTGCCCAACTTGCGGGTGACGCGGCAATTCGCGTGCGTGCCGCCAGTCGTGCAGTGCGCACTTGGCCCTCTGGCGTGCAAGGTGTAGTCACCGACTCGAATGCCCCCGACACGCTCGTTTCCGCATGCGCCGGGATGGACGCTGTAGTAAACCTCGCTTCGATGTCGGAAGCAGAGTGCGCGGCTGACCCGCAGGGTGCGCTTCGTTCAAATGCCGGTGGTACGCTGGCACTTGTTGGCGCGGCGACATCCGCCGGCGTAACGCGGTTCGTTCAATTATCTACCGTGAAAGTCTACGGAGATTGCCCTGCAGGTATCATTACCGAGGAGGTTATTACGCATCCGTCCTCGCACTATGCGATCACGCACCGCGCCTCAGAGGATTACGCGGCCTTACACCCGAACGCAGTTGTCCTACGGCTCTCTAACGGATTCGGTGCCCCGGCGAATATGACCACGCCCTGCTGGCACCTCATCGCGAATAACTTCTGTCGGCAAGCCGCTGTCACGGGCCGTATCACTATCAGCAGTGATGGGGAGGCGTCGCGTAATTTTATCCCGCTGAGCGACGTCGTAGTTGCGTTGCACGCGGCGGCGAGTGAGCTCCCGTCTGGAGTCTTCAACCTCGGCTCCTCGGCGTCAATGACCATTCTTGCGATGGCTGAGAGGATAGCGCAAGTGTGCGAATCTACACTCGGGAATCGGCCCGCCGTGGTTATTGGTGGCCAGTCGACGACAACAAGACACGAACCACTCGAGTTCCGTACGGCGCGGCTTCGTGACGCTGGCGTTCGTCTCACGGACTCATTCGATGATGAAATCGCACGGACGCTCCTCGCAGCGCGCGCGACTGCGGCGACCCAGCGACATGTCTAAGTTACCTCGCGTGTCCGTGCTGATGACGATCTACAACGCGGGTCCGTGGCTGCGCGAGGCGATTGAAAGCATATTAGCGCAGACATATGTTGACTGGGAGCTTATCGCAATCGAAAATGGGTCGACTGATGAATCACCGGCGATCCTCGCGTCATACAAGGATTCGCGTATCCGTCTGATCGGGTTGCATGAGAACATGGGGCGCACGCCTGCGCTGCGCCTTGCGTTCGACCTGGCGCGCGGAGAATACATTGCGATTCTAGATGCCGACGACTTGGCCGAGCGAACACGTTTACAAAAGCAAATTGCGTTCATGGACACCCACGGAGACGTAGCCGTTGTGGGGACTTGGGCGGTACGTATAGATTCCGCGGGCAAAGAGGTGGGGCGGTGGGCGCCTGCAACCGACCCGGCGCAGCTAGTGACCAGTTGGGGTTCGAGAACCCGATCGTGCATTCTGCGGCGATGTACAGGGCGGAGCTTGCGCGTGCGGTAGGTGGCTATCCGTTGGAACACCCGTATGCGCAGGACTCCGGGCTGTGGCTTCGCCTAGCCAGCCGTGGACGGGTTGGGATGATCGGAGAGTATCTAAGCTATCACCGTACGCTGCAAAATGGATTGACACGTAGCAAGGAATCGCAAGTGATAGTGTCACGCGACAGTTTGTCATTACTGGAATACGCAGGGCTGCATCTTCCACTTTCTCGGCGAGCCCAGCGGCGAAATCGTGAAGAGCGGACGATTGCTGCGTGCCGATACGCGATCGCACTAATGCGGACGGGGCAATTAAGAGCAGGATTGATGGTGCTGACACGAACTGTTGCGGCGAATCCGGCTGGGATGGTTTGGAATCGCGTGTATCGCACGGCCGTGTTCGGTTGACTCCGTGGCCGACAGATTCGTACGGCACAATATCCCGCCGGCACGGGATATACCACGGAAATGCGGCCGCACCCCTTGGCTTTGCATCGGCAGATGAATAACCTGCCTGCCACAGTTGCCGCAGCTAAGCAGACTAGCAGCGCAAGGCCGGGTGTCTTGCCCCGCGTGGAGGGAATGAACGAGTTCATCGTGATTCTTGCGATGGCTGCACAACTATTCTTTGCGGTACCAGCGCTGAAAACCGCACAGTCGACATGCGAGATTGTCTTATTCATCGTGCTTCTCTACGCGTGTACCACGGTCACAATCGGCCTTGGAGAACTGGCGCTCCTGGCTCTGCTAGCTGTTATGGGGGTGGCGTCGATGATGATAAATAATCTGGCGGTGCTCCTCGTTGGGGTAAAACAGTTTGGACTGGCGATACTGTGCTTAATATACTTTTCGCGCGTCCGGTTTAGGTCGCGGATAATCCTTCCGGCCTTCGTAGCTAGCGTTGGATTGATCTTCATATCTCGGCTTGCGCCTGCCGTCGTTGCGCCGCTCATTCAGATCTCGCGCTCGCCTGAGTTTAACGAGTCGCGGTTTGGAGGGCTTTTCCTCAACACTCACTATAACGCCTATTTTCTTGCTGTCGCGTTAGTCTACTATGGATACCGGGTGCGGCTCTTCGGCGCAGGGCAGCTGCTTATTTTCTTGACGGGTTCAAAGTTTGTGTTCGTCTCGTATGCGGCGAACGTCGCGGCAAGATACAAAGTGGTGCGGATATTCACGCGTTATCCGCGAAGTGTCTTGTTCGCAGCTACCATAGTCGCAGTGGTGCTATGGAGCCGTCGTCTAGAGCTTATTGGTGCGCTTAATCGGACGGAATGGATGTCGGCCTATGTCATTCTCTCTCAGCTCTTCGATCCCCAATTTTACCGACTTGTGCTCAACCCGTTTCCCGGCGACTATCTCGCGGTAGTGAACGGGCTAAAGGGTAATTTCGGTGCGGCGCAATATACTAATGAGATAGCGTTGTTCGCGATGTGTGTACAAGGAGGCTTGTTCCTGACCGTTGCGTATCTAAGCGTTCTTCTCAAACACGCACGGCCATACCGGATTTTCGTTCTCGTTTCGTTGCTGCACTATGGCTTCATACTCTCCCCGCTCATTGTCTATATGATCGTTACGTATTCCCGCGAGATTATATGTCTGCCTGGGGCGTCCGCTAAGGCAGAAGTTTCGACTCTCGCCGTCGCCTGATGGGGCATGATCTTCCGCTCGTCCGCCGTGCGACTATATGCGGTGCAGGATTTATTGGCCGGAATCTGATCGAGCACCTTCTCGTTCAGGGGATCGGCGTTTGTGTCCTGGACCACAAGCCATGTCCGCCAGAGCTAGCCGGGAGAGTCCGTTGGCATCGTGGCGAGTTTACAGATGAGCGGTTGCTACGCGTTGCGCTCGAGGGTGCGGATGTTGCGTATCACCTTGTTTCAAGCACCGTTCCTGGCGACGACCAAGTTGGCATGATCACGGAGCTTGGAGACAATATTTTTGCTACTATCCGGTTCATCGACAGCTGTATTATTGTGGGCGTCCAGCGCATCGTATTCGTGTCGTCATCATCGGTCTATGGATTGCAGGAGCAGATGCCTATTGCTGAAACCGCCGCCACAAACCCGATTAGCTCGCACGGAATCCACAAACTCACGATTGAAAAATATCTCCTGCTTTACCGATTCGATCATGACATCGACGTGCGCATCATTCGTTTGTCTAATCCGTTCGGGCCGGGACAAAACTTACACGGGCGCCAGGGATTCGTTGCAATCGCAATCGGAAAGCTGATCGCGGGTGAGCCTATCCTCTTACGCGCTGGCGGCGCTCCGGTCCGGGATTTCATATTTATCGACGATGTGTCGCGTGCGCTCGTGCTCGTCGGAGTCGCTCCAAGTATTCCTGCAGTGCTAAACCTCGGAACGGGCCGAGGACATTCGCTGGCGGGGGTTGTGCAGGCGATCGCCGATCTTGTAGGGACGTCGCTCGCGACCATGAATGGTCCATTAAGGAAGGCAGATATTCCGATTAGCGTGCTCGACGTCTCATTGATAGGGAAGAGTGTTGGGTTCACATCGACAACGTCGTTAAGTCGTGGATTGGAGCTGACGCTCCGGCACTGGGGTGTGCTTTAAAGGTGGCTAAATACAGACATCATGTGAACGTTGGCTCGTACCTACGGTGGCAGGCGCACCGATGAAGAAGTGCACCGCTATGTTATTTGCGCCTCTTCCACCTCCCGTTGGCGGGATTACCTCTATCACTGCTATGCTGCGTCGCGAATTGGGCGACAATCCGGAGGTGCTGTTCGTCCAGCCGGTCCCTAAGACAACGAGTTGGAAACGTGTGGTGCGGCCTCTAATAAGCGCATCTCGCCTGGTTCGTGGGACCGTCAAAGTTCGTCGGGCAGGCCGGGTGGTGTTTTTCTGTAGCTCAAGGGCTTCGTTTTGGGATAAGTGCAGTTGGGCCGCGATGGTCGTACTCCTACGTCGTACGGCCGTAATGGTTATGGTAGCTGGAGATTTTCCGGAATCGTTCGCTCGCTCACCACGCATTGCGCGGGCAGTCGCTCACTGGCTCTTCCGCCGAAAAAGTGTAATTGTCGCTGCGCAATCGGCTTCTTGGGAGACAGTTTATCGCGGTATTTTCCCACATACGATTGTCACGCGAGTCGGTGCGACCGTCGATCCGGAGTTTTTCGAGGCCCGTGACCCAGAGTGCACCGCGGGTCGCACACTTCGCGTTCTCTTTGTCGGGTGGATCATTGAAGACAAGGGGATCGTTGACTTACTCGACGCGATCGAGCACATCGCGCCTTCACTAGCAGGGCGTGTTCACGTTCGCCTCGTGGGCCCACTGTTCGATCGCGATGCCTTTTGGCAGGCGGAGATCAAAAGACGCGGGATCATGGGGATCGTCGATTTTGCTGGTGCGGTGTCAACCCGTGCGGAAGTTCTACGCGAGTACCACTTGGCTGACGCGTTTATCTTTCCTTCGCATTTCGAAGGATTCCCAGTTGCCCTACTCGAGGCAACGGCCGTCGGGTTGCCATGTGTCGCAACCAACGTCGGCGGCGTTTCTGATATTCTCGACAGTGGGCGCGCCGGCTTAATCGTTCCCCCGCGGTGTCCATCTGCGCTGGCCGAAGCGCTCCTAGCGCTCACGTCAGAATCGCTCCTTCGCGAGCGACTCGGTACGGCCGCCGCCAGCCACTCTCGCGAGTCATTCTCACTTGCGGCGTGCGTCGAGTCGTACGAGCGAGTACTCGGGATCCGCTAAATGCAGGTAGCATTCAGATACTCTCGGCCATTCGCTCAGCAGCGTGACCGCGTCGCTATATTTCACACTGGCCAGCGACTGCTACTCTACGACGTGTACGGGGTCTTCCTGAAGTATGAAGCAGACAACTTCACTCATTTTCCGCCCACTGTAGAGCCGCGTTCGTGCCGAGTGCAGCGGCTAACCTCATGAGCGCCGCCTTCAGGTGCATAACCCGATTTGCACGCGACTTATGAGTAATCAGAAACAAGACGTGCACGATTTCTGGAATGCTGCTGCATGTGGTGAGAACCTGTACCTCACCGCGTGCGATCGCGCCGCGTACGAAGCCCAAGCGCGTCAGCGTTACGTGCTAGAACCCTACATCGGCAGCTTTGCACAGTTTGACGGTGTTGCGGGTCAACGGGTATTGGAAATCGGGGTCGGCTTGGGCGCGGACCATCAGCGTTTTGCCGAGGCCGGGGCAGAACTGTTCGGGATTGATTTAACCGAGCGCGCCATAGAGCAGACAACGCGCAGAATGACAACCTTCGGTTTATCGTCACAGCTTCAGGTGGGGGACGCAGAGCACCTTACCTTCCCCGATGACTTCTTCGACCGTGTGTACTCGTGGGGCGTACTGCACCACACACCGGCGACGGGTCAGGCCGTGTCCGAAGTATGGCGGGTGCTCAAGCCGCGAGGGAAGGCCAGGGTGATGATCTATCACAAATGGAGCCTCGTGGGGATTATGCTATGGCTGCGTTACGCGTTATTTGGGCTACGGCCATGGACTTCTCTCAACGACATATTCAGCCGGTATCTCGAGAGTCCTGGTACGAAAGCATACACCCTTCGAGAGGCGCACGAGCTTTTCGCGCAGTGGTCTGAGGTGAACATCTTTACGGTTCTTAGCCACGGCGATCTTCTCGAGTCCGAAGCTGGCCAGCGCCACTCCGGGCCGCTACTCTCGCTTGCACGAAGGGTGTGGCCGCGTGCCGCGCTGAAGCGCTTCTTTCCCGGGCTCGGCTTGTTCATGATGATCGACGCCCGGAAG